>Ga0316193_10000675_pt1 | contig 21812 bp, 17 predicted proteins | sample MerIslsedime2_MG_FD_207735 | JGI IMG/M metagenome (GOLD analysis project Ga0316193, IMG submission 207735) | Coastal sediment microbial communities from Maine, United States - Merrow Island sediment 2 | ecosystem: Environmental > Aquatic > Marine > Coastal > Sediment | place: USA: Maine... | reverse complement strand
AAATTTCAAGCGTACGCTACCGCAGGCGCGACCAGACCTGATCATAACCGATGTGCGTATGCCGGGAATTAACGGTTTCGAATTGCTCAAACAGATTAAAAATATTTCGCCGCAAACACCGATTATCGTGATGACGGCCTACACCGACCTTGATACCACGGTGCAGGCATTCCAGGAAGGCGCCTTTGAATATCTACCCAAACCGTTCGATATCGATGACGCGCTCGAACTGGTCGCCCGTGCCTGCGAACCGGTGGATGAAGTCAACCCGGGTCAGCAGCAAGCATCATCCGAAGTTGGCGACTGGCAGACGCCACTGCGTCAATGGGCGAGGCAACAACTGTCACAGGGCGAAACCGAGATACTGAAGAACGCGGCTAAAACCTTCGAGAAAACCCTGCTTGACTGCGCGCTGGAAGCCACCCATGGACGCAAACAGGATGCCGCGCGACTACTTGGCTGGGGCAGGAACACCCTGACGCGTAAACTCAAGGAGCTGAGTTAAAGCGTAACGGGTCACCCCTGATTTTCAGGTCGCCACCACTTCTTTGAAGTCATCCCCGAGTTCCTTGAAGCCATCCCTCCATCCTTCGAGTCATCCCCGGGTTATTTGAAGTCATCCCCGCGAAAGCGGGGATGACTCAAGAAATGCGGGAATGGCATGAAATATCGGGGATGACTCAAGCAATGTGAGTATGACAGAGAAGCCTTGCACAGGAATCGCGCCAGGGCTCGAAGATGGCTGGCTACTTGATCAGCCAGAGATGCATTTCATGTAGGCCTGCTCCAGGGTTGCTCCCTGGTAACGCTGCATGCAGTCAGCAGGGGTACCCTGGTACTTCATTTCACCGTCGTGCAGAATGCCGAAACGATCGCAAAGATCCTCGGCATCGGCGAGCAGATGGGTACTGTATAAAACCGTGCGCCCGGCAGATTTTTCCGCACTCATCAGTTCTTTGAAATGAAAACGCGCACGTGGATCAAGCCCGCTCAAGGGTTCGTCGAGAATAATCAGGCGCCGCTCAAGCATGAAGCAACTCATCAGGCCCAGTTTCTGCACCATGCCCTTGGAATAGCCACCTACCCGGGAATCAAGCCGATCCGGCGGAAAATCGAGGCGTTCAGCAAGCTGGACAATTTTATCGCCGCCCGGCTTTTGATGATAAACCGAGGCGATGAAGTCCAGGTACTGGCGTCCGGTGATATTCCTTTTGACATCGAATTTTTCAGGGAGGTAGGCGAGTTGATCACGACATTGTCGATCCTGGTTATCGGCGCCGAAGATACGGATCGATCCGTCAGAACTGGGGCGAATCAAATCAAGAATCAGTTTGATCAAAGTGGACTTGCCGGCGCCATTCACCCCTGCAATCGCGTAGTATTGCTGCTCGTTGACATCCAGATTGAGGGTTTTGAGAATATCCAGCCCTGCCACCGAGTAGCTGATGTTGGATACTGTGAGTGCCTGCTGCATTAACAAAAATGGCCCGCCATAAAGAGGCGGGCCATTGTCGCAGATAAGGAGCTGGATTTACAGGCGGAAGGCCATGAAATACCTCAGGGCATCAGTATAGGCTGCCTCACCGCTGTCGGTGTTAACCGCATCCATATCGCCAGCAGCTGTGTCTGCCTGAATACGGCCGGTCAAAGGACTTCCGTCGTCGAGCCTGGCTTCGAGAATTGATGCGATCGGACCCTCGATAGAACCAAATATGGTTACGTGACCCGAGATTTTCAACGAACCATCACGAATTCCGATGTTACCACCATAAGCATTGGTCGGCTGTGTATCGTCGTCACCACCACCTGGAATCAGTCCTGCTGCGCGCAGATGTTTCCAGTAATTGCCGGTCTCATTAGCGGGAGCAGCCAAAGTTGAATCGCCTACCCAGAGGCCTTCGATGCTGCCGTCACTGTTACCGTTAATAGCAGCGCCCGGATCGGCAGTACCATCGGTATAAAGGGAGAAGCGAGCTTCAGCGCCGTCATCGTCGCCCGGTAACTGCAGGTAGCGATCCTGATAGGAAAACATCGCCGCGGCAATACCGGCGTTGTCACTCTCGACGCGCTTGAGTTTGGCGTTGGTAATCATTTCCTGGCCCTTGAGGACACCGCCGATCAGCAGCCCCACGATAACCAGTACGATTGCGATTTCTACTAACGTGAAACCTTTCTGTTTTGTTAACTGCATGGAATTCTCCAGTTGTGTTTATAACTGAAAAAAATAATGCACGTAGCGTGCCAATACCGATAAAACCTTATATTTCTGAAGTACTTAAAAAAGTCATAGTTCAGTTTATCGATGGTTGTTGGTTATCCAACAGCTTTTGTTGGAAATCCGACAACTTTTCCTCGAGAAAGCGTTTCTCGTCCGGGTCATTCACCGCATTCGATTGTAGCAAGGCCTGAATAATCGCAATCGCCGATTCAAATTCATTCAACTCCGCGAGCAGTAGAAACTGGAAATCCCGCGCCCATTGAGGCATCTTTACACTCGCTGGCTGGCGCGCGATCTTCTCTGCCATTTGCAATGCGCGTTCCAGGTCATGCAGCTTATGCTTGGCGAGCAGACTCGCCTCCGCCAGGCGACGCCAATGTAATTGCGGATTTTCATCAAAGCGTCGTTCGACAAAATCGAGAATTAGCCGCAATCGGTCCGGGTCACTGGTCTGGCCGTAAATGCGCGATGCCAGTAACGTCGGATACTCGCTAAGCGGACCTACCGCGGAAATAAGGTCAAGCCAGTCGACCAGGACAGCATAATCGATCAGGCTGTAACGGAAATGCTGCCCGGCCTGGTTGTCATGCAACTGCAGCCGAATCGCCAGCAGGTAACCCAGCAGTTGCTCGGAACCCATTGCAATACCGCGGTAGACGGGTGCACTTAAGGGCTTGTCGAGCGCCTGATAATTTAACGCCATTTGTGTCCGGCTGGTATGGTGATAAAACAGCTGGCAGGCAAACAATACCAGGAAACCCAGTAGCAACGGGCGGGGTAACAACAACATGGGTCGCTCACCGCGTCGCACTAGAGATTGAACTCCTTACGATAAAAATCGATCAGGCATACCATCAGCAAAAACAGCGCATATATCGACACCGAGGCTAACTGGCTGCCAAGCATCACGATCAAGTCATGGCTCGCAAAGAAAACATCATTCTCGGCGAACGTTTCACTACCGGGTATTACGTAAAGGATTGCGCCGAATATGAACTCGATCACGCGGCTGCTGACACTGCCCTCCGAGAGTTTAACCGACTCCGTCAGCATCAGGCTTATCAGGCCGGAGAGTTTCGCGAGCAAATATATCGCCAGTGAAAACATAACCGCCTGTGGTATCTTTTCGAGGCTCAGGATCGCCAGCAATCCCAGTACTCCAAGCAGAAACAATTCCAGCCATAATGCCGTCGCCCAATAGAGCCCGAGCGCGACATTAGCGTACAGTGAAACCAGCAATGCCGCCGGCAAGGTCAGTAATAGACACAGGCTGGCGATCACCAGGGTCTGGGCGGCGATATACTGCCAACGCGCCAACGGCATAGTCAGCAGTCTTTCGAACTGGCGGAACTCGTAGTCCTCGGCAACGCTGGTGGTAATCATCAACAGGGTCAGCAGCGCGAGGCTGTAACGCAAAAAATCAGCCACGAACGCGGTCTGGATGGCATCGCCATTGATAATCGCGAGTTCGTTGATGAAACTTCCGCTGAGCACGGCGCCAAGCACCATAATCGTTACCAGAACGAGCAGGCGTTTGCTTAGAATTCCGAGCATGAGGAAGCGAAACAGTGATATAGTCTGGCTGTGCATTCGGGCTTAGGGCACCTTGATTAGAGTTAATTCGTTACTGCAATTTGGCCAGCAAATCCTGGCCTCTATCCTGCTGCTTTACCATGTTTTGATCTGGGCGGTCGACGACCCCCTGTTAAAATTTGCATTATCCTTCATATTGTATGGTCTATTCCTGCTCTGGCAACCTCTATGGAGCAAGGAAGCGCGAATCAACAAAACCCCGGTCGGACTGGTCACGGTCGCTTTCGCATTGCTCGCTTACCGCTTCCCCAACGAATCGCTGGTTTTCTTTGGCCTGATTCTATCCGGCCTGATCGGCAGCCGCCTGCTTGGTCAGGCCTCGTTTCGCTCCTTCGACTTGCTGGCGCTGCTGATTCTGACGCTGGAGATGGCCGTCGGGCTTATTCCGACCACCTTTACGCAGATCGAACTTCCGACCCTGTTTGCCAAAATCATGCAAACCCTGATCCTGGTGCCAGTGCTGCTGTTTTACCTCGCACCTAATCCCGACCACCAGAAAGCGGGGCGTAGCCAGGTTGATTTGATGCATGGATTGCTCGCCGCCACGCTGGTGGGTGTCGTTTTACTTGGCGGCATCGTCATCAACCTGCTTTACGGGGTCGATTACATAGACGGTTTGTTGCTGACTGTTTTTATCGTCGCGACCCTGACCATGGGCATTAGCTGGTTCTGGAATCCGGGGGTGGGCCATTCCGGCATCGGGGTGTTATGGAATCGCTACGCGATGACCATCGGTGGCCCGTTTGAAACCTGGATCAATACTTTAACCACCCTGATTGAGGAACGTTACCTGACCCCCAACGAATTCCTCGAAGCCGCATGTCAGCAACTGGTTGAAAACGACTGGCTGAATGCAATTCAGTGGAATTTCAAAAATTTTAAAATCAAGGCCGGAGAAGAGATCGGCCCTCGCCTCGATCACCGGCTGGACGAAAAAACAGCGGTGGTACTTTATTTCAAGGCGGACCCGGGTACGGCGCTCGAACTGCACACCATTTTGCTGATCCGCATGGCCTACCAGTTTTACCTGGCCAAGGTGAACCAGGAAAAAATGCGCGCGCAGGAACATTTTGCAACCATCCATCACACCGGCGCCCGCCTGACCCACGATATCAAGAATATCCTGCAGTCGATCAAGACGTCGATCGACATTCTCGATATGGATAACGACAGCACACAATCGCAAAAACTGCTGCAGGCCAATTTAACCCAGATCGGCAGCCGCCTCGAAAGCACCCTCGACAAACTCAGGGCGCCAAAGCTGAATACCCGCGTCAACCTGGTCGATTGCCGCTTGTGGATTAAACGTATCGGTAAGCTGCATAAAGCAAACCAACGCCTGCGCTTTCACAGTGATATCGAGAACAATATTACGCTTCCGGTAGATCTATTCGATAGCGTGGCTGATAATTTAATCAATAATGCGCTAAAAAAACCCGACGCGACGCAAATCGATGTACGCCTGCTGTCGAGCAAGGATATCGTCGTCTTGTCGGTTTGCGATAACGGCGCCGCAATCGAGTCGGAAATCGAAAGCAGCCTGTTCGTGCAGCCGGTATCATCGGGCAGTGGTATGGGTATCGGGCTTTACCAGTCTGCGATCATGGCGCTCGCGTTCAACTATGAGCTGGAACTTAGCCAGAACGAAGATGGTCGGGTTTGCTTTAACCTGTTCCAGCAACTGGTCGAGTAATAGCATCGTTTCACCGACCGTCGCGCCGGTATAAGAATGTTTACGGTAGCTGCCCGGCTTCGATCATCCTGGAAAACAATTGATTCGTCGGCAGCCATTTGACGACATCATCGAACTCGCCACCGACCGTATCGGTACGGGTCGAAAAAATATAGACCTTGTCATTCCTGCCATCGTGAAAATCATCGGTATTTTCCGCCTGTACGTTAGACGCTATGGATCCGCGGTCCTTGCCGAGGGAAATCACCACCGCGGCCACGTTACCAACCACCTGGGTGCCACCTGTAACCGTAGTACAATCGAGGTCATTCGCGAGTACGGTGCTGCCATCGCAAACAAAAAGATCAGGCTGAACCGCCGCAATCCCGGCATTCCTGATGCCATTTGCCGAGACAAGTTCAAAAACGTTGTCCGCGAGAACATCGACATTCGATACCGCGTAGCGGTAACCTGAACCCCAAGGATCAATCAGCCCTCCCTGGTCATTGAATTTTCCGTTCATGCCCAGGGTTCTGGCGGGTAGAAAACCGAAATAGGCTTCGCAATCGTTGGCCAGCGCGTCTTCGAGGCCATCGATAGTGCCGGCGCCGGCGCTGGTATCCGGACAGGGCAGCCGACCGTTGATCTGAGAGAAGGCGATCAGCTGTTCGATGATCTGGTCAAGCTCGCGCTCGACCTGGCGCGACCGCTTCAAGTCCTGCTGCACCGGAAACATCGCTACCGTATAGCCTAGCAAGATAGTCACCACGAGCAGGACGATAGCAATCTCGACCAGCGTGAAGCCTGCCTGGAGTTGTTGATTTTTACGCATTCGTTATCTCATCACCTGAATTACGTCATTGCCGACCCTGACGGCAAAAACGTCATCACTATTATCATTCTCAGGGTCGAAAATATCAGCCAGATCGTCGTCAAAGCCATCGTTGAAATCATCTACCAGGTTATGCTCCGCGGCCAGAGTTAAAACCGCAATCTTATCATTAGTGGCGCCACTACTGTTGTTGACATTAATGCAATTAAAGCCTGGCGTACAGTTAACGACGGCGTTGCCGGGCGTATAGGCGCCGGCATAGGCCATCTGGATCGAATCGTGCCAGTTGTTCTCTGTCGCAAGCGCCCAGTCGGGCAGTTCGGGATAATAAGTGACACCCAGCTGGTAATTAACATTGCCCAGCAGAAAATCATCGAAAGACGCCAAATAGTTATTGTCATATTTGAAATCGACACCGATTTGATCGACGAAGGCTTCAGAGTATTCGAGATATACCCGTGCATGCTCGGTTGCAGTTGGAGGCTGGTAAACCGGATCAAGCCCGGCGCTATCGGCAAGTTGCCGGGTAAACGGCACACCGGCAACCAGGTTATTGGCATAGGTCACGCGCACCACATGTGTTGCTATCTCGTTGGGAACCTGCGATGAATCCGGGACACCTGGATTCGAGGCCTTCTGATTACAATCTTGCACTGTTCCTGTCACCACTGGCAGACACTCAAGCCATCCATTTGGAGCCGCTTGTTCATCCCAGTAATAACGGTCGCTCGATACTCCATTGGCAGCAGGGGTTATTATCAAGTCACCTGCAGTATTAAAAGCAATATCGGCGTTGGCGCTGATCACCCCGGGCTGGACTATTGGTACTGGAAAACCATTTACGATGAGGGGTTGGACCCCGACCATTTCCAGGTCCGAGGTTATAGTCTGGCTCGGCGCCGGGCTCGGCGCAAAATAATTCGCGAATATAGACGGTACTCGCCCCAGCCTGGTGCCCACATCGCCATCGTAGTCATTGAGCACGCTAACCTGGGTTGAATAGTCATCGAGCCATGGGTAGGAATCCTCGCCAATGTTGTTCCGATAGTCGTTAATTGCTTCCTGGTAAGATTGCAGCACCGATTTTTGCGCCATTGCAATCACTTCGTCGGCAGTAATAACAATCATCTGGTCGTTGACCATGTAATCGTTTGCGATGGTATCGTAGACCGGCCCGAGGATAAAACCGTCAACATTATTATTGCCGCCATTGTCGAACTGGCTATTGTCGAAGCCCCCGGGGGCAGTATCCAGGTAGTTCCTGGGATCATTGCGCTGCAGGGGAGTACCTCTTAACTGAACAAATTCATAGGTCCCGTTATCGTCTTCATCACGCCGGGTGATCGGCCCAGGCGCGATAATTACCGCGGCAATCCCCGCAACCGCACCATCATAAACCAGGTTACCCGATTGATCGAACAGCGTAATCGTACCCGTTGTGTCAGAGTTGATAATATCAGGTGCAGACTTAATATTTGCAAAACTGGACGAAACGGCATACCAGAGATCTTCCCCACTTGCATCAGTTCTTCGTGTATTTAAATCGGAGTATAAATTCAAATCGGGATCCAGGTTGGGCAATCGTCCAACCATTGCAGTTCCATTGATGCAATTAGGAGATGGATTTGGTATTCCATCAATAACCACATCTGTATCGGGACAAGGCAGTCTGCCAGGGCCTCTTCCAGGATTATCTGTCGGGTAATTGTAGGCATACATCAACAAGGCCTGCTTGGCCTGTTCGAGTAAACGCTGGTTATGTTCGTAGCGGCTCTGTTCGGCTTCCCGCCGGGTTTCCTGTGTGTAACCCGCGATCACTATGCCGCCCATCGTCATCAGTACCAGCACCAACATCACCAGCACATAGCCACCCTGAGCCTTGTTACCGATAGGCTTCATGACTAGTTTTCAGTCGGCGCCAGGTAGGTGACTTCGACCATCTCGCCGCTGGTTGCATAGTATTTCTTGCCATCCGGCGCGGTAATTCTGACCCTGATTTCATCCCCTACCAGAACCTTGATCCTGCTCTTGTCTTCGAGTTGTTCGCCATCTTCATAGGCGAGCGAATTGATCCACACGGTATGCGGTCCGTCGCTGGAAACCGTGATCCCGGAAACCCGGTATTCACGGGTCACCTCTTCCCGGATTAACTGCTGTACCGGCTGAGGTTCAGTTTCGGTTTCGACCGGTCGTTGGGTTATGCCATCGTCGCTTTTGTAACGATTGGAATTTATGAGCTGTCGTTCTGCCGAGGTTGTAAACAGGGTCGATAACTCCGCTGCTTGAGCAGCCTGAAACAGGCCAATAAGCAGCAACGACAGGAGTAGTTTTATATTCAAAGCTATGCGATTAGCTGGCATTGATTGTCACCCATCGAATCGTGCATCTTGCCTTCAGGTTAGCGCGCTTTGTATCCAGCGACTGCTCGATATCGGATGTCCTGATAATTTCACAACTGTCTACCGTAAACAGGGTCCTGATCGACAGGCGCAAACCTTCCAACAATGCGAACAAATCTTCCTCGTGAAGCAACCCGATCGACAGCTCCATCGGTGAGCTGAGCACCGCTACATCGCGTTTGGCCTTGAATCCAGGGCGTTCGAACGTTTCCTGTGGCAGCAGGTTATAGGTCAGCGTAGGCAGGCGCAGTACCTGATTGGTAGATTTCAGGCTTTCGACCCAGCTCAGGCGGCGTTCTTCGCCGACCAGTCCAGTCGACCTATATTCACTATAAAGCTTGCGATACTGATCCAGTAAATCAATATCATTGACTATGTTACGGTAAAGCCGGTGCGTAGAAGTTAGCGTCGAAAGTGCTTTTTGATACTCTTCCTCCTGTGCTTGTTCATACTGTTGGCCAACAATAACCAGCGCCAGGGACACAAGCAGCATCGCGAAAAACACGATTATTGGACGCTTCAGGTAGAACCAGTCAATCTTATCCATCCTTCAGAATCTCCCTTACGACACGAATACCAACCTCGGCACGCAGCTGACTTTGATTGCGTCCAGCACCTACATCGCCGCTGAGGCGATTTTCCGGTTCGATATCGAGGGGCCGCTTGGTAATTTCCACCGAGTAATATTTGCCTGATTCGGACATTGCTCTTTCAAGGTCATCGACCGCGCTAAGCGCATAGCGGAAATTACCGTCGAAGTTCAGGAATTCGCCCTCTACAGTGGCAATTTCAAAGTAACCCTTTTTCGGCTTGGGCGCATTGCGGTCCTGCTTTTTAGTTGTTCTATTTCGACTAGCCTTTGCCTTGCCCCATGTGACTTCATTGGCCTCTTTAGTATCTGAAACATTAGATACGAACCAGTCGATTTGCTTAACCCGGATATCAGAAAATATATTGATATCGTTGCTGATCATGGCCAGTAACTCTTCAGGGTCGCGCAAGTACCGCTGTTCGATACTTTCTACAGCTTGCACGAGATGTTGCATGCTTGCGGTCGACGTGGTCGAGTCGATCCGGGTTTCACTGAGCTGATTGAACTTGGCCTTGTATTTTTGCTCGATCAGCGTGGTCTCATTGATAGTATCCTGATAGAGCCATCCTTTAACTCCGCTGGTTACGGTCATCCCTATGCCGATTGCCAGTAATGCGACACTCGCCGCGGTAATTGCGAGCCCGGCCCGGTGGTGCTGGAAATATTTTCGTTCTTTCGGTTGCGCGTAATGGTTCAGGGATAGCTTCTTGCTCGCCATGTAGCAGTAAAGCCCCGAGCTGAAATCCTGTTCATCGCCGACATCGATCTTCTCACGCTCCAGCAACTCATTGATTTCATGAATTTTAAAATCGAAGTAACTCTCATTTTCACAACGCATCATGAGTTTGTCGAAATGGCGTTTATTGGTCAGTATATGCACCGCTACGGATTCCGAGCGCTCGACAATACGCTGACTGATCAGGTAACGCTGGGTCGATTCAATATCCCGCAATACATCCGAGGCGTAATCACCCTGGTAAAAACTCGCGATCGGCACCAGTCGACTCAGCACCAGCTTGCCATCAACAAAAACCGATTGCCGCAGGTTACTCGGCACCTGCTGACTGACAAGAATTATCGCCTTATGCTCCGCCTTCAGTTCCTTTACATAATCCTCCGACAGCAATGGCAAACTGATGATGCCTGATAGCGGAGTCCGCGTATCGTCGATAATTTTTAGCCAGGGTTCCAGCAGATACTGGTTTGTGAGGCCTATGAGTAGCAGTTTCTCTTCCTTGCGGGTTTTTTTCTCCTTCGATTGTGAAACCGCAAACCGGTATGCAGAGGTGCGGAAATACTTGGCGAAATTACGCGTGAGAATTGCCTTGCGGTCAGAACCATGCAACAGCGGAATTTTTATCTGGCGGAATTCTTCCTCGATCAAATCGACTAACAGGCGTACCGGTTCATTGTGAAACGAACGCAGGTAGGCGCTGAACAGATCAAGGCCCTGGTCATCGGGCTCGAAGTAGACACTGCTGGTGAGCTTATGCCCGGACCATTCCTGCGCGACCATTCTGTAACCGGTAAAATATAGTATTCTTTTCATATCTATGCCGTTAGAAATCGATCGTGGAGATGGTATCGTAAATCGGCCCGAGTACCGAAAGCGCCAGCCACATCACGATGAGCCCGATTGAGGCCATCATCGAGGTCTGCAGAACCGGCTCCATTTTTTCGATGCTGTCGTTGATATCGCGATCGAAAAAGTAACTGACATTGTTCAGCGACCTGTCCATTTGGCCACTGGATTCGCCGACGCGCAGCATGCGCACGACCAACGGCGGGAAAATTCCGATATTCTTGAACGCCTCGCTAATGCTGCTGCCTTCCGAAATTTGTTGCCAGGCGCGATCGATACCATCCTCGAGCACGGCGTTGCTAACCACGGCCTTGCTCAGGTTGATCGCGTCGAGGACGGTTATCCCGGAGGCGAACATCAGCGCAAAATAACGGGTGAAGCGTGAAATCTTGATCTTTTCATTGACCGGGCCCAGCACCCATATCCTCAGCAATATGCCATCCAGCCTGAAACGTGCCTTGCTACTCGTCCTGTACATATACTTGATGACAAAGTAAATGACGAACGGCGCGCTAATCACCACGTACCAGTAATTGACCAGGAAATCAGACGTGGCCATCAGCATTCTCGTCTCGAGTGGAATCTTGCCGCCCAGTCCGACAATCGCACCCATGATATCCGGCACTATAAAAATCATCATGAACATGATTACCGTCAACACCAGGCTACCGATAACTGCCGGATAGGTCATGATTTTCCTGGCCTTGGAAATCAATTCGTCCTGCCATTTCAGCGTTTCGGTAATATCGACCAGGACTTCACTCATCTTGCCACTGCGTTCACCGACGCGGATCAGGCTGACGAATACCTCATCGAATATTTTAGGGTAGAGTCCGAGCGCCTGGGAAAACGAATTACCACCCTCGATCGCTTCGATGAGGCCGGTAACGATGTCGCGAAAGGTCGGATTTTCTTCACCGTCACGCAAGTCGGCCAAACCTTCCAGAAGCGGTACGCCGGCACGGGTCAACTGCTCAAGGTAAAATGAAAAATTGATTAAGTCCCTGCGCCCGACCTTGTTGCGCCCAAACAGGTCGGCCCCCGGATCCTTCTGTTTAAAGGTAACCAGGTCCATTTCCATCTTTTCGAGGCGCAACTCAAGGTCATTACCGTTACCGGCATCCAGGCTTCCGGTGATAAATTTGCCGCTGGCATCGATTGCCTTGTACTGATAGAGAGGCATGACTAATTCATCCGCTCGGTAAGATCGGCGACGCGCGCAACTTCTTTAATCGAGGTAACACCTTCGATGATGTTGCGTATACCGTCATCGGCGAGCGTGAAAAAACCCTGCTTGTAGGCGGCCTCCTTGATTTCCTTGGTGGTCGCGCCATGCGCCAGCAGGTCATCGAGATCTGAATTCATTTTGAGAATCTCGAGCAGCGCTACGCGCCCCTTGTAACCGGAATTGTCGCAACTGGTACAGCCCTTGGCCTTGTAAATCTTTACCGGCACTATGCCCCGGTTATTGCTAAGCATACGTAAATCATCTTCGTCAGGGGCATAGGCGGTTTTGCAGAACTTGCAGAGCTTGCGAATCAGGCGCTGGGCAACAACCCCGATGATATTACCAGCCATGATTTCCGGGATAATCCCGATATCGCGCAGGCGCGGCAACGCGCCGATGGCGGAGTTAGTATGTAGTGTCGAATAAACCTGGTGGCCTGTCATTGCCGCACGAAAAGCCATTTCGGCGGTTTCCTCGTCACGCACCTCACCCACCAGGATGACATCTGGGTCCTGGCGCATCAATGACTTGATACCGTTGGAGAAATCCATTCCCGCAGCTTCGTTTACCGAAGTCTGACGAATCAATGGAAACGGGTATTCCACCGGGTCTTCCAGGGTCATGATATTGATCTGTTCGCTACTGAGGTAGTTCAGCATCGAGTAGAGCGTGGTCGTCTTGCCGCTACCGGTCGGCCCCGTAACAAGAATAATTCCTTCGGGTCGCGACATCATGATCTTCAGCGTGCGCAGCGATTCCTTGGGCAGGTCGAGACTCTCGAGCGGAATAACACCCTTCTCGCGATCGAGCACCCTGAGCACGATATTCTCACCATGAATCGTGGGCTGCGAGGCGACACGAAAGTCAATCTGGCGACCGACTATGGTGCGCGATATGCGTCCATCCTGGGGCGAGCGGGTTTCGGCGATGTTCATGTCCGCCATAACCTTGAGTCGCACCGCGATCGCCGCCCAGTAAGTCTTATGCAGGCTACGGATCTGACGTAACACGCCATCGATACGGTAGCGGATCCGCAGGAAGCTTTCCTCGGGTTCGAAATGCAGGTCCGAGGCGCCACGCTTTACCGCATCCGAGAGCATGACGTCAACGAGGCGCACCAGCGGCTGGCTGTATTCCTCGATATCGCCCTGGTAATTGGTATAGTCGGCCTCACCTGTTTCTATTTCACGCAGGATGCCGTCGATCGATAATTCGTAACCGTAGAACTGGTCGATTGCATTGGAGATTTCGGCTTCACCCGCGAGTACCGGAATCAGCTCGACATGCTGACCAATCTGGATGCGAATCCGATCCAGCGTAAACAGGTTGAAGGTATCCGACATCGCAATCGTCAGCGTGCTGCGTACCGGATCATAATTCAGCGGGATGATTTTATGTTTACGCGCGGTATCCGAATTGATCATTTTGATCGCATCGGGGTCAGGAACCACGCGCGTCAGATCTACGCTAGCCTGTTCCAGGGCCTCGCCAAGCGCCGATCGCATGATGGCTTCGGTGGCAAAACCGAGGTTGACCAACAGCTTACCAAGTGGTTCATGAATCTTTTTTTGCTCGGTCAGGGCGATATTCAGCTGATCTTCGGTGATGACACCTTCATCGATCAGAATCTCGCCCAGTCGCTTGGGTTTATTTTCCGCGTTCATTGTCTAGCCAGGGTCTCCATCCGTTGACTCACTACTTCCCTGCTAAAAGTCGCGAGACCGTTATCGATGTTATCCAGGGCTCGCCGATAGTAAGCAACGGCCGCTACGGGTTGTGCGATATGCTCCAGGCTTACCGCCAGGTTGTAGGCGTAATTCGGATCTCCGGGATTATTTTCCAACGCTTTGAAGTAATATCCCTGTGCTTCCTGCCAACGATTTTGCGCGCCATAGGCGTTAGCCAGTGCAAAATTCAAATAGGGTGAGTTGGGCTCGTCACGAATCATCAATTTGAGCTGTGATTCGGTTTCCAGGGGTGAATAATTGGCCACTGTTAGCAAGGATGTCATCGCCAACGAATCCTTTGGGTTGCGCAATAGCAGTGTCTGGTAATCCTTGATCGCGGCGTTGCCGTTATTATTCTGTACATTGATCGCAGCACGCGCCAGCAAGGCATTACGATTGCCCGGATCAACCCCGAGTACCTGGTTATACCGTGTCATCGCCAGGCTATCGTTACCGGACTTATAAGCATCATAGGCTTCACGTAACCACAGGTCTTTTTGCCCGACCTTGGTACTCGATATAATTTCCAGGGTGGAAGAACTGCTTTCAGACCCAGTAGCGGCCGCCTCTGCCTGGGCAAGGCTTGCGATCTCAGTGGTTTCGACAGACTCCGTTTGCGTCGCTGCCACAGAAGTGGGAATGACGTCTGCATTATCAGTTTCAACACTCGTTTCCTCGATCGCGAGGTCTTCAGTCACCATAGCTTTATCCGCAATTTCAGCATCATTGGCGACGACGCCTGCATCGGTGATGACGCCTTCATCAGTAACGGGACCTTCATTAACTGCCATGATTTCACTGGCATTATCAGCGCTTTCAATTATTTCGATAGTTCGTGCGTTCGTTCCGGACTCGGCAAATAAATCTGAATCCTGTTTGAATTCTTCCGGCTTGATAATACCGGGCATGGGATCGCGTTTGAGCGACTGCAAGCTGGCTTCGATACTATTCGATTCATCCTGGAATTCGAAAACGCCGTATATAGCGATTGACCCCAGAATCACGAGCGCAATTCCGAAGTAAACCCTGTAAACCTGCATGCGTTGTGCTGACGACTTGCTGCGAAATACCTTCTTCGCGTAATCAGGTGTCATCACGACATCGGAATCTGCTTTCATCCCGGCAAATAATTTTGATGCATCATCGCTGGGGAGTTGCATCAAGGTACGATCGTAATTATCCGGCGCATAGGTATGCGTCGAAGTAGTTTCCATTCGCGTGGTGGTACCCTGGGTAGCCTGCGTCACGGTCGCAGTCCCGTTAGTCGCGGTGCTACTCGTCTGCGTCGGCGCCGGGGTCTCGGTTATATCGTCCGGAACCCGATGCGGCGTCTTATCAACCAGCGCAAGCTCGTCGTTATCGGCATCATCGGACGCCATTACCTGCGTGATTTCCTGCGCTGTCTGCTGATCGGTCACCGAGGTGCGCCCGGTTAAATTCGTGTCATCACGCTCCACCAGCAGCAAGGACATATCGTCGTCATCGCTCGTATCCCCAACTCCGGCGCCGGACGGAATTTCGGATGCGTCACCGGGCTGGAAGGGTTGGCTGATATCCGTCTCATCCCCACTACCAGTTTGCGCCTGTATTTCGGGTGAGGCGTCTGGCTGGAAGGGCTGGCTAATATCGGTATCGTCTTCACGCACCACTTTATCTGCGGGCTTGGCCGCATCCTGCTGCGGCGCCACCTGACTCAGGTCGGTCGCATCAACCGGCAGCCGGCTGAGATCGGTTTCATCACGCGGCTCGCGATTAACCAATTCCGGTTCACCCAGAAAATCTGAAACGTCTTCCGCGGCAAAGACAATGGTTTCATCTTCCCCGGTTTGCATCTGCGAACTTAAAGAGGGCGCCTGGGTATGGGTTGAATCGGGAAACTCAATTTCGGTGTCATTGGCGTCCTCACGCTCGATCAGGGTCCGTTCGAGCCGGGTCCGCATTTCGGAAGTATCGAGTTCGGTTTCATCCTCCCTGTCGCGTTCGGATTGCTGCGAACCGCGACCAGCGCCCTCCAGCTCGGAGAGATCTTCCGCAGCGGCAGTGATCTCCGTCTCGTCCGACGGGCTGGCTGCAGGGGTCTCCTCTTGCCTGCTCTTTTCCGCCTTTTGTTCGGCGGCTTTTTTGAGCGCGTCTAGCAGTAAACTCATGCGTCGTCTCTGTTACTCGGCGAAGGTCTCAGGTTTCAGGTACCTCTTGAAATCCTGTAAACTGGTTTCGAGGCTGGCATCTTCGATAATGCGCGGACGCAGGAAAATAACCAGCTCGCTTTTGACGAATTCACGGGTCTTGGTACCAAACAGTATGCCAACATCTTCAACGTCGTGCAGCCCGGGCAATCCCGCATCATTGGTGCTGGAAGCATCCGACATTAGCCCACCTAGAACAGCCGTACTACCGCTGGTTACCCTGAGTACCGACTCGATTTCACGAACCTGAATTTCCGGGATCTGGGAAACAACACCCGCTTCCGCCAGGGCAGGGTTAGGGTCATTCACAAATTGCAATATGCGGGTAATGGTAGGACGTATGTTAAGCAGAACCTCTCCATCCTTGGTGATAAAAGGGGTTACATTCATGACAAATCCAACCGGCACCGTTTTCGCAGTAGTGTTGAATGTATTGGTTACTATGGCGGCGTCCCCGCTGATATTACTGGTTGCATCTATTTCAAAATAAACGACGTTATCGGCGACCTTAAGTATCGAGGTCTGGTTGTTCAATGCCATGATTTTTGGACTCGACATGACGGAGACATCACCAAAAGTATCCAGTGCCCTGAGCGCGCCGCTAATGGTTCGATCCGAGTTTGAATCAAAATAGGAGAGTGCCGTAACAGGCCCTACGTCCAGCCCTGGCAGGGTGGTTGTCGAGCCCAACAGGTTTTGCCCTATGCTCCAGCCATCGCCGTCGGCGATTCTTGCCCAGTCAACCCCGGCCTGGAATTCATCGTTCAGCTTAACCTCGACTACGGTGGCCTCGATCAACACCTGGCGGCGCGCGCTGCCGACTACCGCATCGATAAATCGCTGAACATTTTCGTGCCCCAGGGAGCTGGTAAATACCGAAATTGTTCCTGATTCACGATTGGAAATTATCTGGCCGGCGACCCCGTTGATTTGAGACAAAGCTTCGATATTGGCTTCCAGCGACTTCCAGAAATCGTTACTTGACGAGTTAGTGACAGTCGTCGATGAACCACCACTGGCGCCCCCCTCATCTCCTGCCTCACCCAGCGCTGTCTCGATTCCCACGCTGGAGTCGGTGTCTCTTACCATATTGAGATAATCGACTCGATAGGTACGCATAAAGGGATTGTCTTTGGCAACGACCAGGTTGGGGCCATCGAGGTAATAACGCAACGCAACCTGGCGCGAGACCCGTTTTAGTATCTGTGGCAAGGTCTGGTCGATCGCATTGATGCTGACGCGACCATCGATTGCCGGGTCGATATCGAGGTTCATCCGGGCGTCACGGGCCAGCGCGAAGAGCAACTCGTTAGCGGGTAAATCGGTTGCGACCACGGTGAAAGTCTGCAGGGGTTCCACGGGCTCGGGGGCAGCGATGATCGGCACCTGCAAGACTACCGGGGGTATATCAGCTGCGGCCGGTTCGACCATCGGAGGCTTCCCATCGAGATGATTACCATCCTGAACCGCCATGCGTTCATCTTTTTCCATCAGGCTGGCGCAAGCCGACAGGTTGATTAGAGCGAGTAACAATGCAATTTTTTTCATTGTATTATTCCAGTTAAAATACAGACTGCTATAGCAATGCTTTCTGCATTCGGTAAACCGAATGCAGGTATGGCGAATTTCTCTTTACCGACTCGGGCAACTGTTCAAGCTGGTTCCTGCCACGGGACAAAGAATCAAATTCGCTATAAAAAACCCGATATATACTTCGATCTTCGGTACTTACTTCATATAAATACGTTTCCGATAAATCCAGCGGCCATTCATTACGTAAATAATAGACTAGTTCACGAACCGCAGATTTGCTGCGCACAAATACCTGAATCGACACACTATTCCGATTTGCCTGACTAAGCCAGTCACGACTTTGCTGCAGTTTTGCATTTAGCCACCGATCGTAATCAGCGGTCAAGTCGGGCGCAGTGCCGATTTCAGTGGCCAGCGACACAGTTGAGGCGGCCTGATCGAGCGCATTTTGCAGGATACGATCTTCGTCCACCGGCGCATTAACTGCTTCAGCCTGGGCTATATCACCTTCTTCCTGCACTAATACTTCTAATTCTTCCTGCACTACCGCTTCGGCCGATTCTACTGCTACTCCAGCCGGTTTCACCACTGGGTCGTCTTGCTGTACCGGGGCTACGTTTTCCTGCTGAGTTGCGACCTCGGTTTGAATCACCTCGACGGCGGCTACAGGCTGCACTGCAGTCGGCTCCAAGTCTGCATCCGCAGTGGTATCTACCTGCGCCTTATCTGCATAAGTCTCTATCGCCTGAGGCGCAATATCTGTGATCGGATTGTCATTTTTCACAGCATTTTCCTGTTTTGGCGGTAAATCCAGGGCCAGGGTTGCCATCCAGTGCGTACGCGACTGGTACAATGCAAATAGCAGTGCGATTACGGCGAGCAGACCGAGCCACCAGAAAATACGCGATTTACTGCGCGGCGCCGCCTGATTAAAAGCGCTATCGTTCACGGCTGCGGTAACATGCTTGGAGGTTAAATTATGGGTACCCTCGGCAAACGCGGATAGCAGGATCTTGTCGGCGATAATGTTAATCCGGCGTAACAGACCCTCGGAATGCAGTTCAACCTTTTTGGCCACCGCGGTATTGATTAACTCCGGCCCAGTGTAACCGACTTCACGCATGCGAAAGTTCAGGTAATTATGAATTTCATCCTGGGTCAGTGCCGCGAGTTCAAAATTGTGGGTAATACGTTCGCGCAGTTGACGGATCGACTGTTCGGACAAATTTTGATCGAGTTCGGGCTGACCAAACAAAATAATCTGCAGCAGTTTGTTTTCATCGGTCTCAAGATTCGATAACAGGCGGATTTCCTCGAGCGTATCCAGCGGCATGCCCTGCGCTTCCTCGATGAACAACACCACCTGCTTGTTTTCCATATGTCGTTGCAGCAGGTAATCCTGCAGTAAATGCATGACTTCATGCTTGGAGGCCTGCTTGGTTACCTGCAGCGACAACTCATGCGCGATGACGAACAGGATGTCTTCCGCTGACACGCTCGGGTTGGCGATATAGACAATCTCCACCGTGTCGGGCAACCTGAGCTGCAGCATGCGACATAGCATGGTTTTGCCGCTGCCCACTTCACCAACTACCTTGATGATGCCTTCGCCACGGTGGATCGCATAAACCAGCGCCGCGAGGATATCGCCGCGTTTGCCGCCGTCGTAAAACAGGCTGGTGTCGGGGGTAATCTTGAATGGCGGTCGATCGAGGCCGAAATAATCTTCGTACATGACTTAATCCCTGTCTTCCAGCCGATCCATACGGCCATACAAGGTAGTACGGTTAATGCCTAGCATTGCAGCCGCTTTACTGACATTGCCCGCGTACTCGCGCATCGCCAGATCGATGGCCTTTTTCTCCACCTGCTTGAGCAGTTGATCAAGCTGAAAATCTGCTTGATGCAATTCTTCGCTAAGCCAGTCTTCGCTAGTTGGCGTGTCGTTGTGTCGTTGTAATCCTGACATTTCCCTCTTCAGCACTTCCGCCTTAATCGTCTGTCCCGGATACTTCGCTGAAAGCCTAATTATTATATTACGTAATTCTCGCACATTCCCCGGAAAAGTATAATCATTCCAGAGCTTTAGCGCTTCGTCGTCGAACTGGAAAGTAGCTACTTCTGCGGCCACCTGCTGCATGAAATAGAGCAATAACTCGTGCTTGTCCTCATGGCGTTCATGCAGCGATGGCACACGCACAGTCAGCACGCTAAGCCGATGGTACAAATCTTCGCGGAAAAGCCCGTTTTTAATCGCGGCGAATATATCCTTGTTAGTGGCGGCAAGGACACGCGCCGACGAGTGTCGTGGCTGGGTTTCGCCAAGCCGGTAATACTCGCCATTCTCAAGCACGCGCAGCAGTTTGGCCTGCAAGTCCAGCGGCAGGTCGGCGACCTCATCGAGCAACAGCGTGCCGGAACCCGCCTCTTCGAAAAAACCTTTCTTGGTGTCGGTAGCACCGGTGAACGCTCCCTTGAGGTGGCCAAACAACTGTGACTCGAGCAGTTCGCCATTGAAAGCCGCACAGTTCAGGGTCAGGAAGGGTTCCTGCCTGCGTGAACTGCAAAGGTGCAGGTTACGGGCGGTCACTTCCTTGCCGCTACCCGACTCGCCTTCAATTAACACGGGGTAGGGGGAGTCGGCAATCTGGCGGATCTGCATGCGTAGTAATTCGATCTCTTCACTGGACCCGATAATACCCTCGATATCACCGTGGCCGATGTCGTCGCCGCCCCCGGCAATAATCTGCCTCTTCAGGCGCACCTTGATTTCAGCAATGTCGCAGGGTTTGGAAATAAAATCGACAGCTCCATCTTCCTTGGCCTGGAATACATGCCGCTTGTTGTCCTGCCCGGATAAAACCAGCACCCGGGTGGTCGGGTGCATTTGCGATATCTTGCGAATCACCGCGAGTCCTTCATCGGGACGGTGCGTGTTGGGAGGCAGGCCCAGATCAACCAGCGCCAGGGTCGGCGAGTCCGACATCTTGTCAATCAACGCAAAACTCGAGGTACGATCCGAAGCACGCGAGATCTGGTATTCGTCACCCAGCACATACTCGAGGCTGTCGGCGATAATTGCATCATCGTCGACTAACAACAGTGTCGGTTTTTTTTCACTGTCTAACGGCATTCAGAAATTACCCGGCGTCTAATCGATCAAGTATAGTGTCTAAATCTCAACAACTCAAATAATACTTTAAAGTTGATTGGAAACTAATTGAAATATAAAGGAAAAGCTGATTTTCAAAAATTATGATGGAGGGAGTTTATCGGTAAAACACCGATATCACTGTTAAACACTTCAAGCTTTTACCAATTCATTTTCCTGCCTGTAATCGTCAGCTCGTGGTAAAGCCTTCGACCACGCATAGCCGTCGCAATTGCGCTGCAGCCGTCAGGGTGGATCGAGTGAAACTGTCGCCTGGATACGACGCTGCACATAATCGAGTGAACCAAATACGCCGCTACTTGCAATCGCGGTAAGTTGATAGGTAGTGAGCGCTGTCACACCCTCGGTGTGGATGGTTGCACCGCATTGAACCTCGACACTGAAATTATCCAGGGTTGGTCGCGCGATGGTGAAGGTGGTCGAGGCGGCACAATTACTATTGACGATCGATTCGTGAATGCCCCACTCAAGGCCGCTACGCGCCGCCTGCATCGCGCGCGCGCCCTGGACCCCGTACACCAGCGTTGTTTGTTGCGCCACACGGATATTGGTAATGAAAACCACCAGCGCCGCCACCACGACCAGCAGAAAGATCGCCGCGATCAGGGTGAATCCACGCTGCTCGGGAATTCTTTTCACGGCACATTCACCACGTGCACCTGGTGCAGCAGGTTAATATTTTCGCCACTGTCCCCCAGCGTGATGCCGAGGGTTATAATGCCGCCGCGTTGCGCCGTGCCTGGCGTGTAGCCTGCGTTACAGCCAATTACCTGTGACACCAGGGTGTCGCTGACAGCACCCCCGGGAGGGATCTGTTGCGGATTGTCAAACCCGTAACCACTGTAGCGCAGAATCTCGCTGGTAGCCGGGTTACAGATGTAGCTGATCGCACCATCGACCAGAAACGCGCGCTGACCGGGTGATTGCTGGGTGAATTCAAACGCTGTTGAAAGACTTATCTGGTCTTCCTGGTTCGGCCCTGGATTCAGCGTTACAAAAGCCAGCGTGGTGCCGGCATCGGTAATGATGCCCTGCTTGTCGACATCGATGGCCTCGGCGTAAATATTGGCCGAGGTGT
>Ga0316193_10000673_pt1 | contig 21817 bp, 18 predicted proteins | sample MerIslsedime2_MG_FD_207735 | JGI IMG/M metagenome (GOLD analysis project Ga0316193, IMG submission 207735) | Coastal sediment microbial communities from Maine, United States - Merrow Island sediment 2 | ecosystem: Environmental > Aquatic > Marine > Coastal > Sediment | place: USA: Maine... | reverse complement strand
CGGCACGGTCACCTATGTCGGCGAGGGAGGACGAACACTCGCGTTTGGCCACCCCATGATGGAAGCGGGCGCCACCGGGCTCCCAACCGCCACGGCACGCGTGCTCCACGTGCTGGTGAGTGAGTTTCGTTCCTTCAAGATCGCGGAGGCGGGTCAACCGCTCGGTGCGTTGGTACAGGACCGGCAGCCGGCCATCGTCATCGACCCCGACATCGAGCCAGCGCGCATTCCGGTTCGTGTGAAGGTGAACGGCGTCGAAGGCGCTCCGAAGACGGAGTGGCGCGTCGAGGTCGCAAGTCACCGCATCCTTACGCCGTCGATCGTGTTCGGCGTGATCGCGAACGCGGTCAAGTCGACGGCCGGAGATGTCACCGACGTGATTTTTCGCGCGAGGAGCAAGATCGGCATCGAAAAACACGGCGTCGTCTCGCTCGATGAGCAGGGGTTCTCCCCGATGGGCGCGGCCAGCCCGGCGGTGTTCTCGCGACTGCGAATGTTCGGGCTGATGGAAGCCGCGTTTGCCAACACGTTCGAAAGCTCCCGCGTGACCTCGATCGACCTGGAGCTCGATCTCGAGCAGAGCCGTGACGTGTTTCAAGTCTCGGACGCCTCGGTCGCTTACGATGAGGTCGACCCCGGCGAGGAGGTCACGATCTACGTCAGACTTCGCCGCGTCGATCAGCCCGACACCATACGTGCGGTAAAAGTCCGTATTCCGAACGCCGCCGCCGGTCAGACTGTCAGGGTGCAGGTGGCCGCCGGCAACCAAATCGCAATCGAGCAGCCTCGACCGGGTTCGCTCGGCGATCTGATCGAACAAACCCAACGGCGGTATCCGGCCACCTCGTTGGTGGTGGCCCTTCAAATGCCCACGCGTGGCCTTCGTTTCGAGGGGCACGTGGTCGATTCACTTCCCGCCTCCGCGCTGAACTCGCTTCAGCTCGTGACTAGCACGGAAGATAGCCGCCCGTTCGTCACGCAATCGCGGACGGAGATCAAGCTGCAACAAGTCGTGGTCGGCAGCGCCAACCTCGCGCTGCGCGTCCGAGCCGTCGCGCGCGACCAGCTTCTCGGCGAGTAACAGAACGATGAACATCTCAAAGACGACTATTCGAATCGCCTTGGCAGGTCTGGTACTTGCAATGAGCGCGAGCGTGACTGCGGTCACTACCCAGAGCTTCGTGCTCGACAGCGCTGACGCATTCTTCGAGGGCGAGCTCGAAGGCGCCGCGGTTCACTCCGACGGCTCGGTGCGAGCTGGCGCAGTCACGACGCGGACCGAGCTCGAAAATGTTCCCCTCGCCTACAGCGTGGCGCAGCGCGGCAGTGCGACGTTCATCGGAACGGGAACCAACGGCGTCGTCTACCGGTTCGATGGAAAGAGCGTGAAGCCTTTTGCCAACACGGGCGAGCTGCTCGTCGCTTCGCTCGCGTTCGGGCGCGATGGAGCGCTCTACGCGGGTACGCTGCCCAACGGACACATCTACCGAATCGACGCCAAGTCCGGAAAGACGAAGAGTTTCTCGACCCCCGCAGGCGCGAAACACATCTGGGCACTCCACTACGACAAGAAGCGCGGGCAGCTGATCGCAGGGACAGGCCCCGAAGGGAAGGTGTTCGTGGTCGACTCGATCGGTCGCGCGAAACTGCTTCACAAGGCCGAGGCCGCCCACATCATGGCGCTGGCGGGCGACGGCAAAGGGACGATCTACGCCGGCACCAGCGATGACGCCCTGGTCCTACGGATCCGGCCGAACAACCGAGCAGAGGTCGTGCACGACTTTCCGGGTAACGAGGTCACCGCGATCGACTATCACGACGGGAAGCTCGCCGTCGCCGCCAACAAATTCAAGACCGCTCCGGGAAGCCAATTCAAGCCGTCGGCCGGCAAGGGCCCCGCACCGGCACGCCCGGCCACCCGGCCCCGCCCTGGAGCCGGGGAGCTCTGGCGTGTCGACGCCACGGGTCGAGCCGAGATGCTCGTGAGCCGCAAGGACACGCATTTCACTGCAGTTCAGTGGGGTAACGACGGCGCGATCTACGTGGGCGGCGGTCATGAAGGCCGCATCCTCCGAGTCGAATCCGACGCGAGCTTTTCGATCTGGGTCGATGTCGAAGAACGCCAGGTCCTGGCCCTCGATCTTCGCGCAAAGAACCCCTCGTTCATCACGGGGGACGGCGCGGCGATCTACCGCGTGAAATCGGGAACGAGAAGCGGCGCGATTTGGACGAGCAAGGCGCTCGACGCGCGCTTCGCTTCGAAGTGGGGGCGGCTCACGTGGCGAGGCAGCGGACGCATCATTTTCCAGACACGCTCGGGTAATACGCAGGAACCAGGCGACACCTGGAGCCAGTGGTCGAAAGATCTCAAACAGCCCGGGACCGTCGCAAGCCCGCCGGGACGCTTCGTCCAGGTGCGCGCGAAGCTCCCGAAGGACGACTCCGCCGAGCTCCGCGCCGTGGAGCTCTTCTATCTGCCGCAGAATCAGCGCGCACGCGTTTCGAACGTACAAGGCAGCCGGCCTCCCCCCAAGCGCGGAGAACAGCCTCGCCAACCGCCATCACCAAGCACCCTGCTCGAGCTAACATGGAAGGTCGACAACCCCGATCGCGATCCGTTGCGCTACCGCATTGGCTACCGAGAAGAAGGACAAGGGGTGTGGCGCGACATGTTCACTGAGGACGTCGTTCTCATCGAGGCGAAGTACACCTGGGACACCGGCAGTATTCCCGACGGGCACTATATCGTGCGGGTCGAAGCCTCGGACGAGCAAGCCAACCCGGACGAGCTCACCCTGCGGTCGAGCGCTGCATCGGAGCCGATCCGCGTCGACAACCACCCGCCGCGCATCGAGCAACTCAAGGTTCACAAAGGGCGCGTGAAAGGGCGCGTCGTGGACGAGCTTGGGCCGATCGCGCGTATACAGATGTCCATCGATGCCGGCGCCTGGCGCGACGTGTTCCCAACAGACTCGCTGCTAGACAGCCCCAGCGAGGGCTTCGACCTCCCGATCGGGAGTTTGCCGGGTGGCAGTCATATCATCGCCCTTCGCGCGTTCGATGCCTCCGGCAATCAGGCGAACCGCGAAATCAACGTAAAAACACGGAGATAGAGGCTAGGCCCGCGGCTGCGCACCGGAAGAGCTCGACCGCGCTGCTCAGGACTTCGTGAAGCGGCCGACCTTGAGTCGGTGCATCACCGCGAGCTTCTGGCGCTCCTTGTAGGCCTGGTGACTCGCGTCGCCCGCCTCGTTACTTTCGTCGGTCGCCCGGTCGAGCACCTGGAACTCGGTCTGCACGAAGATAGTGTGACCCAGCCCCTCCGTCGCGGGTGGTGCGGCGGCCAGCACTTTGTCAGGGACGCGCACCGGCACGTCAGCGACGAAGTGCACGATGCGGTAGCTCGGCGCCGTGAAGCGATTGTCGATCGCGGAAAGCCCATCCTCCAAACCGAGCGGAAGCTGCAAACTCGGGACCAGCTTCGCGAGCGCCGGCTCCGAGCGACAGTACTGATGGAATCGCGCCAGCGTGTTGGTGGATTGACCCGGGATCACGAAATTGAACGGCACGATGCTTCGCTGGACGTAGTTCAGGACGGGAAAGATGTCGCGCGCGCTGCGGGTCACGATGCGAAAACGCACCTTGTCGTAGATCTGTGACGCGCTGACATCGGGCTTCGACAGGAGCTTGGTGTAGAGCGAGTCCCGGTTCTTTCGCCCGCCGATGAACTCGAGGATCGGAAAGTCGTTGGCCAGAGCGGCGGCCATGACTCGATAGACCTTCTGCTCCACCCATTGGAAGACTTCCTCGTCCGCAGTCGGCAGCAGGAACAGGAGCTCGCGCGCCTCGAGGTGGTGGATGATGTGCATCACCTTCAAAATCGCGCAGGCGCAGATCTGTCGATGGCCCTTCGAGGACGCGAGCATCATGAGGCCCACCAGGTCCTTCTTCGCCACCGGCTTCGGGACCGGGAAATCGAAGTGACGTCGAAGATAGTCGATCGCGGCTACCTTGACCTGCATCACGCGGGCCGCGTCACCCTCGTCGTCCGGGCCGATCTCCTGAGCGCGCACGAACTCCTCGGCCTCGCCCTCGCTGGCAAAGTTGAACCGATGCCAGTCGACCACCGAGCCTCCGCGCAAGAGGACACGGATGCCCTCGAGGTCGGCCAGGGTGAGATCGCTGAGGCTGCGGAGCTCTGGGACAGACACGGCTAAGGAGACCGTTCCAGCAGAATCGTGCCTACGAAAATGCCGACGGAGACCAGCAATACGATAGCGTTGAGCGTAAGTCCGCCGTGACAGCCGCTAAGCGCGGTCAGTCCGACCAGTCCCACTCCCCATCTCGAGCTCCGTCCCACCATCTCGGGCGCCCGATTGATACCAGTCGGCCGCCGCTGGCGCTAGTCGATTGCGCCGAGCCGTTGCTGGCGACGTAGATATCGAATATTGTTGGCAAAACCAATGACGGATTCGATCTTTCCCGCGGGCGCCGAACCGATTCTGCCCATTCTGCCCTTGCGCAACTCGGTGCTCTTTCCGGCGACCGTCGTGCCGGTGAACGTAGGCAGGGCCCGATCGGTGCGGCTGATCGAGGAAGCCTGCGGCCGCGAGCGCCCCGCGATCGGCGTAGTGACGCAGCACAAGGCCGAGGTTGAGGACCCGACCTTCGATCAGGTCTATCACACCGGCACCATCGCCCGAGTCCTGAAGGTCATCCGCCTCAACTCGGGGCAGTACAGCGTCGTGCTGCAAGGTGTGAGCCGGATGCGCATCGAGGAAGCCCTTGGCCGCCACCCGACGATGCGCGCGCGTGTGCACCGCTACCACGAGGCACCGGCCGTCGACGTCGAGATCGAGGCCCTCGCCGCGCATCTCAGGGAATCGGCACGCCAGCTGCTCCACGAGCTCCCGACGGCATCGCGCGAGTCATTGCACATTCTCGACAACGTGCGCGAGCCGGGCGCCCTCGCCGATCTCATCGAATCGAACCTTCCGGTGTCCAACGAGTCCAAGCAAGAGGTCTTGGAGACCCTCGACATCCGAGAACGCGTCCGGAAGGTCCTCGACCAAGTCAATCGCCAGAACGAGGTGCTGCGGGTCAAGCACGAGATTTCGACCATCGTCGAGGAGGAGATGTCGAGCTCGCAGCGTGAATACTTGCTCCGACAGCAGATCAAGTCCATCCGCCGAGAGCTCGGAGAAACCGACGTCGACGAAGACGATATCGAGAACCTGCGCGAGCGGATCGCTCTCGCACGCCTGCCGAGTGAGGCAGAGGCCGCGGCCAAGCGCGAGCTTAGGCGCATGAGCAACATGAACACGGCGAGTAGCGAGTACCAAGTCGCGCAAACCTACGTCACGTGGCTTGCCGACCTGCCGTGGGCGAAGATGAACGCCGACCGGCTCGACGTGCTGCAAGCGCGGCGGGTGCTCGACGAGGACCACTACGGGCTCGAAAAACCCAAGCGACGAATCGTCGAGTACATCGCGGTCCGTAAGCTTCGGCGCGACGGGCGCGCTCCGATCTTGTGCTTCGTCGGACCGCCGGGCGTCGGCAAGACATCGCTCGGTCGCTCGATCGCGCGCGCATCGGGCCGAGCCTTCGTTCGCGTCTCGCTAGGCGGCGTGTCCGATGAAGCCGAGGTGCGTGGGCACCGCCGAACCTATGTCGGCGCGTTTCCCGGACGCATCATCTCCGGGCTGAAGAAGGCCGGCGCCAAGAACCCGGTGATGGTCCTCGACGAGATCGACAAGCTCGGCAGGGACCAGCGGGGCGATCCATCGAGCGCACTGCTCGAAGTGCTCGACCCCGAGCAGAACCATCAGTTCACCGACCACTACATCGACGCGCCATTCGATCTCAGCAAAGTGATGTTCATTGCGACGGCCAACCAGAAGAGCACGATTCCCGGCCCGCTGCTCGATCGTATGGAAGTGATCGAGCTCCCCGGATACACGCCGCGCGAGAAGCTGTCGATCGCTCGCGACTTCTTGATCCCGCGTCAGCTCAGCGAGCACGGCCTATCGCCAGAGCGTCTCGACTTCTCGGACGAGTCCATCGACCTGATCGTCGACTCGTACACGCACGAAGCGGGCGTCCGAAAGCTCGAGCAGCAAGCCGCAGCCGTATGCCGTGCTGTCGCCGTGCGGGTCGCGAACGGAGAGGACGTGTCGATCTTGGCTGATCCGCCCTTCATCGAAAGTGTGCTCGGCGCCGCAAAGGCCAAGCGGCAAGAGCCGGAGCGAAGCGCGAGGGCAGGTGTCGCGACCGGCCTCGCATGGACCCCTGCTGGCGGTGATCTCCTGTTCGTCGAGGCCACACGCATGCCTGGGACGGGCAAGCTCCACCTCACGGGCAACATGGGCGACGTCTTGAAGGAGTCCGCCGCAGCGGCATTTACGTTCGTGCGCGCGCGCGCAGGCGAGCTTGGACTTGCCGAAGACTTCGTGAGCCACACAGACATCCACGTGCACCTGCCGGCGGGCGGGGTCCCCAAAGATGGCGCGGCGGCCGGCATCCCCCTGTTCGTCGCGCTGGCCTCGGTCCTCACCCAACTCAAGGTAAGGCCAGACGTTGCGATGAGCGGCGAGATCACGCTTCGCGGCAACATACTCAAGGTCAGCGGCATCAAGGAGAAGTGCCTCGCAGCACACCGCGCGGGCGTCTCTCGTATACTGTTGCCCAAACGAAACGAGGCCGACCTCGAAGAAGTGCCCGATGAGGTCCGCGAAGCCCTGGAGATCTGTCTTGTCTCCCGAGTCGACGAGGTGTTGAACCTCGTGGCCGCGTTCGACGCCGCTGACAATCCGGTGGGGGGCGCCCCCGCCGCAGCCGAATAGTCCGTGGCGACGTTGTTCACCTTCCGGTTGAGCGCGGCGTTTGCAGCCATCGTGGGCGTTGCGCTCGCGTTCATTCCGCTGCTCGCGGTGCACGGCGTGGAAAGCGCCCTCGCTCTAGGCGTGCTGCTTCCGCCGTGGGTCGCAGCCACCGCAGCGAGCTATACCGAGCGAAATCGAGAGATGCGCGGCATCGATTTGATGCTCCGCACGATCGGGTCCGGCCTGTTGATCTGGTCGATCCCGGTCCTGCTGCTTGCGCTGGGCTCGCTTCGCGTCCGGCAGTGCGCCCCTGGCGAAGGCCTTATCTTCATGGTCTTGGGACCCGCTCTCGGCTGCGCACTCGCCGCGTGCACGGGGGTGTGGGTCGCTGGGTCGACGAACCGACCGCGAATTTCCCCTTGGATCGCGGCCGCAGTTCCCATCGGCGCGGCCTTGCTGGGTGTGTGGGCGTTCTACGCGACGCCGACGGTGTACGTGTTTGGTGCGTTCGCGGGCTACTTCCCCGGTGCGATCTACGACGACCTCGTCCAGATCCCGACTCGCTATCTCACCTACCGCGCAACGATGATGGTCGCGGTCCTCTCACTGACCGTGCTGTTCGATGCCCTGTGGGACCCGGCGTCCGGAAAGCTCGATCTGCGAGGCCGCGGCCGCTCGCAACTCGGTGCGGTCGCCGTCGCAGTTGGGGCGTTGGGAATCGTCGCGGCGTCATACTGGCACGGGGACCACCTCGGTCATTGGGTGAGCGAGGAGTATCTGATCGAACGCCTCGGCAAGACCGAGCAGGGGCGACATTGCGTGGCGCACATGCCACGTGAAACGCAGGCAGAAGATGCCAGACGCTTGCTCGAAGACTGCGACTTCCAGGTGGAGCGCGCGCGCAAGCTCGTGGGTCTCTCCTCGACGGAGCCGGTGACGGCGTATTTCTTTCGGAACCAGAACGAGAAGAAGGACCTCATCGGCGTCGGGCGCACACTGATCGCCAAGCCTTGGCGAGGCGAGGTCTATCTGCAGATGGCGGGCTGGCCGCATCCGGTGCTCGGACACGAGATCGTGCACGCCGCGCTCGGCGAGGTGGGCCGCGGACCTTTCTCGGTGGCGGCGACGCTCGGTGGCCTGGTTCCCAATCCAGGAATCGTCGAAGGCGCTGCCGTCGCTCTTGCCTGGGACCTCAGAGACGACCTGGACCCGGACCAATGGTCGAAGATCATGATGGACCGAGAAGAGCTCCCCGCCGCCAGCGCAGTCATGAGCGTTCAGTTCAGCGCCCTCCCCGCGCGACGCGCCTACATGACCGCCGGATCGATCGTTCGCTTCCTGATCGCGACGCGCGGGATGGACGCGTTGCTCGAAGCGTATCGAAGCGGCGCAATCGAGGGCCTCGGCGAGCTCGAGGGGCAGTGGCACACCTACCTCGAACAGGTGCCTGTGACCGCGCACGAGCACGGCGTCGCCGAGGTCGAGCTGGCCCGGCCGAGTATCTTCTCCGCCGTATGCCCGCACGAGCTGGCCAAGCTCCGGGCCGACCTCGCAGGCGATACGGCCGCTCGCGACGACGCCCGCACGATTGAAACCTGCCGCGCCATCCTCGAGATCGACGAGCATGAGCCCCAGGCCCACGCCGCGTTGGTCGGCGCCCTGGCACGCACGGAAGACGATGCGGGGGCGCTCGCTGAGCTCGACGCGCTGCGTGTGGCGATGAGCGCCCCCAAGCCGGTCGTGGCCGCCGCGCTCGAGCAATACGCCGACGCGAGCTGGACGCTCGGCAATCTGGAAAAGGCCGCAGGGGTCTACGAGGAGCTGTTGACGATCCCGCGAACCGACGGACCGGCACGGCAGAGCGAGGTGAAGAAGCTCGCACTCGGGGCTAGTCCAGCCGAGAAGGACCTGGTCTACGAGATGTTGCTCGGGAGATCATCGAGTCCGGTCGTGGTCCACCTCGCGCAAACCTTCGCGTCGATACGCGACGACGGCCTCGGGCAATATCTCGAAGCACGGCAGCTCATCGGTCAGAACCGCTTCGCGCTCGCCCTCCCGCTGCTGCAAGACGCCAAACGCCTGGGCTTGCCGACGCTTCGGCTGGAGCGGGAGCTGAGCCGCCTCCTCGGAATCACATTTTTCGCGCTCGGCCGCTACGGCGAATGTGCCGAAGCCTGGGGCGAGCGCGCCTGGGTCAGTCGCGCTGCTGGCGCGGAAGCGCGGCGCTGGCTCGAACGGATCGAGTACGCGCAGACGGGAACTGTCAGTCCGGCGTTGCCAGGTCCATCGTCGGCTCCCCAAGCTGCGCCTTGATGTGAGCCGCAATCGAGCAGTCCGCCGTGACGATGGGGTCGCCCGCCGCCTTCGCGGATTCTGCCCCGGGACCGATTTGGCTGCGCACCGTGATCAAACGCCCGCGGTTCTCGGTGCGTGACCGCAGAACGAGCTTGTCCTGTTCGAGGTCCCAGAGAAACACATCGACTGGGTCTCGGAGGCGGCTCTTGCCCTGAACCACGAGCAGCAGAAAGTAGTCGGCGGGCACCCGCTCCCTCAAGGCGGGGAGCTCGCGCTCGATCGCCCGCATGAGCTGCTCTTCCCGCACCGAGAGGCGCTGCATGTCGTTTGTGTCGTCGACGCGGTCGAGCCACTTGGTCGTCAACACCTCCGGCACGTCGGACAACGCCGACAACGGCGTCAGCTCGAGGCCGAGACAGGCGCCGATGGCATCCTTCTCCTCGGATTCGATCGCCGCGCGCAGCCCATCCTCGGAAGCGAGCTCGGGGGCCCGCACCTGGAGGTACACCATCTCTTTGTCATGCAGAGCAGAGAGCGGGACTTCGGCCTCGACCAAGCGGTTCGCGGCGCCTGACTTCGCCCCGAGCGCCTTGCCTTCAAGCTCGATTCGAGTGGCCTCTAGCTCGTCGAGAACCGGCGTGACCTGCTCGGCATGCAGAGCCCGAATACGCTCGCGCAGCTCATCCGCCCGGACCTTCTGGCGCCAGAAATAGCCGCCGGCGAAGAGCGCAGCCACCAGAACGACGAAACCGACACGCGCCCACGGGATGCGTGGTCGGTATCGGTTCCTACGAACGCCGTCGAACTCGGCAGGAGTGAGCTCGGACGGCTCCATGACGCGAAGCTTACTTGAAGTTTACTGCTCGCGCTGGTTCACAGCGAAGCTCACGTTGCCGTAGCCTGCGGCCGCGGCCGAGAACATCACCTTCTTCACGACCCGGAAGTCGATGTTGCGGTCCGCCTGCACGATGACTTGGCCTGCGAACGGCTCCGAAGGATGAATCGTCTCCCACTTGCGCTTCTCCGCCTCGAGGCCCTGAATGAGCGGTTCGATGCGGTCCACCTGGGCGGACTGTCCCTGAGTCTGTGTGTCGGCGACGCGGGTGCCGTCGAGCGTGATCACGCGTTCGTCGACGGCGACGATCGGAGAGATCTCGATCTGCTCGGTGTTCTGTGCGTCAGGCATCGTGATGGTCGGCTGTTGTGCGACCAGCTCACCTGAAGCGGAGAACGACATGAGCAGGAAGATCACCAACACGATCAGGAAGTCGATGAATGGGATCAGCGGAATCTGGTGGTCCACCTCTTTGCGCCCGTGACCGGAAACACGGTCGCGAACGAACTTCAGCGGAATGTTGCGGAGCAGCTCTGGTTCTGGACGTTTGATCGCCATGATTTCCCCCTACAGGAACGCAGCTCCGTCGGCCATCGACAGGTTTGCGAAACCCGCCGCTGCGGCGACATCCATTGCCCGAATGACGTCCTCATACCTGACCCCATCCTCGGGTGCGACAATCAAATCATCGCGCTTGTCCCAAGCCTGCTTCCACTGAGCGAGCTTGGTTTCGAGCTCATCGATGTCGAACTCCTTTTGGTCCGCGACGACGCGCTTGCTGATGTCGATGCTCTCCCCGGCCGAAGACCCCAGGACGTACCCCGAGTTCCGAACCTGCAGGATGAGCTTCACTTTCTCGTCCTCCGGCGGCGCATCTTCCGTCGATGCCTGCCCCGGGACTTGCTGATTCGCGTTCACCGCGGCCAGCTGGTTCCAAACCGCAGTCGCCAACAAGAACATGACGCAACAAAGCAGGAGGTCGATGAACGGAATCAGGGGAATCTCCTGATTGACCGCTTTCTTTCCGGAGTTGCCTCCGCCGCTATCTATTGCAGCCATTGGAGCCGTTACTCCGCGGGCATGTTCTGAAGATCGACCTTCGAGCGGTTGCCCACGACGAGGTTCAGAACCTGCACGGTGGCCGCGTTGATGTCGTCGATGATCTTCTGAGTCTTGCCGTTGAGGAGGCCCATCATCAGGAGCGCGAAGACCGCGGTGATCAGACCGAACGCGGTGCAGTTCATCGCTTCCTCGATGCCCTTTGCGAGACCGGTCGCCTTGCTGGCCGCATCGGCCTTTGCCACCTCACCGAACGCGGTGATGAGACCGACAACCGTTCCGAACAGACCGCAAAGCATGCCGACGTTCGCGAGCAGGCCGAGGTACGGCGTGCGCCGTTCGATCAGCGGTAGCTCCTTGAGCGCCGCTTCATCCATGGCCGCTTGGACTTCCGCATCGGGGCGGTTCACCTTCAGCAACCCCTGCTTGACGATGCGCGCCAGCGGGTTGTGCTCAGCCGAGCAAACCTTGATGGCGCCCGCCACATCTCCCGCGGTGATGCACTTCTGCATCTTGGCGATGAACTCGTCCTTGTCGATCGACGCTTTGTAGAGATACATCGCGCGTTCGATCGTGAACCCGATTGCGAACACTAGACAAACGAGGATCAGCCACATCGCCCATCCGCCTGCTTCAAAGTGGTATGCCAATTTGGCCATTTCTTCCTGCCTCCTGCGAACTTTACTTCGACAGTGTTACCCGGACACCGACTGAGTACGGTGCGATCCCCACCACTGCCTTCTGACTAAAACTCGCTGTTCCCCCCAGAACAGTAAGCAATTCCAAGGTTTGCTTACTACATACGGATGATAACGGTTGGATACAGCAAGTCAATATCGTGCTCGACTCAGTTCCTTAGAAACCGGGGACAGCCCGAGCTTGGGTCGTGAAGCGGAAAAAGGCGTAGTCGCGTTGACAACTTCGCGGGGCGTGGGGTAGCTTGCCCCTCGGTCAAGGGGTTCGCCCCAACAGTCGCAATGATTTCAATGGATTCCAGGTTTCTGGGTCCAAATTTCAGTGAGGCTGATGGGAAGCGAAAACACGGGTTTTCTCGCCCTATTGAGGGCGAGCGGGAGGGAGCCGCAAGCATGCATGAAATCTGGGAGGCACTACAAGAAGGTGCTCCGTTTTCGTTCATCAATCTCTTTGTCCTCGCCTTTGGCGTCGGCGTGATTATCGACCGCGCTTGGTACATTCGGATGAATTACAGCGTTGATGCTGGTGAGTTCATGAACCGAATTCGCAAGCTGGTGCAGGCCGGGAACATCGATCGCGCGATTCGTCAGTGCGAGGCGAAGGCCGTGCCGCTGCTCGAGGTCGTGAAGTCTGGGCTGACTCAGGTCAACCGCGGCGAAGAGGCGGTCATCGCCTCGATGGAAGAAAAGATGTCCGAGGTGATCCCAGCGCTCGAGAAGCGAACCGGATCGCTGTGGACGTTGGCAAACATCGCTACGCTGATCGGCCTGCTCGGTACGATCAGCGGTCTCATTCGTGCCTTCAAGGCGGTTGGCACCATCGACGACCCGTCTCAAAAGACGGCGCTGCTCTCGGCCGGTATCGCCGAGGCCATGTGGAATACGTTCCTCGGTCTTTTGATCGCCGTGATCTTCATGGTCGCTCACCTCGTGCTCCACGGGCTGACCAAGCGGCACAAGCACGAGATGGAAAAGGTCACGATGCAGCTCGAGAACCTCCTCACGCTGCGCCGGCAAGGCGGTTGATCGGGCCCGGCCATGCCCGCACGACTGACACCACGCCAACGAGCCTACGTCCGGAAGCGAACGACCGTTCCCGACCCCGATCCGTCCGAGCTCAGCGACGAGTTGAACATCGTCCCCTTCTTGGACATCGTCGTGAACATCATCATGTTCTTGCTGATGACCTTGACCACCGTGGCCTTCTTCTCACAGGTCGAGGCTGCGCTTCCCGAGTATCGCCAGGGTGGCATCGGCAAGCGTGCTGCGGCGGATGAAGCCCTCAACTTGAACGTCACGGTGACGCGCGAAGGCGTCGTCGTCTCCGGGTCGGGCGGCAAGCTCGCACGTGGGTGTGCGACCACGGCACCGGGCAAAGTCATCACGGTGCCCGCGGGAATGAACGGCGAGCACGACTGGAAGGCTGTCACCACTTGCGTCAGCCGCGTGAAGGAGCAGTTCGAGGACGAAACTCGGGTCACGCTCAGCGCCGACCCGGAGGTGCCCTACGAAGACCTGGTCGCTGCCATGGACGCCGTCCGTGGTGAGGACAACGAGCTCTTCCCCGACGTCTTACTCTCCGCGGGGATTCGATAGTGGCCAACGAGAGCAGCACGCCGCCCCGAGCTTCCCTGGCGCCGCCGGTCGCGGATAAGCCGGCGTCGATGTCGTACGTCAACCGGATTGTCCGGGCGAAGCTGCGCCGCCGCCCCGAGCCCGAGCACTTCGGCCTCAACATCTACCCGATGATGGACATGCTCACGATCTTGCTGGTCTATATGATGGCGCTCTTCGCGACGTCGTCGGCAGCGGCAGTTCAGGAGAGCAGCGAGCTTCGCATCCCTTACTCGACGTCCAAGGTCGAGGTGAGCGAGGCGCTAGGCGTGCAGATCTCGCGAAGCAGCGTCGTCGTCGACGGCAAGCCCGTCCTCGAGCTCCGCAACGGCATCGTCGACCCGAGCCTCAAGCAAGGCGGCAGCAGCGGCTTCCTGATCACGCCTCTCTACAAGACCCTCGGTGAAATCCGCGACCGAAAGAAGCGAACAGCACAGCGGTTCACGAACCAGCCGTTTGTCGGAGACGTTCAGATCATCGCCGACAAGCGGACACCATATCGAACGCTGAGCGAAGTGATTTACACGCTGGGGCAAACCGAGTTTAAGAATCTGCGCTTCGTCGTGAACAAGAAGAATCAGTAGGTGCGCCCGGGGCCACGAGGGAACACGACACGGGGTTCCGCCGTGCCCCTCCACACGTCACCATTCGAGAAAAGGGGTCAGACCCCTTTTCGTCGCAGGGGAGACAAGCTCGAAAAGCTCGGCCGAGAGTAAAGACTGTTATTCGCACTCTGAGTTGGCGCGAACCCGCTGCGCCCCCATGCCCCAAACGCAAAACCTGCGCGTCATGGTTTTGCAAGACCGCCTAGAGCAGGGTGTTTCTCGCTGGCACGCCTGATGCACCTACATCGCCTGACTTGGTGACGCTCCGGTGGGGAGCGTCGCAACGCGGGAGGCTGTCATGCGTTACTTATTCGGATTTCTGTGTGTTTGTGCGTTGGGCATCATGCCACTGGTTGGGTGCAGTGAGACGACGGGTGACGGTGGCGGTGGTGGAACGGCCGGCACTGGCGGGCTGGCTGGGAGTGGCGGCACGGGCGGAGTGCCTCAATGTCAGAGTCCCGAGGATTGCGACGATGACAACGAGTGCACCGATGACACATGTTTGGCTGGAGTATGCGAGTTCATGCCGGTTCCGGACCCCACGGGCCCGGAAGAACCTGGAGACCCGCCTGGAGAGGGCACAACGTGCGGCTATTACGAGGGAACCTGTGAAGGAGGTAGCTGTGTGGGGACCTTCGCGTGTACTGAAGCCGGGATTCGTGAGGCGATCGCCGCCGGCGCTGGTCCACACACGTTTGCCTGCAATGGTGCGACGACGGTGGTGACCCAAGCGCCAATCGAGATTGACAACGACGTCATTCTCGATGGTGCGGGAGAGGTCACCGTAGATGGAAATTTCGACCACCATGTGTTTTCGGTGCCTGTGGGAGTGACGGCCGAGCTGCAAGGTTTCACGGTGACCAACGGTGTCGACGACCCCAATATTTCGGGCGCTGGGGGGATCCGGATTGACACCGATGCGACGGTCACGCTGACGGACACCACCGTGTCCGGAAACACGGGCGGATGGGCAGGTGGCATTACCAACAACAGGGGAACCTTGACGTTGAGTAGCAGCACGGTGTCCGACAACACGGGTAGCGGCATCGTCAGCACCGGTCCACTAACCCTGACAGACAGCACCGTGTCCGGAAACGTTTCCTCGAATGGTGCATCAGGAGGCGGCATCGTTGCCTATGACATCACATTGCTCGTCAACAGCACAATCTCGGGGAACTCGTCCAGCGGTGGCCCTGGAGGTGCGATCAACACCTGTAAGCCCATGGCTGGCGGCTGCAGTCCCCTGAGACTCATCAGCAGCACCATTGCAGGGAACATCGGCGAGCCCAGCATCCTGACGGGCGACGCGTCAATGTCGGTAACGAACAGCTTGGTTGATGGCGATTGCTCCGGGGACGTCACCTCCAACGGCTACAACATCGAAAGCCCCGGCAACACCTGCCGCTTCGATACGAACCAGGGTGACCAGGTCAACGTCAGCACCGACGATCTGAACCTCGGACCGCTACAGGACAACGGCGGACCCACCATGACCCATGCGCTGTTGACCGAGCCCATCGTCAGCGTCGCCGTTGACGTGATTCCGGCGGACGACTGCGTTGATGCGGAGGGCGAACTGCTGCCGACCGACCAGCGCGGCAAACCACGATTTGTTGGCCCGCCCTTCGGACCGAGTGAACCGGTTGGAGCCGGGTGCGACGTGGGTGCGTTTGAGGTGCAGCCGGAACCCTAGTCTGTCCAGTAAACAAGAACGGCGGCCTTGGGTTCACTCCGTGGGTCGCCGTTTCGTTTGTGGTGGCACGACCGCAGCAAGGTTAGTTGTCCGCTACTCGGCCAAGCGCGGTCCCTTCCCTCGACCCGAGACACAGCGTCCTCAACCGGGAGTAACTCCCGTTATTCAGAAGGAGCGCGGGCCGTCCATGATGCGCGAGGGCCCGGCACCACCATCGCAAAAACGCCGTGAAAACAACCGGCCGCGCGGCCACCACAGATGCGCTCGGCCGCGGGGGTCACTGCCGTTGCCACTGGCACTGGCACTGACACTGGCACTGGCACTGCCGTTGGCACTGACACTGGCACTGGCACTGTCGCTATCGCTGTCGGGCCGCTTACAGCTCGAAGTCGCCGTACTCGAGGATCTCGGCAATGCGGTATAGGAAGCCGTTCGCGTGCACCCCGTCGACCACGCGATGGTCATACGTCAACGCCATGTGCATCACCGGGTGAATCGCCATCACGTCTTCGCCCTCGTGTTCGATGACTACGACGCGTTTCTTGATCGTGCCGAGGCGTAGAATGGCGACGTTGGGCTGGGAGATGATTGCGCCGCCTACTAGGTTGCCTCGGCGGCCGGGGTTCGAGATGGTGAAGGTCTTGCCGGACAGGTCGTTGGGCGTGAGGTTGCCGGAGCGCGCTCGCTCGGCGACATCGGCAACCGCGCGGGCCACGCCGCGAATCGTCAGGTCGTCTGTATTGCGAATCACGGGAACGACCAGGCCTTCGTCGGTGTCGACGGCGATGCCGACATTCACCTCGGCGAGCTTGACGAACGCGTCGTCGAGGACGCGGGAGTTGATCTCCGGGAACTCACGAAGGGCTCGCGCTGTCGCGGCGATGGCAAAAGCCAAATACGTCAGATTGACGCCCTCTTTCTTGAAGTGCCCTTTGTGCTGGTCTCGCAGCACCGCAGTTCGATGAAGGTCGCACTCGGCAAACGTGACCACGTCTGGCGCGGTCTGCTTCGAGAAGACCATGTGGTCGGCGATGATCCGGCGGCGACGCGTGAACGGAACGATTTCATCGCCGTCCTTCGGGACATAGGGCGGCAAGCGGAACGCTCCGGCGGGACCGGTGGTGCGCGCGGGCGGCTGCGCGGGCCGAGGAGCCGATTGAGGAGCGGGCGCCTCGGGGACTGCTGCGGGCGGTGGCGGCGGTGGGGGCGTCGCCATTCGTTCTGGACTGGTGGAGGTACCGATCGCCGCCATCACGTCGTCGCGCACGATACGGCCACCGTCACCTGAGCCCTGGACGCCAGCGAGGTCGACATCTTGCTCGCGAGCAAGCTTACGAACGGACGGAGATGTTGGTGAAGGAGAGCCGGCATCCGCGGGGGTTGGCGCATCATCGGAAACCGCCGCGGGAGTCGCACCAGCCTGCGCGTTCTCGTCGATCTCACAGATCGGATCGCCCACGGCGATGATGTCGTCTTCGGCTGCAAGGAGCTGGGTCACGACACCTGCGACAGGAGACGGAAGCTCACTGTCCGCCTTATCGGTGAGAATCTCGACGATAGGCTCGTCTTTCGCGACGGATTGCCCCACCGAGACGAGCCATTTGCCAATCGTGCCTTCGACGACGCTTTCGCCGAGCTGCGGCATGGTCACTTTGGTGGCCATCGGAGCCGCACCATAGCCTAAAAAACTCGCTGGGGTAGCGTCCTATCGCAGTTGCGCTGCGTGCGGCTTTCTGCACAGGTCCCTTCTCGCTAGTTTTGCATCGCGGGTAGGAGTAGAGTCGCGCCCATGCTGGACGCTCTCAACAAGGAAGACAGGCTTCAACTGATGAGGTTTGTGTGCTCCTTCGCCTGGGCCGACCTCGAGATCGCCGATGCGGAGCGGGAGTTCATCGTCAAGATGGTGGTTCGCCTCAAGCTCGACGACGAAGAGCAGGAACAGGTCGCGCAGTGGCTCGAGGTACCGCCACCCGCCGACGACCTCGACCCGGCAGACGTTCCAAAAGAGCACCGGCAACTGTTCCTGGACGCAGCCAAGGCGATGATCTTGTCCGATGGTAGCGTCGAGGACGTAGAAGCCGAAAACCTGATCATCCTCGATCAACTGCTGCGCTAGCAGCACGTCGGGACAAGGGGGACTGTCCCCTTTTTCGTGGGTCTCAGGCGCAGGAGTCGAGGAGATTTGCGACTGCGGGGCGCGCCGCCGCGAGGCTGGCGCCCAGGCCCACGACCTGCAGCGGGTCCAGATCGGATCGGGGCCGCTTGCCGAAGTACGACTCGATGTACCCAGAGAGGCCTGGAAGGCGCGTGCTGCCGCCCGCCAAGAAGATCGCCTCCATGTCGCGCGCTTTCACGCCCGCTTGAGCCAGAACTCCATCGCACACCACGAACGTGCGCCGCACCAGGTCGAAGGTGAGCTGCTCCACTTCGTCACGGCTGATCGGAATGATGCCGCAGCTTTCGGGAGCCGCCGGATCAACGCTCGGGATTGCGATCGCCGCTTGCTCTGACTCACTGAGCTCGCACTTGGCGAGCTCGCAGGCCTGAACGAGACGATCGAACGTCACGGCATCGCTGCTGAGGTCCCAGCCGTCGCGTACGAGCGTCCGGCCGGCGACGTGCAGCGCAATGGTTCGGTCGACGTCGTCGCCGCCAAGGTACGGATCGCCTCCGTGGCCAATGACGCGAAACGGATAACTGCTGCAATCAACGACTGCCGCATCGAAGGTGCCGCCGCCCAAGTCGTAGACGAACGCGTACTTCAAGCTGCTGCGACTCAAGTACGCAAGCGCAGTCGCAATTGGCTCCTCGATCACCCGAACCGAAGCGAATTGCGCCTTGGAGACCGCCAGCGCCGTGGCCTCGCGGCGGCGTTTGTCGAAGCCCACAGGGGCCGTCACCACGGCATGCACGTCCGCTGCTGAACATTTCGTCAGCTCACACGCCTCACGAAGGACAGTGGCGGCGATTTCGACGGGGCACACGAGCCCAGTGCGGGTGTTGAAAACCGCCCGGCCGTCCGGACCCTCGACCAGATCGTAGGGGTAGTGGTCCCGAAACTGGGTCGTGTAGGACGAGCGCCAGCGCGCGCCGATGATGCGCTTGGCGGAAAGGATCGTGTTCTTCGGATCCATCGCCCGTCGGCGACGCGCTGCCCTGCCGACAACGATGGCCCCGCTCGGAGGGAACGCGACGGCGGACGGCATCACGCAGCCGATCCCGTCGATCGGGAGGGCCTCAAAATTCCGGGCTACCACCGTATTGGTGGTCCCAAGATCGATTCCTACGGTCTTGCGCATGCGGACGGACATCGGCCGACCAGCTATCTGAAGCCTGTGACGGGTGAGGTCCATAGGTAAATTGGCCTCTATAGATTAAGCAGGCTACGTGATTCGGAGGCCGCCCGCCACATTGAGTTCGCCGGCTGGACCGCACGGCGTCCGTGCCCTAAAGTGAAACACGTTCTAGTTGGAGGCCCCAGCCAATGCCCGCGGACTTTCATAAGCTTCAAGTATCAGGAATCGTTCAAGAAACTCACGACACGCGATCTTACATTCTCGCGGTACCCGAATCGCTGCGCGAGGAGTTTCGCTATCGAGCCGGTCAGTTCCTGACTTTTGAGGTTCCTTGGGATGGCATGCAATTGCACCGCTGCTACTCGCTTTCGAGCGCACCGGAGACCGATCCCTGGCCCAAGGTGACGGTCAAGAGGGTCGAAGACGGCCGGATCTCCAACTGGTTCAACGATAACGTCAGTGTCGGGGACTCGATCCTCGTACAGCCACCCGAGGGGCGCTTTTCGATGCGCTCTAACGAGGGGGACCACGGGATCGTGCTGTTTGGGGGCGGCAGCGGTGTCACGCCGGTGCTCTCGATCTTGAAGTCCGCTCTTCGGACCACGACGCGCGATGTGAAGCTCATCTATGCAAACCGCGACGAGCGTTCCATCATTTTCAAGGACGAGATCGACCTTTGGCTTGCCGAGTTCCCGGAACGACTCGAGGTCATCCATCATCTCGACAGCAACAGCGGCTTCATGTCGGTGGCCGACGTTCAAGAGCACATTCGTGGATGGGAAGATGGTGAGTTTTTCGTCTGCGGTCCGACGGGATACATGGACACGGTCGAAGAGACCTTCAAGGCATCGAACATCGACGCCGGGCAGACCAAGTTCGAGCGATTCCTCTCGCTGCCCGATCCGGATCGCAGGGACGAGTCCGCCGCCGTGGTCCCCGAGCAATCGGACGACGAGATTCCGGAGTCTTTCAAGATGTTGCTCGAAGGACAGTCCCACGAGGTGCCGTACGAGAAGGGCCTGACGCTGCTCGATTCGGCGATCAAGGCCGGCCACAAGCCGCCCTCGTCTTGCGAAGATGGTTACTGCGGCTGCTGCATGGCGCTGCTCAGGAGCGGCAACGTCAACATGGCCAACCACGACGCCCTCGAGCCGAGCGACATCGAACGCGGTTGGGTCCTGGCCTGCCAGGCACGACCCGCGAGCCAAGAGCCCATCGACGTCGACTTCGACGCCGAGTACTAGTGTGCGAGAGATTTTTTCTTGTGTTCGAGCGCGCCCGCAGGAGCGCAGTGAGAGGCACGTCCGGATCGCCTTCGGCGGGCAATTGGTGCCGACCCACCGTCCCCACGCTATCGCCTACCTCGCAGCGGAGCGACGAGGACGTAAGCCGACCACAAGGAAAAAGATCCGCACGCTAGAGGCGCTGACGGTCGGGCCAGTCCCAGAACGACGTCTTGCCAATCGTCCAGTCGGGGCCGTTGCCCCAGTCGTTGCGAGTGCGCTTGTTGCGGTGGTCCGGGTCGTGCTTCTTGAGCGCCGCGCCGTAGTCTTGCCACTGCTGGACGCTGAGCTTCTCGGCCCAGTAGTCTTCTTCAGAGGACCACTGGTTGTTGCCCGCGTACTGCAGGACCGTGATGCCCGGGAAGTCCATGACGCCCTCCCCGCTTGGATTGTCGCGCCGGTTGATCATGTGGAACACGACGCGGCCGCTCGGGTCCGCCATGTGCCAATTGTAGACCCCGTAGATCTCGCCGTACTGCTCCATCAGAGGAACGATCCACTGTCGAACGGTCTCACGGCCGTGCATGGTTCCGAGGACGCGCTCGAGGTAAACGACATCTTCGGTGAAAAGGTCCGCCCAGGCGTTCCAGTCCTCGCGAATCATCCCGGTGTACCAGAAGTGTCGAAACGCCGCTTCGACTTCGTCCAGCTCGAATGTGGCCACTATTCCGCTGCCTGCTGGTCTTCGGGCCAGCAGTAGAACTGAGTGCACCAGCGCCGGAAGATGGCGATCGGGCCATCTCCATCGCAGAGCAGAGGCTTCTCGTATTGGACCTTGTTCTCCCAAATCGGGATGTCCTGCTCGAGCTGCCGAGTCACCTCGGCGACGAACGCCTTGCCAACGCCCCGCGCCATCTCCGCGCCCGCCGTCTTCTTCACACAGAAGTTGAAGCGCAGCTGGACATGGTCGGCATCGATGGGTGTCATGGTGGCGACGTTGAGTGTCTCGACGATTCCCTTGAACCGGACGATGGCCAGACCAAAGCCATAGTTGAGGCTCTCGATCGAGCCATCGACCGTGCCGCGCGGCGTCTCCATGCCAGCGCCGGAGTAAACCCGGAGGATGGGGCCATCCACCGAAGCTTCGGACTGGGGCATGTTGGTCGTGCCGTGCAGGTAGTGGAAGTGCGCCGAGTCGACGGCGTTCTCCGCCATCTCTTGGTTGCTGGTACGGATCGTCCACCCGCGCTCGATGAACTCGGTCCACTCTTCGTTGCGAACGCCTTCCGCGGAGCCCCATTCGGGAATCTCGTCGGGAATGTCGAACGTCGGGGGTTCGCCTTCGGCGTGATGCCAACACATCACCGCGTTTGCGACCTCTTTGATCTGCCAGGTCGGCAGCTTGGCCTTGCGTGGAACGTGCTCGGCGTAGGGAACCGCGGTGCAGCGGCCGTCCGTTCCGAACTGCCAGGCATGGAACGGGCACTCGATCGAGTTGCCCTTGACCGTGCCCCCGTGTCCGAGATGAGCACCAAGGTGAGGACAGAAGGCGTCGAGCACCGAAAGCTCGCCCTCTTCAGAGCGCCAGATGACGAGGTCCTGGCCGAAGTACTTCAGCGGTTTGACGTCACCAGGCTTGATCTCATCGGAGTAGGCGACTTGGAACCAGCCGTTAGGGATC
>Ga0316193_10000671_pt1 | contig 21836 bp, 20 predicted proteins | sample MerIslsedime2_MG_FD_207735 | JGI IMG/M metagenome (GOLD analysis project Ga0316193, IMG submission 207735) | Coastal sediment microbial communities from Maine, United States - Merrow Island sediment 2 | ecosystem: Environmental > Aquatic > Marine > Coastal > Sediment | place: USA: Maine... | reverse complement strand
GGTCGATGATGTCGATGACAAGTGTTCCCTCGGGGTAGCTGTTGACCCAGGTCGCGCCTCCGCGCCAGCCCCACCGCCCCCAGCCGTACCCCCCTGCTCGGTTGATCACGACTCGACGCCGAACCGCTGTGTAAAAGGTGACCAGAAAGTCGGAGTCTCGGGGCGAGGTGGAGTCGAACCCTTTGGCTTCGATCTCCACAGCCATAGCTGCAGCAATACGACGATCGACGATCGGGCTCATCTGCGGTTGGCGCTTTTCCTTGCCCTGGCGTTCAAAAATGGCGAATGTGGAGTAGGCGCCAAAGTTTTTTTGCGAGTCGTGGTCGGCCCGGACTGTCATTGACGAACATCCAAGGGTCAGGATGATAACCGCCGTCGTGAGCCCGATTGTGGTCAGTTGACGCATTGAGGAACTCCCTTCGCGCTTCTGACGATCCAAACCGTCATTGGGTTGTCAGGGTTGGCCGGCAGGAACAGTCGAAGCGACATCGTCTCGACTCACGGGACGGGTGGAAAATCGATGAATACCCGGGTTATGGCCTGGTCGATCTTCTCGTCCGAGTGGCTCTTCTTGCCAAGGACACGAGTTGTGACACCGCGCCAGACGAGCTGGTTCTTCCCTCGATCGACAATGTCGATGATGACGGTGCCCTCCTGGTAGGTGTGAACGGTGGTGGTGGTCCAACCCGGCCAGAAGCCGTAACCGTATCCCCGGTGCGGCCCCCAACCCCAGCCCCCTCCGTAGCCCCAGCCGGTGGTGTGGAATTGCATCTGCGAGCTGAGCGATGCGTAGTAGGTGACGGCGAGATCGGCCTCGCCGGGCTCGGACTGGCCGAGGCCCTTGGCCTGCAGATTTTCCGAAATGACGCGCCGGATCCGTCCGTCGACGATCTGGCTCGGTCCTTCGGTCGGCCCGTCAGTCTCCTCTGTCTGATACCAGGCAAAGGTCGAGTACCTACTGAAGTCAGCCTGACGGTCGTAATCGGTTTGGATCCTGGACGAGGAACACGCGAAGAACGGAATCGCGGTCGCGACGGTGATCAATGTACGCAATATCCGCATCAGTCACCTCCGCTTGCTGTGACATGCAGATTCCGCGCCAGAGGTGCCACTCCGCCCATTGAGAGCGCCATACCGTATCGGCGACACAGGTGCCACTCTTCGCATTGTCTGTCCTGGAGGCGTGGCCGGCTTCGTAGTGGTTGAGTCAGACAATGCGAAGGGTGGCACCTTCCTCGCCGAGGCGAGAAGCGCTTACAGGGTTGTTCTCAGTTTTTTCGAAAGATCTGCGACAACTGCTCCCGAGTATGGGACGAAGCAACCTTTTGGATCTCGCCCATCGCCGATGGGCGCTCGTGGTCAGGCGTCTTGGTGAGGCGCCCTGCCCGTTCCTTGTTGATCTGGGTTGCCCACCTTTCGAGTCCGCGCAATACGTCGTGCCGCGTAATGCGACCGACGAGAACATCTCCATCCATGACGGGCAGGCAGGAGAAATTGCACTCCATGAACGCCCGCGCGGCGGTCAGGAGGTCCATTTCAGGTGTCACAATGACCTCGAGCGATGACATGTAGTTACCGACGCTGCCGCCCGCTCGCTGGTCGTACGCCCAGTTGATGACGGTCCGTATGACGTCCTTTTCGGTGAGTATTCCGACGACCTCATTATCGTCGTTGACGATCGGGATGGCGGCAAAGGACGAACGCGCGAGGACGCTCATACACGGCGCCATCTCCTCATTTTCGTTGAAGGTCCTGGAGGCCTTTTTCATGAACTTCTTGACGATCGGTGTCTTCGCCATCGGCGTCACCCCTTGCCTATTTCACTCAGCTTAGCACCACCGAGGATTTGATCAAGCTGGTCTCGTGAACCTGGATTCGAAACGGGTGTTCCTAAGGCTTGACGTCCTTGGTATCCTCTGTGCGCTCGACTGCTTCAAGCAGTCGTGAAAAGCGGAAAAGAGTCGGCAATGGCAGTCCACGTCATCCAAAAAGGTCTCGACCTCCCGATCAAGGGGGCGCCGGAACAGCGCTTCGGCGACACGCCGATGGTTGGGAAGGTTGCGGTCCTCGCTCGCGATTACCCGTTCATGAAGCCGCGCATGCACGTGCAGGTTGGTGACCAGGTCAAGCGTGGCCATCTGCTTTTCGAGGATCGCAAAACGGAAGGCGTGAGGTTCACCGCACCGGGCGCCGGAACGGTGGCAGCCATCCATCGCGGGGCACGCCGCGCACTGCAGTCGGTGGTCATTGACCTGACCGCGAGCGAGCGGCGGGGCAAACCGGAGGACGACGATTATCAGCCATTCGAGAGCTTCACCGGCCGCGCGGTTCTTGAGCTCGATGGTCAGGGGGTGCGAGACCTTCTGGTGGAATCCGGCCTCTGGACGTCAATCCGGCAGCGGCCGTTCTCGAAAATTCCATCGCCGGCGTCGAGCTGCCACTCGATCTTCGTAACGGCGATCGACACCGATCCGCTTTCGCCGGATCCCGAAACCGTGCTCGAAGGGCAAATGGACGATTTCCAGCGCGGTCTGTGCGCCCTTGGCCATCTCACCGAAGGACCCGTTTACCTATGCCGCGCACCAGGGGCGAAGATCGATCCCGGCGACGCACCCCGGGTCCAGGTGGAGGAGTTCAGCGGTAAGCATCCGGCGGGATTAGCGGGAACCCACATTCATTTCCTCGACCCCGTCCATCGCCGCAAGGTGGTTTGGTACATCGGGTACCAGGACGTTGCCGCGATCGGCAGGCTCTTGGAAACAGGAAAGCTGCCGGTGGGGCGGACCGTTGCCCTCGGTGGACCGGTGGTCATTCGTCCACGCCTTTTGAGGACGCGGCTCGGCGCACACATCGAACCGTTGATTCAAGAAGAGCTCTTCTTTGGAGAATCCAGGGTGATCTCGGGATCGGTGCTCTGCGGGCAGCGGGCGAGGGGCGCCGTGTACGGTTACCTCGGCCGTTATGCCAGACAGATCTCATGCTTGGCCGAAGACCACCGGCGACGTTTTCTGGGTTGGATGATGCCGGGGTTGGACCTCTTTTCGACGACCCGAGCCTATCTTTCGAGCATCCGTGGCCGTTCTGCCAAGTTCGATCTCACGACCTCGGCACATGGCGGCCATCGTGCGATGGTGCCGATCGGTTCCTTCGAGCGGGTGATGCCGCTCGACATCATGCCGACCTTCCTTCTACGTGCACTTCTGATGGGTGATCTCGAGCGCGCGGAGGCCCTTGGCTGCCTCGAGCTCGACGAGGAGGACCTTGCCCTCTGTTCCTTCGTGAGTCCGGGCAAGGAAGATTACGCGCCGCACCTCCGTCGCAGTCTTTACGAGATCTGGAAGGAGGGATGATGCAATTCCTCCGCCGGTTCCTCGACGTACAGCAAGAGCGATTCCAGTCGGGCGGCAAGCTCGATCACCTGTTTCCGCTCTTCGAGGCTGTCGATACGATTTTCTATACCCCGGATGCGGTCACGACCGGGACCACCCACGTGCGGGACGCGCTCGATCTCAAACGCATGATGTCGGTGGTGGTGGCGGCTTTGATGCCGATCGTGTTCTTCGCGATGTACAACACCGGGCTCCAGGCCAACCGAGCCGTTGTTGCTGGCGCCCAGCCCCTCGACAGCTGGCAGACCCGTCTTTTCGAGGCCCTGGGATACAGCTTCACCACCGACTTCTGGGCGTGTTTCTTCCATGGCGCCTTGTATTTCCTGCCCGTCTTCGTTGTCGGCTTTGCGGCCGGTGGCACGGTCGAGGTGATCTTCGCCTGTGTCCGCGGACACGAAATCAACGAAGGTTTCTTCGTTACCGGCTTCCTTCTGCCCCTGACCCTGCCGCCGACCATTCCGTTGTGGCAGGTGGCCTCGGGAGCGATCTTCGGAGTGCTGATCGGCAAAGAGATCTTTGGCGGCACCGGGATGAACGTCCTCAACCCGGCGCTGACGGCGCGGGCTTTCCTGTTCTTCGCCTATCCGGCCGAGATCTCCGGAGACAAACCCTGGATCGCCGCAGACTTTGTCGGCGTTGATGGTTTCTCTGGAGCGACCTGGTTGGCCCGGGCGACCGCCGAAGGACCGCAGGCCCTCGGCTCGATCGGCTCCGTACAGTGGTGGGACGCCTTCATCGGGTTCATTCCAGGCTCGATGGGCGAGACGTCGGCCCTGCTCTGCCTGGTCGGCGCGGTCATTCTGATCGTCACCCGGATTGGGTCCGGCCGAACCATGCTTGGTGTCGTCGGCGGAACAGCCGCCATGGCGACCCTTCTCAACGTCATCGGGTCCGAGACCAATCCCGCCTTCGCCATCCCATTCGCCTGGCACGCGGTTCTCGGAGGCTGGGCGTTCGGAGCCGTATTCATGGCCACCGATCCGGTCTCTTCCGCCTTTACGGACAAAGGCCGACTCATCTACGGATTCGGCATCGGTGTCATGGTGATCCTGGTGCGGGTGGTCAACCCGGCCTATCCCGAAGGGATGATGTTGGCGATTCTCTTTATGAACATGTTCGCGCCCTTCATCGACCACTTTTTCGTACAGGCGAACATCAAGCGGAGGTTGGCGCGCAATGCGGCAGTACAGTAACGCCTACATCATCGGCTTCGCCACCGCAGTGTGCCTGGTGTGCTCGATCGTGGTGTCGACCTCGGCGGTAGCGCTGAGGGAACGGCAGGATCGCAACAAGGTGCTCGACCGCCAGACCCAGGTGCTGGTGGTGGCGGGTCTCCTCGAGGAAGGCCAGAAGGCGAGCTCCGAAGAGGTCGAGAAACTCTTTGAGGAGAATATCCAGACTCGCATCGTGGACCTCACGACGGGTGAGTATGACGACTCGGTGGATGCAGCTACCTACGATCAGCGCAAGGCGAGCAGGGATCCTTCGACAAGCCGCGCCGCGCCGGCCAACAATGCGGGGGTCTCCCGGTTGCCCGCCCTCGCCCTGGTCTACCAGCGGGTCGAGGACGATGAGGTGCAGTCGCTGATCTTGCCGATCGAGGGCAAGGGGCTGTGGTCGACCCTTTACGGCTACCTCGCCTTGGCGACGGACACCACCACCATCGAGGGGATCACCTTTTACGAGCACGGCGAGACGCCGGGCCTCGGCGGTGAGATCGACAACCCGAGCTGGAAGTCGGTCTGGATCGGTCGCCAGGCCTTTGATGAAAACTGGCAGCCGGCGGTCGAGGTGATCAAGGGCTTTGCCGGACCGGTCGCCGAGGATCCCTATCGGGTTGACGGTCTCTCGGGCGCCACCCTGACGGCGCGCGGGGTCAGCGATCTGGTGCGGTTCTGGCTCGGTGAGGACGGTTTCGATCCGTACCTCGAGAACTTCAGGGCGGAACGGAGCGCGTCATGAACGCCAAGCAAAAGAGCGCGCTCCTCGACCCACTGTTCAACGACAATCCCATCGCCGCCCAGGTGCTCGGCATCTGCTCGGCGCTGGCGGTCACGACCAAGCTCGAAACCTCGGTCGTGATGTCGGTCGCCGTCATCGCGGTGTTGTCGCTGTCGAATTTGACGGTGTCGTTGATCCGCAACTTGATTCCGCCGTCGATCCGGATCATCGTCCAGTTGACGGTGATCGCATCGTTGGTCATCGTCACCGACCAGGTCCTGCAGGCCTTCTTCTTCGACATCTCGAAACAGCTGTCGGTCTTTGTCGGCCTGATCATCACGAACTGCATCGTCATGGGTCGCGCCGAGGCCTATGCGATGCAGAACCCCCCGCTCGACAGCCTCCTCGACGGACTCGGCAACGGCCTCGGCTACAGCTTGATCCTGATCGTGGTTGGGTTCCTGCGTGAGCTGATCGGCTCCGGCAAGCTCTTCGGTGTCCAGGTCCTGCCGTTGGTCACCGATGGCGGCTGGTACCAACCGAACGGGCTCTTCGTGCTGGCCCCCGGGGCGTTCTTTATCATCGGGATTCTGATCTGGCTTTTGCGGACCTGGAAGCCCGAGCTGCAGGAGGACTGAGATGCTCGAGCACTACCTCAGCCTCGCCGTCAAAGCGATTTTCGTCGAGAACATGGCCCTGGCCTTCTTCCTCGGCATGTGCTCGTTCCTCGCGGTGTCGAAAAAGGTCGAAACCGCTCTCGGGCTTGGCGCCGCCGTGACCTTCGTGCTGACGGTGACGGCGCCGCTGAACAATCTGATCTACAACTACATGCTCAAGGAGGGCGCGCTGAGCTGGCTGAACCCAGCCTGGTCGGGCGTCGATCTCAGCTTTGTCCGATTCCTGGCGTTCATCGGTTCCATCGCCGCCTCGGTACAGATCGTCGAAATGATTCTCGACCGATATGCTCCGAAGCTCTACGCTGCCCTCGGAGTGTTTCTGCCGCTGATCGCAGTCAACTGCGCCATTCTCGGCGGTTCGCTCTTCATGGTCGAGCGCGACTACACCTTCAGTGAAAGCGCCGTCTTCGGATTTGGCTCGGGCTTCGGCTTCCTGCTCGCGATCGTCGCTCTGGCCGCGATTCGCGAAAAGATGGTCTACTCCAACGTTCCGCCGGCCCTGCGCGGGCTCGGCATCACATTCCTTGTCACCGGCCTGATGGCGATTGCCTTCATGGCATTCGCGGGGATCCAGTTGTAGGCGGGTGGATAGATGCTGACTATCATCCTCGGAGTCGCCGTATTCGTTTTCGTCATCGTCACTCTGGTGATTGGGTTGATGATCGCCAAGTCGAAGCTCGTCGCTTCGGGTGACGTGACGATCACCGTCAACGACGATCCGGAAAAGGCAATCGTCGCCGCGGCAGGCGACACCCTGCTCAACACGCTCGGTGCCCGGAAAATCTTCATCCCATCGGCTTGTGGTGGAAAGGGAACCTGCGGCGTTTGCAAGCTTTCGGTTCTCGACGGTGGTGGCGCGTTGCTGCCGACTGAAACCTCGCACGTCAGCCGCGGAGAAGCGCGCGAGGGTGTTCGCCTGTCGTGCCAGGTCAAGGTCAAGCAGGACATGAAGATCGAGATCCCGCCCGAGATCTTCGATGTCCGCAAATGGCGCTGCAAGGTACGGTCGAACCGCAATGTCGCGACCTATATCAAGGAGCTCGTACTCGAACTTCCGGAGGGCGAAGAGGTGCCCTTCCGAGCCGGCGGTTACATTCAGATCGAGTGTCCAGCACACGTCGTCAACTACTCCGACTTCGAGATCGAAGACGAATACCGCGGCGACTGGGACAAGTACAACATGTGGCAGTTCGTATCGAAGGTCGAAGAACCGGTGACCCGCGCCTACTCGATGGCCAGCTACCCCGGGGAGGAGGGCATCATCATGCTCAACGTGCGCATTGCATCTCCTCCGCCGAACATGCCGAGCGTGCCGCCGGGAAAGATGTCCTCCTATATCTTTAGCCTCAAACCGGGTGACGAAGTGACGATCTCGGGTCCCTTCGGCGAGTTCTTCGCCAAAGAAACCGACAACGAGATGGTCTTCATCGGTGGTGGTGCCGGCATGGCGCCGATGCGATCCCACATCTTCGATCAGTTCCGGCGTATTCACACAGATCGCAAAGTCTCGTTCTGGTATGGCGCGCGGAGTTTGCGCGAGGCCTTCTACCAGGAAGAGTTCGACGAGATCGACACGGCCAACAACAACTTCGATTGGCACCTCGCGTTGTCGGACCCGCTGCCGGAGGACGAGTGGACCGGCGACACCGGCTTTATCCACCAGGTGGTGCACGAAAAATACCTCAAGGACCATCCGGCGCCGGAGGACCTCGAGTACTACATGTGTGGACCGCCAATGATGAACCAGGCGGTCATCAACATGCTGCTGGATCTCGGTGTCGAGCCTGAGAACATCATGCTCGACGACTTCGGCGAGTAGGGCGGAGGACCACGATGTTAACTCGTTCGGGCGGGCCCCCGCCGCTTCGACGTTTAATTCTTCCGGGACTGTTCGTCGCCGGCCTCTTTGCCATTTATTTTTTTCGGCAAGGGCCGGATGCTGTTGCTTCCCGTGAGCTTACGATCACCGGCCCAACCATGGGCACCACTTTCAATGTCAAGGTAGTGACCGATGATCTGAGTGAAGCCAACCGAGTGCGCCTGACGCAGCTCGTGCGCGAGGCGCTAGACGGCGTCGATGAACACATGTCCACCTACCGTCCGGAGTCCGAAATCGAGCGGTTCAACCGCGGTGATTCCCAACCCTTTGCGGCGTCTCGGGATCTTCTCGAGGTGGTCGCCGAGGCGCAACGGGTGGCGCGGCTCACAGGTGGAGCCTTCGACATCACCGTCGGGCCCCTGGTCGACATATGGGGTTTCGGCCCATCGGGTGCGACCGAGACCCCGGATGAGGAAACGCTTCGAGAGCTGGTGGCGGTGACCGGCTTCGAGCAGCTCGAGGTCGATATCGAGGGTGGGAAGCTGCGCAAGGCCTGGGCCGACTGTCGGATAGATCTTTCCGCCATCGCCAAGGGATTTGCCGCCGACCGGGTTTCGGAAGGGCTTGCACAGCAGGAACTGCCGCACCATATGGTGGAGGTCGGTGGCGAGGTGCGAGCGCGCGGGTTCAACGGATCCGGGCAGGTCTGGCGCATCGGAATCGAACGACCCACCGTTGTCGGCCGGTCGGTGCAACTCGTGGTTCCGCTCGCAGACCTTTCGCTCGCGACGTCGGGGGATTATCGCAACTTTGTCGAGCGTGACGGTGTTCGCATTTCTCATACGATCGATCCGCGCACCGGACGTCCGATCTCCCACAATCTGGCTTCGGTATCGGTCATTCACGCGAGCTGCATGACCGCCGATGGGCTGGCCACCGCGTTGAGCGTTCTCGGACCTGACGAGGGATACGAGCTTGCTGAGCGGCAGGACATTCCGGCGTACTTCCTGGTACGGGTCGCTGACGACGATTTCGAGGAGAGACGGACCAGCGTTTGGGCGTCGCTGATCGAGAATTCATCGAGCACGACATCTGTTGACGAGGTCAGATGATGCAGACCCTTCTCCTGACCTTTGCCATCTTCACGATCGCGGTTCTTCTGATGACCGCGGGCGTTCTGATCAGCGGTCGCAGCCTCAAGGGCTCGTGTGGCGGCCCGAGCTGTAAGTGCGACGCGGACGGCAAAGATCTAGGCGCGTGTGAATTCGAAGAGTCGACGCTGCCCACCCACCCTCCCGCCCACCCGGGTACAGGGCACAGGGCACAGGTCCCACCCACCCGCCCTTGACAAGGGAGAGAGGGAACTTCACTTTTGGTGAACCCTGAACCCTGAACCCTGAACCCTGAACCCTGAACCCTGAACCCTGAACCCTGAACCCTGAACCCTGTGCGGTCGGTGGTCAACCGCCCGACACGATCTCCTCGCTTCCAGGGGGGGTGGGGTCGTCCGGATCGTCCCAAAAGCCCTTGGGTAAGACAACCTTCTGAGTACCGCTGCGTTTGCCGCGGCGGACGAGGTGGCCGTGCTCAGGGAATGGCTCCTTGCGATCGATGTCGGCAAGGACCTCTTCGAGCTCGGCAAAATGCTGTACCCGCATCAACCGATCGCGGAGGCGGGAACTCGACCGGAAGCCTCTGGTGTACCAGCCGCAGTGCTTGCGGAAGGACAGTATCGCCTGCCGCTCACCGAACCAATCCACGAGCAATTGGGCGTGCTCGACCATGAGGTCGGCCACCTCACCAAAAGTCGGTGGTGTCTGCTGCTCACGTCCCTTGAACACGTCGGCGAGATCGCGGAACAGCCACGGGCGCCCGAGGCAGCCTCGGCCCACCGCAACACCGTCGCAGCCGGTCTCCTGAACCATTCGAATCGCGTCGTCTGCGACCCAGATGTCGCCGTTGCCGAAAACAGGAATTGACGTCAGCGCTTGCTTGAGCTCGCCGATTGCGGACCATCGGGCGTGTCCGTCATAGAGCTGGGCGGCGGTACGGGCGTGCAGGGTTACCCCTGCGCATCCCTCTTGCTCGGCGATCCGGCCGGATTCGAGGAAGTTGAGGTGTTCGTCGTCAATCCCCATCCTGAACTTGATCGTCACCGGGATCTCCCCGGCGGCTCCCACCGCCGCGCGGACGATTGAAGCCAGTAGCCGCGGTTTGGCGGGGATAGCGGCGCCGCCGCCCTTGCGGGTCACTTTGCGGACCGGGCAGCCGAAGTTGAGGTCGAGGTGGTCGACGCGGCCTTCTCCCACGAGACGGCGCACGGCCTCGCCGACGTACTTTGGGTCGACGCCGTAGATCTGGAGGCTGCGGGGGCTTTCATCGGGCCCAAAATCGGCCAGCTTGAGGGTTTTCTCACGGCCCTCGACCAGCGGCCGGGCGGTGATCATCTCGCTGATGTAGAGCCCGGCTCCAAAACGGCGGCAAAGGGCCCGAAATGGATAGTTCGTAACGCCGGCCATCGGCGCCAGGACAACCGGGGGCGAGACCTCAATCGGCCCGATGTGGACGCTCGAGGGAATCGTCATCGACTCCTCAAAAGAAAAACGCCGCGGTGACCGCGGCGTTCTGAGGTCGAAAGGACCGGATTCATTACTTCAAGAGGTTCTCGAGGAAGGTCGCGCCGAGAACAACGCCGAAGCCGGAGGCACCCTTTGGCAGTCCATTGTGCTCTTTCTCGTTGTAACCGACCCCGGCGATATCCAGGTGCGCCCAACTCACCTTCTCTGGAACCCATTGCTTGAGGAAGGTGCCGGCAGTGACCGCCCCGCCCCAACGCCCACCGACGTTTTTGATGTCGGCCCACTCGCTCTTGAGGTAGGAGAGGTACTCGTCGTAGAGGGGCATCGGCCACACCCGCTCGCCGATCTGTTCGCCAAGCTTCTGGAGCTCATCGAGGAGTTCCTGATCGTTGCCCATCATCCCAGCGGCCTCGTGGCCGAGCGCGACGACACACGCCCCGGTGAGGCTGGCGAAATCGATCACGATGTCGGGGTTGAAGCGGGCCGAGTAGTGCAAGGCATCGGCGAGGATCAGGCGGCCCTCGGCATCGGTGTTGTCGACCTCGACGGTCTTACCGCTGGAGGTCGTGAGAATATCTCCGGGCCTGATCGCGGTCCCCGAAGGCATGTTCTCGACCGCCGGGATCAGACCGACGACCTTGATCGGCAGGTCGAGGTCGGCCACCGCGCGCATGATGCCCATGACGGTCGCGGCGCCAACCATGTCGGCCTTCATCGCGCCCATCCCGGCGCCGGGCTTGAGCGAGATACCGCCCGAATCGAAGGTCACGCCTTTGCCGACCAGCACCACCGATTTCTTGGGTTTCTTGGGCCGGTGCTCGATGACGATCATCCGCGGCTCCTGCTCGGAGCCCTGGCAAACGCCCAAGATGCCGCCCATTTTTTCTTTCTGCAGCTCTTTCAGCCCGAGGATGGTGACCCTCAGACCCTTCGCCTCTTCGGACATCTCCTTTGCCGCCTGGGCAAAGGTCTCCGGGTTGAGGTCGTTCGCGGGCCGGTTGCTGAGGTCGCGGGCCAGCACCTGGGAAGCCCTCAAAAGGCGAACCCGTACCAACCGCTCTTCCAGATCTTCCTCGGTCTCTTTGACGAGAGGAAGAATGTGGAGACCGTCGATTTTCTCGAACTCATTCTTCTTCGACTTGAATGTATCGAAGGTGTAATCCGAGATCGAGGCTTCGCGAAGCACGAAGAGGCGCGATTCGGCGGCGGTGAGGCCGTGGACCTTGACCGTTACGCCGAGCGCGATCTGGTATTCGCGGTTCTTGGTTGCCTGGCGCATGACCCTGTTGAGGGATTCGCGCATTCTCGAGTGGGTGAGGTCCTTTTCGGGACCAACACCGACGAAGGTGATCCGGTGGGCCAGGTCGAGCGGACACTCGCCCGAGATCAGTTCGCCCTCCTCACCGCGCGGGCCGAGAGCTTTGGCTTTTGTTCTCAGTGACTTGCGTTCCTTGGCCGAGAACTCGAGCCCGCTCAGTGGATCGCTGTCGGTGCTCTGCAGAATATAAATACAATCGAGGGGCTCTTCGGGGACGGTGCGGAACTGGTGAAGATCTGCCATTGGGTGAGGTTGGTCCTCCTCTTGAAGTCGTCAGTACGGCCCGGGATTGTAGCACACCCGTCGAAGGTCGATATAAGACCTTTTTAATCAAAAACTTAGCGTCTTGAAGCTTCTTGAAATCGGAGTCAAATTCTCGATTTAGGCATGAAGGTTGCTAGAACCCGGATCGCGTCCGCGAAAAGCTCCGCGGTCGGTTCATCAAAAGCGGTGAAACGTACCGTTCCCAATGACGAATCGGGGTGGCCGTCGAGCCACAGTCGAGCTTCCTCGACGATGGTTGCGACGCCCTCCGATTTGGGATAGCCGAAGATACCTGTCGAGATTGCGGGCAGGGCGATCGATGTCGCGCCCAACTCCGCCGCGCGGTCGAGGCTCGCCCGCACCGTTGATCGCAGAGAGGCGTCCTCGTTTCCTTCGCCCCAGATCGGTCCCACCGCGTGGATCACCCACCGACACGGCAAATTGCCCGCCGAGGTGACCGCGGCGCATCCGGTCGCAACCGGCGCCAGCTTGTTGGATTCCTCCTGGATGACCTCTCCGCCGCGGGCGACAATGGCGCCCGCGAGTCCGCCGCCGTGCGCGAGGTTGGTGTTGGCAGCGTTGACGATGGCGTCAACCTGCTCCGCCGTCATGTCGCCAAGCACCGCCTGGAGGACGTAACGGCTGTGGGTGTGTTCAGCGAGGATTCGAGAGTTCATGGCGCCATTCTATGGGATTCGGTGCGAGTAAACTCGTTGCATGAGGCGGATCGAGTGGAATCACGCAGAGGATGCCGGGGCGCAAATTGCCGCCATGGTGGCCGAGGCGCGCGAGATCGGGTACCTGGTCATGGACTTCCCGGAGGGAGGCGATGGCGGGCCTCTTCCCTGGTCGGCCCTGGAAGGGTGGACGAGGAGTCGCGCCGTGACAGTTGCGGATGTCAGCGGCAGGCTCTCGTCGCCTGCGCTGGATGTCGCCCTGTGCTCGGATCTGGTCTACGTGCGTCCGCAGACCAGCCTGAGGTTGGCTGCGACCTCAGGCCCACCTTCCGACGGGGTGATTTGGGCTCTGGGACGCGCCGGCCGTGCGGCCCTCGCTCGAGGTCTGCTGGAGGAGGGTGATCTGCCGGCTGTCGATGCTGTGACGCTCGGTGTCGCCACGGGCGTTGTTGCAGATGGCGAGGCGCTACCCCTCCCGAAATCGATGTCAGTGGCGTCGCTGACGGCCGCCCGCGATCTGATGAGAGCTTCCGCGCGGGGAAGCGCCGGGCTGGCTCTCGAGCTGGCCTCCTTCCGACTGCTCTTCGCCGCCGGCGATCCCGAGGAGGGAGCGCGTGCGTTCCTTGAGAAGCGCGACCCTGAATTTTGATCGTCTAAGTACCGTCCCCGTTCCCGATGGCGTTGTCGGTTTTGGACTCCGCCCATCAGGAGCGCTATGCCGCATCGACGACACAGGTGCCACCTTCACAATTGTCATTGTCACCCTGCCGTCCCGAGCGCGCCGGTGACAATTGTGAAAGTGGCACCTTGCACGCCGAAGCGAGAAGTGCTTTCCGGGTTCTACGGAATCCAGCACCGGTTCGGCTTGGGTCCGGGCACGGGCACGGAGACGGAGACGGGCACGGGAATCAGCATGCTACGCTCCGCCCATGCGCGATTTCTTACGCGTTCTCGGGCTGGCGAAGAGGCACGCGGCATGGATTCTGTTCGCGGTGACGAGCATGGTCGTGGTGGCCGGCGCGACGGTTTTTGCCTTCAATCTGGTGCGCCCGATATACGACCAGGTGTTGCGGCCGTCGTCTACCGCTGGGGATATTCTCGACCTCCCAGCTTCCGGCGTCGTGGCCGCACTCGACTCGTTCGCCGCTCGAGCGGAGCAGGCTCTCCACGGTTGGGTTGGGGAGAGCCGGGTGGCCATCCTGGTCTTGGCGTTGTGGGCGATCGTGGTCAAAAACCTCTTCGCTTTCCTCGCCCGCTTCGCGTCCGCCAGGTTCGGTCTCGCGACAATCCGCGATCTGCGCGGTCATTTCTTCGAGAGTCTTCTTGTCCAAACCCCGGCCTTTTTCCACGACCGTCCCATCCCATCGTTGGTGTCGCGCGCGACGAACGACTTCCAGCTTCTTCGCGAGGCACTGGCTGAACGCCTCGGCGATGTCGCACAGGACCTTGTCACCGTGCCGGTGATGATTATCTACCTGATGTCCCTGGACCACCGCCTGACCCTGGCGACGGCTGTCGCCGCACCCTTGCTCTTCGCTCCGGTCGTTCACTTCAGCCGCCGGATGCGTGCGCGCGCCCTTCAGGCCCAGGAGCGCACCGACGAAATCGCGGTGGTAATCGACGAAACCGTGCGCGGCATCCGGGTGGTACAGGCTTTCGGTATGGGCGATTTCATGGCCGACCGTTTCCGTTTCGCCAATCAGAGGCATTTTCTTACCGGCCTCTCCGCGCGCGCGATTCAGGCGGCAAACGCACCGGTGATGGAGGTCATGGGTGCTTTCTTCGCTCTGGCGGTGATCGCCTATGCGGCATCGCAGATCACGGCTGGGGGCATGACCCTCGGCGATTTTTCGGCATTCGTTCTTGGCGCCTACGCCCTCTACAACCCACTCAAAAGACTCAATAAATTCAACCTCGTTCTGCAACCCGCGGTGGTGGCCGCGGTCCGGATCCTGGAAATTATCGACGCACCGGTGGCGGTGTGCGAACGGCCCGGTGCAGTCGTCCTCACCGAATTCGGAGCTGGCGTTCGATTTGAAAACGTCGGTTTCGCCTACCGGCGGGATCGATGGGTCTTGCGTGGTTTCGATCTCCACCTTCCCCAGGGGTCAACGATAGCGCTGGTTGGAGCCTCGGGTGCGGGCAAAAGTACCGTCGTCCAGCTCATCCCGCGTTTTATCGATGTTCAGGAGGGAGCGGTGTGGGTCGGCGAACACGATGTGCGAGACCTCACGCTCGCGAGTCTGAGGGCGCAGATCGGTTTGGTGACTCAGGAACCCCTGCTCTTCGATGACACCGTACGGACCAACATCGTCTTTGGACGCGAGGGTATCTCAAGCGATGCTGTCCAGGCAGCCGCAATGGCTGCAGACGCCGAGGCATTCATCCAGGACCTGCCGGACGGATACGACACCGTGATTGGCGAAGGTGGAGTCAAGCTTTCGGGAGGGCAGCGCCAACGCCTGGCACTTGCCCGCGCCGTGCTCCAGAACCCACAAATTCTGATTCTCGACGAGGCGACATCGGCGCTCGACCCGGAGTCGGAGACCATGATCCAACGGGCTCTCGACCGTTCTACCCGCGATCGAACGACCCTCGTCATCGCCCACCGTTTGACGACCATCCGTCGAGCGGACCTCATCGCCGTCCTTGCAGATGGTCGAGTGGCCGAATTGGGAAACCACGACGAACTGGTCGCTGTGGGCGGTCTGTACCGGCGGATGGTCGAGATGCAGGAACTCACATAAAGTTTTGACGATCAATCGTTTGATCGTTAGGCTTGGACCCGTTAACCTGAAATACTGGACTCCCAGAACTGTGGAGGCGGAATGGCCCTGATGAGCATGACCGGATTCGGGCGAGCGAGGGCCGAGCTCTCGGACCGATTTGGTGCGTCGATGGTGGTGCGATCGGTCAACCACCGCTACCTGGACATTCAGGTCCGGACCAATTTGCGCGAGGACTCGCCCGAGATCGAAGCAGCCGTTCGTGCGGTGATTTCGAAGAAATTTCATCGCGGCAGGGTCACCGCCCAGGTAAACCTCGAGCGAATTCTGACTGCCGAGGTGGATGTCACAGTCAACACCGATGCGGTGCGCGAGGTACTCGATCAGCTCTCGAACGTCGAGGTGCCCGAGAAATTTGGTGCCGCCGTGGAGCTCGGCGATGTCCTGGCGGTACCGGGACTGGTTTCGGTGGCTTCGCCGGAGACGATTCTCGACGAAGAGGAAGTGGCCGGATTGCGGTCGGTGGCCTCGGAAGCCGTTGCAGAGGCTGTCGTGATGCGGCGCGAGGAGGGTCAACGCCTCGTGCGCCAGATCGAATCGGAGCTTGCGGAGGTGATCGCCTTTGCCGACTGGTTCGAACCGCAGATGCCGGAGTTCCGGCAACATCTTCTGGACCGCGTGAAGGACCGCGTGGAAGGGCTGGTGGGACCCGAAGTCAAAATCGATCCCGAACGCATCCTCCAGGAAGCTGCAGTGCTGGCGGATCGGGCCGATGTGGCCGAGGAGGTCGTTCGGCTCAAGGCCCATCTCGAGAACTTCTCCGAACGTCTGGCGGCGGGTGGTGTCATTGGGCGGTCCCTCGATTTCCTCTGTCAGGAAATCCACCGTGAGCTCAACACCCTCGGCTCGAAGTGTCGGGAGCTCGGAGTTGCCGATCGTTTGGTGGATGCCAAGTCGGCTGCAGAACGGGTTCGTGAACAGGTTCAGAACCTGGAGTGAGCGTGCCCGCGATATGATCGGGGGGCCAAGGGACAGGGGGGCGGCGCTGGAGTGACTCGTCGACGTGTTCTGCTGCAGACGCGGATTGCCCGCCACATTGCGTTCGCGGTGGTGGTCAGTCTGGTGCTCAGCGCGTTGGTGCTGGTGGTGTTTCGGCACCATTCGGTACGACGGAACATGGAACGGTCCGCTCGCACATACGCATCCTTGATCAGTGAGCCCCTGACCTATCTTGTAGGGTTCCTCGGTTCTTCCGGCAAGGGCCTTCTCGACCAGCAAGTGGCGCAGCTTCGAGAACTCAATGATGACGTCGAACGTCTCGAGATTGTCGACGTTCGAGGCAAGGTCGTGTTGCGGGCGGAGGGCAACAATGTCGTTCTCTTCGGCGACGGACTCGAGTCTCCGGTGGTTGAGGATCGTGAGCTGCTTCGAGCCATATCAGGCCTCGAGGCGACTGCAGCTCAGGTGACCGAAGCTGACGGCAGTGATGCGTACCGAGTGGTGGCACCAGTGGTCAAACAGTGGGGCGAGCACGTCTACTCGCTCGTTGGAACCTTTACCTACGCCAACGTCGACCGTCAGCTCCGCTCCTCGCTGTGGCTTTCGGCGTTGATTCTGGCCATAGGCCTCGGCCTGACCCACTGGGTCTCCGTAACCCTTGCCGGAGGCATCACGCGCGACGTCGATCGTTTGCGGGCAGGGGTGATTCGGATTCAGCAGGGCCGCCTTGAAGAGCGCGTTTCGATCGACTCGCGGGACGAGATCGAGGAGCTGGCCGACGCCTTCAACCTGATGGCTGATGAGCTGGTGGCGACGATCCGTCAGCTGCGTGAAGCCAACCGCGAGCTGGAAACTCTCGACCAGACCAAGGCCGATCTGGTCGCCAACGTCTCGCACGAACTCAAGACGCCCCTCACCGCGCTTCGCGGCTACCTCGAGCTGATGGCGGAAGGAGGTCTGGGGTCGATTTCCGAAGAATCGATCAGGGCAGTCATGGTGTGCCGAAAAAACGTCGAACGATTGTCCTTGCGGGTCGAAGAGCTGGTCCAATTGTCTCGTTTGGACCGTTTTACTTCGCTTGACTCGGCACGCGAGGAGATCGACCTCAAACCAATTCTGGAAGGAATCATCGACACCTTCAGGCCCCGGATGGAGGGTGGCGGCGTGCACTTCGTGCTGCAGATGCAGCCGAATCTGCAGTCTTTGGAGGCCAATCCCGAACAGATTGAACGGGTCTTTCTCAATCTCCTGGACAACGCGGTCAAATTCACGCCCCAGGGCGGAACTGTCCTGGTTTTTGCCGAGACCTGCGATCATGAGCGACGACATGGTGTTCTTGTGCGGATCCAGGACAGTGGCGTCGGCATTCCTCCGACAGAGCTGATCCGCATATTCGACCGCTTCTACCAGGTTGATCCGAGCTCCCGGCGCCGATTTGGTGGAATGGGCCTCGGCCTGTCTCTGGTGCGAAGCATCGTCGAGGCCCACCGGGGTGCGGTGTGGGCCGAGAGCGAAGAGGGCATCGGTTCCACGTTTTTCGTGTGGTTGCCATTTGGAGATTTCGCCCACGACGTAACAAACAAGGGCGGACCGTCTGTTAGACTCGAAGAGGCTGACGGTGATCGTACAGCTGCGAGGGAGGTTTGATGGCGCGGGTTTTCGTGGTCGATGATGAACCGGACATGGTGGATCTGCTGGCGACCATCCTCAAATCGGACGGCTTCCAGGTAGACACCGACACCGACGGGCGTTCAGCTCTGGCCAGGCTGCTGGCCGATCCCCCCGACCTCGTGCTGCTTGACCTGATGATGCCCGATCTCGATGGTATGGAGCTTCTCAAGCTGCTGCGCCTCGACGCAAAAGGGGCGAATGTGCCGGTGCTTGTGGTCAGCGCCCGGAGCGGTCACCAGGACCAACTCGGCACCTTGCAGTTGGGTGCGAACGCATACATCTGTAAGCCGTTTTCACCCCGCGAACTGGTGCGCCAGGTCCGGCAGCTTCTCGAGACATCTGAAGCCGAAACGAATGCTTGACTGGCATGTCGCTTAACGGCTTCGCCATCTCCGACCCCGTCGAGCTGAAGACGAGGATTCTACAGTACCGCGCAAGTCTATTCGATCCCGTCACCAAGCTTCCCACCCTGCCCGTTGTTCTCGATCGGATCCGCCGGATGCTCGACGAGCGCGGGACCCTGCAGGTCCTCCTCGTGCGGATCGAACACGAGCAGAATCTCGAGCGAATCGTTGGATGGGAACGATATGACGCCGTGCTGTTCAGCGTCGCAGGCCATCTCAGCGGATTGCTCGAGGCGGCCGCCGGCTCGGGCAGTCTTCTGTGCCAGGAGAATGTTCGTGGGGACATCTTTCTCGTTATCCTGGCGGATCATTTCGAGGCCGGCCGGCTGCACGATAGCTTGATCGATGGGATTACCATCACCCACGAAACCGGAGAGAGCGAAAAGGTGGCGGTGCGAGTTGGCCAGGGTGTGATCAAAATGCGCCCGGCCCTGCGCGTCGAACGAACCATCTACAACGGCATTCTCGACGCCCGCCAGGATTTTCACCGGCGTGGCGAGGCGCTCGATCAGGCTCGTCTCGACGAGGTACGCCAGATCCTTCGAGAGGGTTCGATCCGTACTCTGTTCCAACCCATTGTCCGCCTCCCGGGCCGAGATGTTATCGGCTATGAGGCGTTGAGCCGCGGTCCCGAGGGGTGCTATCTGGAGACAGCCGACAATCTCTTCGGGTTCGTTGAGCGGGCAGGCATGCTCGGTGAGGTCGAGCTGCTCTGCGTGGATCGCGCACTCCACAACGCCCGGAAACTCCCGGATGGATCGATTCTCTTCATCAACATGTCCATGCTCGGCCTCGAGTACATCGAAAGTGAAGGGCGGGGACTGACCGGACGCGTCAAGGAATCTGGACGCTCTCCCACCGAGTGCGTTCTGGAGATCACCGAGCGCACCTACGCGGAGAGCGCGAGCCGATTGCGCGAGCGGGTCGCTGAGCTGCGCAAGAATGGATTCCGAATCGCGATTGATGACATGGGCACCGGTTACAGTGCGCTCCATGTGTTGGCGGATCTGCAGCCGGATTTCATCAAGCTCGACAAAATGCTGGTGCGCGACCTGCCCGACGAGCCCATCAAACGCAATCTCGTATCGGCGATCACCGGCTTTGCTCGTGACAGCCAGTCAGTTGTGATCGCCGAGGGCGTCGAGACCGAGGACGAGGTCGAGACCCTCGAAAGCCTCGGCATCGAGCTCCAACAGGGCTACTTCTTCGGCTATCCCGAACCCGCCTGATTCCCGCGTCCGAGTCCGCGTCCGAGTCCGCGTCCGAATGCCCGCCTGCCGCGATCTTCGATCGCGTCCAACCGTCCTCGGGCCTCCGGCTCTCCAAGAGCAAGCTCTCGTCGATCAGTCGTCCCTCTGCCGCTGCGCGCCTGCGGCGCGCGCGGGCCTTCCACCGATTTGGCCAGGTCGCTGCTAATGCATCCCGCCCCCTCCCCCCGCCCACCCACCCTCAGAAATTCACGTCGGCCACCACCCACCCAAACTCCCGCCGCGAACATCTGAGAGAAGAGGGTGTTAAAAACTTGGCGCCAGGGTTTCCACCGTTTATTCCAGGGCAAAGGTCAATGACCTTCTTTGCGATCTTTGCGTTCTTTGCGGTTCAAAAAAAGGGTGGGAGGGCGGCCGTTATAGCCGTCAAGCCGTATAGCCGTTCTACCTTCAGCCAATAACCAACATCATCCCCGTCGCGATGGAGAAATACACCGCCAACGCCAGCGAATCATTGATGGTCGAAACCAGAGGACCCGAGGCGATCGCGGGATCGACACCGGCGACGTCGAGGACCATTGGCATCGCGGCGCCGAGCAGGCTGGCGGCCGACATTCCGATGGCCATTGCCGGACCGAGTGCGAGCCCGATCAGTGGATCGCGATGGAAGACCAGTGCGAGGACCGATGCGAGGGCCCCGCACACGACACCCATCAGGAGGGCGACCAGAATCTCTCGCGCAATGTGGCGCAGGAATCGAGAGCGGGGGAGGGTGTCGAGAGCGAGTCGTCTGACGGTCGTGGTAGACGACTGCAACGAGGTATTGCCGGCCATCGCCATGATCGCTGCCGTGAAGACAGACATCTGCTCGTACAGTACAACCTCTCGCGAAGCAAAAACGAGGACCATCGATGACAGCTGGGTTCCGGCGAGGCATACCAGCAGCCACGGCAGTCGGTAGCGCGCGACGTGAAATATCGACTCGGACTCCTCCTCCTCGATGGAGGATCCGGCCATCTTGTAGATGTCTTCGGTCGCTTCTTCTTCGATGACGTCGAGAACGTCGTCGACCGTGACGACCCCGGCCAGCCGGTTGTCCGAATCCACCACCGGAACTGCCATGAAGTCGTACTTGTCGACAATGTCCGCGACCTGTTCCTGATCGGTCTCGATTGGCACCGAAACGACGTCGGTGGACATGATGTCACCGAGCAGGGTGGCCGGACGAGCCGTGACCATCCTCCGCATCCGAACAAAGCCCAGGAGCCGGCGTTCTTCGTCGACCACGTAGACCGCTGTGATCGGCGTGTCCTCGGCCACCGAACGCAGATATTGGATTGCGTCGTCGACGGTCTCGGCAGGCTGGAGGGCGACCACGTCCGGGTTCATGATGCCGCCGGCGGTGTCCTCCGGGTAGGTCAGGAGGTGCCGAAGTACCTCCTCGTCCTCGGTCGAAATGTGGTGAAAGACCTTTTCGGTTTCCTCCACCTCGAGTTCGCCGATGAGGTCTGCTGCTTCGTCTGCCGGTAGGGCTTCAGCGATACGCGCGAGGCGTTCCGGTTCGATTTCGTCCACCAGCTCAGCGCGAATCGAAGCGGTGGTGTCAGTGAGGACGGTGCCCGCCGATTCGTGGTCGAGGGCCGAAACGATGATCTGACGATCGTCTGCCGACAACAGATCGAGCCACTCGGCGATGTCCTCCGGACGAACGAGACGCAGGAAGATCTTGAGCGCCTCCTCTTCACCTTCGCGAAGGAGCGCATGGAGCTCTTCCAGGAGCGCGTTTTCGGTGGTGAGTTCAGGCACAAAATCTCCGGGGAAGATCTTAGCGCAGTCAAGGGTGGTAAAGGGTTAAGAGTTAAGGGTTAAGGGTTAGGAGAGAGGCAAGGGGAGAGATTTTCGCGCGCGAGGGGTGTGTTGTGGACAAGATGGCACCCGTGCTGAAGATTCAACGAGTCGTAAGTTCTTTACCCTTAACTCTTTACTCTTGACCGCGGCCGCGAAGCAGCCAGCTTTAGCGTTTGAAGAAGCCTGACGATCCTTTGCCGCCGCTGTCGCCGCCGCCCCCGATCTGCTGATTGAGCTCGCGGATCCGCTCGTTGAGAGCGTTGATCTTCTGCTGTGCTTCCTCGCGGGCGCGCTGCACTTCGGAGCGGGCGATCTC
>Ga0316193_10000670_pt1 | contig 21848 bp, 13 predicted proteins | sample MerIslsedime2_MG_FD_207735 | JGI IMG/M metagenome (GOLD analysis project Ga0316193, IMG submission 207735) | Coastal sediment microbial communities from Maine, United States - Merrow Island sediment 2 | ecosystem: Environmental > Aquatic > Marine > Coastal > Sediment | place: USA: Maine... | reverse complement strand
TACTCACCAATTCACCGATGGCACATGTATTGCTTTTATTAAAGATGAAACACATAAGCAATTCACCGGTAACGCGTTTTACCTGCTGCTTGGAAAAGAAAGGATACTACATGACTGCAAGGCAAAACCCCAAAAGAATTTTGCTTCCGCTGGATGGTTCTGAACGGTCTCTGGGCACTGTCAGATATATCACGAAAATCAAACCCTTTTTTCAAATGCAGGTGGTGCTGTTCCATGTCCATGCCGGCTCTCCTGAATCTTATTTCGACCTGGGGAAAGACCCCCGAAGTACCGGAACGGTCGCATATGTCAGAGCCTGGGAAATAGAGCAGAAAAAAAAGGCCCGGCATTACATGCAGAAAGCCGGACGGGTCCTTTTGCAGGCCGGATTTCCGGAGGAAGCTGTATCGGTAAAAATTGGAAAAAGAAAGCAGGGTATTGCCCGCGATATCATTAAAGAAGCCCGGCAAGGTTATGACGCGGTTGTGGCCAGGCGGCGGGGTATGGGTGCGTTAAGGGGAATAGTACTGGGCAGTGTCGCCAACAAACTCCTTGAAAAGCTTGACTTTTTACCGTTTTTGTTGGTGGGCAGAGCGGCTGCGGCAAATAGAATTTTATTGGCCTTTGACGGCTCGCCTGGTGCCATGCAAGCGGTTGAGTTTGTGGGTTCGATCCTGGGCGGTACCGATTTTGAAATATGCCTGATTCATGTAATGCGGAGCAGTTTGGAAGCAAAACCGGAAAATCAAAGATTTTCTTTACCCCCGGAACTCATTGAAAATGCTGGAATTGATATGGCGCCTAAGATTGAAGCCGCCAGCAGAGTGTTGCTGCAATCGGGTTTTAACAAAAACAGGATATCGACAAAGATCATTACCGGTGTGCAATCGCGAGCGGCTGCTATTGTTAAGGAAGCCAGGCAGGAAAATTACGAAACGATCGTTTTGGGCAGACGGGGTATATCACAGGTAAGAACATTTTTCATTGGAAGGGTGACCAATAAAGTTATCCATATGGCACGAGGACGAACGGTTTGGGTGGTAAGATAGATAGGCGGGTTCTTCGATTGAGGATTTGAGATATGGGATTTGGGATTGAAAATCTTGATAGGATGATTTGCAGGTTACGGGTTGCGAGGTGCGGGGATATGGGCATAGGGCAGAGCGCATAGGTCATGGCGTGTTGAGTAGGACGATTTGAAGCCGGAATATCTGTCTTCTGGCTTCTGGCTTCTGTTTTCTGACTTCTGGTATTTGGTTGCGGGTAATAATAAGCTTTCAGAATAGAGTCGATGAGAGAGGATAACATCATGTTGGTAAAGAACTGGATGAGTGAACCGGCGATCACCATCGAAGCGGATTCTTTTCTGAAAGATGCGATCTGGCTATTAAAACAGCATAGAATAAGCATGTGCCCGGTTATGAAATTTGGTCTACTCGTAGGGATCGTCACGGATAGGGACCTGAAACGCGTGTCTCCTTCTGATGTCCCTTCCTTTGAGATGCATGAACTCGTTGAGTCCATTTCACGAGTTAAAGTCAAAACGGTAATGACGCAAAACCCCGTGACGATTCCGTATGATTATACCGTAGAAGAAGGCGCTGAGGTGCTCTTAGGTCACAAGATATCCGGCGTTCCGGTGGTTGACCAGGTGAAGAAACCGATCGGGGTGATCACGAAAACAGACCTGTTCAGAGCACTGTTCTCACTTACCGGGATCAGTAAAAAAGGTATTCAATTTGCATTTCAAGTTATTGACCGACCGGGGGCTATCAGAGATATTACCGATATTTTGCGGGACTATGGTGGCCGGATTGCCAGCGTTCTCAGCACGCGGGGAAAAGCTAAAAAAGGATTCATCAAGGTGTATATCCATGCCTATGGGTTTGATCCGGTGAGCCGGCAGCGAGTTACCGAAGTAATTTCGGACAAGGCGCCACCCCTTTACATGGTAGACCACGAAGCAAAAACGAGAACGATTCATCAGACACCAAAAGCCGAATATGAGGCATCATAAATGGTTAAAGAAATTACTGCCATCCTTTGCACCTTCGGCAGTGTCTGTGCCGTTAAATGCCCTTCTCAATGTATCACGGTGGACAAAAAGGCCGCCACCTGGACCTGTGATTCGTTTGCCTGCGTATTTTGCGGCGTATGTGTAGATGTCTGCCAGGGCAAGTGTCTTCACCAAAAACATGAATACCGAATTCCGGTTTTGGACCGGGAAGTAATCTTCATGCAAGATAAAGCCAGACAGAAAAAAGGCAATGAGTAATGTTTTACTCGACCCGATCAAAGCTGATCGGCAGTTTTTTAGGCGTATCCCTCCTGGTTGGCGCTGTTTCCTTATTTATCGGTGTCCGACTGCTCAACGAACACGTGCTCGGCGAGGCGGCCAATCGGGTTCGGCTGGATTTAAATGCCGCCGCCGAAATGTATCGCACCCGCATTAAGTATGTAAAAATTTCTCTCCATATCACTACCTTGGGTTCTGGTTTCATTTCGACCTTAAAGGCCCGCAATCTCCCCGACATCGTGAACCGGCTGGAGCGGATGGCCCATCTGGCGGAACTGGATTTTGCCGGTATTGTAACCGAAGACGGCAAGACGCTGTGCCGCATCGGTCCCAACTCGATTCCAAACGATACGTCCCAGCCGGAAAATCCCACCACCAGGCCGGTTATTGAACGCAGGGTCCCCGTTGCGGGGACGGTCATCCTGGAAAAGGAATTTCTAAAGGCCGAAAATCCCGAACTGGCCGAACGAGCTATAGGTTCCTTGATTTCCACAAAGAATGCCAAGCCGGTTGCCGGGGAAAAGGAAACTTCAGGAATGGCCATTGCCGCCGCGATTCCGGTTTTCGACAAAAATGTGCTGCACGGCGTTCTTTATGGTGGAATTTTATTGAACCGCAGCGAAAATATTGTTGATACGGTTCGGGAAACGGTTTTCCGGGGAGAAAATTATAACGGCCGCAGTATTGGAACGGCCACTATTTTCCTCAATGATATCCGCATCTCGACGAATGTTTTGGATCCCGACGGCAACCGGGCCATTGGCACCCGGGTTTCGCCGGAGGTAAAAAAAACCGTCCTCGACAAGGGTAAACGATGGATGGACCGTGCCTTCGTTGTGAGCGACTGGTTCATTACCGCCTATGAGCCCATCGAGGACATTGCGGGGCGCAGAATCGGCATGCTCTATGTCGGGGTCCTGGAGGGAAAATACACGGACATTCAACGGAAGGTACTGGCTGTATTCATATTGATCACATTGGCCGGCATGGCGCTGGCAACCGGGCTCGGCTACATCCTGGCCGACAAAATCATAAAGCCTGTTCAACGCCTGATAAACGCAAGTCAACTGGTTTCCGAGGGCAGCCTCACACCCGATATCGGCCCGATTTCAAAAGGAGAAATCGGTCTCTTGCAAAACACTTTTAAAGACATGGTGGCGGCTGTGGGCCGTCGCCGGGCGGCCAGTCAGGACCAGATCATCCAGTCTGAAAAACAGGCCAGCGTGGGAAGGCTGGCGGCCGGGGTCGCCCATGAAATAAACAATCCGCTTACCGGCGTTTTGACTTATACCCATATGCTTTTGCGGCGCAAGGACATCGCGTCTGAAGTGCGCTCCGATCTCGAAACAATTATTGCAGCGACGGAACGCGTTCGTAAAATCGTGAAGGGTTTGCTGGATTTTTCGCGGCAAACCAAACTCGATCCGGAGCCGACAGAGATCAACCGGCTTGTTGGCTCGACCATATCGCTACTGGAAAATCAGGCCTTGGTCAAGGGTGTCGCCATCAAATTCAATCCGGGAGAAAATTTACCTCCGGTAAAACTGGACCGCAGCCAGTTCCAGAGCGTTCTGATCAACATTATCATCAATGCCCTGGATGCCACCGAACCGGGGGGCAATGTCACCGTATATACCGCCACCGGTTTATCCGGAAACGGCGCAGGCCGGAAGGGCATCGAGATCACGATTGCCGATACAGGCTGCGGTATTCCTCCGGAAAATCTCGATAAATTATTTGATCCTTTTTTTACGACCAAAGCAACCGGCCAGGGGACCGGACTCGGGCTTTCGGTTTCTTTAGGAATTGTGCAAAGACACGGAGGCAATATCCGGGTTCAAAGCGAGTCAGGCAAAGGTTCCCGGTTTTTTATCTGGCTGGCAATCGACAAAGGGGCTGGATAAGATGAAAATTCTCGTTGTCGACGATGAAGATATCGTCCTTTCAAGCTGCCGGTTGGTGCTCGAAGCCGAAAACTTCGAGGTATTGCTGGCCGAATCCGTCGAACAGGCATTGAACATCATTATAAACGAGATCCCTGGACTGCTTCTCATCGATGTCAAGATGCCTGCCCATGATGGAATGTATCTTATGAATAAAGTTAATGAGAAATGGCCGGGAATACCCATCATTGTCATGAGCGGCTATCCAACCAACGGGACCATAAAAGCAGCGGCAGACTTGGGCGCCGCCGCCTTTATAGCCAAACCGTTCACACCCGATGAACTTCTTGAAACCGTCAGATCAGTCCTTCAAAAGGAGAAGAATCATGGAAAAAAAGAAAGTCCTGGCAATTGACGATGAGCGTATCGTTTTGGACAGTATAAGTAAGGTACTTAAAGAGGAAAATTTCGCTGTGGAGGTCTCTTTGAGCGGACGTCAGGGGTTGGAGTGGGCTACTCAAAAAGACTATGACCTTGTTTTGACCGATCTTCGGATGCCGGACATCGGCGGTATGCGGATTCTCAGGGATGTGAAACGGGTGAAGCCGACCATCCCCGTGGTCATGATCACCGGCTTCGGCACGGTCAAATCAGCCGTGCAGGCCATGAAGCTTGGTGCTGCGGAGTATCTTGAAAAGCCGTTCTCCCCGGATGAGCTCGTCAAGACCGTCAACTCGGCGCTGCACATTGCGGAGACCAGAGGGCCCGAGGAACAGGGGCTGATTCACAAAGAGGAGATCATTAAGGTTTTAGAGCAGGCCGCGACGGACACTGAGTTGGTATACAATTTACTACACTATGGCTCTGAAGCCCTGGAAGAGTATAATTTGACGGGCCCTGAAAAGCTTGCGATATTGACCGGAGACATCCAATGGTTCGAAAAGCACATCGGACCTCTGACACCGACTCAACGGCGCTGGCTCGATCAACGCCTGAGTGCAGAAATCTGGTAGCCTTGAAGAGGTGATGCCATGGTCGAGAGAATGCTTATCATCGATGATGAAATGCTGGTGCTGGAGTCCTGTCGCAAGATATTTTCAGCAGAAGCTTTTGAAGTTGTAATTACACCCAGCCCCCGGGAAGGACTCAAACTTGCCGCCGATTCCGCCTTCGACGTTATTCTGTGCGATTGGCAAATGCCGGACTTTGACGGTATGGATGTGATCGAAGAACTCGACCGGATCTCCCCCGGTTCCGCGGTCGTCATGATCAGCGGCTACCCGACCCTCGGCCGGGCGACCGAATCCATGAAGCGTGGCGCCATGGACTATGTGGCCAAACCTTTTACACCGGAAGAAATCGTTGCGACGGTTAAAAAGGCGATGAATCGTAAGATTGCGCAGGAGAAAAAAAACATCGGGCGATTCGAGAGTATTATGAAAACATGGCAATTTCCGGTGCCGTCGCTGGAAGATAAAACCCCGAAAACCATCGCTGAGACTGTTGCATCGATAGTCGGAGTAGGAAAAGCAACTTCGCCGTGGTTCAGTGTTTTCGTTCTGGGTATCCTGGCGGGTGCCTATATTGGTTTCGGGGGGCTCCTGTCCACAACGGTAACCTTTGATCTGGCTGTCAGGGCCGGAATCGGAATCCAGAAAATTGTCGCCGGCTCGGCTTTCAGTCTCGGCCTGATCCTCGTTGTCGTCGCCGGTGCCGAATTGTTCACCGGTAACAATTTGATGGTGTCGAGCGTTATGTCCAAAGAAATATCTCTCAAAACCATGTTCCAGCGCTGGGCAATCGTTTATGGGGCCAATTTCATCGGTTCGATTCTTCTCGCACTTCTCTTCTACTTCTCGGGGCTTTGGAAGACAGGCAACGCAGCTTTAGGCGAATCGGCGGTTGCCATTTCGTATAGTAAGGTTTCGATGAGCTTTGACGAGGCGCTTTTTCGCGGTATCGGATGCAACTGGCTGGTATGTCTGGCCGTCTGGATGGCATTGGCTGCCCGTCAGACCATCGGCAAAATATTCGCCATCTTCTTCCCGATTATGGGATTCGTCGCCATCGGTTTTGAGCACTGCGTCGCCAATATGTACTTCATTCCGACAGGAATCATGCTGGTAAGTTGGGCGGGCATCGCCCCCCCTCCGGCGATCGACCCGAACACCCTGGGGTGGGTTTCTTTTATTTGGAAAAATTTGCTTCCGGTGACCATCGGCAATATCATCGGCGGTGCGGTATTTGTGGGTATGAGTTACTGGGGTGCTTATCTGCGATTGCCATCCAAACATAAAATCTTGGAAAAATAGGTGTTTTTTCCGAGCATTGTTTGTATCTGCCGGAAGGCAGCCCCCCCGAAAAAAGTTGCGGATGTTTCCCGGATCTTTACAGTTTGTAAAAAATGCTGACAGTAAATTGCAATTTTAACAAAATCTGTTCCATCATTTATTTGTGGCTATTCAGCTTTATTAAAAACTTTGGTCAATTTTGCGCCTGAAATTTTGGCACCACAGAGACACCGAAATTACAGAGGTCTGTGTCTTAATTTTCTTTTCGCAATATCTCGAAAAGCCAAAACATGCACACACCAAGCGCTTATTTGACAATTTCCCAATTCGCCTCAAACGTATTGTCATGGAGCGTATAGGCATATCCCATGGTCTTGCCGATTCCTGGCTCCCCCCCCTTTTCAATCTGTCGATAGGTAAAATGAATGGCCGGCAACAAACGGGGCTCTCCTGTTTCCGGGTCATCTGCTGTGTTCTGCCAGACTTCCTTCTTCTCAATAATTCTCCATTGCGTGCCATACTTCCTACTCTGGACCGTCTGCCCTAACCTGGGAAGTTTCTTTTCTCTAATGACATCATCATGTGTTTCTTCCATGGTTATTTCCCCCTTTCATAAAAGGCATCTTATAAGGATGTTTCTCAGCGGTTAATGAATCTTATTCTTCAACAATTTCTTAAGCATAAATTGTGCCATTCCGCAGATATTCGAGAAGCTATTAAAAGCCTTTTGCTGACGCTGCCGGCTGGCATAAAGCTTGCGATATATTTTCTCGAACCAAAGAGGATTACCTGTGAAAGAACCATTCTTTTGAGAATAGGATTTAGCCTGCTTTGTCCAACTCTAATCAAAGATCCATCAAGGAACAATTTGTCCGGAGGATTTTCAAATGTTAGATGAAAATCGATGTTGCGTGGATAACGGAAAGGCGCAAAGGTTGGCAATGAAGACAAAAAATTTAATCATCTGTCACTTTCTGATTTTGAATTTTCTAATCTTTAGAATCTTTTGGCAAGATACTATCAATCTCATAAATGGCTATGGTTTAATTAAATGTATCGGAATTTCTACAATTTATTGGAATTACGGTGCTTTTTGCGGACATTGTCTTGGTATGCCGCATGGAATGGTGGAATAGTGGAATGTTGGAAGACTGGGTCTGAAAAGCGGAAAAAGGTCTATTCTACAAAAAATGTTGAATCTGCATTTTATGATGATGCCCACCAGACATCAATTTTCTGCTTTTGCCCCAGAAAATACGCCACTATTGCGAGAAAATCAATACAATTATCTTCGCTTTAATTTTCTAATCCCACCAGTCCATTATCCCAGAACCCATGATTCCAATATTCCAGAATTCCAACATTCCAATTGTGAGCGAAGCGAACTAACTTGTATAAATCAGCCTGGAAGCTTAATGGAAGCTGCTCATTCAAGTTGGTATTACCCCAAAAAAATTGACCGAAAATTACCTTTTTGGAATTATGCCGGAATACATTACAGAAGAAAAGATCAGTGACTCCAAAATCTAAAAATACCATTATCCAAGTATGAAGTAAAGCTCTGATAAATTGAGTATCAGAAGCATGGAATGAGAGCACTTAAATATAGGACCTGGAAACGAAAAAAACTAATGTTTTGGTTGTCTTTAGCAAATTTTACAAGACCTTCACCGGGTGAAAGGCCACAAATCTATTTTATCGTTATTACAGGGCACAGCGCATGTAAAACCACATACTGGGCGGTTGAGCCAAGCAACAATTTCCCAACTTTAGACCTTCTTCTGACACCTATAATGATTTCATCAATATTTTCTAGCTCCGCAAACCAAACTAAATTTTCACCAGAAGAACGCGAACTGACCAAAAGGCGTGTCTTATAACTGGTGATATCTCCGTTAAGCTGATTTCGTATTTCCCGTTCTAATTTTTCTTCAGCCGTTTGAATTAAGCTGCGATCTAACAAATGATTACGGGTTACCGACTTGACTACATCAATTTTGGCGCCAAAAGCTTTAGAATGCTTTTGGGCAAGTTTCAAAGCATCCTTTGCTTCATTAGATCCGTCATAACCTACTAAAATCTTCATTTCGGCCTCCCCTCCCTTTTATGCAAAGATTTATTTCCCTTCTTTTTCAAGCACAACTGTATGATCGTCAATGAAATTTAATTTTTTGCAGGCGCCAAACATCTAAAATCTCTGCAACCTGACGGGTTGCCTTTCCCCGGCTTAGAGTGTCCCCTTTCAGACCGGAAAAGAATACTGAAGCTTTATAAGAGATCACGCCAATTGTTTAAAGATCATGAAATGTGATATCTGATTCCCCTTTCGGCAATGGAATGATGAATACGGGCTTTCTGGTCCTTCGCAGCACCCTTTTAGAAGTGCTTCCTAAAAAGGTATTTGCGATGATGCCCTTTCCGTGTGTTCCCAACACGATCGCATCACAGTCTAATTCATCTGCTTTACTCAGGATGACTTCGGGGGCGAAACCTTCACATACTTCTATGGATTTCACTTTCCCTGCACCACCCGGGTCATCTTTTAGTTCCTTCTCAAAAAATAATGTCACTCTCTTTTTTATCCGTTCCATCGTGTCAGATACTTTTTCTTCAAATAACTTTTTGCGCTGCGCTTCATCAAGGTAGAAATCCAGCATACCGGTGCTTGCACCCGGTATTCGTTCAAAAACATGTAAAATGATAATGTCTGCATCGTGCTTTATCGCAGAGTTCATGGCATAGCGAAATACGTAAGCGGAATTAGGGGATAGATCTGTCGCATAAAGAATTTTTTTAATTTTAGGAATCATCGTTTTTCTCCTTTTTTTTTGCTTTTTGTTTCATCAATAAAAAAAGCAAAATTCATACCAAATAAGTATTTTTCAGATTGAGAAGTATTTGCGAATGCTAATCAATCGCCGGGTTCGAAATTGGAATAGATAACCTCATAAAAATATACCTAAAACAACCATTTTGCCGCTGTATCCATCAGGCAAATCCGGGCATCTTTGTTGAACATATAGACCTGCGCACGCGCCAAGTACTAAAGGAGCTAAATTGCTTTATTTTTGCAACATGTAAAATATTTCGACAGGTTCAACACATAAGTCGCGCTTGTCGGCTCGCTCGCGATATTAATATTTAGATATGATTATATATAGTTAGGTTATTTTTACTCACCAATTCACCGATGGCACATGTATTGCTTTTATTAAAGATGAAACACATAAGCAATTCACCGGTAACGCGTTTTACCTGCTGCTTGGAAAAGAAAGGATACTACATGACTGCAAGGCAAAACCCCAAAAGAATTTTGCTTCCGCTGGATGGTTCTGAACGGTCTCTGGGCACTGTCAGATATATCACGAAAATCAAACCCTTTTTTCAAATGCAGGTGGTGCTGTTCCATGTCCATGCCGGCTCTCCTGAATCTTATTTCGACCTGGGGAAAGACCCCCGAAGTACCGGAACGGTCGCATATGTCAGAGCCTGGGAAATAGAGCAGAAAAAAAAGGCCCGGCATTACATGCAGAAAGCCGGACGGGTCCTTTTGCAGGCCGGATTTCCGGAGGAAGCTGTATCGGTAAAAATTGGAAAAAGAAAGCAGGGTATTGCCCGCGATATCATTAAAGAAGCCCGGCAAGGTTATGACGCGGTTGTGGCCAGGCGGCGGGGTATGGGTGCGTTAAGGGGAATAGTACTGGGCAGTGTCGCCAACAAACTCCTTGAAAAGCTTGACTTTTTACCGTTTTTGTTGGTGGGCAGAGCGGCTGCGGCAAATAGAATTTTATTGGCCTTTGACGGCTCGCCTGGTGCCATGCAAGCGGTTGAGTTTGTGGGTTCGATCCTGGGCGGTACCGATTTTGAAATATGCCTGATTCATGTAATGCGGAGCAGTTTGGAAGCAAAACCGGAAAATCAAAGATTTTCTTTACCCCCGGAACTCATTGAAAATGCTGGAATTGATATGGCGCCTAAGATTGAAGCCGCCAGCAGAGTGTTGCTGCAATCGGGTTTTAACAAAAACAGGATATCGACAAAGATCATTACCGGTGTGCAATCGCGAGCGGCTGCTATTGTTAAGGAAGCCAGGCAGGAAAATTACGAAACGATCGTTTTGGGCAGACGGGGTATATCACAGGTAAGAACATTTTTCATTGGAAGGGTGACCAATAAAGTTATCCATATGGCACGAGGACGAACGGTTTGGGTGGTAAGATAGATAGGCGGGTTCTTCGATTGAGGATTTGAGATATGGGATTTGGGATTGAAAATCTTGATAGGATGATTTGCAGGTTACGGGTTGCGAGGTGCGGGGATATGGGCATAGGGCAGAGCGCATAGGTCATGGCGTGTTGAGTAGGACGATTTGAAGCCGGAATATCTGTCTTCTGGCTTCTGGCTTCTGTTTTCTGACTTCTGGTATTTGGTTGCGGGTAATAATAAGCTTTCAGAATAGAGTCGATGAGAGAGGATAACATCATGTTGGTAAAGAACTGGATGAGTGAACCGGCGATCACCATCGAAGCGGATTCTTTTCTGAAAGATGCGATCTGGCTATTAAAACAGCATAGAATAAGCATGTGCCCGGTTATGAAATTTGGTCTACTCGTAGGGATCGTCACGGATAGGGACCTGAAACGCGTGTCTCCTTCTGATGTCCCTTCCTTTGAGATGCATGAACTCGTTGAGTCCATTTCACGAGTTAAAGTCAAAACGGTAATGACGCAAAACCCCGTGACGATTCCGTATGATTATACCGTAGAAGAAGGCGCTGAGGTGCTCTTAGGTCACAAGATATCCGGCGTTCCGGTGGTTGACCAGGTGAAGAAACCGATCGGGGTGATCACGAAAACAGACCTGTTCAGAGCACTGTTCTCACTTACCGGGATCAGTAAAAAAGGTATTCAATTTGCATTTCAAGTTATTGACCGACCGGGGGCTATCAGAGATATTACCGATATTTTGCGGGACTATGGTGGCCGGATTGCCAGCGTTCTCAGCACGCGGGGAAAAGCTAAAAAAGGATTCATCAAGGTGTATATCCATGCCTATGGGTTTGATCCGGTGAGCCGGCAGCGAGTTACCGAAGTAATTTCGGACAAGGCGCCACCCCTTTACATGGTAGACCACGAAGCAAAAACGAGAACGATTCATCAGACACCAAAAGCCGAATATGAGGCATCATAAATGGTTAAAGAAATTACTGCCATCCTTTGCACCTTCGGCAGTGTCTGTGCCGTTAAATGCCCTTCTCAATGTATCACGGTGGACAAAAAGGCCGCCACCTGGACCTGTGATTCGTTTGCCTGCGTATTTTGCGGCGTATGTGTAGATGTCTGCCAGGGCAAGTGTCTTCACCAAAAACATGAATACCGAATTCCGGTTTTGGACCGGGAAGTAATCTTCATGCAAGATAAAGCCAGACAGAAAAAAGGCAATGAGTAATGTTTTACTCGACCCGATCAAAGCTGATCGGCAGTTTTTTAGGCGTATCCCTCCTGGTTGGCGCTGTTTCCTTATTTATCGGTGTCCGACTGCTCAACGAACACGTGCTCGGCGAGGCGGCCAATCGGGTTCGGCTGGATTTAAATGCCGCCGCCGAAATGTATCGCACCCGCATTAAGTATGTAAAAATTTCTCTCCATATCACTACCTTGGGTTCTGGTTTCATTTCGACCTTAAAGGCCCGCAATCTCCCCGACATCGTGAACCGGCTGGAGCGGATGGCCCATCTGGCGGAACTGGATTTTGCCGGTATTGTAACCGAAGACGGCAAGACGCTGTGCCGCATCGGTCCCAACTCGATTCCAAACGATACGTCCCAGCCGGAAAATCCCACCACCAGGCCGGTTATTGAACGCAGGGTCCCCGTTGCGGGGACGGTCATCCTGGAAAAGGAATTTCTAAAGGCCGAAAATCCCGAACTGGCCGAACGAGCTATAGGTTCCTTGATTTCCACAAAGAATGCCAAGCCGGTTGCCGGGGAAAAGGAAACTTCAGGAATGGCCATTGCCGCCGCGATTCCGGTTTTCGACAAAAATGTGCTGCACGGCGTTCTTTATGGTGGAATTTTATTGAACCGCAGCGAAAATATTGTTGATACGGTTCGGGAAACGGTTTTCCGGGGAGAAAATTATAACGGCCGCAGTATTGGAACGGCCACTATTTTCCTCAATGATATCCGCATCTCGACGAATGTTTTGGATCCCGACGGCAACCGGGCCATTGGCACCCGGGTTTCGCCGGAGGTAAAAAAAACCGTCCTCGACAAGGGTAAACGATGGATGGACCGTGCCTTCGTTGTGAGCGACTGGTTCATTACCGCCTATGAGCCCATCGAGGACATTGCGGGGCGCAGAATCGGCATGCTCTATGTCGGGGTCCTGGAGGGAAAATACACGGACATTCAACGGAAGGTACTGGCTGTATTCATATTGATCACATTGGCCGGCATGGCGCTGGCAACCGGGCTCGGCTACATCCTGGCCGACAAAATCATAAAGCCTGTTCAACGCCTGATAAACGCAAGTCAACTGGTTTCCGAGGGCAGCCTCACACCCGATATCGGCCCGATTTCAAAAGGAGAAATCGGTCTCTTGCAAAACACTTTTAAAGACATGGTGGCGGCTGTGGGCCGTCGCCGGGCGGCCAGTCAGGACCAGATCATCCAGTCTGAAAAACAGGCCAGCGTGGGAAGGCTGGCGGCCGGGGTCGCCCATGAAATAAACAATCCGCTTACCGGCGTTTTGACTTATACCCATATGCTTTTGCGGCGCAAGGACATCGCGTCTGAAGTGCGCTCCGATCTCGAAACAATTATTGCAGCGACGGAACGCGTTCGTAAAATCGTGAAGGGTTTGCTGGATTTTTCGCGGCAAACCAAACTCGATCCGGAGCCGACAGAGATCAACCGGCTTGTTGGCTCGACCATATCGCTACTGGAAAATCAGGCCTTGGTCAAGGGTGTCGCCATCAAATTCAATCCGGGAGAAAATTTACCTCCGGTAAAACTGGACCGCAGCCAGTTCCAGAGCGTTCTGATCAACATTATCATCAATGCCCTGGATGCCACCGAACCGGGGGGCAATGTCACCGTATATACCGCCACCGGTTTATCCGGAAACGGCGCAGGCCGGAAGGGCATCGAGATCACGATTGCCGATACAGGCTGCGGTATTCCTCCGGAAAATCTCGATAAATTATTTGATCCTTTTTTTACGACCAAAGCAACCGGCCAGGGGACCGGACTCGGGCTTTCGGTTTCTTTAGGAATTGTGCAAAGACACGGAGGCAATATCCGGGTTCAAAGCGAGTCAGGCAAAGGTTCCCGGTTTTTTATCTGGCTGGCAATCGACAAAGGGGCTGGATAAGATGAAAATTCTCGTTGTCGACGATGAAGATATCGTCCTTTCAAGCTGCCGGTTGGTGCTCGAAGCCGAAAACTTCGAGGTATTGCTGGCCGAATCCGTCGAACAGGCATTGAACATCATTATAAACGAGATCCCTGGACTGCTTCTCATCGATGTCAAGATGCCTGCCCATGATGGAATGTATCTTATGAATAAAGTTAATGAGAAATGGCCGGGAATACCCATCATTGTCATGAGCGGCTATCCAACCAACGGGACCATAAAAGCAGCGGCAGACTTGGGCGCCGCCGCCTTTATAGCCAAACCGTTCACACCCGATGAACTTCTTGAAACCGTCAGATCAGTCCTTCAAAAGGAGAAGAATCATGGAAAAAAAGAAAGTCCTGGCAATTGACGATGAGCGTATCGTTTTGGACAGTATAAGTAAGGTACTTAAAGAGGAAAATTTCGCTGTGGAGGTCTCTTTGAGCGGACGTCAGGGGTTGGAGTGGGCTACTCAAAAAGACTATGACCTTGTTTTGACCGATCTTCGGATGCCGGACATCGGCGGTATGCGGATTCTCAGGGATGTGAAACGGGTGAAGCCGACCATCCCCGTGGTCATGATCACCGGCTTCGGCACGGTCAAATCAGCCGTGCAGGCCATGAAGCTTGGTGCTGCGGAGTATCTTGAAAAGCCGTTCTCCCCGGATGAGCTCGTCAAGACCGTCAACTCGGCGCTGCACATTGCGGAGACCAGAGGGCCCGAGGAACAGGGGCTGATTCACAAAGAGGAGATCATTAAGGTTTTAGAGCAGGCCGCGACGGACACTGAGTTGGTATACAATTTACTACACTATGGCTCTGAAGCCCTGGAAGAGTATAATTTGACGGGCCCTGAAAAGCTTGCGATATTGACCGGAGACATCCAATGGTTCGAAAAGCACATCGGACCTCTGACACCGACTCAACGGCGCTGGCTCGATCAACGCCTGAGTGCAGAAATCTGGTAGCCTTGAAGAGGTGATGCCATGGTCGAGAGAATGCTTATCATCGATGATGAAATGCTGGTGCTGGAGTCCTGTCGCAAGATATTTTCAGCAGAAGCTTTTGAAGTTGTAATTACACCCAGCCCCCGGGAAGGACTCAAACTTGCCGCCGATTCCGCCTTCGACGTTATTCTGTGCGATTGGCAAATGCCGGACTTTGACGGTATGGATGTGATCGAAGAACTCGACCGGATCTCCCCCGGTTCCGCGGTCGTCATGATCAGCGGCTACCCGACCCTCGGCCGGGCGACCGAATCCATGAAGCGTGGCGCCATGGACTATGTGGCCAAACCTTTTACACCGGAAGAAATCGTTGCGACGGTTAAAAAGGCGATGAATCGTAAGATTGCGCAGGAGAAAAAAAACATCGGGCGATTCGAGAGTATTATGAAAACATGGCAATTTCCGGTGCCGTCGCTGGAAGATAAAACCCCGAAAACCATCGCTGAGACTGTTGCATCGATAGTCGGAGTAGGAAAAGCAACTTCGCCGTGGTTCAGTGTTTTCGTTCTGGGTATCCTGGCGGGTGCCTATATTGGTTTCGGGGGGCTCCTGTCCACAACGGTAACCTTTGATCTGGCTGTCAGGGCCGGAATCGGAATCCAGAAAATTGTCGCCGGCTCGGCTTTCAGTCTCGGCCTGATCCTCGTTGTCGTCGCCGGTGCCGAATTGTTCACCGGTAACAATTTGATGGTGTCGAGCGTTATGTCCAAAGAAATATCTCTCAAAACCATGTTCCAGCGCTGGGCAATCGTTTATGGGGCCAATTTCATCGGTTCGATTCTTCTCGCACTTCTCTTCTACTTCTCGGGGCTTTGGAAGACAGGCAACGCAGCTTTAGGCGAATCGGCGGTTGCCATTTCGTATAGTAAGGTTTCGATGAGCTTTGACGAGGCGCTTTTTCGCGGTATCGGATGCAACTGGCTGGTATGTCTGGCCGTCTGGATGGCATTGGCTGCCCGTCAGACCATCGGCAAAATATTCGCCATCTTCTTCCCGATTATGGGATTCGTCGCCATCGGTTTTGAGCACTGCGTCGCCAATATGTACTTCATTCCGACAGGAATCATGCTGGTAAGTTGGGCGGGCATCGCCCCCCCTCCGGCGATCGACCCGAACACCCTGGGGTGGGTTTCTTTTATTTGGAAAAATTTGCTTCCGGTGACCATCGGCAATATCATCGGCGGTGCGGTATTTGTGGGTATGAGTTACTGGGGTGCTTATCTGCGATTGCCATCCAAACATAAAATCTTGGAAAAATAGGTGTTTTTTCCGAGCATTGTTTGTATCTGCCGGAAGGCAGCCCCCCCGAAAAAAGTTGCGGATGTTTCCCGGATCTTTACAGTTTGTAAAAAATGCTGACAGTAAATTGCAATTTTAACAAAATCTGTTCCATCATTTATTTGTGGCTATTCAGCTTTATTAAAAACTTTGGTCAATTTTGCGCCTGAAATTTTGGCACCACAGAGACACCGAAATTACAGAGGTCTGTGTCTTAATTTTCTTTTCGCAATATCTCGAAAAGCCAAAACATGCACACACCAAGCGCTTATTTGACAATTTCCCAATTCGCCTCAAACGTATTGTCATGGAGCGTATAGGCATATCCCATGGTCTTGCCGATTCCTGGCTCCCCCCCCTTTTCAATCTGTCGATAGGTAAAATGAATGGCCGGCAACAAACGGGGCTCTCCTGTTTCCGGGTCATCTGCTGTGTTCTGCCAGACTTCCTTCTTCTCAATAATTCTCCATTGCGTGCCATACTTCCTACTCTGGACCGTCTGCCCTAACCTGGGAAGTTTCTTTTCTCTAATGACATCATCATGTGTTTCTTCCATGGTTATTTCCCCCTTTCATAAAAGGCATCTTATAAGGATGTTTCTCAGCGGTTAATGAATCTTATTCTTCAACAATTTCTTAAGCATAAATTGTGCCATTCCGCAGATATTCGAGAAGCTATTAAAAGCCTTTTGCTGACGCTGCCGGCTGGCATAAAGCTTGCGATATATTTTCTCGAACCAAAGAGGATTACCTGTGAAAGAACCATTCTTTTGAGAATAGGATTTAGCCTGCTTTGTCCAACTCTAATCAAAGATCCATCAAGGAACAATTTGTCCGGAGGATTTTCAAATGTTAGATGAAAATCGATGTTGCGTGGATAACGGAAAGGCGCAAAGGTTGGCAATGAAGACAAAAAATTTAATCATCTGTCACTTTCTGATTTTGAATTTTCTAATCTTTAGAATCTTTTGGCAAGATACTATCAATCTCATAAATGGCTATGGTTTAATTAAATGTATCGGAATTTCTACAATTTATTGGAATTACGGTGCTTTTTGCGGACATTGTCTTGGTATGCCGCATGGAATGGTGGAATAGTGGAATGTTGGAAGACTGGGTCTGAAAAGCGGAAAAAGGTCTATTCTACAAAAAATGTTGAATCTGCATTTTATGATGATGCCCACCAGACATCAATTTTCTGCTTTTGCCCCAGAAAATACGCCACTATTGCGAGAAAATCAATACAATTATCTTCGCTTTAATTTTCTAATCCCACCAGTCCATTATCCCAGAACCCATGATTCCAATATTCCAGAATTCCAACATTCCAATTGTGAGCGAAGCGAACTAACTTGTATAAATCAGCCTGGAAGCTTAATGGAAGCTGCTCATTCAAGTTGGTATTACCCCAAAAAAATTGACCGAAAATTACCTTTTTGGAATTATGCCGGAATACATTACAGAAGAAAAGATCAGTGACTCCAAAATCTAAAAATACCATTATCCAAGTATGAAGTAAAGCTCTGATAAATTGAGTATCAGAAGCATGGAATGAGAGCACTTAAATATAGGACCTGGAAACGAAAAAAACTAATGTTTTGGTTGTCTTTAGCAAATTTTACAAGACCTTCACCGGGTGAAAGGCCACAAATCTATTTTATCGTTATTACAGGGCACAGCGCATGTAAAACCACATACTGGGCGGTTGAGCCAAGCAACAATTTCCCAACTTTAGACCTTCTTCTGACACCTATAATGATTTCATCAATATTTTCTAGCTCCGCAAACCAAACTAAATTTTCACCAGAAGAACGCGAACTGACCAAAAGGCGTGTCTTATAACTGGTGATATCTCCGTTAAGCTGATTTCGTATTTCCCGTTCTAATTTTTCTTCAGCCGTTTGAATTAAGCTGCGATCTAACAAATGATTACGGGTTACCGACTTGACTACATCAATTTTGGCGCCAAAAGCTTTAGAATGCTTTTGGGCAAGTTTCAAAGCATCCTTTGCTTCATTAGATCCGTCATAACCTACTAAAATCTTCATTTCGGCCTCCCCTCCCTTTTATGCAAAGATTTATTTCCCTTCTTTTTCAAGCACAACTGTATGATCGTCAATGAAATTTAATTTTTTGCAGGCGCCAAACATCTAAAATCTCTGCAACCTGACGGGTTGCCTTTCCCCGGCTTAGAGTGTCCCCTTTCAGACCGGAAAAGAATACTGAAGCTTTATAAGAGATCACGCCAATTGTTTAAAGATCATGAAATGTGATATCTGATTCCCCTTTCGGCAATGGAATGATGAATACGGGCTTTCTGGTCCTTCGCAGCACCCTTTTAGAAGTGCTTCCTAAAAAGGTATTTGCGATGATGCCCTTTCCGTGTGTTCCCAACACGATCGCATCACAGTCTAATTCATCTGCTTTACTCAGGATGACTTCGGGGGCGAAACCTTCACATACTTCTATGGATTTCACTTTCCCTGCACCACCCGGGTCATCTTTTAGTTCCTTCTCAAAAAATAATGTCACTCTCTTTTTTATCCGTTCCATCGTGTCAGATACTTTTTCTTCAAATAACTTTTTGCGCTGCGCTTCATCAAGGTAGAAATCCAGCATACCGGTGCTTGCACCCGGTATTCGTTCAAAAACATGTAAAATGATAATGTCTGCATCGTGCTTTATCGCAGAGTTCATGGCATAGCGAAATACGTAAGCGGAATTAGGGGATAGATCTGTCGCATAAAGAATTTTTTTAATTTTAGGAATCATCGTTTTTCTCCTTTTTTTTTGCTTTTTGTTTCATCAATAAAAAAAGCAAAATTCATACCAAATAAGTATTTTTCAGATTGAGAAGTATTTGCGAATGCTAATCAATCGCCGGGTTCGAAATTGGAATAGATAACCTCATAAAAATATACCTAAAACAACCATTTTGCCGCTGTATCCATCAGGCAAATCCGGGCATCTTTGTTGAACATATAGACCTGCGCACGCGCCAAGTACTAAAGGAGCTAAATTGCTTTATTTTTGCAACATGTAAAATATTTCGACAGGTTCAACACATAAGTCGCGCTTGTCGGCTCGCTCGCGATATTAATATTTAGATATGATTATATATAGTTAGGTTATTTTTACTCACCAATTCACCGATGGCACATGTATTGCTTTTATTAAAGATGAAACACATAAGCAATTCACCGGTAACGCGTTTTACCTGCTGCTTGGAAAAGAAAGGATACTACATGACTGCAAGGCAAAAACCCAAAAGAATTTTGCTGCCGCTGGACGGTTCTGAACGGTCTCTGGGCACTGTCAGATATATCACGAAAATCATACCCTTTCATCAAATGCAGGTGGTGCTGTTCCATGTCCATGCCGGCCCTCCTGAATCTTATTTCGACCTGGGGAAGGACCCCCGAAGCACCGGAACGGTCGCATATGTCAGGGCCTGGGAAATAGAGAAGAAAAAAAAGGCCCGCGAATACATGGAGAAAGGGGCGGACATTTTTTATTGGAAAGTTGACCAACAAAGTTATCCATATGGCACGAGAACGAACGATTTGGGTGATAAGATAGATAGGCGGGTTCTTCGATTGAGGATTTGAGATATGGGATTTGGGATTAAAAATCTTGATAGGATGATTTGCAGGTTACGGGTTGCGAGGTGCGGGGTTCAGGGTGCGGGGATATGGCCATAGGGCAGAGCGCATAGGGCATGGCGCGTTGAGTAGGACGATTTGAAGCCGGAATATCTGACTTCTGGTATTTGGATGCGGTTGAAAAAAACAATTACAAAGGGCAATGCTGGTCATGTGTCTTGCAATCCCCTCTAAAATTATCAAAATTGAAGACAATGTGGCGACCATCGATGTTGAAGGTGTTAAAAGAAAGGTCAGCCTATTGCTGCTCGAAGACGCCATGGTTGGTGAATATGTTATCGTTCATGCCGGTTTTGCAATACAGAGAATAGACGAAGCCGCTGCAATGGAAACCTTGAATCTTTTGCGTGAGGCCGCTGAATTGGTGGAAAAGGGTGATAGTAATATCGCATAGGAGATACCGAAATTACAAACGCTAAAAGGCTTCTGCAATCCCGCATCTTCAAAAACAATCTTTGTACCTCCATTGCAACCCAATCTTTGTCGTCGCCGGCCACTACCTTTGCCACTTAAGTTTGACTGCATAACACAGATTTCGTAAAAGATTTATATATGATCTTTACAGGCATTATTTGGCAACTAATATGACAAAAAATGTTATTGCGAAAAGGATAGAAATAAACGGTATTGTTCAGGGAGTCGGATTTCGCCCCTTTGTTTACAATCTCGCCAACCACTTCGGCCTGAAAGGTGAGGTCGCCAATACCGCTTCAGGTGTTTACATACACATTGAAGGCCTTGTAGCAAAAATTGAATTTTTCGAAAAGGATCTCATTAAAAAAATACCACCGTTGGCCTATGTTGTTGAGATGTATAGTCATTCGGAATCTTTGAAGAATTTCACTGATTTCAGCATTGTAAAAAGTAAAGGCGGCTCCGCAATGACCACTCTAATTGCGCCGGATGTCTCGGTTTGCGATGATTGCCTGAATGAGCTTTTTGATCCCAAAGACCGGCGCTATCAATATCCGTTTATAAACTGCACCAACTGCGGCCCTCGTTATACCATTATCGACGATATCCCTTATGACCGGCCCAAGACTTCTATGAGGCATTTTAAATTGTGCCCAAGTTGCCAGGCCGAATATGGTGATCCCTCTAACAGAAGGTTCCACGCTCAACCCAATGCCTGTGAGGTTTGCGGCCCTCATGTCACCCTCTTTGATAATCAGCAAAAAAAGATTTGTGCTGCCGATTCCATTGAAAAAGCTGCAATGCTTTTAAAACAGGGATTTATCATAGCAGTCAAAGGACTAGGAGGATTTCACCTGGCGGTTGATGCCTGCAACTCCGGATCAGTGGCCTGCCTCAGAAACCGGAAGTTGCGTGAGGAAAAACCCTTTGCCATCATGTCTTGTGATCTGGAAAGTATCCGCAATTATGCCGCTATGGAGTCGGCAGAAGAAAAATTACTGACATCGATCCAGCGGCCGATTGTACTTTTAAAAAAAAGAACCCCCCACACCATTTCAGAGGAAGTTGCTCCACGAAATAAATATTTGGGGGTAATGCTGCCTTATACCCCTTTGCATTACTTGCTGTTGAAATATGGGTTCACTGCTTTGGTGATGACCAGTGGTAATTTGAGGGAAGAACCTATGGCCATTTCTAATGATGATGCGTTTGAGCAGCTTGCCGACATCGCCGATTATTTTTTGACTCACAACCGAGACATTTATTTACGCAGTGACGATTCCATTGTGAAGCACATCGCCGGAACAGCGCGGTTTATCCGGCGCTCAAGGGGATTTACCCCGATTCCGATATTTTTAAAACATCAGGTTCCCTCAATCCTTGCTTGCGGTGCCGAACTGAAAAATACGATCTGCATCACCAAGGGAGACAAGGCTTTTTTGAGTCAGCATATCGGAGATCTCGAAAATATGGCGACCTACGAGTTTTTTAAATTGACCATTGCCCACTTAGAACGAATTCTCGAAATTATCCCTGAAATTATTGCCTGTGATTCACATCCGGGTTATTTAAGCACCCAGTTTGCGGAGGAACAACAGAATATTAGAAAAATTCAGGTGCA
>Ga0316193_10000668_pt1 | contig 21862 bp, 18 predicted proteins | sample MerIslsedime2_MG_FD_207735 | JGI IMG/M metagenome (GOLD analysis project Ga0316193, IMG submission 207735) | Coastal sediment microbial communities from Maine, United States - Merrow Island sediment 2 | ecosystem: Environmental > Aquatic > Marine > Coastal > Sediment | place: USA: Maine... | reverse complement strand
ACATGCTCCAGTGCCTTGTCGACAGAGCGCAGATTGCCCATGCCGTAATCAACAACAGCGATCAGGGACATCTGCTTCAGAGCGCCCCTTTCGTGCTGGGCATAACGCCTTCCATACGCTCATCAAATGACAGCGCCATGCGCATGGCACGGCCAAAAGCCTTGAAGATGGTCTCTGCAATGTGGTGTGCATTGTCACCGCGAATATTATCGATGTGCAGGGTAACGCCGGCATGATTGACAAAACCCTGGAAAAACTCGTGCAACAGATCGACATCGAATTCGCCGATCATTGCACGCGGATAGTCAGCCCGGTAAACCAGGCCCGGACGCCCGGAGAAATCGATCACAACGCGTGACAGTGCTTCATCAAGCGGCACAAGAGCATGGCCATAACGAACGAGACCGGTCTTGTCACCAACCGCCTTTGCAACAGCCTGGCCCAGCGTAATACCCACATCTTCAACGGTGTGGTGGGCATCGATGTGCAAATCACCCTTGGCGATAACTTCGATATCAATCAGACCGTGGCGACCAACCTGGTCAAGCATGTGCTCAAGAAAAGGCACGCCTGTCTCAAGCTTGCAATTACCGGAACCATCCAGATTAACGCTGACCTGGATCCGGGTCTCATTGGTATTGCGCTCAACCTCCGCCTTGCGCTGGCTCATGCTTTATCTCCGATGGACATGTGTGATGACTGATGCAGTTGAACATGATGATAGCAGTGCAGCTTGTATAGTCAGGTTATAAATGAAGAAACTGTTTAAAATCAAATATTATAGTCAGGATTGCAGCCAAAAAGTCACCGGGCCATCATTCACCAGTTGTACAGACATGTCTGCACCGAACCTGCCCTGTTGTACCCGGCCCGTGTTGCGCTGCATTATATCAACAACTGTATCAAACATCGCTCTTCCCGTATCAGCATCAGCCGCGCAGGAAAAACTGGGTCGCATACCCTTGCGAGTATCTGCCGCAAGCGTGAATTGTGGAACCAGCAAGACACCCCCATCCACATCACAAACATTCAGATTCATTTTACCCTCAGCGTCAGCGAAGATACGATAGCCCAGTATACGCTCCACCAGCCTCGCCGCCTTCGCCTCATTATCCTGCTTTTCAACACCGATCAATGCCAGCAAACCATGCCCTATTTCGGCAACACGCTCACCTTTGACGGTTACCGAGGCGGATGTGACGCGTTGCAACAAGGCTATCATAAATGTAACTCATTGTTATTTATAAATAAAAATAAATTTTGTAGGATTTATCCTACACGTAATGTCCAGTACTACTGATAGATAGATTTTTTACATACGCGCATAATAATTCACAGGACAAATGGAACGGGCCGCAAAGGGACATAAGGATATAACAGGCAGTATCTCACGGAAACGGGAAACGGAGCTCAAGGATGACACTCTCCCGGATGGAACTACAGGCTGTGACGGAACTGCTTTAGCGCGAGGCTCAATCACCTAGCAAGGATGATTATGAACCCCCGGGAAACCGGGGGTTTTTTATTTTGTCGCATGCAAGCTGTCTTTGAACGCCATCACTGCGTTATTAATGTACTCGAATTCTCGAATTTAACCTGAAATAACTCCTCTCTCGCAAAGGCGCCAAGCCCGCAAAGTCTTTATTTGTTTAGTCTCCCTTTATATCTTCCCAGATATACCGGTATCGCGACACGAGTATAAAATCCGTACGAACCGCCCAGAGTTGCCCTGCCCCGATGCAGTGCTGAGAAATCCGGGGCTCCTGTTATTTGGTGTTCTTTATCTCGCAGAGGCGCAGAGTACGCAGAGATGATTTTTTATCAATACAAAGATTAGCTTTTCCTCTGCGGCCTCTGCGTCTCAGCGAGAGATCCATTCATAAACCGGGGCCTCGCCCTCGGGCCGTGTCTGAAAATACCTGAAAGTCCACAGGTACTGGCTCGGACACTCGAGCACGCCGCTTTCAATCGCCTTGTTCATGGCTGTCGAATCAGCCACATCATCGCCGCTCGGGAAGTCTTCTATTACCGGCAGCATGTTAACGCGGTATTTCCTGATCTTCGGGTCATAGCAGCTGACGCAGGGCAGCACGACTGCATTACAGGCTTTTGCCATTCGACCCAGAACCGGAATGGTTGCTTTCGGCACCGCAAAAAATGGCGCAAAAACTGAATTCATCATGCCCAAATCTTCGTCAGCCAGGTAGATCAACACCTTGCCCGCGCGGGTCTCTTTGATGAGCGGGCGCAAACCATCGTCGCGTGTAAACAGTTTACCGCCAAATTTTGCGCCAAAACGCGATCGCCCGTGCGTAAACATGAAATCGATCACCTCGTTGCGCATCGGCTTGTACGGTCCATTGGTGTTGTAATCCATGGATATCGATGCAACTGCAAAATCCAGCCCTACGCTGTGGCAGAGTAAAACGATGACCTGCTTCCCCTGTTCCTTGTAGCGATCAATCTGATCAAAACCTTCGCGCACGATCTTTCTTCTGACCATAAATACCGGTCGCCACCAGACAATGAACAGATGCATCGCACTGCGCAATTGTGCCCGAAAATGCTCGAGCACCATGGCTTCGATATCCTGCTCGCTTTTAGCGGGAAAACACAGCGACAGATTGACCCTGGCAATATTGAACCGCTTCCGGTTCTTTTTTGCTGCATATTCACCCAGTCGATTACCAACCCGGTCAAGCACAGGCATTGGCAGCAAGGTAAACAGAAAATAAACGCCCAGAGCCGCCCAAGTTGGCCAGTGCTTCGGGTGCAATAATTCTGCACGAAAACGGTACAGGTGAAGGTTAGAGTCCTTGTAACTCATTACCGGCTATTTACGCCAGAATGCAGGCATAAACATGACCAGCAGCGTAAAGATCTCGAGGCGGCCAAGCAGCATGGAAAAACACAGCAGCCACTTGGAGAAGTTATCGATGCCTGCATAGTTGGCACTGACTTCACCCAGCCCCGGGCCAAGATTATTGATGGTTGCAGCCACCGCTGAAAATGCAGTGATCTGATCGTATCCATCCAGCATCAGCAACAGCATCATGATTGCGAAGCAGGTCACGTAAGCGGCAAAGAAGCCCCATACGGCGTTGATGATGGCATTATTCACCGGCTGCCGTCCAACCTTGACCACCACCTGGGCATTGGGATGGATCAATCGCATCATCTCACGCTGCATCTGTTTGATCAGCAACAGCACACGAATCGCTTTCATGCCACCACCCGTCGAACCTGCGCAGCCTCCGATAAAACTGGTAAACAGCAACATGACCGGAACAAATGTCGGCCAGGCAGAAAACTCCGTGGTGGCAAAGCCGGCCGTGGTGCCAATGGAAACCGCATGAAACAGGCCTTGACGAAACGCATCGATGGGCTCTGGTACATCATGATGAAGATAGAGATAGGCAATGCTCGAAATTGAAGCCACCAGTAACACACTGGCATACATTCTCAACTCTGCATCCTTTAAATAATGCATGATGTTGAGCGCACGCATACCCACGAAATGCAGTGCAAAATTTATCCCGCCGAGAAACATGAACACAATCGCGACAGCCTCGATTGCAGCACTGTTGAAATATCCGATGCTGGTATCGTGTGTCGAAAAACCGCCAATGGCGACTGTGGAAAAACTGTGGCAAATCGCGTCAAAAAGATTCATGCCGGCAAGCCAGTATGAAAGTGCGCAGGCGATGGTCAGGCCAAGGTAGATATACCACAGCGCCTTGGCGGTCTCGGCAATTCGAGGTGTCAGCTTGCTGTCCTTGACCGGCCCCGGCGCTTCAGCCCGGTAGAGCTGCATGCCGCCAATTCCCAGCATTGGCATAACGGCAACCGCGAGCACGATGATACCCATGCCGCCAAGCCACTGCAGTTCCTGCCGGTAGAACAATATGCTGTGCGGCAGTTCATCAAGACCAACCAATGTGGTTGCACCCGTTGTCGTCAAACCCGAGACAGATTCAAACACCGCATCAGATACGGATACTGTTAATGGCTCATAAAACAAAAACGGTAAAGAACCCGCAAGCCCGAGCACTGTCCAGAACATAACCACAACAACGAAGCCGTCACGCAAGCGCAGCTCTGTTCGTTTGTTGCGCACCGGCAGCCAAAGCACAAAACCGGTAACCAGCAATAGCAGGTAGCTGTAAAAAAATGCCTGCCCGGCATCTTCACCATAGAAAATATCAATAACCACGGGCGGCAGCAAGGTTATGCTGAACAGCATCAATAGCTGGCCTATGAGTCGCAGGATAATTGCAGGATTCATTGGAAAAAGTTATCAGTTGGCAGTTTACAATCGGCAGTTGTCAAAAAGCGCCTGGCGCTTCATCAAATATCTTACACATCATATTAATTACCTATCAATATAGACTGATAACTGACAACTGATTACTGATAACTGTTTTTACATAAAAGTGACGCTGACCTGGAACAGCTTTTCAACCGCAAATGTCTTGCGCCTGTCCTGCATGAAAATGATTAAATGATCATCGGTTTCAATCAGGGTATCGTGGTGCGCCATCTTCACCTCTTCATCACGAATCACAGCACCGATGGTTGCACCTTCAGGCAGTTTTATCTGCTCAATGCGTCGGCCCACGACCCGAGAGGTTCTTGAATCGCCATGCGCGACAGCTTCGATGGCTTCGGCAGCGCCACGCCGCAGTGAATGCACGGCGACCACATCGCCCCTGCGCACATGGGTGAGCAAAGCGCCGATGGTCACCTGTTGCGGTGAAATCGCCACATCAACGGTTGCCTGCTTTTCAATCAGGTCGACATAGGCATGGCGGTTTACCAGCGACATGACCTTGCCGGCACCGAGTTGCTTCGCCAGCATGGAAGAAAGGATATTGGCCTCATCGTCATTGGTAACCGCACAGAACACATCCATCTGATCGATGTTTTCTTCGAGCAATAAATCCTCATCCGCAGAATCACCCAGCAGCACCATCGTCTTGTTTAATTCCTCGGAGAGTAAAGCAGCACGCTCGGGATTACATTCAAGCAATTTAACCTGGTAGTTATTTTCCAGTGCTTCAGCCAGTCGCTTACCGATGTTGCCGCCACCGGCAATCATAATGCGTTTGAACGGCTTGTCCAGCTTGCGCAGCTCACTCATCACCGCACGTATATCTTTTTTGGCGGCGATGAAGAACACCTCATCATCCGCCTCGATGACGCGATTACCTTCAGCCGAGATGCCCTTGCCCCGCCTGTAGATAGCGGCAACGCGCGCATCGACGCCCGGCATGTGCTCTCTCAAGGTTTTGATCTCGTGCCCGACCAGCGGTCCTCCATAGTAGGCCTTGACACCAACCAGCTGGGCACGTCCATTGGCGAAATCCAGAACCTGGAATGCACCCGGATATTCAATCAACCGTTGAACGTAATTGGAAACGATTTCCTCGGGACTGATGATGACATCGACCGGCACAGCCTCATGGCAGAAAATGTGTTCATACTCGAGATATTCGATTGAGCGAATACGCGCGATCTTCGTCGGTGTATGAAATAACGAATGGGCGAACTGGCAGGCCAGCATATTGGTCTCATCACTGTTAGTAACAGCAATCAGCATATCGGTATCAATGATGCCGGCACGCCTGAGCACGTCCGGGTAAGAGGCGTGGCCGGCAACTGTCTGAATATCAAGACGACTGCGCAAATCATTCAGCAGGTCGACGTTGTTATCCACCAGGGTAATATCATTGGCCTCAGATGCGAGATTGGCTGCAACCGTGGAGCCGACTTGCCCTGCGCCCAGAATCAGGATTTTCATTGTTCTAATCTATTGAAATTACGCACCCAGTGGCGCGCAGTTTACGCCTTTCATACGGCAATTGCAGTATTGTCATCAGGGTTTATCCTGCTTTTTCAACCTTGCATAATAAAAACCATCGCCATCCATGTCTCCGGGCAATAACTGCCGTCCATGCCCGCATGGAATACCCCGAATTTCATCAATGGTGACTTCAACCGCCTCTTCGCTGGCCGACAACAGCTGTGAGATCTGCTGTTCATTCTCCCTCTTCAGTACGGAACAGGTCACATAAAGCAGCGTTCCCCCGGGCTTGAGCATGTTCAATGCGTGCAAAAGAATTTGCTGTTGAATTTTCGTGAGCGAGTCCAGGTCATCGGCATGACGCAGACTTTTAATATCCGGGTGACGGCGTATTACGCCGCTGGCAGAACAGGGGACATCAACCAGTATACGATCGAACTTGCGCCCATCCCACCAGCTTTGTGTGTCGGTAGCGTCGCCGACAATCAGCTCGGCATGCAAACCCAGGCGATCGAGATTTTGCTGCACCCTTTGCATGCGCAAGGGATCGAGTTCGACAGCCGTCATTTCAATGTTCGCCGCTGTCTCCAGCACATGGCAGGTCTTGCCGCCCGGAGCAGCACATAAATCCAGTACACGTTCACCATTTCCGGCGCCGAGCAGTTTCGCTGCCAGCTGTGCTGCCGCATCCTGAACCGATACCAGGCCTTGAGTAAAACCGGGCAAGCGGCTGACATCCATCGGTGATTCCAGTTTTAGTGCGGCATCTGCAAGCGGGTGCCGAACGGCTTTGATTTGCTGCGCATCAAGCTGCTTTATATAGTCTGCAACAGAAGTCTTGCCCGCATTAACGCGAAGCCACATCGGCGGACGCTGGTTGTTGGCATCCAGTATTTGAGCAGTTTGCTGCGGCCAGTCCTGTTTCAACAATTCGATTAACCATCGCGGATGAGAAAAACGCGCAACGTCGTCATCATCAATTGATGTTAACAACGCCTCCCTGTCACGAATGAAACTGCGCAGCACGCCATTGACCATACCCGACGCCCACTTCTTGCCAACACGACGGGTCTGGGTAACGGCTTCATTAACAACGGCATAATCCGGCGTACTCAGTTCAATCAACTCGTACAGCGCAAGCAGTAACACCAGCTGAATATCGACATCTTTCTTGCGTAAAGGCTTGCTCAATAATTTCGCAAGCAGGGCTTCAAGCCTGAAGCGCCAGCGCAAAACACCGTTGACCAGTTCCATCGCCAGTGCGCGTTCGCGAGCTTCCAGTTTGTCGTGCACCAGCGATCTGGCCGTTGCCAATGAACGCCCTTTAACCAGTACGGCTTCCAGCACACTGATTGCAAGATGGCGCGCGTTCTGCTCACCGGTTTTATCAGCGCGTGTTTTTTTCGAGGAAGAACTCACCCCAGGGTAACGCCATCCAGCGAGTGCGCATTGATGAAATCAGATGCCGGCATTACGCGGCCACCTGCAGGCTGTACCTGAAGCAGCCTCAGCACACCACGACCGGTGGCAACATCGATGCCTTCACTGGAACTCTGAATGACCACACCGGGTTTTTCTGTGTGCTTGAGGTCGATGGCCCGGGCCTGCCAGATACGCAAGTTTTCAGCTTTTCCTTTTCTTTGCCATCGGGTATAGGCGACCGGCCAGGCATTGTAGGCACGTACCGCACGCTCGAGCAGCAGCGCATCGAGATTCCAGTCGATTTCAGCTTCCTGCTTACTCAGCTTGTCGGCATAGGTCGCCTGGCAGTCATCCTGGGGCTCGGCCTGTAGTTCACCTTTTTGCAGTGCCGGCAGGCAGTGTATTAATGTATCGGCACCCAGTTGCATCATACGGTCGTGCAGTGAAGAGCCGGTATCGTCGTCTTCGATAGCGCAAACGGCCCTTGCCAGCATGGCGCCGGTATCCAGGCCCTTATCCATTTGCATGATCGTAACCCCGGTTTGTTTGTCACCAGCCAGAATGGCGCGCTGAATCGGAGCAGCCCCGCGCCACCTAGGTAACAATGAGGCATGCACATTAATGCAGCCGAGCCGTGGAATCGATAGCACCGCTTCCGGCAGCAGCAGGCCATAAGCGACCACAATCATCAGCTCCGGATTCAGCGCCTTCAGCTGTTGCTGATCAGCTTCAGGCTTGAGCGATTCCGGCTGGTAAACTTTCAAATTGTGCTGAAGTGCAAGCTGCTTCACCGGCGACGGCCTTGGTTCTCGACCACGGCCGGCGGGCCTGTCAGGCTGCGTATAGACCCCAGCGATTTCGTACCCGGAATCGATCAGCGCCTGCAGCACCGGCACAGAAAAGTCCGGCGTGCCGGCAAATACAATACGAAGTTTTTCAGCCACAGAGCAAGCTAGATGATCGCAGCCTGTCGGCGTGCCTTCTGGATTTTTTTCTTCACCCGCAACTGCTTCAGCGGTGAAAGATAATCAACGAACAGATTACCTGCCAGGTGATCCATTTCGTGTTGAATGCATACTGCCAGCAGACCATCGGCTTCCAGGGTAAATTCTTTGCCGTCTTTATCCAGCGCCTTGACCGTAACGCGTTCGGCCCTTTCTACCGTCTCGAAAACATCCGGTACCGACAAGCAGCCTTCCTCGGTTTGCTCGACACCTTCACTGTTGAGAATTTCCGGGTTGATGAAACACATCGGTTGATTCTTCTCTTCACTGAGATCCATCACGATAACCCGTTTGTGCACATTCACCTGTGTCGCCGCGAGTCCGATACCGGGCGCGGCGTACATGGTTTCGAACATATCATCGACCAGGCTGCGAATTGAACCGTCAACCACATCAACAGGTTCGGCGACCGTACGCAGTCGCTTGTCGGGATAATGCAGAATTTCCAGTTTTGCCATAACTATCTCGGTTTAAATTTTCGCAGAAACCGCCCTATCGGCTATTTCTGCTACAATTTGTGCATACTTGCTTCAAAATGAAAGTTTATCAACTAAACTATTGAAAACCACGGATTATCCATAGGGATAACAATAATAATGAAAACATCCGTCGCCCCTGTTTGCGTACACCCAATTCGAACACACATTTTAACCCTGTTGCTGCTTGCCGGGCTATTCGGCTGCTCATCGTCTTCAACAAAAGATGATGCGGCATACGTCGAACCAGAACTGCGAACAGAAACAATTATTGAAGCTGAACAACCAGAACAGGCAGCCAGTCAACAGCAGGCCGTCGCAGCCAGCGTCAAGGTCAGTCACCCTCACCAGTACACGGTAAAGAAAGGAGACACCTTGTGGGATATTGCCAGCCTGTTTCTGAAGGACCCATGGTACTGGCCTGAAATCTGGCACCAGAATCCACAGGTAGAAAATCCACACCTGATATTTCCGGGCGATATTCTGACTTTAATATATGTCGATGGCCAGCCACGCATCGTGGTAGCCAAGCCAGGTCAGCCAGGTCAGGCATCACAACAGCAAACAACGGTAATATCTGATGATGCCGGCCCGCTACCTGTCGTCAAATTATCACCTTCAATACGTTCAAAATCTATACAGGCCAGTATTGATACCATTCCCGGAGACGCTATTCGACAATTCCTGAGCAAACCGCGGGTGATCACCAAGAAAGAGTTCGAGGACGCACCTTATATACTCGGCAGTGACGATGAACACCTGATACTGGGCCAGGGCAATAGTGTCTATATCCGCGGTGAAATAGACAAAGAGCGCGTTCGCTATAGTGTTGTACGCGAAGGCGAAAAACTGGTAGATCCTGATACCGGGAAGGTTCTGGGCCATGAAGCAATTTATGCCGGAGAAGTACTGATCAATACCTATGGTGATCCAGCTGTCGGCGAACTCACCTTTACCGAGCGTGAAGTCCTTTTCGGTGACCGCCTGCTGCCGACTGACAAGAGTAAAATCGACAACCTGTATTACCCGCGTCTTCCAGACCGTGATATTCAAGGCCAGATCATCCACCTGCCTGATGCCCTGTTCGGCGTCGCCAAGTTACAGATTGCCGTGATCAACAAAGGCAGCCGTGAAGGTCTTGAAACCGGCAACTTGCTGGCCATCTATACCAAGGGCATGACGGTGCGCGATCACTACAACAGGAGCAAAAAAGTCGATCTCGACCTGCCTGATGTGCGCAGCGGCCTGATGATGCTGTTCCGCACATTTGATCATGTCAGCTATGGCCTGATACTGGAATCGACACGCGTGATACACGAAAACGATATCGTCAGAAACCCGAAATAAGATACACTTTTCAAGGATGAACAATACCGAAAACTGGCTCGCACTATTGCGAGCACCCGGCCTGTCGCTGCAGCATTACCATAATTTACTCAATATTTTCGGCTCACCGGGGAAGGTGCTTGCAGCCAGTGCGGGCAGCCTTGGCAAACTCGGCCTGAAAACAGACACGGTCAGAGCTATTCTGACCCCGGCAGCGGAATTGATCGAACCCGATCTTGAGTGGCTGCAACATGACAATCATCACGTCATCACATTTCATGATGTGCGTTATCCCGAGCTGCTAAAGACCATCCCGGCAGCACCTCCCCTGCTGTTCGTCCGGGGTGATCCCGATTTCCTGCAGCTGCCACAACTGGCCATGGTCGGCAGCAGAACACCAACAGCCTCGGGGAGAAAAACAGCCATGGAATTCGCCGCGCACCTGTCAAAGGCAGGCATTACCATTACCAGCGGCCTGGCCAGGGGCATCGATGCCGCCTGCCATCAGGGCGCACTGCAAGGCATTGCAGGCACCGTCGCACTGGTCGCGCACGGACTGGACATTGTTTATCCGGGGGAACACCGCAAGCTGGCTGAAGACATCACGCACAACGGAGCAATTGTCTCCGAACACCCGATTGGCACCGAACCGCTGAAAGCTTATTTTCCACGCCGCAACCGTATTATCAGTGGACTATCCCTGGGTACGCTCGTGGTAGAGGCTGCACTTAAAAGCGGTTCCCTGATAACGGCAAAACATGCTCTGGAGCAAGGCCGCGAGGTCTTTGCCATACCCGGCTCGATACACAACCCACTGGCGCGCGGATGCCATCAATTGATACGCCAGGGTGCTAAACTCGTGGAGACGGCGGACGACATACTGGAAGAACTCGCTGCCCGCTTGCCTGCTGAACTGCCCTGCCAGGTGAAGCCTGATGGCGATGCCCCGGACGGTAATCAATCTTCACAGGCACTTGACCCGGATCATGAAAAACTGCTCAAATGCCTCGCATATGAACCCGTGCCGATCGACGAGCTTGTCAATCGCAGTGGTTTTGCAGCCTCGGAAGTGGCTTCCATGCTGCTAATACTGGAGCTGGAAGGCTGTGTCGTCAGTGAAAGCGGACTGTATACCCGCGTGGCATAACGGCTGTTTTCGGGACTCAAGCATGGGGAATTGTGAACAATTCTCCAATATAAAGGTTAATAATAATGGTAATCAAACAATCCGTGGTCGACGTTCTCATGTTCTTGTTTGAACGTTTTCTGGGTGATGAACACGAAACCCTGGATGAGCGTGATGATGTAGCCAACCGCCTTGAGGAGATGGGATTTCAGAATTATGAAATCGACAAAGCTTTTGGCTGGCTGGAAGACCTGGCTTCCATTCAGGATGGCGGTCACTATGTCCCCGTAAACCAGTCAAGCATCCGTGTCTTCAGCAATGAAGAGAAGGCCGTGCTGAATGACGAGTCGCTGGGTTTTCTGATTTACCTTGAACAGGCGGGTATACTGACGCCGGTCACACGTGAGCTGATACTCGATCGTGTCATTGCACTCGACAACGAACTTGATACTGAACAACTTAAATGGATTGTGCTGATTGTTTTACATAGCCATCCTGGCGAAGAAAATGCCTTTGCATGGATGGAAAGTATTATGTTTGACGAAATTGTAGACTATATACAGTAAGCACAAACAATTCTCATTATCTCAGGCGACATGATAAGACTGCATGAGCACTAATCTCGTTATTGTCGAATCCCCCGCAAAAGCGAAAACCATCGAGAAATACCTTGGCAGGGATTTCAAGGTGCTCGCATCGTACGGTCATGTGCGCGACCTGATCCCTAAAAAGGGCGCTATCGACCCGGATCATGACTTCGCAATGAAATATGAAGTCATCGAAAGGAACGAAAAACATATCAACGCGATCAAGAAGGCGTTGAAGAAAGCCGACACACTCTATCTCGCAACTGACCAGGACCGCGAAGGGGAAGCCATATCCTGGCACCTGTACGAATTACTGAAAGATGATGGTGTACTGGATAAAAAGGACGTGCACCGCGTCGTCTTTAACGAAGTTACCAAGCGCGCCATCAAGGAAGCCATTGAAAATCCGCGCGAATTGTCCAATGACCTTGTAAACGCTCAACAGGCCAGGCGCGCACTCGACTACCTCGTCGGCTTTAACCTGTCACCCCTGTTATGGAAAAAAGTTCAGCGCGGCCTGTCGGCAGGACGCGTACAAAGCCCGGCATTGCGGCTGATTGTTGAACGTGAACAGGAAATTGAAAATTTCAATGAAGAAGAATACTGGACCATAGCTGCTGATGTAGAAAAAAACGACCAGCCGTTTATTGCCCGCCTGATGCTGTTTGCAAATGAAAAGGTCATCGACAAGCAGGTCAAAAAAGAAGGCGAAACAGCCCCGGAAAAAACAAAGTTCAGCTTCACCAATGAAAAAGATGCGCTGGCCGCCAGGGATGCATTATTAACCGCGGCTAACGGAACGCTTAGCGTTGACCAGGTCAAGAAGAAGGAAGCCCGGCGCAACCCGAATCCGCCGTTCACAACATCGACCATGCAACAGGAAGCGGCGCGCAAGCTGCGCTTTTCTGCGCAGCGCACCATGCGCACTGCGCAGCAACTGTATGAAGGCATCGATATCGGTGGTGAAACGGTTGGCCTGATTACCTATATGCGTACTGACTCGGTCAGCCTGGCTAATGAAGCACTGGCAGAATTGCGCCAGCTAATTGAAGAAAGCTATGGCAAGGATTATCTGCCTGAAGCACCACGTGCATATAAAACCAAGGCAAAGAACGCGCAGGAAGCACATGAAGCCATTCGACCGACTTCAGCGCGCCACCTGCCTGCGGAAATAAAATCGCATTTGAGTGTCGACCAGGCATCCCTGTACGAACTCATCTGGAAACGCACCATGGCCTGCCAGATGATTCATGCAACCCTGGACACCGTTAGCGTCGACCTCGGCTGCAGCGAAGGCAACATCTTCCGCGCCAATGGCTCGACTATTAAACACCCCGGCTTCATGAAGGTGTATACCGAAGACATCGACGATGACAGACGCGGCGAAGACAGGAACAAAATTCTTCCGGAAATGGAGCAAGGTGAACGCATCAAGCTGCTCGACATACGCAGCGACCAGCATTTCACCCAGCCACCGCCAAGATTTACTGAAGCCAGTCTGGTAAAGACACTTGAAGAGTTTGGCATCGGCCGGCCTTCAACCTATGCCAGCATTATTTCAACGCTGGTTAATCGCGAATATGTCGAACTCGAAAGCCGGCGTTTCACCCCGACAGACATCGGCCGCATCGTAAATGGCTTCCTTACCGAACACTTCAGCAAATACGTGGACTATGAGTTCACAGCTAACCTGGAAGACGAACTCGACAGCGTATCGCGCGGTGAGGAAGACTGGATTCCGTTAATGCGCAAATTCTGGGAACCCTTCATCTCGCAGGTAGAAGACAAGGATGCCAATGTCAGCCGCGCAGAGGTCGCACAATCGACCTTCATCTGCACAGACAAAAAAACCGGCAAGCCTGTCACAGTCCGCATGGGGCCGTATGGGCCATTCGTGCAGATTGGCGACAAGGACGATGAAGAAAAGCCGCAATTTGCCAGCCTGCGTCCCGGCATGAAAATGGTCGATGTCACCGAGGACAACTATCTTGATCTGTTCGTATTGCCGCGAGACCTTGGAGAAACGCCCGAGGGCGAAAAGCTCAGCACCAACTATGGCCGCTTTGGACCTTACGTAAAATACGACAACAAGTTTGTTTCCATCAACAAGGCCTACCAGGAGCAGGGGGTCGACCCCTACAACATCACGCATGAACAGGCGATGGAACTGGTCAGTGCGAAGAAGGAATTTGATGCCAACAAGTACATCAAGTCGTTTGAAGGCACTGACATCGAGGTTCTCAACGGACGCTACGGCCCATACATCACCGACGGGAACAAAAACGCTAAGATCCCCAAGGACAAGGAACCCAAAGACCTCACGTTGCAGGAATGCGAAGAACTGCTCGCTGCAGCGCCTGAGCGCAAAGGACGCAAGAAGAAGACCGTGAAGAAAGAAGCAGTGAAAAAAGCTGCTCCAAAGAAAAAAACCGCAAGAAAAAAAACCACAAAGAAAAAGACCGGCAAAAAGAAAGCGGCAAAGAAAAAAACCGTAAAGAAAAAGACCTAGGGTCAAGCCGGTACAATGGCCACTGAATTTGCCATCCGCTTTGCGGTTCACTGTGTTCGCCAGGGCGGCATCATCGCTTACCCCACGGAGACGGTTTACGGTCTGGGTTGCGATCCACTTTGCGCCGAAGCCGTCACTGAAATCAACATCCTCAAAAACAGGGAGGCCGGCAAGGGACTGATATTGCTTGGCTCTCGCCTGCAGCAGCTTGATGCGTTTATCGATGTCAGTGACCGCAATGAACGCGCCGCCATTGTTGGTGAGCAGGAACCGACCAGCTGGATCGTGCCCGCAAAAAACACCGCCCCTGACTGGATCACGCAAGGCCAATGCACAATTGCCATTCGCGTCACCACGCATCCACTGGTGATGCGCCTGTGTGATCAGCTCGGCCACGCACTGGTCTCGACCAGTGCAAATCCCGCTGGAAGAAAGCCTGCGTTGAATTCCTTGCAGCTGCACCGCTATTTCGACGGCCTTGTTGATAGCATGCTCATATCCAATCATAATTGCACTGGCAAGCCCTCAAAAATTCGTCACCTTAAAAGCAGACAACTGCTGCGGAAATAGCATGAGCTCAAACAACACACCCGACGTTAATGCTGTCAAACAGTACCTGTTAAACCTGCAGGAAAATATTTGCAGCACTCTGGCAGCGGAAGACGGCAAGGTGGATTTCATCCGTGATGAATGGCAACGCGAGCATGACGGCGGCGGTGGCATTAGCCGTGTACTCACCAATGGCGCCGTGTTCGAGCAGGCTGGTGTTAACTTCTCTCATGTACAGGGCAAGGAGATGCCCGCATCGGCCACTGCGCACAGACCGGAACTTGCCGGCCGTGAATTTGAAGCCATGGGTGTATCACTGGTTATACACCCGCATAATCCATATGTGCCCACCTCGCATGCGAATGTGCGCTTTTTTATTGCGACTAAAGAAGGCAGCGAGCCGATATGGTGGTTCGGCGGCGGCTTCGACCTCACGCCTTATTACGGCAACCGGGAAGACTGCGTACACTGGCATAGTGTTTCGCGGGATGCCTGCAAGAGTTTCGGTGAGGATGTCTATCCGCGCTATAAAAAATGGTGCGATGATTACTTCTTCCTCAAACACCGCAACGAACCGCGCGGCATTGGCGGTCTGTTCTTTGACGATTTGAACGAGGGTGGATTCAAGCAGTGCTTTGCCTTCATGCAAAGCGTAGGTGACCATTACCTGCAAGCCTATTTGCCGATCGTGCAAAAACGTAAAAATACAGAATATGGTGAACGGGAGCGCAACTTCCAGCTGTACCGTCGCGGACGTTACGTTGAATTTAACCTGGTATATGACCGCGGCACCCTGTTCGGCCTGCAAACAGGCGGGCGCACGGAATCGATCCTGATGTCATTGCCGCCCGTCGTGAACTGGCGATACAACTGGAAACCTGAACCGGGCTCCGCCGAAGCCGAGCTTTACCAGACCTATCTCAAACCGACTGACTGGCTGGCTTGATCGGCACTATCTGACAGATTAGTACATAATTACCGCAAAGACGCAAAGGGCGCAAAGAAATTCTGGTTATATTAAGTGCAAAAGTCAGGATTGAAGCTGACAGTCGGTGTCATATTAAGTCAAACTATGACTATGATTTTTTGTTAGTCCAGCCGAGATTGGCCATACGCGAAAGGCTATAAACAATTACTCTCGCAGAGACTGTTTCACAGGCCGCGAAACAAGTTGCAGCAACTTTCGGGACATGTCAATTAACCAGTAATTATTACTCAGCGCTCGCTCTTTTCTGCAGCTTAACCACGTTTATACAAGGCAGCTCTGTTAACGGACGGGAAATATAATTTCCCTGTACCTTGTCAACACCGCATATCTTCAGCAGCCGTATAACCTCGGGGCTTTCAACATACTCTGCAACGGTATAGCGTCCGAGTGAATGTGCAACATCATTCATCGCGGTGACGATGGCACGGTCAGTAGCGCCGCGCGCCATGCTCTTCACGAACTGGCCATCGATCTTGACCAGATTTGTTGGCAGGTTCTTGAGCTGCGCAAACGAGCAGAATCCAGAACCAAAATCATCCAGCGAGAAACGACAGCCTATTGCACACATGTCTCGAATAAAGCGGTTCGCCTGCTCGAGATTTGCGATTGCGCTGGTTTCTGTGATCTCGAATACGATCGAACTGGGTGGCACACTATATTTTTGCAGCAACTTGATAATATTGCTCTGCGCGTCATCATCATCGAGCGAATGCCCGGACAGATTAATCGACAATGTCACCTTGCCTTTCGGATTGTCACTGGCTGCTATTTCCTTCAGCGCATTTTCGACGACCCACATATCAAGCTCCATCATCAGATTGAAACGTTCTGCAGTTGGCAGGAACGAGCTCGGGTAATATAACTCACCATTTTCCCCTCGCATGCGCACCAGCACTTCGTAATGGAACGCACCATCATTGTTAGTCAAATGCGACTGCCAGATGGCGCCATCCTGTGCCGGCAGTTTTTTCAGGTTGATGTCCGCCATAGAAACAATCGGCTGATAGTGCAATTCAAAATCATCATTATCCAGCGCGTTGCGAATACGTGACGACCAGCCCAGCTCGGTGCCCATAGCATTACGTTCATCACTGGCCTGATCATAAAGGTGGGACTGGTTTCTGCCCATGCGCTTGGCAATATGGCAGGCAATATCAGCATTCGCCAGCAGATCACCCGCAGTCATATTCTCGTCATCCATCATGGCGACGCCAAAGCTGGCATGTACATGATAGATTTGCTGGCCGCCATTAATACTTATATTGCTCAACGCCGACCTGTATTCATTTGCCAGGCTGGTTGCCAGCACAGAATCCACATTCTTCATCAGAATAGCAAATTCATCGCCACCGATACGCGCTATGACATCGTTTCTACGCAGCATCTTCGACAGCATACGGCTGATCTCCAGCAGCATTCTGTCACCGGTTTCATGTCCGGCAGTGTCATTGACATATTTAAAGCGATCAAGATCAATGTAAACCATTGCACCCATGATACCGGTACGCTGTGAATCCCTGATCTCTTTCTCAAGATGGTTTTCAAAATAACGCCGGTTGTACAGGTTTGTCAGGTGATCATGGGTTGCCTGCCAGCGAAGTTTTTCTTCCAGCATTTTCTGATTGGAAATATCCCTGAATGCAATGACGGAACCATCCTGTTCCCCATTAAGTTTCAGTGGAGATATGGTGCACTCAACGGGTATTGGTTTACCTGAATGATGCTTGAAATTTGTTTCCCAACAACGAAGCTTGGCGTCTTTCCCGTATGCATCTCGTAACTGGTCTACACCATGCCTGCCTTCATCCGTGTAATGCAAGGCATTTATAGCAGGCACACCGATTAACGAACTGTCATCATCCACACCCAACACTTTCAATGTTGCATGATTGACAAAAGTGAGCCGGCCATCGTTATCAACTCCGTATACGCCCTCGCCAACGGACTCTAGAATAGCCTGTAGACGCTCACGCTGCAGTTCAATTGAATTCTGCACCTCGATAAAACGACCCATGGCTGCCAATCTCGCAAGAAACAACTCTTCCGCCTCGTTTTTAAACATGCATTCAACTGCGCCTGCCTGTAGACAATCACGTATAACCGAATCCAGGTAGGTTCCTGTTATCACGGCTGTACGGATATTTTCTGTACGCTCATCATCACGCAGTTTCTGACACAGCACGTAGCCATTTTCATCAGGCATGAAATAATCAACGATCGCTATATCGAATGACCTGTTGATAGCAATATCGTAGGCCTGTTTCACGGATTCGGCTGTTTCTACCTCATAGCCATTTCTCTCCAGCAGCCGCTTGTAATAGGTACGAATGCTTTTCGAGTCATCGACGAACAATACCCGTGTTTGCTTCTCGCTCCGAAATAACCGGCGCCACTCCTCAACCGGTTCCGCCCCTGGTGTAAGCAAGGTCTGCAATGAAGTGGTCACTTCCTGATAATTTTCCCAGGGAACCAGCGCGGTTTTGTTGCGCGTACCCATCCAGTTCAGCAGTTCGACTTCTGCGTCGTTTGCTAGAAGAATTACCGACATTTCGCTGTAAGGCTCCCTGTCCAGCAGCACCAGCAGTTGCGTGGACTCTTCAAAATGTTCGTAATTAGGCCAGCCAACAATGATGCCGTCCAGGTTCAGCGTCACATTCTGTAGTGTATCGATGGCGGAAACAAAAGAATCAACAGCGAGCAGTTCAAAGCCCTGTTTTTGTAAAAGTTTACCCAGGATGTAGCGCAAGGTCGCCGATTCTTCGACCAGCAGAATGCGCAGTTTGGTATTTGTATCGGGCATTGGTGTGACCTCCAGGGACAATTCACCCATATGCTATGCACCTGTCTTGGGCATACGGGTAATACAGCAGAACTCTCAGGATTGGGTCACATTTAGCACACACCACGACGGGTGTGGCGATAAACATTTATATAGTCAGAAAGACGTTGATTTACCAGCAATTAGTGCAATATCCGCCTGAAAAACCAGGAATTAAAACCATCTGCCACCACTTCTTGCGCACAGAATTAGTGGGCCGAGAGACGGTTAGTTCATGCCCTTTTTAATCGCAGTTATCACCTCGAATTCCAGATCATCAAGTATTCCTCTTGCCGGGCTGTCTGCAGCAATCACCGTTGGCCGTGCAAACAGTGCGGTTGTGCTGCCGTCTTTTTCGATCAGCGTCATATGCAACGGGCACAACGCCAGCATGCTGGGGTCCTTGTTGCTGACCTGGTTTGCATACCAGCCGTTGCAGAACACCATGCTGCGAATCGCGCTGAGTTTGTTCCTGTTGTATTGATCGCCCCAGCGTTCAGCAAACTTCGACAGGTTCTTGCCGATATTCGGCTCGAAAACCACGTAAAAACGCGCATCCTCAAGACTCTTGTACACTTTGTCGTAGACCTCGGTAATCGGCTTATCTGAACTGTAGACAAATATATTGGAGTCTGCCTGTGCAAACGAAAATGACAGACACAGGATTAACAATATACTTCGTAGACATCGTTTCATCGCGGATTTCTCCTGATATGCTTGATAACACAGAGGCTGGTACAATACCGCATTCGTATTAGATTGTGGAGCACATGGTGTCAAACAACGGTTCATTTTCAGCTGTACGCATGCGTCGTATGCGGCGTGATGATTTCTCACGTCGCCTGATGCGTGAAAATCGTCTTGATGTTGATGATCTTATCTACCCGATGTTTGTGATAGAGGGTGAGAATCAGCGTGAAGCGGTACCATCTATGCCCGGCATCGAGCGTGTCAGCATTGACCAGTTGCTGATTGAAGCCGGTCAATGTGTACAACTCGGCATACCTGCAATCGCATTATTCCCGGTCGCCGGTGACAGCAAAAAATCGGACGATGCCGCAGAAGCTTATAATCCGGATGGGCTTGCACAACGCGCCGTACGTGCACTCAAACAAAGTTACCCTGATCTAGGCGTCATCACCGATGTTGCACTGGACCCCTTCACGTCACACGGACAGGATGGACTGATCGATGATACCGGCTATGTACTCAATGACGAGACTGTCGATGTACTGGTGAAACAGGCGCTTTCACATGCCGAAGCCGGCGCTGATATCGTAGCACCTTCCGATATGATGGATGGCCGTATCGGCGCTATCAGGGAAGCACTGGAAGCAGGCGCCTTCATCCATACGCGCATTCTCGCCTACTCTGCAAAGTATGCCTCCAGTTTTTATGGTCCGTTTCGAGATGCTGTCGGTTCTGCCGCCAACCTTGGTGCCGGCAACAAGTACAGCTACCAGATGGACCCGGCCAATTCCGATGAAGCACTGCGTGAAGTCGAACTGGATATCAGCGAGGGCGCTGACATGTTTATGGTGAAGCCCGGCATGCCCTATCTTGATATCGTGCGCAGGATAAAAGATACTTTTGAAGTACCGACGTATGTCTATCATGTCAGCGGTGAATATGCCATGTTAAAGGCTGCTGCACAAAACGGCTGGCTGGATGAGAAAGCCACCGTGCTCGAATCATTGCTTTCATTCAAACGTGCCGGTGCCAACGGCATTCTCACTTACTATGCCAAAACCGTGGCTGAGTGGTTGAACAGCTAACCTGCATATTGCACGAAGGCGGACCGTGAATTCTTATATCTATCAAATTTTCAATGAGCTACAGCTACAAAGCCTCTTATATCCTAGTCACACTTTTTCCTATTTGGTTTTATGAACAATATTTTGTCAGGAACAAAATATCGCGTCAGCCCCGAAGGGGTGAGTCTCATGGATGAGACGAACAATCTGGCAAAGCAGGTTGAACGATCCCCTTTGATCCATAGCTATGGCTATGCATCAGCAGGCGATCGTTCAACCTGCTTTGCCAGCTTGCCCATAAAATCAAAATCCTTCATGCAATATGCAGGCTAAGCCAGACACTATTGACCGCTATGCGGTTTTCGGCAACCCGATTGAGCATAGTAAATCTCCTTTCATTCATGCTCGCTTTGCCGAGCAGACCGGGCAGCAATTGATATACACAGCCGAACGGGTTGATGTCGGCGACTTCAATAATGCGGTAGCCCGCTTTGCTGAAAACAATGGCAAAGGTCTCAACATAACCGTGCCGTTTAAACAGGATGCCTGGAAGCTGGCAACACAGCGCAGTGAACGGGCTGAGCGTGCGGGCGCTGTGAATACCCTGGTTATTAATGGAACTGGTGATTATTTTGGCGACAATACTGACGGTGTCGGCCTGGTGCGGGACCTCGTCAGGAACCATAAGCTTGAACTCGAAGGCAAGCGCATTCTTATAGTCGGCGCCGGCGGTGCGGTGCGTGGTGTCATCGAGCCCTTGCTTGCCGGCAAGCCGGCATCATTAACCATTGCAAATCGAACCAGAGAAAAAGCGCTACAACTTGCTGAAGATTTCTCCGACCTTGGCAACATCAGGGGCTGCGGTCTGGATGAGTTCGGCACTGACAGTTATGACATCATCATTAATGGAACTTCAGCCAGCCTCAGTGGCGAGCTGCCTTCACTGCCGGCAACTCTGGTAAACGAAAATACTTTCTGTTATGACATGATGTACGCCAACGAGCCGACTGCATTCATGCGCTGGGCGCAACAACTGGGGGCAAAACGCGTTGTTGACGGAAAAGGCATGCTGGTCGAACAGGCTGCCGAGTCATTTCGTATCTGGCGAGGCTGTGAACCTGAAACAGCACCCGTAATTGAAGCCCTGGCCAAACTTTAACGGGTCATCCCCAAATACAAACACCCTGACCACACAGGGGGTATTTGTCCGCTAATGAACGCAAATACACGCAAATAAAAATTTTAATCTACAGAGGTTATGGTCCGCGACAAAAATTTCTGGAAAATTTTTGAACGCACAAAGTGCGGCCCGAAGGGTGAAGGCCAGGAGGCCCGGAATAAAAACGCAAGAACGCGAATAAAACAAAAACATAACTCAACGACTATGGACTGAAAGTCCATAGGTTGCTTTACAACGACTGAAAGTCGTTTCATAGCAAGATAAATACCATCCGTATACCTGTCATCCCGGTATGCTTTTGAGCCGGGATCTAGCGTCTT
>Ga0316193_10000665_pt1 | contig 21894 bp, 23 predicted proteins | sample MerIslsedime2_MG_FD_207735 | JGI IMG/M metagenome (GOLD analysis project Ga0316193, IMG submission 207735) | Coastal sediment microbial communities from Maine, United States - Merrow Island sediment 2 | ecosystem: Environmental > Aquatic > Marine > Coastal > Sediment | place: USA: Maine... | reverse complement strand
CTATCCGGACGTTAGCGCAGTAACGGGCGCGTTCGGGTTCAACGTCATCTACGAGCCGGTGCCGAGTGTAGAAGATTTCTCCCGCTTATCAGTACCCGCCGAACTGGCTGACCAGTTTGCTGAGTCGGTACGAGAGAAGCAGGAAATCGTCATGCACAACGCGCTGAGCGACTTACGCAAGCGACTACTGCTCGAACTGGAGCGCGTAGCGAAAGCATTGGCTAAGCGTTATGAGACTGCCGATAGTGACGGCAAGAAAGCCCCTATTGGTAAGAACCTTATAAGTAACGTCAAGACGCTTGTCGGTATTCTTAACGATGTAACTTTTGCTGAGAATCCTCAGTTGCAGAAGTTGTCGCAGGCTATCAACAACCACCTATGTGTTCACACGGTTGAACAGCTTAAGGCTAACCCCAGCCTGGCTGGGCAGGTCTCTAAGAAGGCAACACGCATCGTTGAAGCAGTAAACAACATGGAGTGGTACTGATATGGACCCGACAGCACGCAACAAGCTTGTCGCTAAACTCACGCAAGGGTTTTCGAACGCTGGCGTGCCCCCTGCCAAGATACAGCAGTGTGTCGAGAGCACTATCAAAGTCATAATGGACGACCGTGCTCACGACATAGTAGCTTCTATTGTTGATAAGCGAATTAATAAATATAAACCGCATATCGACAAGCTAGTGGAGGAGCGTATCGAAAAGGCAGTTCATCAATACATGAATAAGGTAGGCGTAAGCGACCTTGTTGTCAAAGAAGCCGAGAAGGTAGCTAGGGGCTTATTCCAGTTCATGTTCGAAGGTGGCAAAAAACCTTAACGCAGAGGCTACGATTGCAGTAGTAGCCCCTGTCTTTTTAGTACTGCAAACCTTAACTAACTCTACGGAGAAATGAAATGAGTAAGAAAACAACAGGCGCACACCGCGCCTATATCTATGTAGCGGGACTGCCTGTGGGCAAGTCGTTTACTACGCGGGAAGTGTATGAGCACACACCCGCATACGCAACGGTGCCTTCTATTGGCAATCTTTTGTACAACATGCGTAAAGCAGGCTATTTACATAAACTAGATGGCAAGAACGAGTGGGTCATAACACCCAAGACCAAAGAGTATGGGGCTGACCATAAGTTCACGGCTACGTACAATAAAAAGGATAGTGCTCCATCGCCTAAGCTACAAAGAGCCATGGCGGCAAGGGCGCGAGTGCAGGCCCGTAAGAAAGCCGGAGATAGCTTTGATGTTATTGACGAGTTGCTATCAGTGATGGCAAAAGCTGAGCCAGAACTACGCAGGCTCAAGAAGCTAGACGAAGAGGTAAAGAAACTCACGTCCAGGCTGTTTGACTAACCTAAGTAACATAACTTTTTGGGGGCTTCGGCCCCCCTTTTATTGGAGAATGAAATGAACAATATGATAACAGATTCACGTACTGATGCCAGATTTGCGTCAGCACGTCAATACATACCCCAGGAGTTCCACGAACTTCAAATATCTACCACCAGTTGTGGTCGTAGTAATCTGGTAAATACCTTTAAGAACAGGGGCGCCCGCAACAAACTGGCCCTACAAGTACATGTTGAGGCTATTAAGGGCAACCACCAAGGTTGGTCTTCCCCGCCTAGCGCCTATCAGGTAGTTCTGCCTAATGATGACCGTATAATTACTGGCTATGGGTATGACAACGACCTCGTTACTTTAGCTAAGGCACATATAAGCGGGGATACAGGGGTCATAACGATGCTCAGACCTTCCTTTGAGCTTGGTGATTTTGCCAACAACACCTTTAGCGAAGTGTTTAATACTGAGGTCAGACGCGACATCACTAGCTTCCCACTGACACCTGAACGTATAGGCAGGTATGGGTTGTACGATGGACTAAAATTTGTGTATTGCCCAGTACATGGTGTCGAAGCGCTTAATGCTAGGCCTGACTATCGAGTGAGTACAGACCGTAAGGTGAGCATGCCGGTACGCAAAGAGTTACGTGCTGTTGCTGATGTAGTTGAGGGCAAAGGCGACCTCATGCGTGGCATGCTTAATGCGAACGACATGCCTTTGTATCGTACAAGAGACGTGATACGTGAAAAGGCCATAGAGTATGGTGCTACTGACTCCCTGGCCCGGACTATCGCTAACGCTAATTCACTGGCATATGAGTTGTCACCCAGACGTATAGCCAGGATTGAGCATATGGAATACAACGATATAAAAGATGGTCAGGTGATGTCAGTAGCTGAGGTATCGACTGCTCACGAGTTTATGAAGGCGATTGATGGTAATTTGGACCATCCACTATTATCACTGGCGATGGTGCCCAGGAAATGGGGTAGCCAATCCCTAAAACTATTAGATTTAGCCCCAATGTTCATAGCGGCACGGGGTGGTTATAACTTTAAACAACTAGGAGAATAAAATGACAGAAACAACACCCAAAAAGAAAATACGGTTCCATGACAGGGAGCCGCAAGAGGTAAAGGAAAAGATACACAAAATGGCAGATGCGTATGTGTACTCTGAACCGTTCCCCTTGCCTTATGAGGACGTTGCCGAAATAGACTTTGCAACTATCGATGATAAAACGTGGGGCGCTATAAAATATGTTATAGGTTTCGATTCAGATATGATTGCGTCGAGATATAGCTTCCAGTTTATTGTTGAAGGTGTGGAGCCAGAAGAAGGCGACCGGTGGCATTATGTAAATATTTCAGATAGGAAAGGTTCGCATATCTACACCACTAAGCGGGCACTACCAAGAAATTCAAAGTACCATGCGCCCATTAAAAAATGGATGGATGAGACACTTGAGCGAAAGGAACTTGTATCTGAATTTAAAGAGCATATACACTCAGTATTCTATTGGTGTAATACGCCCGGTCAGGTAAAGACTATGTACCCTGCTCTGGTAGAGCTACTGCCGGAACGCCACCAACAGGCCCTAGCAAAATCCGTACGGGCTACGCGGTGGCCTAACAGTTGGAGTGCCGAACGGCAGGCTGAATTTCTGCAGGGAAGTGAGAAATTTGGTAACATGGTGGTCTTGTTAAAAATGGTCTACGAGGCAAATAAGCACAAGTCTCGTGGCGATTTTGAGGTCACTGTAGAATAAAAAAGCCCCCTACTCGCGAGGATAAGTACGGGTAGGGGGCAATACCATGTTGCGCAGTAACGCGCTCGTGGCCGACGAATGAAATATACTTGACATAGATGCAGTAGTCAAGCTAACGTATATACATTATAGTTGTTCATTCTACTGGGTGGTTAGTAATTTGCTTCCCCCTGTCCCAGTAGTCTTATCTCCAATCAGGGGGGAGCACCTATTTCTGGAGAGAAAAATGAACATATTACAGGTTGCTATATGCAACCAATAACTATTGACTTCGAAACTTATTACGATGCTGAATACAGCCTGCGTGATTTGACCACACGGGAGTATATTCTCCATCCCCTATTTGAAGTAGTCGGTGTCGCTGTAAAGGTAGGCAATGGCAAAACCCAATGGTTTACTGGCTCTAAGAAAGCTACAAAAGAATGGTTAGACCAGTTCAACTGGGAAAACGCCCTTTGCATTGCCCACAACGCCATATTCGATGGTGGCATCCTTGAGTGGGTATTCGACATCAAACCAAAAATGTACTTCTGTACCATGATGGGGTCCCGCCCTATCGACGTGCCATACATGGGTAAGATGGGCCTAGCGCCACTATCTATATGGAACAAACTGGGCAAAAAGGGCACCGAAGTAAGTAATGCTAAAGGCATACGCCGTGTCGATTTCGATGGCACTCACATGAACGCCTATGCCGGTTACTGCATACAGGACGTAAACCTCTGCTACAAACTTGCCGCTATATATCTTAGGCAATTCCCCAAGAAAGAGATTAAGAATCTCGACCTCACAATTAAAAAATTCACCAGACCACAGTTAGTGCTAGACGCGGCCGGCATAGAAGAACGCCTAATCAAACACCGCATGGAAAAGGTTGCTCTCTTAGGCGAGTGCGGCCTGGAGTCGGCCGATGTCCTTATGTCCAACGAGCGATTCGCTGAGGCCTTACAGACCTTAGGCGTATCACCACCCAGGAAGATTAGCCCTCGTACCGGCAAGGAGAACTGGGCGTTCGCTAAATCTGACCTTGAGTTCATGAAATTGCTGGACCACCCAAACCCTAAGGTCGCTTTGCTTGTTGAAGCCCGCTTAGGGCACAAGTCCACCATTGAAGAGACCCGCTTAAGCAGGTTCTTAGCGACAGCACATCTACCAGGAGCGTGGCTCTCAGTGCCGTTATTGTACTGGGGTGCGGGCACAGGTAGGTACTCAGGGCTAGACAAACTCAATCTGCAGAACTTGCCATCCCGTGGCGAGGTAGGACCGGCACTGCGTAAAGCTATTCGTGCGCCTAAAGGTCGCAAGGTTTTAGCGTGTGATTTTTCGGCAATCGAATTACGCATGGTGGCAGCGTTCTGTAACCAGTTAGACCTACTGAAACAGCTACAGGAAGGTGAGGACAGTTATAGTATATTCATCGCAGGGCTGTACCATATCGCCGTAGAGGACGTTGATAAAGACCAACGGTTCATCGGCAAGCTGTGCCTGCTGTCCCTGCAGTACGGCTCAGGGGCGGCTAAGTTCTGGGACACCATGCTCAACGCAGGTCTGGATATGACTGAGCAGGAAGCCAAGAATATTGTTAAATATTATCGCAACCGCATGGGTAACATCGTGAAAATGTGGCGTACTCTCGACCGCTGTATTAACGAGATGGCAAACAAGAATTGTAATATGAGGCTGGGTCCGGTGGTGTTTAAGTACCAGTGTATCGAGCTGCCCAATGGTACTAAGCTGATTTTTGCTGACTTGCAGAGGAACGCAGACGGCGACTGGGTCTATAAGAAAGGCTACAAATGGGTGAAACTGTATGGCGCGATGCTGTTAGAGAACATCAGCCAGGCGCTGTCACGTATCGTAATGACTGATGCAGAGTTGGTGCTATCTGAAAAAGGGCTTAATGCCGCTTTATCAGTTCATGACGAATTAATTTATGTTCCTAAGACTGAGCACGTAGGTGTCTACACACGTGTAATCGAACATGTGATGAGTCAGGCACCTGAGTGGCTACCTCAGCTACCAGTGGCGTGCGAATCTAGTTATGGGCAGAGTTATTATGACGCAAAATAAATGTGTTAGGGGTATCCAGACCTTTTTCCGACAGCATGAGTGGGAAACTACAAGAACCAATGATATTACAGGGTACTCTTTTCAGGTAGCGCGCTGCCGGCGATGTGGCGATACCCTGCCGTGGGCTCTTGAACACGTAAAACTCAGCTGGTGGCAAGGGTGCTGTGGCGGCGAACACGAATTAATAAGACGGGAAGTAGAAAAATGGCAACAACATACATAGCTAGCACCCCTGCAGGGTCGCTAATTAAAGATACAGAATCAGATACTTTTGAGGATTGCCTCGAAAAGCTGGAGGCGGCAACAGCTCACATGCCGTATAAAAATTGGGAAGCCTTGAGACATAGGGGCTATACCATCGACAGATATGGAGACTTTGATGATTAAAAAAATACTATTGGTTGTAGCATTCCTGATGGGCGTAGGTGCGGCTCAAGCCAACATGAGTTGCGGCATACCACCGATACCACCGGTTGGCTGCCAGGCTGTATGCTTTTGTGATGATGATGGTAACTGTAGCTGGGGGTTTATCTGTGACTAAAAAATTCGCCTGGAGTTTCAGTAAGCTGAAAACGTTCGAGACCTGCCCGAAGAAATTTGCGGCAGAAAATATAACAAAGACGTCACCGTTTACTGAATCCGAGGCTTCACGGTACGGTAAGTTTGTGCATAAATGCTTTGAGGACAGGATTCTCAAGAAGAAGAAACTCCCTATCGACCTGCTACATCACGAGCCAGTGATGAAAAAGCTGGAAAACGCTAAGGGTGATATCTTAGGCGAGCAACGCCTGGCCCTAACAAAAGACCTTAAGCCGACAGGATACTTCGATAGTGATGTATGGGTGCGGGGGCAGGTTGACTTTGCGGCTGTCAGCGACACCAGTATGTTCGTGGTGGACTACAAGACCGGCAAGATGAGTGAGGAGATGGACCAGGTTGAGCTTATGATGGCGATGTTTATCTGCTACTACCCAGAGATAGAGACCGGTGCCGGTGCATTTTACTGGACTAAGAATAAAAAATTCACCAACACAGGCATACATAACCGTGAAGATATACAGGCGATGTGGGCTGGCTACCTGCCGCGAGTCGCCCGTATGTATGATGCCATAGACACAGGTACGTTCTCACCTAAGCAAAATTACCTGTGCAAAAACTATTGTAACTGTGAGGAGTGTGCATACCATGGCATATAGTAGTCACGAAAACGCCGAGGTTTCTGAAATACGACTTGCGTTTAGGGAGTCATTCCATAGAATCGTGCCCGCAGATATCAGGCAGTGGCAGTGGGATTGCTACCATTTAGACATAGAGAGAAATGCACTTAATTTTTCTTTAGAAGTACGGGTACTATTTCGACCAATGCACGGGGTAACGCCTAGTGACGTGCTTGGGCTGCGTTTTCAATTAGATGACAACAACCTCCGTCAGACCACGGTTGGTTTTCGAGAAATAATACACAGACACCGGGATGAGGTAGATGATTTCATCATTAAATGTATGATGGTGTACTCCTATGAGGGGCCCCAACGCTAATGGCACAGACACCCGAAGGTAGAGTTAAAGATAAGATTAAACGCATACTGAAAGAGCGGCATGCTTACTGGTACATGCCAGTATCTAATGGTATGGGTGCACCGGCACTGGACTTTATCGTGTGTTTCAGGGGGTATTTCTTAAGTATTGAGGCTAAAGCCCCAGGCAAACGCCCCACCGCTAGGCAAGTACAGACAATGAATAAAATAAAAATGGCCGATGGGCACGCTATAGTCGTTGACGGCTCGCACGAATCATACGCAGAAATGATTGATTGGCTAAATTTATATGACGATAGTTATGACGGCTAAAGCATATCGAATGGTCAAAGATGGCCAATACGTCTTGCTAAAGCGTAACGAGCAACTAACATCCATCGTCCCTAAGTCTGCCAAAACGCTCAAGGGTATCGATGTAAATATTGTCCCTAATAAACCGTCATATGTGAAGTTGCTGAATAACCTTGGCTACGACGTCATACCCCCTATACTAAGGTCGTACGACTGGAACGGTCTCACACCGTTTAAGCACCAGATGGGCACCGCGGCAATGATGACGAGTAACTACCGTGGTTACGTGCTTGACGGTATGGGTACAGGTAAGACACTCAGTTCGTTATTTGCCATAGATTACTTGATTAAGTGTGGGGAAGTCCGTAAAGTTCTTATCGTATGCCCGTTATCCACAATGAACTGTGTGTGGATGGCTCAGGCGTTCCAGTGGATGCCACATTTACGTGTATCGGTTTTGCACGGCTCCAGGTCCAAAAGGCTGAAACTTCTGGACATTGATGCTGATTTGTATGTAATCAACCACGATGGTGTGGCAGTTATTGCCGATGAACTGGGTAAGCGTAGCGATATAGATTTTATATTGATTGATGAGCTGTCGTCATTTAGGAATGCCCAGACTAAGAGATGGAAGATTCTTAAGAAGCTGACAGACAGGGTTAAGTACGTACACGGCTTAACAGGCACGCCTATTGTTAAGGCACCGACTGATGCGTTTGGTCTAGCGAAGATGATTACACCTGCCACCATCACGAAGTACTTTAGGGCGTTCCAGAACCAGGTTATGCGGCAGGTTAGCACCTTTACGTGGGTACCAAGGTCAGATGCCCTCGACGTTGTGTATGAGGCGCTACAGCCAGCCACGAGGGCTACACTGCAGGAGTGTAGTGATATCCCCGACACGATATATGAAGAGCGCGCTGTGGACATGACAGTGGAGCAGAAGAAGGCCTATAAGTCTATGAAGGACGACTATTTCGCCCTACACAATGGTGAGGAGATTAGCGCAGTCAACGGTGGCGTCCGTATGGGTAAGCTACTTCAAATTGCGGCCGGTGTTGTCTATAACGAGACCGGCGGGGTCACAACACTCCACAACCCCGACAGGTTCAACGCCATTCGCGAGCTTATCAATGGCAGTGTGTCTAAAGCCATCGTGTTTGTGCCATACAGACACCAGTTGGCAGATATGTACCAGTGGCTAAAGCGGTATTACACAGTAGAGCAGGTACATGGTGGGGTCTCAAGTGCGAACAGAGACCGAATATTTAATGAGTTTAAGCAGTCGAGTAACCCAAAAGTCATTGCGGCAGTGCCTTCTTGCATGGCACACGGGCTTAATTTGGAGATAGCAGATACGGTCATATGGGGTAGCCCTGTGGCTAATTTAGAAACCTATGAGCAGGCGAATGCACGTATTCAGCGTGCTGGGCAGAAGAAAAAGACCATTGTTGCCCATGTGTACTGCTCCCCGGCAGAGGAGAAAGTGTATAAGGTCTTACAAACGCGGGGCAATATGCAAAAAGCCCTTTTATCAATGTACGAACAGGAGATGGGTCTATGATAAACCCAATAGATAGCTTGAGGAATCTATTAGTAAAGCCTGAGCCTGAACCTAGTGGTGAGGAGTGGGCACCAAATGTAGATGAGTCTCTACCTAAGGACATACGTGACGCTATCGTAGATACGGCGCGGTTGGACCGTGAGCGGCAACATCGCGCAAAGGCGATGAGACAAAGGGACGATATGCTTAACTCGCGGTTATACAATGTGTCACGCGATAATTTTGGCGGGCACCAAGGTACGGCAAGTCCGGCAATGGAAACTCAACGACGAATAGAGGAGCAATATCGAAATATAATGAACAACTCCAGCGGCTTAATTGACCAGAACATGTGGTCAGAAAAGCTACTGGAGGAATACCAGCGGGCCGTATTGAGCGGACCTATTATAACCAGAACACCTCGCGAAGAGGAATGGAGACATGTAATGAACGGTGAATTTAAAGACTACGGCGTAGTCCGGATAAACTTCCCTTTTGGGCAAGTAGAGATGGACGTACGTAACGAGCCTGAGCTTGAGCGCATGGTAGACATGGTCAAGCACATGCTTAAGGTACATGAAGAGAACCAGGCGGCGAATGCCCTAAGAAGAGAGATGAATGAAGGTGCAGATAACAGTAGTGCGACTATCAACGTATCTAAGCCTTCTGTATTTGGCCAGTCAATACCACCGCCCCATACGTCTAGCATATAGAATAATTCCGGTATATAATGTATATACGTTATAAATTTTAGAAAAAATATTGGAGGTAAAAATGGCCGACACACCAAATCTGGATGCGGACCTTGTCATAGAAAAATATGTCAAAGTGCGTGATAAAAAGGACGAGATAAAAAAGCGACACACTAAAGAGCTTGAGCCATATAATCATGCGCTCGAAGTTCTGGAAACCAAATTACTCATGGCCCTGAACACACTCAATGCTGACTCGTTAAAGTCTGAGCATGGTACTGCGTTCAAGGTGGTGCGTAGTAATGTAAAAATCGAGGACTGGGAGACCGCTCTAGGTTATTTAATAGACCATAACCTGGAGCATATGCTAGAACGCCGACTCAATAAAACAGCAGTACACGAGTTTGTCGAATCGGCAGGCACTAATTTCCCTGGCACATCAATCAACAACACAACAGTCGTTCAAGTACGACGAGGAAGTAAATAATGTCAAATATCATACCTATTAATTCGAATGTCCCTGCCGCCCTACAATCAGCCGTGGCAGATATGGACATGTCAGATGACCTGTCCGCAGGTATTAAAGGTTCCTACGGTGTCATCAGTATCCGTGGTGGCACATGGAAAATTAAATTCGGTGGCGACGAGGAAGCTGTGCTGAACGAAGACGGCGACCCTAAGCCCGGCCTTGAGGTGGTCATCGTAAAAGCATCGCCTAATATTAGTAAAATCTTTTATGAAGGTGCGTGGACAGAAGGTTCCGATGCTGAACCAGACTGTTATTCAAACGATGGCATCACACCTGCCGCCGATGCTGCTAACCCTCAGGCTACGTCCTGTGCCGCGTGTCCGCAGAATGTGTGGGGCAGTCGTATCACTGAGAACAACAAGAAAGCCAAGGCATGCGCTGATTCACGCCGTGTAGCAGTGGCTCCTGCAGATGACATCGCTAATGAAGTCATGGGTGGCCCAATGTTACTACGTGTACCGGCGGCATCGCTTAAGGACCTGGCTACTTTTGGTAAGGCTGTTGCCCAGAAGGGCGTGCCATATTGTGCCATTGTCACTAGGCTCTCGTTTGACCCTGAAGCAGCGTACCCTAAGCTACGTTACAAAGCGGTACGTGTTCTGGATAATGACGAAGGCCAGATGGTAGCTGACCATTTAGCCAATAAGGCAGTGTTGGATACGGTATTAGGTCTAGCGCCAGTGACGGCACCGGAACCAACAACCACTAAAGAACCAGAGTCCGAAGAGGAGGCCACAGTAGATGCAGATTTCGAAGTCCCCCCAGAAAAGCCTAAGAAAGCAAGTCCTAAGAAAAAAGCTGCGCCTAAGAAAAAAGCCGAAGCAAAGAAAGAGGATAAAAAGGCAGAAGAAGCAACGGGCGCTGGTGAGTCAGTGGATGACGACGACCTCGACGGCCTGCTAGACGGCCTTGACCTGTAATTTAAAGTAGGACTATACTGACAGTCCCCGCCGTGAAAAGCGGGGGCTATCTATAACAACAACGCAGGCCGACACCATGCAAGATACTGATTTCCTTAGCAGAGTAATGCCACCAGAGGGTGACTACTACATTGCTAAGTACACCGACACGGGCAGATTTATAGAGGTCCAAAAAGGTATCAGTAGTTTCACAGAATTACAGGAAGCGACTGACACTTACGCAGCACAATTCGGCACGTTCGTTGCCATTGGTTCCTTCGAAGCGAACACTTCACGAGAAGCAGTTCATTCAAATTATAAAAAGGCATTCTATATAGATATAGACTGCGGTCCCGAAAAACCATACAAGACCAAAGCCGATGGACTCAAAGCATTCAGTGAGTTCGTAGAGGCATCTGGCATTTTAAAACCAACAAAGATTATTGACTCCGGTAATGGCTGGCACATGTACTGGATACTTGACCGAGCAATACCGGTCACGGCCTGGGAGCGTATAGCTACCCTGTTTAAAGGTGTATGTATAAAGCTACACCTGCATGCTGACCATGCCATCACAGCTGATGCATCACGATATCTTAGGTACCCTGGTTCTTTAAATAACAAGGACCCTAAGAATAAGAAAGAAGTTAGGACACTCAAGTCCCTAGACTACGACTACACCGCCAAAGAATTTCTTAACAGTATTAAGCACTGGGTAGGTAAAGTCGAAGTACAACCATTAGGTAGTGGTGATGCATGGGGTGCTGACTGCCTGGATGGGCAAGATATCCCCAGTGCCCTAGCGACTGAGGAGTTACCAGAAGACCTGTTCGAAGGTATAGAAGGCTACGGTCCGAAGCGGTTTGAATATGGTAAGACTGAATGTCTTATCATGCATGACATGCTAGAGACTGGTGGTGAGAACTACGGTGAGGGAGCCTGGAAAGCGGCGCTGAATGTACTGGTGTGGTGCGAAGATGGGCACGACTATTTACATGCCATAAGCGACAAACATCCTGACTATGACAAGCGTGCCACTGAACATAAGTGGCGGTTCAGTATGAAATATAAGGAAGACCTCGAGGCAGGGAAACGTACCCGTGGCGGCCCCACGCTATGCTCTAGCCTTGCTTTCCACTGTGGCCCTGAGCTATGTAGCCGGTGCCCACACCAAGGGCGAGTAAAAACACCGGTAACATTATACACATCACCTTTTGGCAATGAGAAAATGCCCCCGGGATTTAATCAGAGCGAGCAAGGTATCTTTTTTAAATCACCGGACCCAGAAGAGAACGCTATATTTATAGCAGGGTTCAATATAATAAATTTTAAATGTAATTTCGATATAGATGCACACGGTGCCACCACCACACAACTAACCTTTACTGTGGTTAAGGGTGGGAAAGAGTACCCAGTCATGCTCGACAATGCTAACTGTATTGATTACCGCAAAATGTACCAGTCTCTGTGCAATCAGCACGTACAGATAGAGACAAGTTATAACCCCAGGATTCATTTCGGAACGCTTATGAACGCATGGTCACAACTACTCAGTAACACAAACTCAACCACTAAAACTCAGGCCCGCTTCGGTTGGATTACACACGATGGTAAGCATGGGTTTTCAGTCGGTGACGAGACTATATGGTCAGACGATAGCACCACTCAGGCTGTATCTGTTGACCCTATTATGGCTAAGAGATACTCAGGTCATGGCGACCTTAACAAGTGGCGTGCGGCAGTGCAGTTTGCCTTAAATCAGGAGCGACAACAGATAAATGCAGTCATCGCCTCATCATTTGGGGCACCGCTGATGAAGTTTACCGGCGAGCGCGGCGTCATATTGGCACTGGTATCAGAGTGTAGTGCATCAGGCAAGACCATGGCATTACAGCTAGCCGGCAGTGTGTGGGGCAACCCCCAAGATAGTTTCAACTCCATGGACGACACGGTCAACTCGATAAATAATAAGATGGGCACCCTGTCTAACTTGCCCATGTACTGGGACGAGGTACGTAACCTTAAGGAGTCGGTTGGGTTTTCTAAATTATTATTCTCGTTGTGCCAGGGGCGTGAGAAAGCCCGTATGACTGCAACAATTAAACAACAACACACAGGTAGCTGGGCTACCATCATGGTAGCAACGTCTAACGAGAGTTTGATTGGGTATGTAGATGCCGCTAATCCAAACGAGTCAAACGCGGGGCGTATGCGTATCCTCGAATTTGAGGTCGATGTTATTACAGATGATTCAGGCAAGGAAATATTCCATAACCTTGACGATAACTATGGTGTCGCAGGTCGTATCTATGCTGAGTACCTTGCCAAGAACCATGACGCTATACGTGACAGAGTTAGGGAAGCCCAGAAGAAGATACGCAAGGCGCTTAAGTGTGAGACTGCAGAGCGGTTTTGGGTAGCAGCAATGGCAACGACTATCGTAGGCGCAGAGCTCGCAACAGAACTGGGGCTCTTAAAATTTAACACGACCAAACTCAAACACTTTTTTACTGGCGTGATACAAGAGAATAAACGGAGCATTGTGCAACACGCAGAGACAGGGTCATACACCAGCAACTCTATACTTGGTCAGTTTATCAACGAGCGTAGCTCACAGGGGTTGCGGTACGAGGACATGGATAAGCAGGGCAACCCGATAGGTGCGGCATTGAGCACAGTTGAATCAGGTGGCATAGAGTTTGAGCATGGGCGGGATTCAAATATATTTAAGATAAACAAACCTGCATTCCACAAATGGTTAGAGCGCCAAGGACGTGAGCAACAACAGACATCATTGCTTAGAGATTTGTATAATAAGTCTAAATATTTTAAGGAACTGCGTACACAGTTCGGAGAGAGTCATAACGGTACTGCGGGTATAAAAGTACAGGCTTTTATGATTAAAGAATAATTACAGTGCGGCGTCCTTCCTCGTTGTGGCGTCGTAACTTGCTGGGTGTAGCCAGAGCACCTGTAATAAAATCTGGCACTAATCAAACTCCCGTCCAAACGGGGCGTACAGTGGGTCACCGAAACAGCCTCTGTACGGAGCGCTCCGGTAGTTACTAAACTGCATAGCTTCGACCATTGTCTTTCCAGATAATATCTCTCTATTAAACGCCTGCACTACGGTAACTTTATCTGCCAGAGGCTCAGCAACACAACCTATGAAGCAGCACCCGCCATTAATAATTAGTGACACACCAGGCCTGGTTCCTACAGATGTGGGGTACGCACCCCATGCTCCTGGCTGTATGTTGTAAGAGTTAGGCCAGGCCGTAGGCTCGCCGGCGGGGGCCGTAACGACATTACATAATGCCTGGTCCAGATGCCCCCACAAATCTTCTCTTACTGCTAAGGTCTGGGTATTAGGCAAACAAGTACTGCCGTAGGTGCCCGACATCTCACTACCTAAGTAGTCAACAGTGTAGGTGATATTATAGTTTGTGTCATAGATATGTTTATACCGCCTGACTGGTAGCCCTAAAGCATCGAGGTCCTGTCCTGCTAAAGCACATTCATATCCAGTTATCCACGGCTTAGCCCTGTCGTTTGCCCCAAGGTGTATGTTGGCAAGGCTACCTTCTGCGATGGCAGATGCGTATGACTTTTCATTGTCGATGGCATCATCAATGATACGCTGTACTTCTGAAACAGTTTCTGTGCCACTTTCATTTATTGTCGGATACCCTAGCCTACCGCCGAATGCCCACGCCGAGTTGCCCAGATAACCAGTCTCTTGCTGTCTTGTCATCTGGCTATAGTTACTACCCCCAGAACCAGAACCAAAAGACCGTCCTGCAAACTTAATGTCTAGTGGGAACCCATATTGTTGTATTAAAGTATCTGATATAGACTCATAATAAATATAAGTAACAGTCTGTATGTCTGGGATAACATTTAGTTGTGAGTGCCACCCACACCACCCAAGAAATCCAGCAGTTGCTATGAGATTGCTTGCTTGCGTAGCACCTGACTTAAATACCCGCGTCCTGTATGGCGTAAAGGCACTTGTAATAATGGCGTGTGCGCCCTCAGTAAACTCAGCTAGAGGATGTATTACGTCATCTAGTGGTGTTCCTACGGTGGCATCCCAGGTGGTGCCAGTACCAAAGGCAAACCCTATTTTATTCTCGGGCTTGAGGTGACGCTTCGCTATGTAGTAGTCAGCGATTACCTCTGACTCTGCTACTGATGTATTATAGACAACGTATATCTTGTCACGGTCTAACCCACCAGCGATAGGGCCGCGGTAAGTCTTAAAGTTATTGGTCTTAATGAGCTTGTTGCTCTCACTCACGACACGTAAACCACAGATAGCTTTCTTAGTAATGTACTCGGTTGGCGTGCCAGATATGATGCCGGTTACTGGGTCTATACTTACACCATTAGGCAGGTTGAGCGCTTCATATTCAGCAGTTGATTTTAGGTTGTAGAAGGTCGCAGCAACATCGATAGGGGTAATCTCACGACCTATCTCCCAGTGCTTATCAGGTATTTCTACTTTATGGTAAGGGATACTATCCCCTACAGAATTGTACCCCTGGTTTATTAATTTTCTTTCCTGGCTGGCACTGGTCACTGATACTTCCTGATTGCTGCCATGTCTTTATTGCATGTCTCGTTGAGCTTTTTGTTGACGTTATGTATGACGAATAGTTCCTTGCATGATGTCTGCCCGGGCACGTACTCAACAAACTTACAGTCATCAGTCAGATTCTTCGAGCGGCCGTTCGCGTTCGGGCTGCATGATGACGTCCCAAGCATCAGGCAAAGGACGATTCCAACACTTCGCACAGTCAGATTCCTCGAAGGAGTTAAGTATTTCTGCATTATTATAAACCTCGGTTAGTGCCTTCGCTTCTTCTTCATCATTTTTCTTAGCGGCTATCTCGTCGTCCCGTATAATCTTGTTCTCCATCTTATGTTCTAGCTGTTTATACAGCCAATACCCCGTAGCTACACCACCTAAGTATATAAATATGACCACTATAACTGTGGCCAGGGACATAACCACAGGGTGGGTTCTTATGCTGGGGATATTAGTCACCAGTTAGTCCTGCTTTTCTGAGGCACTCGTTAATTCTAAGGTTGTGCCTCTCGAGTGTAATCCCCAGCTCGTAGACTTTTCCCTGGGAGAAAGCGAGATGTTCCGTAACCTGTCGTCGTAGGTCCACCACATTGTCTCGGCACTGGGCATCTGAGGATTCAATTCGCTGGAGGCGAAGCTCCACGAGTGCGGCCCAGTCTTCGAGCTCTTCTGTGCGCTCATTAAGTTCGTGTTCGTGAGCAACTGAGTGAGTGCTTGTGGGTTCTCCGTTAGAATGGTCTGCCATTTTATAATCAGCCAGAGCAGTAATAACGGCAGCAACACCCGCAACCAATGTTGCGTAAGCCACGAGTCGGTTTTTCGGAGCATCTGCCACATGCTATTCCTCAATTTGGAAGTGTGCAAAATCATCGAATTTATTATCCCCTACTTTAAAGTTACGGTTCCAGTCACCGCCCCACGTCAGCTTCACACCCATGCTGTCTGCAACACCCAGCACGTAGCCCGCAAATAATGTACACCGCTCACGGTCATTCCAGTCAATAGGATATGGCATGATGTCGATGGCGTGACTCTGCGGCATCTTGTTGTGGTAACTGTTTGGGTATTTCACTTGTGATTTACCCGTGTAATATAGCTTGTCTTGTTCGGCCTCCCCACGAAAGCCAGAGATAGCCCGGCAGTCTATGGTCTTAATAACCTCATAAAATACCTGCTGTATATCTATATGGCAGGTGTTAAGAATCTCTTTTGAGTGGTCAGAAAATTTAGGCATCTTATTTTTTGTTCCAGTACTCGGCAAATTTAGACACGCCTAGGCCGGCCGCAACGACACCTAAGAATGAGAATGCAGCGACCTCACCACCAGCTGACAATTTTCCAAAGGCGAGTAGCGCAATGGTCAGGATGGTCGCCGTCATCGCATACATAAAACGAGTCTTTGAGTTTCGTTTTACTAAATCAAGTTCTTCACCCATCTTCTTATCCTCGCTATTCTTATTGTTATCCAGTTATACAGAAGCCCCAGTGCTGCTCCTAGTCCGGCGCTTTGTTCGGGGTTATTGTCATTTCCGTCATTGGCTTTGGGTCAGATACAATACCACCCACCTCTAGTTTCACTTCAGGGGTACTATATACTGATTGTCTGCCGTCTGTATCTTCTACCACACCAACAAAGTATGTCGTAGTGTTCGGTATATTCGGATGAGTATATTGGCAAGCAGGTTGTAAACCACTGGACATCTGATAATCCCCACTGGCGTTTCCCCAGTAGAATATAACACCTGCAATTTCTTCAGGAGTTAACGCTGTACCATCTTCACGCTCTGTCGGCATAACACAGTTGATAGTCGAGTCTTTGTAAATGCCCGGGTCGATAGGCGCAGCTTTAAGGACGGCAGAGATACATGCCATAGATAATCCTAAGATTAGTGGTATTAAATATTTCATGCGGTCAGGTCTTCCATCTGTTGTTGAGTTAAATATTTATTGTAAAAACGAATATCTTTATAGTTTGCATAGGCGGGGGTTGTCCCATTCCACTGATTGCCCAAGATAATAACACCGTCAGTTATAAAATTACCCGTTGTTGTATTCACCGGGGCGCCTGATGCAGTGCCAGTAACAAACTGTTGATATTGTCCGGGGCTAAACCGTAACCCATACTTAACCCGGGGCACGAAATCGTTTGCTAAACCAGCATCGTAAGCTATAGTATCTGTACTACTAAGGGCTCCTACGTAAGTAGTAAGGTCTATTACCCATGTACAGGTAACTGAGGCTGAGTTTAGGTGGGTTTTCCCATAAAGAGCTTCCCAGTTATCATTTATCTCCATGGCAAAAGAAAATTCTGTACCTACGATGCCAGGGTCTATGATTGACAGGTCAGTCGCTGCCCGGACTACTGCTGCCGCAGCAGGTGTGGGTATGTATGACGTCGGTCTTACAAAAGCCTCAATTTGGAACCCCCACACATCTATAGAATCCCCAGAGGTACCAATTTCAAAGCCCCAAGATTTAGCCCCTTCTAGCCCAACGGTAGAACCATAGACACGAGTCCAGGTTTCAGTATTTATTTCTGACGAGATATCTTTACTGAGAGTGCCACCTAAGCCCACCAAAAGTATTGGCCCTGTCCCTGATACACGTTTCATCCAGCAGGATAATGTTTGTGCACTACCACCAAGAAATTGAACTTTAGTCTGGTTTGCAGCAGTTGATGTGTACCGAACATTTGTCATAGTGTTTCCGTCAGGTGCTTCGACAGCGGTTACCGCGGGGGCGGGTAATGTACCACCCCACGAGGCACCTGTTGTATCCGCGCTGTATTGGCAAAAGTTCGTATTTGCAGGCTCCATACGGATGCCCTTTAGAGTTGATAGTAGCACTGGTGGTCCTGGGTTTGTAACCAGACGAGTGACTGGGTCTACGACAGTGGTAAGTTCTGTGTTGAAATATTTAACACCATCTGCACGGGCACCGTGGTCTGCTATGCGAGCAGTGATATTACTAAGAACAAAGTCAACCTGGTTTATTGTGCCTGTACCGAGGCCAATTTGAAAAGCTAAAGAGACTACATTATCTACATCATAGTCAGCTGTCATGACTACTTCGGCAGTGTTGCGCCCTTCAACTATCGGTAGGTTAGTAAGGCTGGCGGGCCCCCCAGCAGGAGAAAGCTGTGCAAATTTAAGTGATAGTGTCTGGTCTGTGTAGTCAGTTAGCTCGGAAATGTCATACTCTATTATCCATTTCTCGCCCGCTCTCACCCGGGGGAGGTCAGCAAAACACTGGGCCGGTGCTCCAGCACCACCGAGATTAGTGAAACGGATGGCATTTCCCTCTATTGCGCCCCAGAAACCCGGAGACCAATCCGTAGCAGATATAGCAGGTAGGATGTTAGCTTCGACTCCTTCACCATAACTAACATACTCACTGGGGAAGCCGAGCGTATTCGATGGGTCTACTACTTCTGACTGGATATTCCGCACTTCAATAGCCTGGCCCGCGCCCCCATACACTTCAATACGATAACCAAAATAACCACCCGCTGCTATTGCTACTGACTCCGCAGGAGCCGCAAACCGCTGCCATTCAGATGTTATTACATTAGTTATATCGTATTTATCTGCGCTTAAAAAATCGTTTTTTCGCAGCTCTACCGTACGGAAATTATCAAACCCCGGGGCCCGTCGTATTTCAATGGATGCCACTACGGGTGCGTTTACGTTTCCTTGAACCGCAGCCGCGGAGCCAGCTCGTAGCGGCATATTTAATATGTTAGAAACATCGCCACCGAAATTTCCTTCTATCCGCACAACCCCATCGGGTAACTCTATAAAATCAAAAAAGCTGCTAGGACTCCAGCTGTCTGGAATATTTTCTGGGGCAAAATTACATACACGGCGTGCACCATCGAAGCGAGCTTCGTTTCCTTCACAATATTTTACACTGCCATCGAAGTTAGTAACTGTCGATATGGCGGGGCTGGGTTCGGTACTAAATGCGTCTAGTTCAAACTTACCTGTTCGTAGTGAAGTCTCTAATGGAGCATCCAGGAAATATGTCTGGTTGACTGCTTCGGGCACACCTATAAATTTATACCTGCCCCCGTTTACTACTGTACCAGATACTAATTCTTCTCCAGGCGTAGGCGAGCCTTCTGTTCCTTCTGCCTGTACAAAACATATGTAGCGGGAGCCACTTATAACTACAGAGTCAACATTGCCCGCGGCTACCAGTGTCGTGTCGGCAAAAGCTATGGCTTTATATCGTGCCCCTTCGAACTCTACAGACTCAACTAATGGCTCCCCACCAGCAGGTGCTGTGGCTGTGCCGTCGACAAGGACGTAGGCAGGATATCGAAAACCACCGTCTTCTATAGACTCAACCATTGGTAGGTCAGCAGAGGGGTTGGCAGCAGGTGCGTTAATAGACCCTACAAGCGCTATCGCTGGGACACGCTGTCCATTAATGAATACAGATTCGACTAGCTGGAGGGCCATTGTTTACTTTCTCTTAGTTGGTTTTGCGCGTTTTTTCTTTGCGGTTTTGCTGGGGGCTGAGCCACCGGGTGAAGTACCGTGAGCCCGATTCTTTTTTGCCGACGTCACCTGCAGATTAGAGCGGGCATTAGAACCACCCTTAGAAAGCATCTTCTTATGGTTGACTTCCTTACCATCACCCTTCGACACCTTGCCTTCTTTTTCCATAAGGCGGCGTGCCTTCATTCGCTTAGCGCGCTTGGCCTTTTCCTTAGGCGTACTCTGGTAACCCTTTATGTGGGCCTTAACCTGAGCAGGGGTCCGGTGCATCGTTGGACTTCTTTTACCTTTTTTAGCAGCCATGATTAAGTTACTGTTAATGTAAACCAGTTTGAATATGAAACAAAACCATCGCCTTTTACAGACGCGCGAAGTTTGTATGTGCCAATACCCCCAGCGTTAGCTAACCCGCCATAGGAACCCGAGGTAGTGTTCATTACTAAAGTACCCACAAGCTCAGATATTTCCCACAATGGACTATTTTGTTGTGTAAGTAACCAGTCGTTGGCCAATAGGTAACTGGAAAATTCTATTGAACGAAACTGATTGTTTGGCCAGCTTAAATCAGGGACTTCGGTTTTAAATATAGCTTTCTTTTTCCCGTCTGAACTAACGCCATGGACATTAAGTTTGTGGGATTGTGATGCGTTTGACATGATGTTTACCTCTATTGTACGGTTGAATATGGGTACTTAATACCCCTGTTATCTTTACTATAAACGCCACCACGAGTGTCCCGCTCACGTTCTCGCTGGCGTTTCTCAGACATAAGCAACTTACCCCTATCAATACGATACTCCCTTATCTCCTTAGGTGTCAATGCTCTATTGAACTCCCGTATTTCCCCGCGGAACAGGCGGTTGCGCTCAGCTGGAGTAGCAGCCAGGTATCTACGTGTGAGTTTAGTCTTTGTTTTGCGTAGCGACTTGACCCGGGACCGATTTCTATTGCGGTTGCTATACACCTCGGCCTCGGTAGAAGTACCAAAACCGATACCTTTTGTGAGCACATCTAGGGGGGTGAACTCGCTTGCAGGCATTATGGTGTTGCCACGGAAGTCCTGCATGCCTTCGCTCTGCAGCTGTGCAGCTCGTATGAAGTCACGGAAGGCCTTAGGTAGGGCGTAAGACGCGGAGCCCCAGAAGTCGTCACCTGCGGCCATATGGGCCGCCATGTTCTTCCATTGGTCCTTGATACTAAAGATAGGCCCGGTAGCTGAGGCCACCATAGAGTCAATCATCGTATCGAAAGCGGTCTCGCCTTTAACTATCTGAACCATGCCGCGGTGTAGGCCTATGCGTGAGTACATATCTACCCCGAACATTCGAGGCGCACCATAGGTGAGTACTTCGCTTGCCTTAGCGTTGCCGGTTATGGCGTACGCAGCCTCCCTAACCAGTAGGTCTGGGTCTGAGAATAGTGGTTTCAGCTCATCGTCATCGTCCATTGTGGCAGCGATAGCTTGCAGAGCGATGCTTATTGGCTCCAGCAGTAGGCCACCGGCGGCGCCAGCAAATAGTCCATGCATGCCCATAAACAGTGCCATGCCCTTTCTGGCGTTCTTACGCACCTCAGGGTCTGCATCTTTTATCCCATCGATGTAGTGCCACATGTTCATATACAGCCCTAGCGGATGCATCTTGTAGGTAGTGATGGCACGCAGGACGTCATTTTTTGTAAAGACAGGGGGCTTGTTCAGGTCAGTGTAGTCAAAGTGCGTCTTGATAATCATACGCTCTGCATCAGCGATGGCATCCTCATGCGTACGCCCTTTCGCTTTGGCCATGTTGTAGGTAGCCAGGGCTGTAACAATACGGTTGAGCTCCTCTACCATCATAGGCATAGTGCGGCCCATCTCGATAGCAGCATTAAACGCACCGCCCAGCTTGCCGCGACCCTTGCCCTTGGCAGACTCGGTGACATCGAATGTCAGCCCGCCCCCCAGCATGTCACGGGCACGTAGTGTCTTAAGCATGTCAGCGACATATGGGTCATCGACCCTGCTCAGTACATTGGTAATCGTTGAGTCCAGGCTCACGCCCTCAGCTGTGAGCGCCTGTAGGCCGAACTTAGCTTCTTTTGTAGCCTTCCACACCATGGGGGCTGCTAATTTATAGGCTTCTTTCAGCGCCTGT
>Ga0316193_10000663_pt1 | contig 21908 bp, 20 predicted proteins | sample MerIslsedime2_MG_FD_207735 | JGI IMG/M metagenome (GOLD analysis project Ga0316193, IMG submission 207735) | Coastal sediment microbial communities from Maine, United States - Merrow Island sediment 2 | ecosystem: Environmental > Aquatic > Marine > Coastal > Sediment | place: USA: Maine... | reverse complement strand
CAACGAGGTTGATCGAAAATTTATCTCCGCCTTTGAACTTATAATGGGTATCTTGCTTTTGATTTCTGCCGCTGCAAGTCGTCAGTCGTGGTTTATAAGATTAATCGGGTTAATGGCGATCATTGAAGGCGGCATTATCTTTTTAATTCCTAAAAATTTGTATGATGATCTCATGGATTGGTATCTTAATTCGGCATCAGATCAAACATACAGGTTGTTTGGCATTTTGTCGTTGGTACTTGGAACTGCAGTTTTATCCTGGATTATGTAAACACAAAGGAGACTTCCCCCATGGCACTCACAAAAATTCAGATCGTAGAATCGATTCACAATCAAATCGGTTTGCCCAAAAACAAATCCACGGAAATTGTCGAAACCCTTATAGAGATGATTAAAAAGACACTGGCATCCGGTGAGGACGTTCTGATCTCTAATTTCGGCAAGTTTTGTGTAAAGGAAAAGAAGGAACGAAAAGGCAGGAATCCTGCAACCGGGGATGACTTGATGCTTGAACCAAGGAAGGTCGTTACCTTCAGGTGTTCTGGAAAGTTGAGAGATAGGGTGAACGGTTGACCTTCCCTTCCAGCGCTGCTTTTAATATTGAGGATGAAAGAAAAGGCAGAATGGAGGCGGTCGAAAATTCCCTAGAAGGTGTTTAGTTCAAGATTTCCATTCTCATATAACTTATCTGCAACTATTCTTATTGCACTGTAAGCCATTTCCTGGTTCAGAGTTAAATTTTCTGGGTCGTAAAAACGTACATGCTCCCCATTGGCTCCCTATAAAGGGATAGGGGGGTAAGAAGCCGTTTCAAAATCATTCACCGGAAGGTTTTGAAACGGCTTCTGCTCATTAATACAGAGTATGTATCCCTTATTTGTGTTTTTTTGATTATTGTGGGAAATAATAAAATAGAAATGGAACCTTAATTCAGCGTGGGTAAAGGAGGTGCATCATGGCACAATCGGACTACAAGGAATCGGCTGATTTTATTCGAAACGACTTGCGACTGAAAACCCTTCCTGTTGCTGTCAAGTTTTTGAAACAAACGGCGGCGTTTCCCGAAAAGACCCGTCAACCCTCGGTGGTTTTGGGCAAGCGGGTCACCATTTGCCAAGGGGTTACCATGGCCCGGACTTACGGGTGGACCGTGGGGCTCACACAGGAAGATTTGATCTGTGTTCCCGGGATGATCGCTTTTGGTTTCAGCGAATCTCCTGATCCGGCTGAGACACTTGGAAAACTGTTTTGTGAGGTCGAATTTTCCCAAAGCGAGGAAATGGGGCGCAACGAGGCAGACAGCATGGTTCGTCTGGAGAATAGGGAATGTGAGGCCATTGTACTGGCGCCCTTGCAAAAAGGTTTATATGATCCGGATACGGTGGTGTTTCATGGGAATCCCGCCCAGATGATGCGCCTGATTCAAGGACTGGTTTATGAAGAAAACCGGCGCATTTCAGGAAACTTCGGGGGAAAGGTGGAATGCAGTGAATATCTCATTGCGCCATACAAAACCCAGTCTCCCCGAATCGTCATTCCGGGTATGGGAGATCGCATATTTTCCATGACCCAAGACGATGAAATGGTATGCTCCATTCCCGGACATCTGCTCGAAAAATTGGTTCAGGGCCTGAAGAAAGCAGGAAAAAAGATCGGCGCCAGGTATCCTGTGACCTTTTATCAGAACTTCCAGCCGGAATTTCCCAAACCCTACAAGGTTCTGGGGGAGTCATTGGGCATTTTGTGATCAATGAAAACCCGGGCCCATTGGGGCGACACGTTTTAAAACGTGGGAAACTTTCGCTCAATTGAGGTAATATTTCCGAAGTGTCACTGGACAAGGAGCACGATATGGACAGATTCGAGAAAGAAGTTCTCGTCTTCAGCAAACAATTCGGCCGTCACAGTTATGGACCCAGTCACCCTCTCAAAGTGGAACGGCTCCAACTGACCATGGACCTGATCGCAGCCTATGGATTGTTCGATAACCCGGATGCGCCCTGGGTCGAAGCCCTGAAGGCCGAAGAAAAGGACCTGCTGCAATTTCATTCTGCTGAATATCTGGCGACGCTAAAGCTCGCCAATACGGGTCAGACTCCTCCCCAGGCCCGGCGGTTTGGTTTGGGAAGCGGCGATAACCCTGTATTCCCCGGTCTATTCGACTGGTCTTTGCTGGTTGTCGGTGCAACCCTTGAGTGCGTCCGCCAAGTAATGGACGGGGACCGCCGGGTCGCTTTTAATATCGCGGGCGGTTTGCACCATGCCCTGGCCGATCGGGCTGCCGGATTTTGCTACCTGAATGATCCTGTCATCGGGATCCGCCGGATGATTGAAAACGGCTTGCGGGTGGTCTACCTGGATGTAGACGTACACCACGGCGATGGGGTCGAGACGGCGTTTTACAACACCGATCAAGTTCTGACCATCTCTATCCATCAGCACGGCCACACCCTTTTCCCGGGTACAGGGTTTCCGGATGAAATGGGGGAGGGGTCGGGCCGGGGCTACGCCGTCAATGTCCCGTTGGCACCCGGGACCGATGATGATTTATACCTTTGGGTTTTTATGGAAGTGGTGCCGCCCCTGGTGCGGGCCTATGATCCGGATGTGCTGGTGACCCAACTGGGGGTGGATACCCTGGCAACGGATCCGCTTGCGGCCTTGAACCTTACCACCAACGGCTTTATTAAAGTGGTTGAAGAGATAAAATCCTGGAACCGGAAATGGGTGGCACTGGGTGGGGGGGGATACAATGTGATGAATGTGGCCCGCACCTGGACCCAGGCATGGGCGGTCATGAAAGGGGCTGACGTTCCTGATGTTTTGCCGGAGGCATTTGTCAATCAGCACCGAGCCGAACTGGGCCGGACTTCCACGCTTTCGGATCCGGTTTCTGACATGGATGCCCCTATCGCCGACGGTGTCCGAAAGCTGGCCGCATCCGTGGTGGCCGGAATCAAGGAGAATATCTTTCCGGTTCTGGGCGCTTGAAGCCGGAATTGAGCAAAAGGGAGCGTTTTTCAAAGGTCTCTTAGGATAAAATATCAAGAAGGGCTCAGTTTATCGAGATAAGATCTTAAGGACTCGAACCGCTGGGGCGCTTCGAGGTCGTTGCCCGAGTTCAAGTCGCTGACGTTGACGACAACAGGATCATCCAGGGATTCGGGCAGATGCAGTTCATCATCCGAGGTAATAGTGATAAACGCCTCAGTCCCTTTATGCTCGATTCTCTTCATATACCATTCAAAACCGCTGCAACTTGACGATATTGTAAATCCGTATTCCTCCATTATATTATCGAGTTCCATTTTCTATCCTTTCCAGAACGTTTTCATTGAAGGGCCCGCGAAGGGGTTCGCGAAGCGCAATCCAACAGGTGAACTGTGGTGGTTCCATACAATTCTACTTTTCATTTCATGGTGATAATGGTATGGAAAGGATACCATAAAGGGAAGAAAAAAGATACCACTGGTGCTCCGCTCAACGTATTTTTTTAAACCCAGATACTCAACTCGAGGATCGTAATGGGAGAGATAGATGACGCAAAACCAAAAATTCAGGGCCAGGTTGGAAGAAATCGAACGACTGGCCGATGCACTTGAAGATCAAAAATCGAAACTCCAGGAAACCGCTGCCCAAGATGCCGGATTTCCGGTAAAAATTACCGCAGTCGAGGTCGATTTGTCGGTGGCGTATTTGAGAACCATGAAAGAAGAGATTCCGTGGGTGGCCAACGGCCAACCTTACGGTACGGTGGCCACCATATTCGCCTACGATGCGCCGGCGGTGGTGCTGGCCCGTCTGGGTGGATCGGCCCTGCTGACGGGCAATCGCTTGCGGTTCAGCGTCTCTTCCCAGACACCTCGAACCGGAGCACTCTTGGGCGAAATTTGCAAACCTTTTGAGTCCATCGAACCGGTCATCGATGAAGACAACCGCGAATTCGGCCGACAGTGTTTAGCGGATACGGATGTCCGGCTTCTATTTATTTCAGGCGCTTCAGCGGTTGGAGAGGTGTATCGAAAACAGCACAATGCCTTTGATAAACTTTTTTTTGCAGGGCCAGGAGGCATGCCGTCGGCAATTGTGTTTGAAGATGCAGATGCACATGCAGCCGCTGGTTTTATCGCACGGCGGGCATTTGTCAATGGCGGTCAATACTGCACCACATTGAAAAAAGTGTATGTCCATAGCAGTCTTTTTGAAACTGTCCGTGAAGACATACTCGGTCATGTGAAAAACATGAAGGTGGGAGATCCTTTTGACCCTGACACCGACATCGGACCGATTCGGGTGGAACGGACCCGTAAAATTATTCAAAATGCACTCAGACAGTGTCGGCCTGCACGGTTAATCGAGGGGGCCATCGACGGTGAAACGATTTCTCCGCTTGTGCTTGAAACCGATAACAACAGCATCCCCGACCTTGAACTCTTCGGTCCGTTCCTTCTTCTCAAGCCCTTTGATGATCCACAACAAGCTGTGTCGGAACTTGTTCAGACGCGTTACGGCTTTCTTCTGGCATTTTTCGGGTCGCCGTCGGATCGGACAAAAGGCCGCTTTTACTCTCATTTTGGGATGGTGCACGATAACCCTGACTTCACGTTTACCCCTTTGCGGCTTCCATTTGGCGGAAAGGGTGCCAGCGGTTGGATTCTTGAGCGTCGGGGCAATGATTGGATCGAGCGAGACGGGGCATTTCTTTACAGCAAGGAGTTGGTTTCGGATGTCGGATGATAAGCGGGATTTAAAATTGAATTATAAGCCCTATACTTGCAAAATAACACGGCAAAGCGTGTCAACTCTGGAGATATTTTGATTTCAGTTTTAAAATTCGTCTGAGTGATTCCTCCCCTTTTGCCTGGATCGACTCGGATCGGTTCTGGGCATCCAATATTTCTTTGAATGCATTTTCAATGTCCGGCCCTGCATGGCAGATCAACGCGATGTCGATGTCTGACAATAGAATCCGGTGAATGACGGTGTGGATGTTATAATTTTTTTTAATGGCCCCCATGTCAAGATCGTCGGTCATGGTAAGACCGCCGTAGCCCAAACGCTTGCGGAGAAGATCACCGGCAATGGCGGTTGACAGGCTTGCAGGCCAATGAGGATCCATCTTTTTATAAAGAATATGTGAGAGCATTATTCCTGCCACGTTATGCTTTATGGCGGCTTGAAACGGGATAAGATCGGAAGTTGCCATGGCGTCAACATCCGTCTCCAGATCGGGCATTTCAAGATGTGAATCGAGTATGGTGCGCCCGATGCCTGGAAAATGTTTTGCAACCGCCATAATTTTTTTTGCCTGAAAGTGTTCGATAACCACCATCCCCAATTTAGACACCCATAAGGGGTCGTGGCCGAACACCCTGTCGAACATGATACCATCTACGCCCTCAGGAACAACATCCAGAACCGGCGCCAGGTTCATGTTGATTCCCAGCGTCCGGAGTTCGTTGGAAGTTGTCCGGGCAAATACCACGGCATCTTCAGGTCCTTTCATCTTTGGATTGCCCGGGAACTGGGTGAGGGGTTCTTTGAGCCGGGCCACCCGGCCTCCTTCCTGGTCGATGGCGATGAACAGCGGCGGCTGGCCGCAAGATCGGGCATACGCCTGAATCGATGCGCACAACGCTTTGATTTGTGCGGGATCCGCCAGGTTCCTGGCAAAAAAAATGATTCCGCCAACCTTCAAGGTGTCTATGAGAAACCTGAGTTCCGGGTTGAAGTCGATTCCGTCGAATCCCACCATCAAACGTTGGCCTGCGGATTGCTCCGGTGAAAGTGCTTTTATACTCATTTGTTCTTTCCTTATTGGTGTTGTTCAGAATAACAGTCCGTTTCATCCTGCGGCTTATTGAAATTATGACAGTAAGCAAATCAATCGGAACATATTTTTGGGAACTGCTCTAAAAATAATTATGAAAACGAGAAATAAGGAAACACGAGATTTTAAAATCTTTTTCGCGTTTTCGTATTTTCGTGCTTTCGTGATGAATCTATTTTTGGCGCCGGCTTGTTGGGATTCAGCGAACAAATACCATCCCCGCCCAGCCTTTTTCAAATGTTTTCCAGACACATTTAAAACGGTTTTGGGTGAACTCATTCAAAAGGTCTGATGCTTCATCTGTTTTTATTCCCGAAACCACAACCGCACCGTCTCCTTCGGTTATTTGAGCGATGTGAGGACAAAGCCGTTTAAGGGTCGGGTATCGGAGGTTTGCGGTGATCAGTGTAAATTTTTCATGGATATCTTGGATGTTGTGGTCATGGATTGTAATCCGATGTTCTAGGTTGTTCAATTGAATGTTTTTTCCGGCTTCTGTCCTTGCACAAGGATCGATATCGATTCCCTTCGCCGTTTTTATTCCCAACGATACGGCGGCAATTGCCAGAACACCTGAACCGGTTCCAATATCCAGGGCCCGAGTATCTTTTTCTTTTTTCAAACAACGGGTTTCGAACACTGCGTTTTCAATCCCTCTGACCGCCAGTCTTGTTGTGGGATGATCGCCCGAACCGAATGCAGCGCCCTGCTGTATGTCGATGACCACGTCTTGGAAACCGGGTTGGTATAACATGCCGTGGGGTTTTAATACCACCCGATGGGATATGCGGGTGGGCTTTTTGAAGGATTTTTCGAGAAAAGAACAGCCAAATTGGTAGGTGTATATGAGTTCGCGGTCTGAAACTAAACTCCTGATGACTGTTTTAAAGTCTTTATGGGCCATTGAAAACCGCTTCGAGAGTGCCTTTTCCAACTCCCCGGGCGTGAATTTTTTATTCGACGCATTCACACAGGCCAATATCTCCCGGCGGATTGCATGAAAGTCGGCGTCGGCGCTTTTTTCGGTTTTTTCAAATACGCTCATTCATCGCTCTTTTATCGGCCCAGCTGATACTTTCTAACCGCGCGGTTGTGATCTGTGATATTGGTTGAAAACTGGTGCGTCCGGTCTCTTTTTGAAACAAAAAAGAGAAACTCGGTATCTGCCGGGTAAAGGGCGGCTTCTATGGCCTTGACGCCGGTGTTTGAAATGGGTCCCGGCGGGAGCCCGCTTATGGTATAGGTATTGTAAGGTGTTGGGGTGACCAGATCTTTTCGGGTGATGTTGCCGTTAAAATCTTTTATGCCGTAGATCACCGTGGGGTCGCTCTCTAAACGCATTCTCCGGTTTAAACGATTGTGGAAAACAGAAGATATGACGGGACGTTCAGCGGCGACGCCCGTCTCCTTTTCAATGATGGATGCAAGGGTGACCACTTGGTGAAGGGTAAGCCCCATGCTTTTGGCCTGTTCTTTCCACTCCGGCAGGAAAACAGACCAGAACCGCTTTACCATGGAGGATATAATTTTTTCAGGCAAGGTCCCTTTGGGAAAATAGTAGGTATCCGGGAATAGGTACCCTTCGAACGTTTCGGCATCGATCCCTTGGGCACGAATCAGATCGGGGTCGTTGGCGGCCTTTAAAAAATCGATTTCGGTTCCGAATCCCGCCCTGGAAACCGCTTGGGCAACCTGCTTCAGATTATAGCCTTCCGGTATGGTGAGCCTGTGAAGGCGAATCTTTCCTTGAACCATGATCTCAAGTATTTTGTTTGGTGTCATGGCAGAGGAAAGTTCATATTCTCCGGCTTTGATTTTTTTGTCATATCCCTTGTAGCGGGCAAACAATCTGAATTTGGCGGGATGTTCGATAATGCCGCGTTCATGGAGCATTTTAGAGAAAGATTGAAATCCCTGGCCGGATTTAACAACCACAACCTGTTCGAGAGGTTCCGTGCCGAAAGGTGTTTGGGCGTAGTTTAGGATGTCCAGGTATACGGCCGCAGTAACGAAAAACCCCAAAATCAGCGTTGATGTGATGACAATCCCTAGTTTTTTCAAAATCTAATTATCCTCGTTTATAAAGTGTTACGATTTTATTCCATAGCACAGCCAATTGTCAAAGGGGTAATGCACGAGCCTTGATTTTAATGGGTTGTGTGATTAACATTGACAAGGAAGAATTTTGTTGATTCGTTGAATAGAGTGGTCGATAATTGCTATAATTGGTACGTGTTCAGGGGGTGCGCTCCCCCGCTTCACTCCGGTGTCTACGTGTCTGGTCATTTCAATGACTTAGCAGCAGGGGCATTCCTGCCCCTTCCGCAAAAAGCATGCGGGAGCCGCGGTCTCCCCCACAGCTAAGTCATTGAAATGATGAAGCCACTCCGTCAACCCGCCTGCCATGCAAGGCACGAGCGGGCAGGTATCGTTACACGGGGAAGCGCACCCCCTGAACACGTACTATAATTGTAACCGATGAAGGATTAAGGACAGAAGGATTCATATGAGCCGGCAGCGAAATACAACCGAAGATTATCGAGGATTTGAACAGGGGCCCATCCGGCCGCCCAGTGAGGCATACAGCCTCCTGATTCGTGTCACACGGAACTGCCCGTGGAATCGCTGTACGTTCTGTCCCGTGTATAAGGAATCGCGGTTTTCCATCCGTTCGGTGGATCATGTCAAGGGGGATATCGATACGGTTCACAGGTCTGTGGAGATCATCCAAAAGATTGCCGATAACCACGGCAACCTTTCTCGAACCGCTATTCGGGAGGCGGTCGGCAATTATGAACAGCTGGATCCCGGCGGATTTAACGCCGCTTTGAGCTGGTTTTCCGGTGGAATGCGTTCGGTATTCCTTCAGGATGCAAACAGTCTTATCATAAAACCACCGGATTTATTGGAGATTTTGCTTTATCTCAAAATGCGTTTCCCTTGGGTTGAACGAATAACCTCATATGCCCGCTCCCACACCATCGCCCGGATCAAGGATCGTGATCTCAAGAGTTTCAAAGATGCCGGCTTGAACAGAATCCATATCGGCCTGGAATCCGGTTCAGACCGGGTTCTAAAGATGGCCAAAAAAGGGGGCACCAAAGAAACCCATATCAAAGCAGGGCTCAAAGTAAAAAAGGCCGGGATGGAATTGTCGGAGTATATCATGCCGGGCCTGGGCGGAAAAGCCTATTCCGAAGTTCATGCCCGGGAAACGGCCGATGCCTTAAACCGGATCAACCCGGATTTTATAAGACTTAGAACCCTGGCAATTCCCAACAGTGTCGAGTTGTATGACGATTATGCGGCCGGCCGTTTTGAAAAATGTACGGATTTGATTATGGCCAAGGAGATTCTCATTTTCCTGGAATCATTGAACGGGATTACCAGTGTGGTTAAAAGTGACCATATTTTAAATCTATTCGAGAATTTGGAAGGCAAATTTCCCCGGGATAAAGTACGGATGCTGGATATAATACACCGTTTTTTGGCAATGGATCCAGACCGGCAGTGTGTCTATCAGGTGGGAAGACGGCTCGGATTTTTCTCCCGTCTCAAAGATATGGATAGCCCCCGGAGGCTGGCCAAAGCGGAAAAGGCCTGTCGGCAGTTTGGCATTACTCCGGAGAATGTGGATGAAGTGATTGATGAGTTGATGAAAAGATTTATTTAACGCCTGAACAAGGCTTATCTATCGGGTGCTTTTGTTATAATTAAGAAGTTTTTCGGTGTATCCGGGATCAGACTTATTTATTTTTAAAACGCAAAGGAGAACATATGACAGAGAATGGTGAATGCATCGTTTATACGGCGGATGGGAACCTCGTTGTGCCCGATTTTCCGGTGATTCCCTTTATTGAAGGTGACGGCATCGGACCCGATATCTGGTCGGCGACCCGTTATGTATTGGATGCGGCGGTTTCCAGCGCCTATGGCAATGAACGAAAAATTCAATGGTTGGAAATTTTTGCCGGAGAAAAGGCGTTCAATCAGACACAAGCCTGGCTTCCGGAAGAAACACTGGAAAAAATCAGAACCCATCGTGTTGCCATCAAAGGTCCCTTGACGACACCGGTTGGAGAAGGAATCCGGAGTATTAATGTAAGCCTTCGTCAGGAGCTCGACCTCTATGCATGCATTCGGCCGGTAAAATATATTGCCGGGATTCCCAGCCCAATGGTGAAGCCCTCGGACGTCGATATGGTTATTTTCAGAGAAAATACTGAAGATGTCTACATGGGTCTTGAATGGGAAGAAGGCTCTGAAACAGCGAAAAGAATCATCGATATGGTGAAACTCGAAGACGGAAGAGACATCCGTCCGGACTCCGGCATCGGGTTAAAACCGATCAGCCGCTTCGGGACCCGCCGGCTGGTGCACAGGGCCATAGAATTTGCCATAGTGCATAAAAAGCCCAGCGTTACCCTGGTTCACAAAGGAAATATCATGAAGTTTACCGAAGGGGCCTTCAGAACCTGGGGGTACGAAGTCGCTGAAGAAGAATTCGGGGAACAGACCATTTCAGAAGCGGCGTTGTGGGAAAAATTTAATGGAGAGGTTCCGGCAGACAAGATTGTGATTAAGGACCGGATCGCAGACGCCATGTTCCAGCAGATTCTTCTGCGCCCCGAAGAGTATGATGTGCTGGCCATGCCGAATCTCAACGGTGATTACATGTCCGATGCCCTGGCTGCCATGGTGGGGGGACTGGGTATGGCACCGGGCGCCAATATCGGCGACGGATATGCCCTGTTTGAGGCGACCCATGGCACGGCGCCAAAATATGCGGGACAGGACAAAGTGAATCCCGGATCTCTGATCCTTTCCGGGGCCATGATGCTCGACTTTCTTGGCTGGAAAGCGGCTGGAGACGGTGTGAGGGACGGGTTGGCAAAAGCAGTGGCGCATAAACGGGTAACCTATGACCTGGCCCGACAGATGGCGGGTGCTACGGAAGTTAAATGCTCGGAATTTGCAGCGGAGATTGTCCGTCATATTCAGTAGAAACTATCTCAAAATAATCTTTTGGCCCAATCTCTGCGTTGGAGCCTCATTTTAAGTCCTCGACATACTTGAGTATGCCTGCGGGTTAAAACTCGGCTCCGCCTTGATCTTAAACCAAAATCTTTATTTTGAGATGGCTTCTATAAATTTTTTGTTTGATGGATTCTACAAGGTCTATCTGTTTCTAGCTCAGTGGATGATGCAGTTTCGCAGAGGTTCGGGTGCGAAACTAGAGTTAAAAACTTTCCCACCGCTCGAGTCGTTACGAAGCACGGTGAACCGAAAACAATCAGAAACATGAAACAGACGATTGACTTGAAATACGGGAACAAAAAAAATCCTTTCGACCTTCCGGATCAGACGGAAATTTTGCACATTGATGAACCCGAAACACGGATAACGGCATCTCAATTCGCATCCAGACTTTCTCATGAACTCGAACGTTTGAATCCGGACCTTTCAGACGTTGCGATTGCTGTCGGAGACAAAACCCGGCTGTGCGGTTATAGAAAATTCCTTCCGGTACTCCTTGGGACACTCGAGAAATTTGGGGCAGCTCCGGAATCTATTACGATGTTTATCGCTTACGGCACGCATCAGCGCCAGACAGATGACGCATGCCTTGCCGCTTACGGTGACACCTATCAGAAAATCCGGTTCGTCCATCATGATTGCCGGGACAACACGGCCTTCGTAAATCTGGGAACTACCACCCGCGGCACTTCGGTGCTGATCCGGCGTGATATCGTCGACGCCGGTTTTCTGATCACTTTTGGCGCAATTTCCCACCATTATTTTGCGGGATACGGCGGGGGCCGAAAACTGATCTTCCCGGGCTTGGGCCAGAGGGAATCGATTTATCACAACCACAGTCTGTTTTTAGATCCAGAGCGTCAAACCCTTTCCCCTTCTTGTCAGTCCGGAATATTGGATGGAAATCCCCTGGCAGAGGATTTAGCGGAATTCGAGACATTTCGTTCCGCCGACCTGGCCGTTCATGGCATTCTTAACGGTGGCGGTCAGGTCCGTGATTTGTTGCCCGGGGTTGGCATTGATCATTTTCATAGGGCCTGCACCGAGTATGGGAAGAATTGCGAGACGACCTGCACCGACCGGTTCGATCTGGTCATTGCTTCTTGTGGTGGACATCCCAAAGATATCAACTTTATTCAAAGCCACAAAGCCATCGACAACGCCGCAAAATTTGTCCGTAACGGCGGCCGTCTGATTGTCCTGGCAGAGTGTCCGGACGGTGTGGGATCGAAGACTTTTCTGCCCTGGTTTGAAATGGGCGATTGGGAAATGGCTTTCAAAAGATTGGCGGCCAATTACGAAGGCAACGGCGGTACCGCGCTTTCCATGATGTCCAAACTGAAACGAATACAAATTTTTATGGTAACCGATTTGAGTCGTTCCGAATGTGAAATCATCGGGATTCAAAAAATGTCTATGGATCAGGCAAAAATGACTGTGAGACAATTCCCCGGATCCATCTCCGCAATACCCAGTGCCGGCATGTTGGTGAAGGTCCCCAATGATCCATGAAGCCATCGTCGAAGTGCGGCGGAGATCCCGTCTCTACGGGGCGGCCGGGACTTTCATTTTATTGGCTTTTATCAAAAATTATTATATGTTATGGTTATACTGTTGGAAATCTTTAACAGGGATGAAAAATAAGAGGGAAATTTAATGGCAAAACCAAAGTTAAAAGCGCATGTAATAAACCGGGAATGGTGCAAGGGTTGCGGCATATGTGTCCACTTTTGTCCCAAGAGTGTACTGGAACTTGACGAAGCGGACAAAGTGTTTGCAGCGCGACGTTCGGATTGTATCTGTTGTCAGCTTTGCGAATTGCGCTGTCCTGATCTTGCCATCGAAATAGAAACAGAACAGGATGGAGAATGAAAACCGAAAACATAAAATTTATTCAGGGTAACGAGGCATGTGTAGAGGGCGCCCTGTATGCCGGGCTCGATTTTTTCGCAGGGTATCCCATAACACCTTCAACGGAAATCGCGGAACTTCTCTCCAGTCGTTTGCCCCAAAAAGGGGGAAAGTTCATCCAGATGGAAGACGAGATTGCGTCCATGAGCGCCATTATTGGTGCGTCCCTAACCGGCAGTAAAGTCATGACCGCCACCAGCGGTCCCGGCTTTTCTTTGATGCAGGAGGCTTTGGGGTATGCAATTATGACGGAAATCCCCTGTGTCATTGTCAATGTGCAGCGGGGTGGTCCTTCGACGGGCATTCCAACACATGTGAGCCAGGGGGACGTAAATCAGACCCGATGGGGAACCCACGGTGACCATGCCATTGTTGCGCTTACGGCATCCAACCACCAGGATGTGTTTGAAACCACCGTGGAGGCGTTTAATATCTCAGAAACCTACAGAACGCCCGTAGTTTTGCTGTACGATGAAGTTGTGGGCCACATGCGGGAGCGGCTCCGTGTGCCGGAGGAGGGAGAACTTGCGCTGGTGGACAGACTCAGGACATCCGTAAGTGAAGGGGTGGACTATCATCCCTATCTGCCCAGGGAAGACGGCCGTCTGCCCATGTCCGACTTTGGCGGGGTGCATCGCTACAATGTCACCGGCCTGTTCCATGACATGTGGGGGTTTCCGTCGGATAATCCCAAGGTGGTTCATGGACTTCTCCGCCATTTGGTGGATAAGATTCAGAACAATGTAAACCAAATGGCCCGTTTCAAAGAGTTTTACCTGAAAGATGCAGAGTGTATTCTCATTTCTTACGGATCTTCAGCCCGATCGGCCCGACATGTGGTGGAATACCTCAGACCCAGAGGCGAAAGAATCGGTCTTCTGGAACTTCAGACACTATGGCCGTTTCCCCATGACATTGTTAATGAGAAATGTGCAAACGCAAAATATATGGTCGTAGTGGAGATGAACATGGGGCAGATTATGAGAGAGGTTAAACGGGCCGTGAAAAATCCCGAGAGGGTGTTTTTGGCCAATCGAATTGACGGTGTTTTCATCGCCCCAAGAGATATCAGAGATATACTACGGATTATTCAGGGGAAGGGAGTGTAGCGCATGGCGATAAAGGACTATATCAGAGAAAGATTTTTTCCGCATATATGGTGTCCGGGCTGCGGGCATGGGACCGTGCTGAACAGTCTTTTAAGAACGGTATCACAAATGGGTATGAGTAGAAACGAAATTGTCATGGTATCAGGCATCGGATGTTCGTCCCGGATTTCCGGATATGTTGACTTTCACACACTCCACACCCTTCACGGTCGTGCTCTGGCGTTTGCCACCGGCGTAAAATTAAGTCGTCCTGAACTGAATCTGATCGTCCCCATGGGAGACGGCGATGCCCTGGCCATTGGCGGAAATCACTTTATCCATGCGGCCAGGAGAAATATCGGCTTAACCGCGATTGTCATGAACAATTGCATCTACGGCATGACCGGCGGGCAGTACTCCCCCCTGTCCGGCCACGGAACCCTGGCCACCACGGCGCCTTTCACAAATATAGATTATGCTTTTGATACTGTGGAACTGGCGACGGCCGCCGGTGCTACTTTCGTGGCTCGCAGCACCACCTATCATGTTCAGCAGCTGGCAAAGATACTCAAACAGGCGATTTTGCACGAGGGGTTTTCAGTGGTGGAGATATTGACCCAGTGTCCGACCTATTTTGGACGAAAGAACCGGCTGGGAAGCGCCGCCGATATGATGGAGCATTTCAAAGACAACACCACTCCCATTGGTTCCAAAGCCAAGAAGGAGAATCCGGATCTGATTGAAAGGGGTATTTTTATCCAAAAAGAGAAACCTGAATATTGTAGCGAATATGACAAAATCATCGAAAGGGCGATGAAAGGGAATTAATTATGGAAAGATGCAGGTTGGTATTTTCAGGTTCAGGCGGGCAGGGGATTATTACTGCCGCCGTTATACTTGCTGAAGCTGCTGTAATATACGAAAATATGAATGCTGTACAGTCGCAGGCGTATGGACCGGCAGCCAGGGGAGGGGCCACCCGCTCCGATATCATCATATCCGAATCGGATATCAATTTTCCCAAGGTGATCCAGCCCAATGTGCTGATCTGTCTCACCCAGGAAGCATACAATACATTTTGTAACATCATACGACCCGGAGGGCTGTTGATCACCGACACCCGTTTTGTGAAAACCGAGAAAAAAGTCGATGCCCAGCAGAAAGAGCTGTCCATGTTTGTGGCAGTCATGGAAAAAATCGGGAAACCCATTGTCTTCAACATCTGCATGCTGGGTGCGGTCATCCGTCTGACGGACCTCGTGAACCCCGAATCTATCATGAAGGTGCTGGAAAGTCGCATTCCTTCGGGTTTTCTGAAGATGAACAGGAAAGCCCTGGAGCTCGGGATAGAGCTTGGATCTAAATTTAAAGGATAATGAATGCCGGGTTATACATCCACATTCCTTTTTGCCTTAAAAAATGCCCCTACTGCGATTTTTTTTCCATAACCGATGCATCGTTTCATCCTGCCTTTCTGAATGCCCTATCTACTGAGATGCGTTTGCATCGCGGTGTCGAACTGGTGTTCGACACCCTCTATATCGGTGGCGGCACACCATCGGTGTTCAATGAAAAAACCATCCACCGAATTGTTGAAACTGTCCGTCAATCTTTCAGAATCCTTGCAGGCGCTGAAATTACTTTGGAAGTTAATCCCGGAACCGTTACCCTGGAAGAACTGAAGGGCTATCGACGTACCGGCGTGAACCGAATCCACATCGGGGTTCAGTCTTTTAATTCCGCCAACCTCAGGTTTCTCGGCCGGATTCATTCAGACCGGGATGCCTGCCTTGCCGTAAAGTGGGCTCAATCGGCAGGGTATAAAAACATCGGGCTCGATTTGATTTACGGAATTCCGGATCAGACTGTAGCGTCATGGCTTAGGGATCTGCAGTCGGCGGTTGAATTCGGACCCCAACACCTTTCCTGCTACATGCTCTCCTTCGAACCGGGAACACCCATGGACAGGGACCGTAAAAAAGAACGCTTTAAACCTTTGGCTGAAGGTCGAGTCTGTGACTTGTTTGAGGCCACCGTAAAATTTTTAAGCGGCCATGGCTATGTTCAGTACGAGATATCGAGCTTTGCCCGCGGAAGCATCGGCGGACCGGGTCCCAAGGAGGTCGGGCACAATTGGTCACGGCACAACACGAAATACTGGACATTTGCACCGTACATCGGGCTTGGGCCTTCAGCCCATTCGTTCATTGAGCCGGAACGCTTCTGGAACCATACTGATATGGGAAAATATGTGCAGGATCTGGCCCAGGGGAAGCTTCCTCGGGCGGGAAAAGAATCCCTCAGTCTGGAGCAGCTCATGTTAGAGGCGGTTTATCTGGGGCTGAGGCAGACAAGGGGAATTGCAGTCGATACTTTTAATGAAAAATTCGGCGTGAGCTTTCGAGGGATGTTCGGTGAGGTCATCACCGACCTCGAAAAGAAAGGGCTTATGAAATGCCTGCAAGGTCGATGCGCGCTGACATCCAAGGGGATGCTGTATCTGGATGCGGTCGTTTCCAGATTCACATAAAATTGTAGCAACCGTTCAGATGTAACCCTGTAACTCCGATGCCCGAAACCTTTTACGTGGAGAGGGTTTTGATCAGTACATTGATATAAAACCGGGCATGGCTCATGGGTGCCGCCAGGTTGGCGCGATGGTTTGCCAGAACGCCGCTGAGACTGCTGTTGGTGATCATCCATGGATGGATTTCTGCAGCATGATGGCACGATACGATGGCATGATGAAGTACCTCGGCCCCACGGCGGGATTCCACGGTAATCGAGAAATCTCTATGAACAGCCTCCAGAATCGTTCCCATGGCACTTGCGACGCCTTGGGCATAATAGAAATAGTTGTCCGCTTGAAAAAAACTGACCGGAGTTCCGTCGTCCTCTTCGGTCTTGACCAAATTTTCTTCACAGCTTCCCAGCAAATCTTCGTAAGCCATCAACAACGGAATCAAATTGTCGGTCCTGGTGTGAAAATTGGCCTCTCCTTTTTCGAGTCTTTCCTTGTAAGATCTGAGTTCGTCAAGACCGGCCTTGTATTTTGATTCCGGAGACGGAAACCAGTATCTGTTGGATTTGACCATGAACCAGTTCATGGCGTTTTCGAGATTACCGTCAAATGCCGCAGTACTGCCGGTACGGGAGATGCGTTCGGTCAGGGAGACTACGGTGCGCCGGGTGACTTCCAGAACCCCCAGCTGGAAACTGTTAATATTATCCGTAAAATCGAGGATATCATTGGGACGCCATCCCCAGAACCTTTCATTTAGCTCGTACTCAAGCGGTTTGATGGTTGCTTCTACAAACGGCACCCCTTTTGCTTTGGGCTCCAATTCCGCAACTTGGGGCGTTCCATGGGTGGGAGCTGCATGTTCGGTCGTTGCTGGTGCCCCGTGTGTGGGAGCTGCATGGCCGGCTGCGTCCGGTTTCCCATGTGTGGGGGCGTCATGACCGGCTGCTGCCGGTGCTTCGTGTGTGGAAGGTGGATGGCCGGTAGGTGCCGGTGTCCTGTGAAGGGGCGGAGATGGATGTTCAGGTTTTTTCTCTGTTGCCGTGTGCGCCGGTTCCGGGATGTGTGCAACGGTTTCATCGGGCTCTTTTTGAGCCAGATGAATGACTTGATCTGCTTTGACCACGCCCACAAGCTTATGGGTATTATCGATAACCGGAACCACCTGTAAATGGTTTTCGTCCATCAGGTTTTTCATCGCCTCGGTGTCCATGCCGGTGTTTACCGGCATGATATCGGCGGTCATGAAATTTTCCAAAGAACTTTCGGAAGCTGCGAACATCAATTGTTTCAATGAAACCATCCCGAGCAGGTTTTCGTGCCCATCAACCACGAACAGGTGAAACGGCTGCGTTATCTCAGGGTGTTCTTTTTTAAGATATGCAATGGCTTCTCCGGCGGTTAAATCTTTGTCCAGGGCAATAAAATCAGAGGACATGAGGCTGCCGGCCGTGATCTCGTCTGGATGGTGCCCGCTTTTGCTGGCCTGGTGGCCTGCCGATTCCATGGGTTTGTGAGCGGCATCGGATTTGCCCTTGGTTTGGGGTGTAACATGTTCTGAATGGCTCTCGGTCTTATGGGCGACCTGAACTTCGGCAGGTTTGTCGAAGAACCCGATGACGGCGCTGATGACCCATAAGGCTACCACCGCGAGCAGGGTGACAACGATGATCCGCTTTGTGGCAAATCGTTTGAATTCAGTATCGTGAACCGGGCCACTCTCACTGTTATTTGAATTTTCCATGATGTCTCCGTTATAGGTTAATTGCCTGAATTATGCAATTAATTTAAGCAATTCGGATAAATTTAGGCATTTTCATGATTTGTCTAATTTTTAATTTATGGGTATGGCTGATAAAATTCAAGTGAAAAATGTTATCCTTGAATTGATCGTAAACAAACGGGAGAAAACATAAAATATGGTCAGGTTTTTTTACCCTATCGTTGCAAAAGTCGAAGATGCTGCAGATCCAAGGCGCCAAAGGTGAAGCCGTAGTAATTTACTGCGAACCTTTGGCAACACTGGAGATGCGGCATCCTCGGATTTCCCATTGGGTAAATAACATGGCTGTCTTCACTATTTTTATGATATCACTTGGGGGCAATTCCATCAAAGCAGAGAAAAAGTCTGGAAATGCTGATCATTATAGTCCTTAAACTCATTTTGCCAGGTTATTTATGCAACCATAGGGTTTATATATTTTATTGAAACAAATGTATTTTCATCACCCTGTTTATAGATGAGATATAAATCTGTTCATACCATCCCATTTTATTTGGGCATATTGAGGGGTAGGTCATCTGTTCCTGAGTTTGCGGATATCACCGACTCGGATGGTCACATTCTGAGCGTCAAAATATTCGATTAAGGGGATCAAGTATTTTCGGGATACACCGGTCATTTCCTTGAACTGCGGGGTGGTCAATTCTCCGTGGGACTTCAGAAAATCGATCAGTCTTTGCTGCAGTGCTTTCACCGCTGCTGCATGGAAATACAAATCCTCCTTGACCTTAACAATCCGTCTTTCGTCCACCAGGAGCATCAGGACATCCTTGGCCAGCGGTGCTCCAACACCGAAGTCTTTTTTGAGTTCTTTGAAATATGGGGGTGTAAGCCCGTTTTTTTCATAGACGTCTATAATTTTCTTTTTGATATCCGCTTGATCCATGCCCAGTGATACTCTATGGGAAGCCAGACGGACCGTATTCTCCTCGCTCAACATTTCGGTGTCTTTGACCATCTGATTCAGCATCAAATTAAAGACTTTCGGCCCCTGGTAAGCAGAAAATTTGGATTTGAGCTCTTCTTTGGGCATACCGGTTTTTAGGGGATTGGCCGTGTGGTAATCGGCCAGGTAATTGGATGTCTCATTTTTAAATTTTTCAAAGCTCTTTTGGTGAATATACGTTTGAGATTCTCGATCTGCCAGAATAACCGTTCGGTTAGACATCAGACTCTGCATGATTTTCTGAAGCTCTTTTTCATGCAGGCTGGTCATTATTTTAAGATCCGAATGGGTCACCCCTCGATACCCGGCTTCACCGATGTGATAGGAGATGATATCTTCAGATGCTTGATCCATCAAACCTTTTAACCCGTCGATGACATCGGGTTTAAATTGTTTGTGCTTTTTAGGAATGGGGTTGAGGATGGTCCCGCCGCCGATAGTCCTTACCGGGGAATAGCTCCGAATGACAAACCGGTCGTCTTTTATTAGTGCTACCGGGGCATCGATTCGCAACTGTGCGACGGCGGTTTCTCCCGGAAGAAGTTCATCTTTTTCAAGGAGCACCAGGATGCCGAGCACTTCATTGGTTCCGGTATGAAATCTGACCCGGGTGCGGTTTTTAATCGGTTTTTTATTGCTTTTCAGGTAGTCGAAAGAGACGTCGAGCATGTAGCTCGATTTTAAAGCATCCGGGTTCGACAAAACATCGCCGCGATTGACGGATGCCTTTTCAAGCCCCTGAAAGTTAACGGCGGTTCGCATGCCGGCTTCGGCTTTGTTTACGCTGCTGTTGTGAACCTGAATCCCCCGAACCTTTGAGGTGATACCCGAGGGATACAGCATGATGGTGTCTCCCACCTCAACCTGTCCGGAAATTAGCGTTCCTGTAATGACGGTACCGAAGCCCTTCATGGTGAAAACACGATCCACAGGCAGGCGAAAAATGCTCGACGGCGGACGCCTGGGTATTGTGGTGCTGAGTTCGTCCAAAGTTTTGATGAAATCTTTCATTCCAGAACCGTTTGTAGCGGATACCGGAACAATGGGGGACTTTTCTAAAAATGTCCCTTGGACAAAATCTCTGATATCTTCGATGACAAGCTCAAGCCATTCTTCATCCACGAGATCGGTTTTAGTCAGCACCACAAGGCCGTACTGGATGCCCAGGAGTGTGCAGATTTCCATGTGTTCCCGGGTTTGGGGCATAACTCCTTCATCGGCGGCAATCACCATGGCGACGATATCGATACCGGTGGCGCCCGCCACCATGTTTTTAACAAACTTTTCATGACCCGGGACATCGACGATGCCGAGATGCTGCCCGCTGGGAAGATCGAGATAAGCGAATCCGAGCTCAATGGTGATGCCGCGTTGCTTCTCTTCTTTTAGGCGGTCGGTATTGATTCCGGTAGCCGCCTTGATCAAAGAGGTCTTTCCATGGTCGATGTGTCCGGCGGTTCCGAGGATTATCTGCTTCAATTCTAAAACACCTTTTGGTTTTTATATGTTATACCATCCCTTTAAATGACGCTTCGTGCGATGCTATGCGATTATATGGGTATATTCACCTGTCTTTTCTTTTCTTTCTAAAATATTCCATAACATATGCCATGCCCACCAGAAAAACGGCGAGCCCTGCGACATAAACGATTTCAACCTTTCCATAAAACATGCGGGTCAAAACAACCGCAACAACGGCGCCAAATACTGCTCTAATGATGAAAATGTTAAATTGAGTCACGGAATATCCTTTTATTTTTTTTAGAAAAGCAGCTTAAAAAACATATCGTAGAAGGGAAAAAGAATCAACACTAAGTTTGGTTGGGGTATTTTCATCCGGATGGCATAAATTGACTTGAAATGGCCCGGACGATCTGATAAATGATTAGCGAATCCAAATTAGGATTTTCTTGGAATAAATGCTTGACGTTTGACTTTAGCGCCATCAAATTAGTCAGAGAAAAAAGAACTCAACTTTAGGCACTTTAGTTCACTTTAGGCACTTTAGGCATTTCTCACAGTTATTTAAACGCGTTAGAAAACCTGCCGACAGTCGTTCCCGGAAAGCTAAAGTGGATTGATATGTTTTCGTATGGTGGGTGTAGCTCAGTCGGTAGAGCACCAGGTTGTGGCCCTGGTGGCCGCGGGTTCAAGTCCCGTCACTCACCCCATTTTTTTGCCAAAAAATGCGCCCGTAGCTCAGCTGGATAGAGCGCCGGACTTCGAATCCGTAGGCCGCAGGTTCGAATCCTGCCGGGCGCGCCAATGATATCAATGGGTTAGCGCATAGTCGCCAACCCTCTTTTTGTTTGAGGGCCATTTTTGTCCCCATCCTGTCCCCACAATGTTCATGTTTTTAAATGATTTTATGTGAAATTCCTTATTCTGATACCCTTATTCAGCATGCAAACAGAAGCCTAAAATCAATCAAAATCTACAATAAATCATAAGGCAAAGCTGAATTTATTCTTTGGTCAAGTTGTAATAATGCGATCTTTTTAAGTTCTTTAAAACTTATTGAATGTATTGAGAAAGAAACCATATTGAAGCATGCCCCCCAAGACCCCACCCCACCCCTCTGCGACGGGGGGATGTTAAACCTGTTTTACACAAAAGCTAATTTTTAGGGCATCTACTGAGAAAGGAGTCAGGAAGATATCACAACCAGTTGAAACGAACTTAGATTTGCAGATATATAGCAGATAGTGCGCCACGAGCGCACTTTAATATAAAGTGTGCGTAACTGCACAGGAGATGAGGGTTTGGCCCCTCGGAGTCGGCTTGCAGGAGCA
>Ga0316193_10000662_pt1 | contig 21909 bp, 19 predicted proteins | sample MerIslsedime2_MG_FD_207735 | JGI IMG/M metagenome (GOLD analysis project Ga0316193, IMG submission 207735) | Coastal sediment microbial communities from Maine, United States - Merrow Island sediment 2 | ecosystem: Environmental > Aquatic > Marine > Coastal > Sediment | place: USA: Maine... | reverse complement strand
AAAGACCTGTTGCTCAGCCAGTCAAATATCCTGCGCGTGATAAGTCATCTTGCAATACAGCTTGAGGAAAAAGAAACCAATGCCAAACGCAAGGCCTGGTTAAGCAAGCTTGCCGTACGCTATGAAAGATATTATCAACAGGTATACGCGCGCATATCAATTAGGGGCAGAGGAAAAGCATAAGCAGTATTGAAGATGTTTTAACCGCCAAATACGCAAAGATAGCAAATTATTTCACCACAGAGTCACAGAGGACACCGAGTCTTACTTTGTTAACTGCGCCTGTGGCGCAGTTAATAATATGTAATAGTGATGATTCAATCTGACACTGGCTGTCAGATTGAATCATCACTATTACATATAATCCGCGTTTATCTGCGTTCATCTGTGGACTTTCTTAATATCCATTTAGGATTATCTCGGTGAATAAAAATCAGACGCTACTGTCAGATCAAGTCGGAACTAGTACACAAATACATAACACCTTTGCGTCTTTGCGAGAAATAATGGCCTCAGGCATCTTTATTGGGCCGGTGCCGGCATTAGAAATCTAACAGTAAATGTCAGATCAAGTCTGGACTACTACAAATAATACAATGCTTTTCTCTGTGCCCTCTGTGACTCTGTGGTGAATAGTTTCTGCATTTGTTTTAGGTGTGTCAGATCGGGTCGCGACTAATACACATTATCTACTGTTTTTCGCGTCTGTTGCGTTGTTTGCGGCTAATTATAATACCCGACCAGGGTCCTCGATGAGTGCTATGCGCGATGTTAGATCGTATCAGTCAAACACTATCGTGCGGTTATCACATACCAGCAAATTATGATTAAGCTGGTGCCATATCGCGCGTGCTAATACAATTTTCTCAAGATCCCGGCCTTTGCGCACCATGTCATCCACCGTGTCTTTATGGCTGACGTAAGCCACATCCTGTTCAATAATCGGGCCGGCATCAAGATCCGCGGTTACATAATGACTGGTCGCGCCTATTAACTTTACGCCACGCTCGTAAGCTGAATGATACGGGCGTCCGCCGGGAAACGCGGGAAGGAAGGAATGATGGATATTTATGATTCGCTGCGGATAATGCTGTATAAAATTTTCACTTAATATTTGCATATAACGCGCAAGCACAATGAAGTCGATGTTGTAGTTTTCAAGTAACTCGAGTTGTATCGCTTCCTGTTCCTGTTTATTGCCCTTATCAACAGGCAAACAAAAATAATCGATGCCGAAGCGATCGGCAACAGCGGCCATGTCATTGTGATTGCTTATAATCAGCGGTATATCCGCCTGCCATTCACCCGCCTCATAACGTGACATTATGTCGTAAAAACAGTGCGGCAGTTTTGATACGAACAAAGCCATACGCGGCTCATCACTCGAAAAATGCAATTGCCATTGCATGCCAAAACGTGATGCAACGCCTGTCTCGAATTCTATGCCAATACTATCTGATGCAAGAGAAAATTTTTGCAGGTCCCACTCAACCCGCATAAAAAATTTCTGATGTTCTGAATCAACATGCTGATCCAGGCTGAGAATGTTACCGCCGCTATTGAAAATAAAGTCCGTTATTGATACGACAATTCCAGGCTGATCCTTGCAATGAATCAATAATATCGCGGATTTTGTACTGGTTTTATTCATACTATGTCAATACTGCCAGGTGGTTTATCTGATAAGCGAGAGGTTATCATGGAATATTTGTTTATCTCATCAACATTCAAAATCACATAAAGTGCATATTCACTGCTGTCCTATATGTGTTACCCGGATGTAGTGATTACTATTATTATAGTGATTGCATAATTTATAACTGCAAACAGGCATGAAAAGCGATGAAAGAGGTGGCATACCACCTTTAAATCATTTGTTTTGCTCACCATCTCATGCCATATTAAATAACATTATCAAACCACACCCAAATAAATGTGTGCACATAATAAAACTTATTAGAACACAGGAACTGATATGAAAACCTGGATTAATAATATTCTTAATCTAGCCGGATTTAATCGCCAAACGGTCAGCCATAAAGAACGCCTTATCACCAGCTTTGGCGGCTTCTGCGGTATTCTCGGGGTTTATTTTGTAAGCGATGCATTGTTGCATGCACAGGCAGCAGCTATGATGATTGCCTCCATGGGCGCATCAGCTGTATTGCTTTTTGCGGTGCCACATTCTGCACTGGCCCAGCCCTGGAATGTGATGGGTGGGCATCTGATATCCGCGCTCATCGGTGTCAGCTGCGCACGTTTCATTCCAGACATGTTGCTGGCTGCAGCCCTGAGTGTCGGCTGCGCCATCGCCGCCATGCATTACCTGAGATGTATTCACCCGCCTGGTGGTGCAACAGCATTGAGCGCCGTAATTGGCGGGCCCATGGTTCATGCAATGGGCTTTGGTTATGTTCTGCAACCGGTACTAATCAACGCCATCGTGATACTGGGTATCGCTATCATATTCAATGCATTGTTCGATTATTACCGCTACCCTGCACTTCATGCAAAAGCGAGCGCTCAAGCAATAACACACGATGAGCATTATCCGCCGATTGCACATGCCGACCTGGTTTATGCACTTAGCCAGATCGATACCCTGGTTACGGTATCTGAAGAAGACCTGCTAAGTATTTACGAGCTTGCAACGGGAAAGGATAAAGCTGCAAGCGATCAGGATTGAGAAATACAATTGATGAAAGTCATCCCTGAATCAAGACTGACATGTCCTTACTGTGGCTATACAGAAACGCTGACCATGCCAACGGATTCATGCCTGTACTTTCATGAATGCAGGCAGTGTAAAAAGTTAATAAAACCTGAAGCAGGAGATTGCTGCGTGTTTTGTTCCTATGGGACTGTTCCCTGTCCCTCGATTCAAATATCAAATGCTAATAACGACTGTTGCTAACGGGCAGGCGTCATTTTATTTGATAACACGCCAATTCCATCGATAGATACTTCTATGGTTTGGCCATCATCCATGGCCGTTGCATTCAGGCCTGTTCCACAGGCAATGATATCGCCCGGATACAGGGTCATATCCTGCGAAATCATACTTACCAGCCTGTGCGGCCGGAACACCATGTCTGTGACCGGGTAGTTCTGCAACAACTCAGCGTCTAACCAGGATTCAACAACAAGCGTATCCACATCCAGGCCCGTGGCAATGTATGGCCCGAAAACACCAAATGTGTCGAATCCCTTGGCGCGTGTCCATTGCGGAAAAGATGGATCACGCTTCAGAATGTCTTTAGCGGTGACATCGTTGATGCAGGTATAGCCAAAGATATAATCAGCGGCTTCCATTTCTGAAACACGGCTACAGGTTTTACCCATAACAATACCCAGTTCACCTTCAAAGAAAACCGGGCCGTCATAGGAAAGTGGTCGAATAATCGGTTGTTTGTGAGCATTGAACGAATTGGACGTTTTAACGAAGTAGAGCGGCTCGGGTGGTATGTCCCATCTTTCATGTTCGGCGCGTGAATAAAAGTTATTCCACAGCGCAAGCATCTTTCCCGGTGTACAGGGCATAAGTATATCTACTTCATCGAGGCGGCAAGTCTCGCCGACAGGCTGCGGGTCATTAAATAACTCACCGCTGTAAATATCTATCGTGTCACCATTAACCACTCCCAACATAATGTTTTTTTTGTAACCGAATTGTAACCAGAGTACCATAAGCTATTGATCTAATTTTATATTTCATTAACGTATAAATCGGGGCAGTAACCGCTTCCGAAGCAATTAAAACAATCCGCTTCAAGCGACCTGCCGGTGATATTAACAAAAAACCGGGCTCCAACAATGTTTGATATATCCAGTCAAGGGGAACTGGTGACAACTGTTCTGTCGTTACTGTTTCCAGCTTCAGTTTTATTTTTCGCTTATCTAGTACGCGGGATCGCCGGATTTGGATCCGCACTGATCGCTGTACCGTTACTGGCTTTGACCTTGCCATTAACCATCGTTGTACCACTGGTGGTATTTCTTGATTATCTCGGTTCGGCAAGCCAGGGAATGAATAATCGTGAAAGCATACAATGGAATGAAATCTGGCCACTACTGCCATTTTCGTTAATAGGTGTTTCGGTTTCACTATATATAATGGAGTCGGTAAAACCGGAAATGCTTTCTGTGGCACTAGGTGGCTTCATTATATTATTTGCGATTTACCAGTTGCTGCCGATGAAACTGGGTCAGGCGAACCGGGTTATTTCTGTTCCGTCAGGCTTCTTCGGCGGCTTCGTTGGTACATTGTTTGGTACCGGCGGCCCTTTCTATGTTATTTATCTGAACCTTCGTCATCTTGATAAAAGCGCTTTTCGCGCAACATTCGCCGCCCTGTTTTTGATTGATGGTGCAATGCGTCTGGTCGGCTACGCAGTAAAGGGTTTCTACACACTGGAAATGTTGAGTTATCTGGCTTTAGCCGTGCCTGTTGCCGGGCTGGGCTTGTTTTTCGGAGGCAAGATACACTCTGCCCTGGGCCGGGATACGTTCGTCAGGTTGATTAGTGTACTACTGCTGGGGAGCGGTACTGCTCTGCTAATGAAAGCCTGATGAATTTCAGGCCAGTTTTTTAACACTCTGAAAACCCTGGCTCAAGCGAACAGGGCGCAGAGTTGTCGGATGTTTTAATCCACAGATGAACGCAGATAAACGCGGATGATACGTGTGTTATTTCTTGTCCGCGAAGAACGCAAAAAAACCATCGTTATATAGTTTTTCGCGTCATTTGCGTTATTTGCGGACAGTATCGTTCTTATCTGTGTTTATCTGTGGACTGTCTTAATGCCCATTCAGGGTTATCTCGGTGAGTAAAATCAGGCGCTACTGTCAGATCAAGCCCCCGGCTTGATCAGTCATGCTAAACGCGGATTGCCGTTTTTGTTGCAATTTGCCATCAGGCTGTGTTTCAGTTCACAATTGACTGGAATAAAACAATCCGTTTTATACAAGTACATTTTTCGGGAAACCCGGATGGAAGATATTTTCAAATTTGCTGATGAATTTGGCCCATTAAAAGTAATACACATTTATGAGCCCTCAGTTAATCTCAAGGCAGTGCTAGTGGTAGACAACGTCGCCAAAGGACCTTCCATTGGCGGCGTTCGTATGGCTGCAGATGTCAGCACTGAAGAATGCATGCGGCTGGCTCGCGCCATGACTTTTAAAAACGCGGCAGCTGGTCTGGCGTATGGTGGTGGCAAGGCCGTACTCTATGGCGACCCGAAAATGCCGAAAACTGAAAAAGAGCAGCTGATTCGCGCCCTCGCCAATGCATTGCGTAATGAGAACACCTATATATTTGCACCTGACATGGGGACCGATGAAGAATGCATGGCCTGGGTGCGAGATGAAATCGGTCGTGTAGTTGGACTGCCGCGTGAAATTGGCGGTATCCCGCTGGATGAAATCGGTGCCACCGGATTTGGTTTGAGTCATGTGGTAGACGTTGCTCTGAACTACTGTGACTTTGAGCTGAAAGGTGCCCGACTGGTCGTGCAGGGCTTCGGTGCAGTCGGTAAACACGCCACGCGTTTTCTCACTCAAAAAGGGGCTGTGCTGGTCGCAGTAGCGGATTCGCATGGTGCCATACACAATGCTGAAGGCCTGGATGTCGACCAATTAATCGCACTCAAGAATGAAGGCAAGTGCGTCACCGATTATCTTGATGCAAAAAAACTGGCACGTGATGATGTGATTGATGTGGAGTGCGATATCTGGATTCCGGCAGCAAGGCCCGATGTGGTCCATGAAGATAACGTTAACCGACTCAATACCAGGCTGGTGGTTGAAGGTGCGAATATCCCCTTTACCCATGGTGCAGAAAAAATCCTGCACGACAAAGGCGTGCTATGCATACCCGATTTTATTGCCAATGCCGGTGGCGTAATCTGCGCTGCTATGGAATATGAAGGCGCCAGTCAGGCTGCAGCCCTGGCTACTATCGAGGAAAAACTACGGCGCAATACCGAGCAGGTGCTGGAAGCCGTTAAACATAAACAGATATTGCCGCGCCAGGCGGCCATGGACATGGCATTGCAGCGCATCAAAAAGGCAATGAGTTTCCGGCGCTATTCATTGTTTTCATGCGGGCCGGATTTCATCTAGTCATGCCTGGTAATACCTGCTTGCTCGGTGAAAAAAGTTCTGATAAGAGCAGGAAGGTGTAGTGATGTACCGGATACGTTTTCATGGTCGCGGTGGTCAGGGAATGAAAACCGCCAGCCGTATTCTGGGCACCGCTTTTTTTCTGCAAGGCTACGAAGTGCAGGACGCCCCCCGCTACGGCGCCGAACGACGTGGTGCACCGATTTTCGCCTATGTTCGCGCTGATAATCAGCCGATAAATGAACGTGGAATCATAACGAATCCTGACCTGGTTATTGTTGCCGATGACAGCCTGGTGCCTGTACCTGCTGCCGGCGTACTCACGGGCGTGGATGAACACACGGTGTTATTGATCAACAGCGATGAAAGCACGGAAACCTGGAAGCACCGGCTAAACCTTTCGTGCAGGGTATTCACTTTACCTGTAGAAGCAGAAGATCGTGCCGAATTACGTTTTATCGGCGCCACCTGTACCGGTGCGGCTGCGCGCTTACTGGGCAAGATATCACGAGACGCGTTACAACAAGCCATAAAGCAGGAACTGGCTGAACTGGGCGATGCGGTAATCGACAAGAACCTCGACAGGGCACTGGATGCTTTTGATCACATGCAGGAACACGAAGGCTGCATACAAACCGGAACGGAAGCCGATGCCACTGATTACTGTAAACCGGCATGGATAGATTTACCGTTTGAAGATGCCCGCGTATCGGCTCCAGACATTCATGCTTCGGCCAACAGCGTTGAGATCAGAACCGGTTTGTGGCGCACACTGCGCCCGGTGATTGACTATCAGCGTTGCAACAGGTGCTGGTGGGTATGCAGCACCTTCTGCCCGGATGGCGCCATCAAGGTGAACGGCCAAACCCCGGAAATCGATTACAACCACTGCAAAGGCTGCATGGTCTGTGTTGCCCAGTGCCCCCCACATGCAATTGAAGCGATACCTGAACAACTTGCCCAGCAGCAGGATGCCAAGCAGGAGGTACCATCATGACGCGCAAGCTGTTAACCGGCAATGGTGCCGCAGCCTGGGGGGCGCGACTGGCAGCAACAGACTATATCCCGGCTTTTCCAATTACCCCGCAAACAGAAATTATCGAGGCCATATCCGGCTGGATTGATCAGGGTGAAATGGATGCGCGTATGGTCACGATGGAATCCGAACATTCGATGATAACCGCAGCGGCATCGGCAGCAGCCAGCGGTATTCGCGTATTCAGCGCCACATCAAGCCAGGGGCTTCTTTATGGCATGGAAATGCTATATACCGTGAGCGGCTGGCGCGCGCCATTCGTGCTGGTGAATGTTTCCCGCGGGCTGGCCTCGCCGATTACACTGGAGCCGGACCATAACGACATCATGGCCGCAAGGGACAGCGGCTTCCTGCAGATCCATTGCTCCACCTGCCAGGAAGTGCTCGACAGTACCTTGATGGCTTTTCGCCTGGCGGAAGATGAACGCATTCGCCTGCCGGTGATAGTCAATATGGATGGATTTTATCTGTCCTTTACCCGCGAACCGGTAGAACTGCCGGACCCGAAAACAGCAAGCCATTTCGTCGGTGACTACGATCCCGAAAATATCCGCTTTCGTGCCAGTTCACCGGTAAGCCAGGCGGTCGCTGTACTGGGCGGTGCGCCGTATTCCTACTTCCGTTATGAAACCCACCTCGCGGCACAGAACGGTCTTGCTGTTTACGATGAGCTATGCAGAGAATTCACTAACCTGTTTGGTCGTGACTATTCGGCGATTGAAGCCTACCAGTGCGATGATGCCGACATCGTTTTCGTCATGCTGGGTTCCTTTGCCACCAAAGCACGGGCTGCAGTAGACCAGTTACGCAAAGCGGGCAAAAAAGTCGGATTATTGCGTCCACGCCTGTTACGGCCGTTCCCGGCAGAAATGTTCCGTTTGTTACTCGCAGGCAAATCCGGTGTTGCCGTGATCGACCAGAACATCTCCATGGGCATGGGCGGGGTATTGCACTCTGAACTCGCGGGTGCGCTTTATGGCCACCCGCACGCGCCGCCGCAGTTGCTGAGCTTTATCGGCGGCTTGGGTGGCCGCGACATCAGCCTGGAAGAGCTTTTCGAGATAGCCGATGTCACCCGCAATGCGGTTGCCATGAAGCAGACCCCGCCACCACGCTTGCTGTATACAGAACAGGAACTGCGCGAAATGCGAAAGTTGCAGGCTGTCGCCAGTGTCGAGCGGGAAGAACTGAATAACAGCGGAGGCGCGAAAAATGACTGAGCAAACTGTAAGCATTTATCGCAGCATGAAAGACCTGCCATCTACCCATTTACTGGGTACCGGTACGCCGATGTGCGCAGGCTGCGGCGGTCTTGAAGCGCTTAACCAGTTGTATGACATCATCGGTGACAAGTCAGTCTTCGTCAATGCCGCCGGTTGCATGACCCTGTTATCAGTGTATCCATTCACGCCGTTTCGCGGCTCATGGTTATACACAGCCATGGCCTCTGCACCGGCCGGTGCCCAGGGTGTGCGTGATGCCCTGGATATCCTGATACAGAAACAACGCATGAAAGCCGATGAAGATATGCAGGTGGTTGTACTTACCGGTGATGGCTCGGCCTATGGCATGGGGTTGTCTGCCACCTCCGGCGCGATTGAACGCAACCTCGATTTTCTTTACATCTGCTATGACAACGAAGGCTATGGCAACACCGGCCAGCAGTTTTCCGCCGCCACGCCACATGGCGCTAAAACGGCTACCAGTACAGGATCCCGGGGCTACCCCGGGTTTAAAAAAGACCTGTTTGCCATCTGGGCGGCGCATAACCCTGCTTATGTAGCCACGGTTGTGGGTGCCGAACCGGTTGACCTGGCACGCAAGATAGAAAAGGCGATGAGCATGAAGGGCCCGCGTATGCTGATTGCCCTGTCACCTTGTCCAACAGGCTGGGATTACGATCCACAAGAAACGGTTACCATAGGCAAGCTTGCAGTGAAAACCGGCATCTGGCCACTTAAAGAATATATTAATGGCCAGCTTGTGCACACCAAAATCCCGAGAGAACGCAAACCGGTGGAAGAATATCTGAAGTTACAGGGGCGTTATAAACACCTGTTTGAACCGCAGAGAAACCAACAACTGATCACCGAGATCCAGAACAAGGTTGACCGCTACTGGGAGAAGCTTGGCCAATAGCTCACAGCTACATCAAAATATGATCCGGCAACATAAAAGTTATTTTCATCGCGGTGGCAACGAACCCCTGCTGGGTAGCACCATTGCCGAACACTTTGCCGATATTACAAAACGCTTTGCTGAACACGAGGCGGTTGTATCAATACCACAACAAAAGCATTTGAACTACAGGGCATTGTCTGGTGCAGTCGATCGGCTCGCAAAAGGACTTGTCGCGATCGACTTTGTTAAAGGTGACCGCATTGGTGTGTGGTCAACCAATAATATCGAATGGTTGATGTTACAAATGGCTACAGCGCGTATAGGCGCTGTGCTGGTCAATATTAACCCGGCTTACCGCTTACGTGAACTTGCCTATGCATTGCAGCGCTCAGAGGTGCAGGGCATCTTTACTATTCCCGCATTTCGCAGCAGCAATTATGTCGACATGCTGGTGGAACTCATTCCCGAGTTAACAAAATCAAATAATGGCGAGCTGAACAGCAGTGAGTTTCCGTTTCTGCGCAAAGTTGTGATGTATGATCCCGACGATGCCGAACGTACCGGGCGTCCACATAGTGGCTTTATGACATGGCCGGAAGTCATAAAGGCTGGTGACAGGATTGCGATTGATAAGCTCGATAACATCACCGCATCACTGGACAGGGATGACCCGATAAACATTCAGTACACTTCCGGCACCACCGGTTTTCCCAAAGCAGTCGAGCTAACGCATCATAATATTCTTAATAATGCCTGGTTTTCAGCCCGGGCCATGCACTTCACTGAAAATGATCGCTTATGCGTTCCAGTCCCGTTTTATCATTGCTTTGGCATGGTGTTGGCAAACCTGTTGTGCCTGTCCGTGGGTGCATGCATAGTCATACCGGCAGAGCATTTTGATCCAGCGGCGGTATTAAAAGCCATAGAATCGGAACGCTGCACTGCGATTCATGGCGTCCCCACCATGTTTATCGCCGAACTGGAACATGCGGATTTCAAAAATTATGACATGTCCAGTTTGCGTACCGGCATTATGGCTGGCGCGCCCTGTCCACCTTCATTGATGAAACGGGTAATGGAAGATATGCATTGCTCCGAGATACTTATCGGTTACGGTGAAACCGAAGCCTCACCACTCACCCACCTGACCACCCGTGATGACAATATGGAGCGGCGCACTGAAACGGTGGGAAAAAACCTGCCACACCAGGAGGTGAAAATTGTCAGCATGGAAACGGGCGAGACTGTCCCCCTGGGTGAGATCGGTGAAATTTGCTTTCGCGGCTATCACATTATGCGCGGCTATTATGGTCAACCGGAAAAGACTGCGGAAGCTATTGGTGATAAAGGCTGGTTGTATTCCGGTGATCTTGGCACCATGGATGCTGATGGTTATGTGCGCATCACGGGGCGACGCAAGGAAATGATCATCCGTGGTGGTGAAAACATATACCCAAAGGAAATCGAAGCCTATCTATTCACTCATCCCAAGGTCGCGCAAGTGTCGATATTTGGTGTGCCTGATGATTTATACGGTGAAGAAATAATGGCGTGGATACAGTTGCATCAGAATGAACAATGCAGCGAAGATGAGATACGTGATTTCTGTAGAGACCAGATTGCGCATTTCAAAATTCCGAAATATATCTGGTTCGTTGATGAGTTTCCGATGACGGTGACCGGTAAACTACAAAAGTATCGAATGCGAGAAATAGCGATGGAGAAGCTGGACCTGTAAAGCTGAAAAGAATTATCAGCGACAGATATCGGATTTCCTGAGATAAAGCTCACCGCTTATAAATACTTGTTTAGAAGAGATTATTTACAATATTCAAATCGGCACAGCCATTTGAAAGGAAGTCACCAAGTGTCGATGTTATCGATCGTGATGATGTGGTTATCGTAAAAGCAGAGCTGCTCGGCGTAGATAAAAAGGATATTGATGTTTCCGTTACTAACAACACTGTGACTATCAAAGGCAAAACCAGTCACGAAGAAAAGGAACTGTATAAGCAGCTGCGTGAAATGGGGGCGAATGCGAAAAAAACTGGTGGCAATAGCTGATACTATGCTATGCAAGTGAATTCTTATATTGTTTGATTAATTTTTGCTCTGAATTACATTCATTTTTACTTACTTGTTCTTAACCAGACTCCGCAGTCATATAGGGCGCATAATTGTTCAATAAGAATTTATTACGATCTTGCCACTTCATAGGAGATATAGCTTAAAATTTCATATCCTCGTAATACTTGCATCACTTATAACGCTCTTGTCATTAAATGAAAAATCCGAAGGGCTAGAAAAGAAGTTTAATGTCGGTATTGGAACTTATGCGCTTAAGGTTGCTTATGATGATCCCTATGCACTGGATGATGATCTCAGTGGTATTGGGATATCACTATCATATGCGGTCTCAGATCAATTCGCTCTTAGAGGTGAATATTAATCATTAGATCATGATGATATTTGCTCTTGATGACACTGGTATCGATCTGGTTATCTACTTTGGTACTGGTTTAGCTACACATGGATTCAAGGCCTATATAGGTGGTGGCATTTTCAACGAACCCTGGGAATTATCAGGCTACGAAGAAGATTTTAGAGGCCTTCAAATCAATGGGGGTATTGGGTATAACTGGGATCCGGTTGCGCTTGATTTTGTACTTGGGATTAGAGACTCAAGTGATTACGAAGACTTTATTCAGCGTGCTCTCTTTATAAATGTTGACGCGGCGGCCATATCGGGCTCATTGATACTGTCAGCCAGGTTTTAATATTTGCATCAGTATTATGAATAATTTCACTATGCTTCAAAGTCAGTCTCTGTGGCTGCCGTTTTTATATGACTTGAGAAACTTACCGAGCGGCAGCTCACTACCTATTCTGTTAAAAAACTCCGTTTCAAGCAGTAGTGAAAAAATCTTAGCCTCTATAACAGATTGCTGATGGTTTGATATGAGGGGCCATATGAAAAATCAGGTTTCATCACCAAGACCCACGTATTGTCTCATGATCAATATTTGAGTCGCATATTAGGAAAGATTGAGTTTCGTCGAAAATTAGGCCATAACAAAATTTAGAGTTTTTCAACAGAATATACCCTTAACGGACTGTCACTTTCATGTTGAAAATACTTGTCTTAACACTGGCCCTATAAAGAAAGCGCACGCCAGGCAGCTAATAATGCAAACAAAACAAAAATTACACCACTTAAACGATGCAACCATAGAAGTGGAAAACGCTGTAATACTGTGCGTCCAAACCAGACTCCGAGTACGGAAACCAGAACCAATGCTATTGTCGCGCCAAGCCAAACTGGAAAAGGATTCATGCTACTGGCTAGCCCAGCTACCGCAATTTGTGTCTTATCACCGAATTCAGCCACAAATATCAAAAGCAATGTAGTGAAGAATATACTATGACCCGGTCTCTCCACTACCTTATCTGAGCTGACTTCATCCTGGGTACGTAAAGCATGAATACCAAATGCACCGAATAATATTGCCACCAAGCCTGCAGTTACTCGCTCAGGTATCCAAGCGGACACACCTGCACCAAATAATACTGCCAGAGTGTTAAGCACGACAAATGCTACAGCTGCACCTAGTATCACAGGCCAATGGCGGTGACGGGCAGCAAGTGTCATACACACTAGTTGACTCTTATCACCGATTTCAGCCATGGCAATTAGGAAAAAAGTCGATAATGAAATGGGCAGTGATTCAACAGGCAGCATAATAAAATTACAGACAGCACTATGGTTGTAAGCTGGGTAAATATATTTTGAAGTCTACCCGAAAAACCTTCGAGATACAGGAAAGGGTGTCCGCTCACGACCCTTTCGTGGATGATAGCAGGGTTAATTCTGCTGCCCGTGATTTATACGATTGTGGCTTTATCATCAAATTTAGGACATACACCGCCAGTACCTATTTATATGCTTCCACCATTTTTCATTGTGGTTATCTTAGGTACTCCTTCAGTTATCACATTAATGTTGTCTACGATACCTGTTGTTGCTCTTTATACATTCACTCTTTTCTATGTTGAAAAAAAATGGATCTTCAGTATTGAGTTACTTATATTGGTATTAAACGGAATGATGATGATTGCTTTTTGGAATGATGGGGTAGCTAACGAGGGCTTACTATTCATGGTGATCGTTGCGGCAATTCAAGCGGGCGAATCAGTTGTATTTATGGCTCTTTTTTATGCCTGCTACAGGATGAATACAGATAAAATTTACTATATGACGAACCTGTTATTTTTATTATTACTTGAATGCTGCTTATTTCCAATAGCAATCATTCCTGGTGAATCTTCTCATCTTGTCTACGGCTAATTATAGATGTTACAAATTCATCTCATGTGTAAATTGTCTGATCACTCATAAAGCCATATTGTAATGTGTCAGTTTAATTCTGGTTTTTACATTCTATCTATTACTTACCAATACAGAAATCAGCGAAGATTCTTCCTAGTAAATCTTCACTGCTAAATTCACCGGTTATGCTCGATAATTCAAGTTGTGCAAGCTTGAGTTCTTCGGCTAGCAATTCCCCTGTATTATTTTTTAAACATTGCGCAGCTTTGTTTAAATAACCCGATGCATTGTTTAATGCTGTTATATGTCTGCGCCTTGCAATAAACTGACCTTCGGTATGTCGTTCATAACCCATGCACTGCTTTAAGTGCTGTCTAAGAAGATCAATGCCTTCACCACTGCTTGCTGACAGATAAATCTCCGTATTAATATCTTTTTCGACTATACGGTTTTCCTCTCCGCTCAAATCTGTTTTATTAAATACAACACTTATCCCGGTGGCATTTGGTATCTGTTTATAGATATCCACTGGTAATAATTCTTTTGTTTGTGAATCGATGACATACAGTAATCGATCACATTTTTCTATTTCTTTCCATGCGCGCTTTACACCTTCCTGCTCAATAATATCTTCCGATTCACGCAAGCCTGCAGTGTCGATAACATGCAACGGTAAACCATCAATTTGAATATGCTCACGTAACACGTCGCGTGTTGTTCCTGGTATATCCGTTACGATTGCAGCTTCGCTCTCTGCAAGCTGATTAAGTAAACTTGATTTGCCAGCATTTGGTTTGCCTGCAATAACAACGGTCATACCTTCTTTTAACAAACAGCCCTGTTTAGCAGATTCAAATACTCTTGTAACCTGTGTATTTATTGTATTTAACTTTTCAGCGACTACTTTGTCAGCAAGAAAATCTATTTCTTCTTCGGGAAAGTCCAGCGCTGCTTCAACATACATGCGTAACTGAATAAGCTGTTCGACCAGTGCTTGTATACTGGATGAGAATTCTCCTTTGAGTGAGCGTATTGCAGCACGAGCAGCATCTTCACTTTCAGCGGCGATTAGATCTGCAATTGCCTCTGCCTGTGCTAGATCAATCTTTTCATTCAAAAATGCACGCTCTGAAAATTCACCGGCACGCGCAACTCGTGCGCCATGCTTCAATGTTTGTTGCAATAGCAGATCAAGAACGACCTGACCGCCATGGCCATGCAACTCCAGCACCTCTTCACCGGTAAACGAGTTTGGTTGCTTGAAATACAGTGCAATGCCCTTGTCGATAACGCTGCCTGTATCATCATTAAAAGACAGGTATTCAGCTATGCGGGGTTGCGGACAATGACCAAGGATTACTTTCGCGATTGATATAACCTGTGGTCCGGAGACACGCACAATACCAACACCTCCCTGGCCTGGTGGTGTTGCTATTGCCGCTATAGTATCCATTAACGGAGTTAAAAGATTTTTTACTCTCTTTCGATGCGCCGGGTAATCACATACTGCTGCGCAATCGAAAGGATGTTGTTAACCACCCAGTAAAGAACGAGGCCGGAAGGGAAGAAGGCGAACATGACAGTAAACACGAATGGCATGTACTGAAAGATTTTTTGTTGTACGGGATCAACGGGGGCCGGGTTGAGTTTTTGTTGTATCCACATTGAAATGCCCATAACGATCGGCAGGATAAAATATGGGTCTTTTGCAGACAGGTTATCAATCCACAAGATGAAAGGCGCATGACGCATTTCAACACTTTCCAGCAGTACCCAGTACAAGGCAATGAATACCGGCATCTGTACAAGAATTGGAAAACACCCGCCCATTGGATTTATTTTTTCACGCTTGTACATGTCCATCATGGCCTTGCTCATGGCCTGGCGGTCATCCCCAAAACGCTCTTTCATTTGCTTGATGCGTGGCGCCACCTTGCGCATTTTCGCCATCGAACGATAGCTCATTTCAGACAATTTATAGAAGATGGCTTTAACCGTAATTGTCAGAAATATAATGGCCCAGCCCCAGTTGCCAAACCAGCCGTGAAAAATATCGAGCAGCCAGAACAGGGGTTTCGCAATAATCGTGAGAACACCGTAATCAACGGTCAACTCAAGTCCCGGTGCAATCTCCTTTAGTTGATTTTGTAGCGTTGGTCCAACAACCAGCCTGGCATTAAAACTACCAGTACCCTGAGCAGAAATTTTCTGTGCTGGTGAACGCGCACCGAGGAGATATTTATATGTATTGGATGGATTCTTGCTGTAAAAAAGATTATCAATACCAGCTTCGGGTATCCATGCAGCAAGAAAATAATGCTGAATCATTGCGAGCCAGCCACCCGTTAATTCACAGCCTTTTTGACTATTACTGATATTAAGGCAGCCGTCGCCAATTGTTGCTTTTAAATTCTGTTCAGCGATATCTTCGAAGTCAACTTTTTCATACTTGATGACATCATTGAACACGACTCCGCCGGTATAAGTCCTTATAAAGGCATTACTGTTATCTTCTGCAGGCGGTGTGCGTACCAGTTGCATATACTGGCTACCGCTCCAGTTCTCGCTGCCGGCTTCAACAACATGCTGCAGATCGATTACATATTCACCACGTCGAAATGTATATATCTTGTTTACGCGGACACCATTTTCACCCGTCCATTGCAAAGGCACCTTGATCTCATCCACGCCTTCAGCAAGCCGGTATGCGGTTTTTTCCGCCGTGTAAACAGCATTATGTGTTGGTGCAGTATCGGCATTGACTGAAACCAGGCCGGATTGTGCAATGAAAAAGTTGATATCTGTATCAGACATCAACACCAGTTTCTCTTCCGGGTTTTCAGCCGTTTTAGCGTATTCGCGCAAAACAGCTTTTCTGATGTCTCCGCCCCTGGTATCGATCTCGATATCCAGTACATCGGTAATGACATTAATTCGCTGACTGACGGCCTGCTGCTTATTGCTTTCGACAAAGCCCGCCTCATCCGGGGTGGCCGCTGCTTCGGGTACTTCAGCGACCTCCTGTTGCTTTGCTGGTGGTGTTGTCTCGGCTACAGTCGCTTCCGGCTTCGGCCCGTAATCCATCTGCCACTCTGCCCACAGCAGGTAACTGATGAAAAACAGGGTGAAATACAACAACAGGCGCTGGTTTTCCATCAGTGATCCTTTCGTGTCATGCTCAGGTTGTTATTGTCAGGTACGGGATCATAGCCGGCGGAATGCCAGGGATGACAACGGCTTATGCGACGCATCGCCATCCAGCTGCCGCGAAAGATTCCGAAACGCTCTACCGCTTCAATCGCATAACTGGAGCAAGTGGGTGTATAACGACAGCTTGGTGCCAGATAAGGGCTGATCGTATAACGATACAGTTTTATCAGTGCTATCAGGATTTGGCGCATAATTTTTTCAGTTTCTGCCAGTGTTGTTCCAATGATTGAATCAAGCGGCTGTTATTTGCGCTGCTGCTCTTGTGCCCGGCCAGAACCACGTAATCCGCACAACATATCTCGTGTTGTTTTTGCCTGAAGCTTTCACGGATGATTCTTTTGAGCCGGTTGCGCGTTACTGCGAGTCTTGCCCTTTTTTTTGAGATTGCCAGGCCTAAACGCGGAAACTCAATGTCATTTTGCCTGGCGAGTACGGTGAAGTATTGATCACTTGAGCGCACTGCCTTGTCAAAAACCCGGTTGAACTCGGAGGCCTTCAACAACCTGGCACGCTTTTGCAAGCGCGCCCTGCGCACGATTCTTCGGCCTCTTTAAAGCGCCAGACGATGGCGGCCTTTTGCACGGCGCGCCTTCAAAACCTTACGACCACCCAGCGTACGGCTGCGTGCACGAAAACCATGTGTTCTAGCGCGTTTGATTCGGCTTGGTTGAAATGTTCTTTTCATTGCCTTGAACCTGTACCTATGTATTCAGCGAACCGCGCATTTTACTCATGCGGATGGCCCGAGTCAAAGCAGAAGCTGCTGTTTTTTATATGTTTTGAGTAAATAATTAAAAGCTTGTGGATAACCCCGAATAACGGGTATAGAATGCAGCGTTCTTCCTGCCTATATATCTTAATCATCATTCGATCGGAGGGTTGGGTTCGAGTGAACAATGCACTATGGACGAATTGTCTACAAAGACTGGAACAGGAGCTGTCTGATCAACAGCTGAATACCTGGATTCGCCCTTTACAGGTGCGCGAGGACACTAATCAACTGACCTTGCTGGCGCCCAACCGTTTTGTACTCGACTGGGTAAAACAGAATTTCAGGGACAAGATCGAGGACATTCTGCTCGAAGTTTCCCGTGATGATGATGTCAATTTACTGCTTGAAATTGGCACCCAATCAGGCCCGGAAAAACCGGCACCGCCAACTGATAGCCCTGTAAAAACCCAACCGGTAGCACAACAAAAATCTGCGCCAGTCACTGATTTTGGTATTCCAACAAAAGTTACGAAACCCAGGCCAGTCATAGATAGCAACCTTAACCCTGCTTTTACCTTCGAGAACTTTGTTGAAGGTAAATCCAACCAGCTGGCAAAAGCAGCTTCACAGCAAGTCGCGGAAAACCCGGGTGAGGCCTACAATCCGCTGTTCCTCTATGGTGGTGTGGGGCTGGGCAAAACCCACCTGATGCATGCAGTCGGCAACATGATGCTCAAGCATCGCCCCGACGCAAAAGTTGTTTATCTTCATTCCGAGCGTTTTGTCGGCCATATGATCAAGGCCTTGCAGCACAACGCCATCGATGCCTTCAAACAGTACTACCGCTCGCTCGATTGCATGCTGATCGATGACATACAGTTTTTTGCCGGTAAGGAGCGTTCTCAGGAAGAATTTTTCCATACCTTCAACGCATTACTGGAAGGCGGACACCAGATCATCCTCACCTGCGACCGTTACCCGAAAGAAGTCGATGGCCTGGAAGAGAGATTACGTTCGCGCTTTGGTTGGGGTTTGCCGGTATGCATCGAACCTCCCGAACTGGAAACGCGTGTCGCCATTCTGCAGAAAAAAGCTGAAGAATCAGGCATTCACTTTCCGAATGAAGTGGCATTTTTCATTGCCAAGCGCATTCGCTCCAATATACGAGAACTTGAAGGCGCTTTCCGTCGCGTCATGGCAACCGCTAATTTCACCGGCAAACCGGTAACGATGGAATTTGCCAAGGAGACACTGCGCGACCTGATTGCCTTACAGGACCGTATCGTAACCATAGAAAACATTCAGAAAACCGTTGCGGAATATTACAAGATACGCAGTTCAGATCTGCTATCCAATCGCCGCAGCCGTTCGATTACGCGACCCAGACAACTCGCCATGGCCTTATCCAAGGAGCTTACCAACCACAGTTTGCCTGAGATCGGAGAAGCATTTGGTGGAAGAGACCATACCACCATCTTGCATGGCTGCCGTAAAATAGCCGAATTGCGCGAATCTGATGCAAAGATTAACGAAGACTATATGAATATGATGCGGATTCTGAGCAATTAACACAAAATAACAAGCTCTAGATGAACTGTGTGTGTAATGTGGATAAAGTGTAGACAATAAAGGCTTGAAAAGTTATCCACAGATCATCTACAGTAAAGCACTGTTGAGTTCCCACTAACTGCTTTAATATTCACAGTTTAAGTTATTGAATATATTAATAATATAAGACTTATCCACAGAAATGACTGTAACTAATTATAACTACTAAATATATATATATAAAAAATAATACTAATAGGTAGCTCGCATGAAATTTCAGATCCAGAGGGAAGATCTGTTAATCCCATTACAAAAAATTATCGGTGCTGTAGAAAAACGGCAGACGATGCCAGCCTTGTCCAACATTCTTATCAAGGCTGATAATGAAAAAATATCCCTTACGGCAACTGACCTGGAAATTGAACTGGTAACCACGCTGAACATGGTTGCAGATGAGGCGGGTGAAACCACGGTACCCGCTCGGAAGTTGCTTGATATCTGTAAAGCTCTACCTGAAGAATCAAATATTAGTATTGCAGTAGATTCTAATAAGGCATTGATTAAATCAGGTCGAAGCCGCTTTTCACTATCAACTTTACCTGCTGAAGATTTTCCATCACTGGATTCAATCAATACCGTGGCGGAATTTGAGTTGCCTCAAACAACATTAAAAGAGCTGATCGACAAGACTTCATTCGCGATGGCATTACAGGATGTACGCTATTACCTGAATGGTCTTTTGCTGGAAGTCAGTACGGGTTTAATACGTGCCGTTGCAACAGACGGTCATCGGCTTGCTTATTGTGAAAAACAGGCTGACTGTGACCTGGCTGAAATCAAACAGGTCATAGTGCCAAGAAAGGGCATTCAGGAACTGGTCAGACTGCTCGAGGATAGCGACGAATCCTTGAAAATATTTCTGGGAAGCAACCACATCAGGATTGAAGTTGGAAATATCCGGTTTACATCTAAATTAATCGACGGTCGCTTTCCTGATTACAACAGGGTCATACCGGAAGACGGTAAAAATATAATCATTGCAAATCGAGAAAATCTCCGCCAGGCACTGGTCAGGGCATCCATCCTGTCGAATGAAAAATACCGTGGAATCAGGCTGATTGTGGATGGAGATGTATTACTGCTTCAGGCACAGAACCCGGACCAGGAAGAGGCTGATGTTGAAGTAGAGGTCAACTACAAGGGTGATGCGCTGGAGATCGGCTTCAATGTCAATTACATGCTCGACGTACTCAACGTTACTGATGCAAGCACGGTACAGGGTACTTTACGAGACTCTAACAGCAGTTGCCTGATGACATATCCGGATCACCCGGATTGCAAGTACGTCATCATGCCGATGAGGTTATAGTACCGAGAATCTGATATTTCGATATCAGATTGTTCTTCAGTACAAAACGCAGCTTTCATGCAACTATCACATCTTAAGATTCGTGACTTTCGTAATCTTCTCGATGTTGAATTTGAACCCTGCAGCGGCGTTAACCTCATTTATGGCCTGAATGCTTCCGGTAAAACCAGCCTGTTGGAGTCTATATATTATCTGAGCCATTTAAGATCTTTCAGAACACCCTATCTTTCAGATCTGATCAATCACAACGCTAGCCGTCTGCAGTTACTGGCAAAAGCAAAAGATCAACTTGATAATCAAATTCCCATCGGTATTGAACGCAGCAAGGACTCACTCGAAGTCCGCGCCAACCAGAAACCCATACAGCGCGTAGCCGACATCACCGCTATATTTCCCGTTCTGGCGATACACCCTGACAGTTATCGACTGATAACGGGTAGCCCCGGTGAAAGAAGAGCGTATATAGACTGGGGAGTGTTCCACGTGGAACAGGGGTTTTTTGAAGCCTGGCAGCGCTACAAGAAAGCATTGTCACAAAGAAATGCAGCACTAAGGTCCGGGCAAAAACCGTCTTATTGCAAACTCTGGGATAAGGAACTCGACCTTGCAGCGCAACACATCGATGTTAAACGAGAAAAATACATTCAGGACCTTTATCCGTTCTACCTGAACCTGATTGAGCGATTTTTCCCGGAGCAGCAAGTGAAGCTGGAGTACAGGCGGGGCTGGAAGAACGAACAAAGTCTTCGAACTGTGCTGGAACAGGCATTTGACCGTGACCTGAAACGGGGAATGACTCAGGCGGGCCCACACAGGGCGGATTTATATATACAGGTCGATGGAAAATCAGCTCAGACAGGAATATCCCGTGGTCAACAAAAAGTGCTGGTGGCTTTGCTGAAACTCGCGCAGGTTCAGCAGTTCAGTCAATCAGCAGCACGGCATTGCATACTCCTGTACGATGACCTGGCTGCCGAACTGGATAGAGAGCACCGCAAACAAATTATGTCGGTTTTAAAGTCGATGCCGATACAGCTTTTTCTGACTGCGATAGAGCCAGATCAAATAGATATGCAGGGGTGGTCTGATGTTCGCATGTTCCACGTGGAACAGGGTCAGTTGAAATAAAGTTCTCTGTGTTGCTACTGTGGATATTTATTCTCTATCTGTAGTGTGTCGCTACAACGTATTGTGCTTGAAAGCCTGATATAATGCGTTTTTTAGATGTCCATGTATTATCTCTATGAGTTCTGAACAAACCTACGATTCATCCAATATTAAAGTACTAAAAGGGCTGGATGCTGTACGCAAGCGCCCCGGTATGTACATTGGAGACACCGATGACGGTACCGGCCTGCATCACATGGTATTTGAGGTGGTTGATAATTCTATCGATGAAGCACTGGCAGGCCATTGTTCTGAAATTAAAGTAAAGATCCATAGCGATAATTCAGTCACCGTGA
>Ga0316193_10000656_pt1 | contig 21933 bp, 19 predicted proteins | sample MerIslsedime2_MG_FD_207735 | JGI IMG/M metagenome (GOLD analysis project Ga0316193, IMG submission 207735) | Coastal sediment microbial communities from Maine, United States - Merrow Island sediment 2 | ecosystem: Environmental > Aquatic > Marine > Coastal > Sediment | place: USA: Maine... | reverse complement strand
CCGTTGTCGACACGTTCCCAGCGGGTCTCATGGCGGACGAGATCCTCACCCCCGGTGAGGGGCAGGTCAGGGCGCTGCTCTGCTTGTCGGGCAATCCTCTGCTGACCGTCCCCAACAGCAACGGGCGCCTGGAGGAGGCGCTGAAGGCCCTCGAGCTGCTCGTCGTGATCGACATCTTCCGCAACGAAACCGCGAACCACGCGCACTACATCCTGCCGGGCACCAGCGCCTTGCAGCGCCCGGACTTACCTTTCGTGTTTCAGTCCCTGATGGGCGCGCAGCCGGTTCCGTACGCCCAGTACACCGACGCGCTCCTGCCGCCCGAAGACGAGCAACGCGACGAGACGATGATTCTGCTGCAACTTGCGCGCGCTTGTGGGTCTACGTTGTTCGGTTCACGGATGGCGAACGGTTTTCTCAACGGCTGGCTCGGCCTTGGCAATCTGCCCGCGGTCGGGCGCCGGTTCGGGCTCACGCCTGAGCGCTTTTTGGGGCTGATGGCGCGGGCGTTTCGACTCGGTTCGTTGAACAGCCTTCGCAAGGAGCCCCACGGACGCTTGCTCGAAGCGAATCAAGGACAGGACTTTCTCGGTAAGCGGGTGGTGACCGACGATGGCCTGGTCAATTTGGCCCCGGTGGAGCTGGTTGACGCTACCAGGATCCTCGAAGCGACCTTCGAGCTAGAGCGGACGCAGCGCGACAAGCTCAAGTTGATCAGCAAGCGAGAGCAGCACAGCCACAATAGCTGGCTGCACAACCACCCGCGTTTCGTCGAGGGCAAACGCTCGACCAACTATCTCTACATGAACCCATTGGACGGCGAGACCGCCGGGGTCGAGTCGGGTGCGATGGTCGAGGTCCGCAGCAGCGTCGGCTCGGTCCGCCTGCCGGCTCAGCTCACCGACGAAATGATGGTCGGCGCCGTGGCACTGCCTCACGGCTGGGGACACGAGGCGGCAGATGGCTTGAGCGTAGCGAGCAAGACGACGGGAGCCAACGCAAACCTCCTGGCCGCAGACGGCCCGGACGCCCTCGAGTACTTCTCGGGAATGGCGAAACTCAACGGCATCTGGGTCGAGGTAACCCCGGTCGACTGATCGCAGTGCCAGTGTCAGTGTCAGTATCAGCGTCAGCCGGGGAGTAGGAGCTTGCCGGACTCGGTGGTGGAGAATGTGCCCCACCAGCGGTTGATGTTGTCGAGTCCTTCGACGGGGAGCTCGAGGGGCTGGATGTAGCCGAAGCACACGCCGATTGCGAAGTCGGCTAGGGTGAGGGTGTCGCCTGTGACGTAGGCGTTGTCTGCGAGGTTGGCGTCGAGGACCTCAGCGTACTTGCGGAAATCCTTGTTGGCGCGCTCGACGATTTCTTGATCCGGGTTGTTGCTGCTGAAGAACTTCTGTCCAAAGAGGCGGTTCAGGGCGTTGGTCAGGTGGTTTGATTCCCAGAACATCCAGCGGAGGATGTCGTAGCGTTTGGCCGACTTCGGCCAGAGGTCGGTGTCGCCTTTGCCGGCGAGGTAACACATGATTGCGTTCGACTCCCATAGGACGGTGTCGCCGTCGACGAGAGTGGGAACCTTTCCGTTCGGGTTGAGGGCGAGGTATTCAGGCGTGCGTTGCTCGCCGGCGCGGAGGTCGACAGTGTGGGTTTCGAGCTCGATGCCGAGCTCGTTGGCGACAGCGTGAACCTTGCGGGCGTTTGGCGAGAACAGATTGGTGTAGAGCTTCATTGGGGACTCCTCCATGGGTGAGCTTACCCCCAGGATCGGGGGACGTTACAGGCTGGGGAGGCACGGGTTGATTGTAAAAGTTCTGTCACCAACGACCCGATCTCTCGTAACCCGCTTCCCGGTCTGCGATACAAGGATAGGTCGCGTCCGCGACAAGCGACAGACGCAATGCTCAAGCAATGGATAGGTAAGGCGTTCCTTCGGGTCGCTGGTTGGAAGACAGAGGGGGAGCGCCCCGCGGCGGATCGGTACGTGATCATCGCCGCGCCGCACACGTCCAACTGGGACATGCCCTTCATGCTGGCGATGGCGTTCGTCTACGACATCCCCGTCCGGTGGATGGGCAAGCACACGCTGTTCAAGGCGCCGTTCGCTTCCTTCTTCAAGCGCCTGGGCGGCATTCCGATTGTTCGCCATCGCCCCGGCGGCGTCGTCGGGCAGATGGTCGAGCACTTCGAGAACAACGACTCACTGGCCTTGATGGTGCCCGCCGAGGGGACCCGCTCGCATGTCGACTACTGGAAGTCGGGCTTCTACCACATTGCGCGAGGCGCCGATGTGCCGGTCATCCTTTCGTACCTCGACGTCAGCAAGAAGGTCGGAGGCGTCGGTCCCGCGATCGAGCTCACCGGCGACTTCGGCGCGGACATGGACAAGATTCGCGAGTTCTACGCCGGGATGCAGGGGTTTCGCCCGGAGAACATCGGCGTGATCAGGCTGCGCGAGGAAGACGTGGAAGCGGTCGTCGACCACGATGCCGCCGAGGCCGACGAAATCGAGCGGCTCGCCGGCAACCTGTAACATTTCAGCTCGCAGGACGTCCTTTACATTCGCAGCCAGGTCGTGAAACGATTTGGGCCTTCGAAAGGCGTTGTAATGAGCGAGAGTGCCGTATGGCTCAAGGTCCTCGATCCGGAGGAGCTTCCCGAGGGCCGCGTCAAGGCGGTCACGTGCAAACATCGAACCCTCTGCCTGACGCATTTCGAAGGGCAGTTCGGGGCACTGGACAACAAGTGCCCGCACCAGGGTGGGCCGCTAGGAGAAGGCTCGATCGAAGGCGGCTTGCTCCGGTGTCCGTGGCACGGCTGGGACTTCGATCCACTCACCGGCAAACCGCCGGGCGGCTTCGATGATGGCGTCGAAACTTTCCCTGTGGAGGTCCGGGAAGACGGCGTGTACGTCGCGTTCCCCGAGGAAGAGCTTCACGTTCGTACGTCGAGCGACGTCATGGTCGAGACGCTGCTCAACTGGGGCGTACGATGGGTGTGGGGCATCGTGGGGCATTCGAACCTCGGGTTCGCCGATGCCATGCGGCGAAAGGAAGCCGCGGGAGAGCTGGGCTACTTTGGCATCCGTCACGAAGGCGCTGCCGCGTTTGCCGCGTCGGCCTATGGCAAGCTCACAGGACGGCCCGCCGCGTGTTTCGCGATCGCGGGGCCGGGCGCGACCAATCTTCTGACAGGGCTCTGGGACGCGCACGTCGACCGTGCTCCCACGCTTGCGCTGACAGGTCAGGTGCCGACGACCCTCATCGGGCGGGGCGCCTTCCAAGAGGTGGACCTCGCCGCGGCGTTTGGTGGTGTGGCGAAGTACACCGCGGTGGTCGCCAAGGATTCGAACTTCGCCGAGCTCGCAAGCCTCGCCTGCAAGCACGCGATCCTGGAGCAGGGTGTTTCCCACATGGTGTTCCCGGACGACGTGCAGGTGGTCGAAGCGCCAGACACGAAGGCTGGCTCCCCGGAAGGCCGGATCACAGCACGTGACATCGCGCCGCCTCAAGACTCGCTCGACGCAGCGGTGAAGCGAATCGGCGAGGCAAAGCGCCCCGTGTTCATCGTCGGGCATGGCGCCCGGTTCGTGATGGAGCCGGTCATCGCGTTGGCCGAGCAGCTCAACGCGCCCGTGATGACCACGTTCAAGGGCAAAGGTCTCATCGCCGATGATCATCCGCTCGGCTGTGGGGTGCTCGGGCGCAGCGGGACGCCGGTGGCGAGTTGGTTCATGAACGAAGCCGACTTGCTCGTGGTGTTTGGTGCGAGCTTCAGCAACCACACAGGGATCACGAGCTACAAGCCGATCGTTCAGGTCGACTACGACCCCATGATGCTTGGTCGGCTCCATTCGGTGACGGTTCCCGTCTGGGGCGAGATCGGCGTGACCGCAGGACTCCTGAAGGAGCGCCTCGGGTCGACGTCGGCGGTCGACCAGCGGCCCGACGTCGTCGAGCGATGGAAGATTTGGCGTGAAGAGAAAACTCGCCGGCTCAGCGAAGTCGAGGGGGGCGGCGTGCACTCGGCGGCGATCTTCGCCGCGCTGACGGCGACCGCACCGGAAGATGCGATCATTGGCGTGGACGTCGGAAACAACACGTACTCATTCGGCCGCTACTTCGAGTGCAAGCGGCAATCGGTGCTGATGAGCGGCTACCTCGGCTCGATTGGGTTCGGCTACCCCGCGGCGATGGGTGCGTGGGCCGCTACTCAGGAGAGCGATCCGCGCTTCAGCGGCCGCAAGGTCATCGCGGTCACGGGTGACGGCGGGTTCGCGCAATACATGGCCGAGTACACGACCGCCGTGAAGTACGGGATGGACATCACCCACGTCCTGCTGAACAACAGCGAGCTCGGCAAAATCAGTAAGGAGCAACGCAGCGCAGATTATGACGTGTGGCAAACATCGCTCCACAATCCGAGCTTCGCCGAGTACGCGGAGCTTTGCGGGGCCTTGGGGCTTCGCGTGACGTCCGCCCATCAACTGGAGGGCGCGCTTGCCGAGGCGTTGGCGCACGATGGCCCGGCGACCGTCGAAATCCTCGCCGACCCACTCCTCATTTGATGCAAGGAAACGAATGACCGTCACGCAGGTTCGCAAACAAGAGAAGGTCTCCGTCGCCAAGTGGAGTGAGCTCCCAGACCGAGAGCCAACTTATGCACTGGTGTCAGGTGTGGACTTGGTGGTGCTTCGCTACGACGACGAGGTGTCGGTGTTGTACGGTCGGTGTCTTCACCGCGGCGCCTTGATGGCCGATGCCCGAGTCGAGGGGGAGAACCTCATCTGCGGCCTACATGGCTGGGACTATCGGTACGACACGGGCGTCAGCTCCTACAACAACGTCGAGGTGCTGCCGAAGTTCCGAGCGTGGGTCGATCACGATGCGGACGCAGTGCTGGTCGATAAAGAAGAGATTCGGGCTTGGGCGGAGAAGTCGCCGCAGCCCTACGATCGACACGCGTATCTCGGTCTCTACGCGGACGTGCACGGGGCCCCCGAGGAGCCGTTCAACGGGTACATCCAAGAGCTTGCTCGCAACGGCTTGAAGAAGCTGGGCCACGACGGTCCCCTCTCTGCCATGGGGGTGCCGCGGCAGCAGCTTCCGCTTTGGGATGACGTACTGCTCTTGACGGCTCAGCTCGCCCGGAAGCCGCTGCTCGGTGATGTGCCGGTCGGGTCCGACGTCGTCATCGGCCCGAACGCCAAAAAGCCACTGCATCTCGATATACCGCTCTTCGTCAGTGACATGAGCTTTGGAGCCTTGAGCCGCGAGGCCAAGGTCGCGCTTTCCAAGGGTGCCGAGATGGCTGGTACTGGAATCTGCTCCGGAGAAGGGGGCATGCTGCCCGATGAGCAGGCGAGCAACTCTCGCTACTTCTACGAGATCGCCTCGGCACGTTTCGGCTGGAGCATGGACAAGGCGAAGAAGTGCCAGGCGTTTCACTTCAAGGGCGGGCAGGGCGCCAAAACCGGGACGGGCGGACATCTGCCCGGCAACAAGGTGACCCCGGAGATTGCCTCCGTGCGCGGGCTCGAACCAGGGCAGGCGGCGATCAGCCCTGCCACCTTCCCCGATTTGGATGGACCTGCCGACTTCCGGCATCTCGCCGACGAAGTCCGGGACGCCACCGGGGGCATCCCCATCGGTTTCAAGCTGAGCGCGCAGCATATCGAAAACGACATCGACTTCGCGCTCGAGTCGGGCGCTGACTACATCATCCTCGACGGTCGGGGGGGCGGGACGGGCGCCGCACCCAACATTTTTAGAAACAACATTTCCGTCCCGACGATGGTGGCGCTGGCACGTGCACGGCGTCATCTCGATGCGCGTGAGCGCACGGACGTGACCCTGGTCGTCACCGGTGGGCTTCGGACCGAAAGCGACTTCGTGAAGGCGCTGGCCCTAGGCGCCGATGCGATCGCTGTCTCGAACTCCGCGCTTCAAGCCATCGGTTGCCTGGGGATGCGGGCTTGTCAGACCAATAACTGCCCTGTCGGAATCGCTACGCAGCAGAAGCATCTGCGGGCGCGGCTCGAGATCGAAAAGTCGGCGCAGCAGCTCGATAACTATTTGCGGGCGACGGTCGACCTGATGAAAGTGCTGGCGCGCGGCTGCGGGCATGCGCACCTCAGCCAGTTTGAACAGAGCGACCTCACGACCTGGAAGCGCGAGATCGCCCAGCTCACTGGCATCCACTATGCAGGAGTCGCGCCGCTATGACCTGGAAGACCCTTGGTGCGGTGTTCCCCGGGGAGCTTACGGAGCCACGGCTTCAGCTGCACTGGGCGGCGCAGTTGGTGAGCGCGCCGGGGACGAGCTTGCTTCCGGCAGAAGCGGACGATAGCCACACCAACCTCGATTGGGATTCGAAGCTCGGTGTGTTGGCCGGGCGCAACGTAGGTGCGCAGCACCTGCGGGCGGCGTTGGTGTTCGAGGCGCTGGAGCTGTTGGTCATAGACGACGGGCGTGAGCGTTCTTCGATGCGGCTAGCCGGTCACACATTACAGCAAGCTATGGCTTGGCTGGGCGAAGAGATTGCCGGCGACGCGTCGGCGCTCTCGTTGCCCGTTTACAAGATGCCCTCGCACGCGGTTGGCGAAGGCGGCGTGTTTTCAGACGCACGGGCCGATGCGCGCACCGAGCTCGCCGCATGGTTTGCAAACGCGTTTGCTTTGATTCGCGAGGTCGCGTCGGCCGACCCGGCAGCATCGCCTGTGCGCTGTTGGCCTCACCACTTCGACGCGGCGACCTTGATTACACTCGATGGGGGTCCTGGCTCCGAGGAGGCGCGAAGCATCGGAGTCGGTTTTTGTACGGGCGATGGCTCCTACGACCAACCCTACTTCTACGTCACACCATGGCCCTATCCCGACACCGAGGAGCTTCCCCCGCTTGCCGCGGGTGCGCACTGGCACCGCGACGGATGGACCGGGGCGGTGCTCACCGCCGAGCACGTGATTTCGGTTCCGGCGGACGAACAGCAGCACACCATCCGGCAAGCGCTCGAGCGAGGTGTCACCGCGTGCCGCGAGCTCCTGGGCGCCTAACGGCCGAGCAGCAGTACGCCGACACCGGCAGCTATCGCGATGACCTGCGGCCAGCCGGGAAGGGCGGGGCTGTCGTGCTCATGGGCCCAGTCGTGCGTTACCACGTGGAGCAGAAGGCCGCTCACGGCCGCTTCGATCCAGGCCTCGCCATGTGTCCAGGCTCCGAGCGACGTTTGCTGTGCGAGCACGACGCCCAAGCACCCGACCACCGCCAGGCCCATCGCGCGCCGAATGCCGCTCTTGACGCCGTGCGCGGACGTGAACGCGAGCGTGATCAACGCGGTGACCGGCACCGAGTGCACGGCGATGGCGGTGAGCACATCACCGTGATGATGGCCGGCATGCGCTTCGCCGGTGAAGGAGCCCAGCGCAAGACCGTCGCCGAGCTTGTGGATCATCAGGCCCCAGTAGCTGAGCTCGAGACCCATCGTGGAGGAGTGATCGTGTTCGGGGTCCTCGTGTGCGGCCCGTTCGATCAGCCAGGGCGCGAGGAAGGCGACGGCGACTGCAATCAAGACGATTGGGCCTCCGCTCGTCACAGCGTCCGGAATGAGCCTCCCCACCACGACGGCAACCGACGATACAATCGCAAACGTGCGAATGGCGTCGAGGAGACGGCCACGCCCGGGGGCGATGAGGCCCACCGCCGCGCCCATGGCGACGGAACCCAAGACGATCGCGATCGGCCACTCCATCGAGGCGACTTACCACACTCGGGACTGGTCCGGTTTCGCTAGATGCCGAGCGAGTCGGCTTCTTGCGCGGCTTCCTTCGCGAGATGCTCCTGCGCACATGTCGGGCACATGACGGCTTCCTTGGCGATTTCGTAGCCTGCGCCGCCTGGATCGTCCGCGAACTTCGACCGGGCGCCGGGGCGGCCCTTCTGTGCTTTGCCGCGGCTCGGGTACTCGGCGGGCCGGCGTTCGGTCACCACCTTCGTCGCCCGCTCTCCGGGGCGCGACACTCGATTGCAAAGCTTACATCGGTACATTCAGGGACTCCTAGGTCTGAGAACCGGCTGTTTGGCACATGGGCCGGACCTGGGCAACCCAAGGGCCGGAGGCCAGATCACCCCAAACGGGGGCTCAGGCGCCGAGGAGCTTGGCGATTTCGGGGGCTGCGTAGGTAAGGACCCCGTCGGCACCGGCGCGCTTGAAGGACAGCATGCTCTCGAGGATGACCTTGTCCCAATCGAGCCAGCCCTGATCGGCCGCGCCGCGCAGCATCGCGTACTCGCCGCTGACTTGGTAGGCGAAGGTCGGAAGCCCGAACGACTCCTTCACGCGCCGGACGATGTCGAGGTAGGGCATACCCGGCTTGACCATGACCATGTCGGCGCCTTCGGCCACGTCGAGCGCGACTTCGCGGAGCGCCTCGTCGGTGTTCGCCGGGTCCATTTGGTACGTGCGCTTGTCGGCCGTGCCGAGGTTCTGCGCCGAGCCAACTGCGTCGCGGAAGGGACCGTAGAATGCCGAAGCGTACTTGGCGGAGTAGGCGAGCAGGCTCACGTGGTCGAGGCCCTCCGCGTCGAGCGAGTCGCGGATAGCGCCGATGCGACCGTCCATCATGTCGCTCGGGGCGATCACGTCGCACCCGGCTTGCGCCTGCACGAAGGCTTGCGCGCAGAGCACCGCGACCGTTTCGTCGTTGAGGACCTCTCCATCGCGGACGATGCCATCCTGGCCGTGCGTGGTGTACGGGTCGAGCGCGACGTCGCAAATCACGCCGATGTCGCCGTGGGTGTCCTTGATGCTGCGAACGGTGCGGCACACCAGATTGTCGGGGTTTGTCGCTTCGTCGCCGTCTGAGGTCTTGAGCGCTGGGGGCGTCACGGGGAATACGGCGATGGCAGGGATGCCGAGGGACTTGGCCTCGCCGACGGCTTTCACCAGAAGGTCGATACTCATTCGCTCGACCCCGGGCATCGAGGGAACCGGTGTGCGCAGGCCTTGCCCCTCTTGGACGAACACGGGCCAGATCAAGTCAGCCGGCGTGACACTGGATTCACGGGTGAGATCGCGCACCCAATCCCGGCGGCGGTTGCGTCGCATGCGGGTGCTTGGGAACTCGGCGTGACCGTCATGAGCCATGGATGCAGGGAGCCTAACATGGCGCTATAATCGATGGGTGAGAATCGGGGTTTTGGTGTTGGCTTTGTCGCTGTTGGCGACCGGCTGTTCGACGACGATGACGGGGCGTAAGCAGCTGACGCTCATCCACGAGGACAAGATGGACGCGATGGGCATCGCCGCGTTCGCCAGCTTGAAGCAGCAAGGGGACCTCAGTCAGGATCCTGCGATCAACGAGTATGTAAGGTGCGTGGTGATCGCCATTCTGGAGGTCATTCCTCCGGAGTACGGCCCCGACGACGGGCGCTGGGAGGTGCTGGTGTTCGACGAGTCGACGCCGAACGCGTTTGCACTCCCGGGCGGAAAGATCGGGGTCCATACGGGCATGCTCGACGTCGCGACGACGCCAGGGCAACTCGCCGCTGTCCTCGCCCACGAAGTGGGGCACGTTTTGTTGAGTCACGGCAACGAACGAATGTCGCAGTCGATCTTGGCGGATACCGCCATGAACACCGCGTCCATCGCGGCCGGCGCAGCGGCGCCCGAGTACCAGGACCTGATTGTCGGCGGGCTGGGCGTAGGCGCACAGTTTGGCGTGCTCTTGCCGTTCAGCCGCAAGCACGAGAGTGAGGCCGACCAGGTGGGTCAAATCTTCATGGCGGAAGCGGGCTTCTATCCGGCGGAGGCGATCACGCTTTGGCAGAACATGGCGGCGATGAGCGGCGACGGGCCAGCGCAATGGCAGTCGACGCACCCTTCGGACGAAACCCGCATCGCAAAGCTCCATGCGAACCTTCCGCGAGCAATGGAGGAATACGAGAAGGCGCGGGCTGCCGGCAAGAACCCGCAGTGCGCTCCGCCCCCCGACGAGTGGATCAACCCCGAAGCCTTGCCCTAGCGCTCAGGCGTGCGCCTGCAGGAACCGGGCGACCGCTTCGCCAATCTCGCTGGGCGAGTCCTCTTGAATGAAGTGGAGGCCCTTCACTGTGACCTCTTCCTGGTTGGGGAGCTGCCGCGCGAACTCGCGGTGTGGGCCGATCAACATGATCCCCGGGTCGGCGTTGATGAAGAGCTTCGGCACCGACTCGCTCGCTTGAAGCCATTTCGAATAGGCCTCGACGATTTCGTGCACATCTCTCGGCTCTCCGCCAATCGGGATTTGCCGGGGCCAGGTGAGGGTGGGGCGGCGCGATTCGCCCGGCTCGGTGAAGCGGGCACGATAGCGGGCCATCTCCTCGCCGCTCAGGTTCCGGATGATCGACGAGGGCAGGATGCGCTCGACGAAAACGTTCTTCTCGAGAATGATCTCTTCGCCTGCGGGCGTTCGCATCGCTTTGAAGATCTTGCGCGAAGATTCGGCCCAGTCATCCCAGCTTGCGAGCGGGCGCACGACGGCCTCCATGTAGGCGATGCCTCTGACTTGCTCGGGGTGGTGGCGTGCCCAGTGGAAGCCGAGCCCCGACCCCCAATCGTGAACGACGAGGAAGACCGGCTGGTCGCCAATGACCGCGTCGAACCATGCGTCGAGATAGCGTCGGTGATCGACGAAGCCATATCCGCTCGAGCTCTCGCCGGAGTCACCCATTCCGATCAGGTCGGGGGCAAGGCAGCGGGCGATGGGGGCCACCTCCTTGATCACGTTGCGCCACAGGTAGGACGACGTCGGGTTGCCATGCAGGAAGACCGCAATGGGACCGTCGCCGCCGGTGTCGACGTATGACATCTCGCTGTCTTCGATGGCGACCCGTTTTCTAGGATGCGGGTCGGCGGCTGAGATGGCGCCCATGGTGTATAGTCCATCGAATGACCGTGGGCCGCAAATGGTGTGCGCCGCAGAGTGAGCTTTTAGTTCCCTTCGATGGCAGCTTCCGTGTGGATGCGGCGCCGACCGCGCCTTCGACCGAGGTCGACAAGGACGCGCTCGAGGCGGCCCGCGAGGAGCGGACCCGTGAGATCTACGAGCTTCAGAGGAAGCTCTATGCCGACAACCGATACTCGGTGCTCTTCGTCTTCCAGGCGATGGATGCCGGCGGGAAGGACGGCACGATTCGGAACGTATTCACTGGAGTGAATCCGGCAGGCTTTCAGGTGTCGTCGTTCAAGGCTCCCTCTGACGAGGAGCTCGATCATGATTTTCTTTGGCGAGTGGCTCAACGGCTGCCAGAGCGCGGCCGGATCGGCGTATTCAATCGAAGCCACTACGAAGAAGTGCTGATCGTCCGCGTCCACCCAGAGTTCTTAGAGCGCCAGCGGCTTCCCTGCCTCGATCTCGAAACCATTTGGAGCGAGAGGTTCGAATCGATCCGCAACTTTGAAAAGCACCTCGCGGACAACGGCACGATCATCGTGAAGTTCTTTCTCAACGTGTCCTTCCAAGAGCAGAAGAAGCGGTTGCTCCGGCGCATCGACAAGCCCAGCCGGAATTGGAAGTTCAACTCGGGAGACGTCAAAGAGCGGGAGCGGTGGCCGGACTACATGCGGGCGTTTGAAGACGCGCTCAATGAGACCTCGCGCCCCTGGGCTCCCTGGTACGCCATCCCCGCGGACGACAAACCCTACATGCGACTTCAGGTCGCCCGGATCGTTCAAGAGACGCTGGAGAGTCTCGGTGTCGCCTTTCCGAAGATCGACAAAGCAGCACGGCTTGCGTTGGCTGAGTGCCGGGACGCGCTCGAACGGCAATGAGTGACGCGCCCCCGGTCGTCTTGACAGTTGCAGGCTCGGACCCTTCGGGTGGTGCCGGAGTGCAGGCGGACCTCAAGACCATTCACCAGCACGGCGGCTACGGCACGGCGGTGCCGACCCTGATTACGGTGCAGAACACCGATGGCGTCGAGGAGGTCGAGCTCCTGTCGCCGGATCTCGTTCGGGCACAGCTCGCGAGCTTGCTGGGCGATGTCGAACCGGCGGCCGCCAAGAGCGGCGCACTCGGCTCACCGGCCGTCGCCCATGTGCTTGGGGCCTTCATGGAGGAGACGCCCTTTCCTTGGGTGGTCGACCCAGTCTGGCTGCCGACTCGTGGAAAGCCGCTTTCGAGGGGCGACGTGGTGGAGGCCTACAAAGATGCGGTCATCCCGCGCGCGGCGCTCGTGACGCCGAATGCGCAGGAGGCGGGTTTGCTGGCCGAGGTGCCGGTGCGCTCCCTCCAAGATGCCCGAGACGCGGCCGAGCGGATCGCCGCGCTTGGTGCGCGGGCTGTTCTGGTCAAGGGCGGCCACCTGGAGGGCTCGGACCGAGGCACCGATTTGCTTCTGTACGAGGGGAAGGTCAGCGAGCTCCCGGCGCTGGAAGTCGTCCCGGGTCGGTTTCACGGAACCGGGTGCGCACTCTCCGCCGCGATCGCGACCCGGCTTGCGTCCGGACAGGACATTCCGGCCGCGGTCGAAGGGGCCAAAGCATGGCTCACCGGCGCGCTCGCCCATGCGTTTGCTGTCGGGAGGGGTGCCAAGCCCGTGAATCATTTCTGGCCTCTAGACGCTAAACCTTAATTCCGTTCGAAGTTTTGCAAACGCTTTAGTTGCCCTGCCTTTTGCGAGGCTGCTACATGCGAGCAGGTTTTCGGATGGCGCGGCGGCGGAAGAAGAAGGGGGCTCCGCAAATCGAGCTGCCCATGGACAGCATCGAGGACGCGTCGCTCGTCGTCGAGGCGCAGCGCCGGTATCTGAACTACGCGTTGAGCGTCATCACCGCGCGCGCGCTGCCCGATGTCCGTGACGGGCTGAAGCCGGTGCAGCGGCGAATCCTGTACGCCATGTACCACGAGCTTCGCTTGCGAAGTGACGTCAAGCACCGGAAATCGGCGGCCATCGTCGGCGACGTGATGGGTAAGTTTCATCCGCATGGCGACACCGCCATCTATGACGCCCTGGTCCGCATGGCCCAGTCCTTTACCCTGCGGGAGCCACTCGTCGACGGCCGCGGCAATTTTGGTTCTCCCGATGGCGATTCGGCTGCGGCGATGCGCTACACCGAGGCTCGCCTGCAAAAGCTCGCCGACGAGCTCCTGGTCGAGCTTCCCAAGCAGACGGTTGCCTTTCGTCCGAACTACGACGGGCGCTTGTTTGAGCCCATCGTCCTTCCTGCACGCTTTCCGAACCTGTTGGTGAATGGCTCGCAGGGCATTGCGGTTGGGATGGCAACTTCGATTCCACCTCACAATTTGTCCGAGGTGATTCAGGCCTGCGTGGCGCTCATCGACGGGGACCTCTCGACCAAACAGTTGATGAAGTTCGTGAAGGGGCCCGACTTTCCCACCGGTGGCGAGCTGATCAGCAGCAAGAACGAGCTTGCGGCCGCGTACGAGAACGGGCATGGCTCACTCAAGCTCCGTGGTGAGTGGAAGACCGAGAAGCCTCGAGGCGGCAACCCGTCCATCGTGATTCACTCGATTCCTTACTCGGTCGAGCGCAGCACCATCGTCGAGAAGATCGCCGAGGTGATCATCGCCAGGAAGCTGCCGCTGCTAATCGACGTGCGCGACGAGAGCACCGATGATTGCCGGATCGTCTGCGAAATGAAGAAGGACGCCGACCCGCAGCTCATCATGGCGTACCTCTATAAGAACACGCCACTTCAAACGAACGTGCAAGTGAACCTCACATGCCTGGTCCCCACCGCCAATCCGGAGGTGGCGGCGCCGCAGCGCCTTGGCCTCAAGGCGATCCTTCGACACTTCGTCGACTTCCGCATGGAGGTGGTCACAAAGCGACTCGAGTTCGAGCTCGACCAACTCCTCAAGCGCATCCACATCCTCGAAGGCTTCGTCATCATCTTCGATGCGCTCGACGAAGCGATTCGGATCATCCGTCGGTCGGAGGGCAAGCAGGATGCGGCCCAGAAGCTGATGAAGCGCTTCAACCTGGACGACCTGCAAGTAGATGCGATCCTCGAGCTCAAGCTCTACCGCCTGGCAAAGCTACAAATGCTCGAGATTCGGTCCGAGTTAGAGCAGAAACAAAAGGAAGCTCGCCGCGTGCAGAAGCTGCTCAAGAGCCCGGCGGCGCGCTGGAAGCTGGTGCGGGCGGAGCTCCTGGAGCTGGCTTCGAACTACGCGGACCCCCGGCGCACCCGCATCACAGGCAAGCTCGACGAACCCGAGTTCGATGCGGAGGCTTTCATCGTCGATGAGGATGCGATGGTGATCGTCACCGAGCAGGGCTGGGTGAAGCGGCAGCAGCGGGTGAAGGACGTGGCCTCGACGCGCGTTCGAAAGGGCGACCGCGTGCTGGCTGTTCTGGCAGGGTCCACCAGGAGCACGGTGGCGTTCTTCAGCAGCCACGGGGTTTGCTACGTCAGCCGCATCGTCGACATTGCGGCGACAACGGGTCACGGGACGCCGCTCCAGACGATGTTCAAAATGGCCGACGGGGAACGGATCGTCGGGGCGATGGGCTTCGACCCGCGCTTCTTGGAGGTGCCGCCCCTGGATGAGGAGTCGGAGGAACCGGAGCCTCCTTACGCCGTTGCAGTCACGCGAGGCGGGCTCGCGTTGCGCTTCTCGCTTCGTGGCCATCGGGAGCCTTCGACCCGTTCGGGGCGCAAGTTCACACGGCCCAAGAAGGGTGACGAAGTGATCTATGTGGCGCCCGTGTTCGAAGAGGACTGCATTACCTGTGTGACGAAGCAGCGCCGGGCCTTGGTCTGTGAAGCAGAGGATGTTTCCCTGCTCGCTGGCGCGGGGCGCGGGGTCATGTTGATCAAGCTGCAAAAGGACGATGAGGTCCTGGCGGCACGTGTGCTGTCCTACGATGACGACGTGTTGATCGCGCAGCGCGAGGGCGGAAGCGAGTACCGAATCACGCTTCGCAAGTACGAGGTCGTGTCGCGTGGCGGAAAGGGCTTTCAGCTCTTCACACGCGGCGCCGTCGAAGGCGAAGTCTACCAAGAACCCGAGATTCCCATCTTTCCGGAGGACTAGTGGCGTACACCGCCAAAGACATCGATGTTCTCGAAGGCTTGGAGCCGGTTCGCAAGCGGCCCGCGATGTACATCGGAGGGACGGACGCGCACGGCTACCACCACTTGCTTTGGGAAATCCTCGACAACTCGGTCGACGAAGCGATCAACGGGCACGCTTCGCGCATCGAGGTGGCGCTCGATGCGGATCACCGCGGGGCGACGATCACCGACAATGGGCGCGGCATCCCGGTCGACACCCATCCGAAGTTCAAGAAGTCGGCGCTGGAGCTGATCCTCACCACCCTGCATGCGGGGGGTAAGTTCGAAGGGAAGAGCTATCAGGTTGCGGGCGGCCTTCACGGTGTGGGCGCGTCCGTCGTCAATGCGCTGTCTTCCGAGCTGACTGCGACCGTGTGGCGCGGGGGGAAGTCCTACTCGCAGAGCTTCACGCGCGGAAAGGCGGCCTCGAAGCTCAAGCGGGGGGGCAAGACCAGCAAGCGCGGGACTGCGATTCATTTCCGGCCCGACACCGAGATCTTCGGCAAGCGTGCGGCGTTCGATTCGAGCCGCGTCGCAGAGCGCTTGGAGGCCAAGACTTATCTCCACCGTGGTCTAAAGATTCTGTTCGTCGACGAGAAGACCGGTGAGCGCCAAGAGTTCGAGCACCCGGGCGGGATCGTCGACTTCCTCGAGAAGCTGGTCGCCGAGCGTGGTAAGCCTTCGGTGCACAGCGACGCCTTCACGGCCGAGCACGAGGAAGCCCCGCGGGTCGAGGTGGCATTGCGTTGGACCGAAGCGACGGACGAGGTGATTCGGTCGTACGCGAATGGTATCCCGACCGGTTCAGGCGGCACGCACGAGAACGGATTCAAGCAGGGGCTCGCCAAGGCCATCCGCAACCACATGGACTCCCACAAGCTCACGCCGAAGGGCGTGAAGGTCACCGCGGATGACATCCGTGAAGGGCTCGTGGCCTTGGTCAGCGTGTACGTGGAGGAACCGCAGTTTCAAGGCCAGACCAAGGACCGGCTCAACAACCCCGAGATCACCGCGCAGATCGAGACCTCGGTGCGCACCGCGTTCGAACAGTGGCTGCTCAACAACAAGACTTCGGCCGAGTCGATCATCGCGCGGGTGATCATTTCGTCGCGAGCACGCGCTGCGAGCCGCGCGGCGAGTCAGCAGGTGTCGCGAAAGACCGCGATCAGCCATCGCTTGAACCTGCCCGGCAAGCTCGCCGACTGCTCCAGCACCAACCCGGACGAGAGCGAGTTGTTCTTGGTCGAAGGCGACAGTGCCGGCGGCAATGCGAAACAGGGGCGTGACCGCAAGACGCAGGCGATTCTGCCGCTGCGGGGCAAGGTGTTGAATGCAGAGCGCGCGTCCCAGACGCAGATCCTCGGCAACCGCGAGCTTCAGGACATCGTGAGCGCGCTCGGATGCGGGATCGGCAAAGACTTCGATATCTCGAAGCTGCGCTATGGCCGTGTGTTCTTGCTGATGGACGCGGACGTCGATGGGCATCACATCGCGACTCTATTGCTCACTTTCTTCTTTCGCATGCTACCCGGGCTCGTGAGGGCCGGGCATGTCTTCTTGGCGCAACCACCCCTCTATCGCATCGACATCGGCAAGCAGGTCCATTGGGCGCTGGACGACGAAGAGCGTGACCGCATCATCGGCGACGCGCCGGCCAACGCGAAAGTCGAGATCAGCCGGTTCAAGGGCCTCGGCGAGATGACCGCAGAAGAGCTTCGGGAGACCACGCTCGACAAGACCCGGCGAAGGGCCCTGCGGGTGATGGTCGATGGGGAGCTCGAGGCGGACCGGGTCTTCAGCGAGCTCATGGGCAAAGACCCTGCCGCCCGTTATCAGTTCATCATGGAGCAGGCGCCTCAGGCAGAAGCCGTCGAGCTCGACGTCTAGCCAGGAAATAGGCGTCCGGTTTTTTTGACCGTGTCATCGCGTTCTGGTTCAACCACTTCAGGAAGTACTTCGATAACTCGAGGGAGTGGTAATGCAGTCGACTTGTCATGTGTGCGAAAAGGGCTTTGAGGCTCGCTTTCGCTACCAGGTTCGTGAGGAGGACGGGCAGTACATCTACATTTGCTCGACAGCGTGCCAACAGAAGCTCCTCCTGGGGGAGGATGGCGTTCACGCCTGCGACACCTGCGGGGCTACCTTCGAGATCGAGTTCCCGTACCAAATGAGCGTGAGCGACGGCCGTCGCCAATACTTCTGCTCGACCGCCTGCCGCAAGCGCGGTGAGCAGCGTCACAGCGAGATCGGGCTCGTTCGCGCGACGCCGAAGCGCATCGCGGTGTTCAACCACAAGGGTGGCACCGGCAAAACCACCACGTCGATCAACTTGGCGGCGGGTTTGGCAGAATCCGGACGCCGGGTGTTGCTCATCGACGCCGACGGCCAAGGCAACGTTGGCGCGTCTCTCGGAATCGCCGGGCAGCGCACGCTTTATCATGTGCTCGTGAACGGCGCGAAGGCTGCAGATGTCGCGGTTCCGGTTCGGGAGGGGTTGGATGTACTGACTTCCAACGAGTCGCTTGCCGCTGCGGAGCTCTTTCTGGCCGAGCGTCCGAACCGCGATCGCATCATGCGCGAGCGGTTGGGTGATGCGTGCCGTGACTACGACACGGTCGTCATCGATTGTGCTCCCGCGCTGTCGTTGATGAATCAGAACGCAATGGTTTACGCCGATAGCCTCGTGGTCCCGGTTGCCTGCGACTACCTTTCGCTCGTCGGTGTGAAGCAAGTCCTGAGGACGATTCGCAACGTGCGGGAGCTGCTTCAACACGATGTGCAGCTTCTGGGCGTGTTGCCGACCTTCTTCGATGTTCGTAATCGAATTTCGCGAGAGGCGATCCTGACGATGCGCGAGCACTTCGAGGGCCGCTGCTACGATCCGATTCGAATCAACACCAAACTCCGAGAGGCTCCGAGCGCGAAGCAAACGATCTTCGAGTACGCCCCGAAGAGCCATGGCGCGGAGGACTACATGCGTTTGGTGCAACGGGTGACCGCCGTTGCCGCGATTGGTCAGAGAGCGCAAAAGCGGGCCGCGCTTTCGGCCGCATCTTAGGGGGGCACATGAAGAGACGCGACGGAACAGGGGTACAAGGGATCCTCGAAGAAGATGAGGTGAGCGCGGTTCTGCGTGACAGCTTCTACGGCGGCAAATCCGGAAAGCGCACCCGCGCCAAGGCGAAGAAGCCCAAACAGAAGAAGCCAGACCACTACGACGTGATTTGCATCTCCCTCTACAAGGAAGATCTGGCCCAACTCGACAAGATGGTCGCGAAGCTCAAAAAGCAGGGCCATCGCAGGATCAGCCGAAGCGCTCTCATCCGGTTTGCTCTCGACCAGGTGGATATCGACGACTTCCCGCGCGCCTACTAGCGTGCCGTGCCCGGGGCGCTATACTCGCCGCCAATTTTTAGTGTCCTTGGGAGGTTCCGGTGTCCGACAGCATCCTACGGGAAGCACTCACCTTCGATGACGTGTTGCTCCTGCCGGCGTACGCGGATTTTCTGCCCGCAAACGCCGATGTTTCCACACGCTTCACACGGGAGCTCGAGCTGCGAATTCCGTTCGTGTCGAGCGCGATGGACACGGTGACCGAGTGGCGCACCGCGGTGACGATGGCTCGCGAGGGTGGCATCGGCATCCTGCACAAGAACATGAGCCCTGAGCTCCAGGCGCTCGAAGTCACCAAGGTCAAGAGGGCGGAGACCGGTATGATCGTCGACCCGGTGACGGTCGGGCCTGGAGAAGCGCTCCACGACGCGCTCGAGCTGATGCGGCGCCATGAGATTTCGGGGCTTCCGGTGGTCGAGGGCGACAAGCCCGTCGGTATCCTCACCAGCCGCGACATCCGCTTCGAGCAGAACCTCAATCAGAAGGTCGCGCAGCTGATGACCAAGGAGCTCGTCACGGTGCCTCCCGGCGTCGAGCAGAGCAAGGCGCGTGAGCTTCTGCACAAGCACCGCATCGAGAAGCTGCTCGTGGTCGGGGACGGCGGTGAGCTGGTGGGCCTCATCACCATCAAGGACTTGCTGCAGGCGGACCGTTATCCAGATTCGATCAAAGATTCACTCGGCCGTCTGTGCGTGGGCGCTGCGCTCGGCGTGGGCCCCGATCGGGAGACGCGCACAGAGGCTCTCGCGCAGGCAGGCGTCGACGTGCTGATCATCGATACTGCGCACGGCCACAGTAAGGGTGTGATCGACGCGGTTCGGGACACGAAGTCGACGTACCCCAACGTGCAGGTGGTCGCGGGCAACGTCGCGACGGCCGACGCGACGAAGGCGTTGATCGACGCCGGTGCTGACGCGGTGAAGGTCGGCATGGGTCCGGGGTCGATTTGCACCACGCGCGTCGTGGCCGGCATTGGCGTTCCCCAGGTGACCGCGGTCATGGACTGTGCGCGCGTGGGACGCGAGCACGGTGTTCCCATCATCGCTGACGGTGGCGTGAAGTACTCGGGCGATGCGGTGAAGGCTATCGCCGCAGGCGCCAACAGCGTGATGATTGGCTCACTGTTCGCGGGAACCGATGAGGCGCCCGGAGAGCTCGTCCTCTACCAGGGCCGAACCTACAAGTCGTACCGTGGGATGGGCTCCCTTGGCGCAATGCGTGAAGGGTCGTCGGATCGTTACGCGCAGGCCGACGTGTCGGATGTTGGTAAGCTCGTTCCAGAGGGGATCGAGGGCCGCGTGCCGTATCGCGGTGCGCTATCCACGGTCGTCTACCAACTCGTCGGCGGCCTACGCGCCGGCATGGGCTACACGGGCAACCCCTCCATCGACGAGTTGCAGAAGAACGCGCAGTTCGTTCGAATCAGTCCCGCGGGGCTCCACGAGAGCCACGTGCACGATGTGATGGTGACCAAGGAAGCCCCCAACTACCGAGTCAGCTAGAACCGGGGCCGGCCCCGGACCCTCGACCCCTCCGAACCCCCATGTTAGATCGGCGGCATGATCGTTGATGGGGTTTTGATTCTCGACTTTGGGTCGCAGTACACCCAGCTCATTGCTCGGCGGATTCGGGAGCAGCACGTCTATTGTGAGATTCAACCGTGCACCTATTCGCTGGCTGAGATCCGGGACATCGCGCCTCGGGCGATCATTCTGAGCGGCGGGCCGGCGAGTGTGTTCGCCGAGGGATCGCCGGGTGTCGACCCGGGGGTGTTCGACCTCGGGGTTCCGGTCTTGGGCATCTGCTACGGGATGCAGCTCACCAGCCATCTTCTCGGCGGCAAGGTCGAGCAGGCCGATGAGCGGGAGTATGGGCCGGCGCGGCTCGAGGTGCTCAAGCCAGAGGGTCTCCTTCATGGGTTTCACGTTGGTGGTCACGTCGATGTATGGATGAGCCACGGCGACCGTGTCGAGAGCCTGCCATCCGGGTTCGAAACGATCGCGCGAACACCCAACAGCCCGTTCGCGGCGGTGGCGAACCTCGAGCGAAACATCTTCGGGGTGCAGTTTCATCCAGAAGTTGCGCACACGCCGCGTGGCGTCGAGATGCTGCGAGCATTCTTGTTTGAGGTGGCCGGGTGCAAGCCGAACTGGACGCCGGGCTCGTTTGTCGAGCAAAGCGTCGATTCGATTCGACGTCAGGTCGGCGACCGCTCCGTGGTGTGCGGGTTGTCCGGCGGCGTGGATTCTTCGGTTGCGGCGATGTTGGTATCTAGGGCGATCGGCGACCGGCTCACGTGCATCTTCGTCGACAACGGCTTGCTTCGAAAGGACGAAGCCGAAGCGGTAGTCCACACCTATGGTAGCCACTTCGGACTCAAGCTGATTCACGTCGACGCGGCGGACGAGTTCCTCGACGCGCTCCACGGGGTGAGCGATCCCGAGCAGAAACGAAAAATCATCGGCCGCGTGTTCATCGACGTGTTTCAGCGGGAAGCCGACAAGCTCGATGACGTGGGCTACCTCGTGCAAGGAACGCTCTATCCCGACGTGATCGAGAGCCTCTCGTTCAAGGGCCCGAGCGCCGTCATCAAGAGCCACCACAACGTTGGTGGACTGCCCGACACCTTGCACCTGGAGCTCATCGAGCCGCTTCGACTGCTCTTCAAAGACGAGGTTCGCGAGGTCGGCGAGGCGATGGGGATGCCACACGACCTCCTTTGGCGTCACCCGTTCCCAGGCCCAGGTCTTGCGGTTCGTTGCCCGGGCGCGATCGATCGGGAGAAGCTCGACATCCTTCGCGAGGCCGATGCGATCTTCATGGAAGAGCTACGAGCATCGGACCTGTACGACAAGATCTGGCAGGCGTTTTGCGTGATTCTTCCGGTGCGCACCGTGGGCGTGATGGGCGACGAACGAACGTACGATTACGTAGTCGCCGTGCGCGCAGTGGACTCGAGGGACGGCATGACCGCGGACTGGTCACGTATCCCGCATGAAGTGTTGGCTCGCGTATCAACGCGAATCATCAACGAGGTCCGCGGCTGCAATCGCGTCTGCTACGACATCTCGTCCAAACCCCCTTCGACGATCGAATGGGAGTGAGAGCCACCGCTTTGGCGCTGGCGCTCGTCGCGCTCGGCTGCGCCAAGAGTGGCACGGTAGCCGCGGAGCCCGCGCGACTCAAAGTCGTCACGACCCCGCCGAACGCGTCGGTCTACATCGACGGTCACTACTTCGGCCGAGCCACCGTCCTGGCAGCAGAGCCCAAGGCGCTGGCCCCAGGCGTCCACCTCATGACGATCCAAGCCGAAGACCACTTCCCCCACGACATGGAGCTCAACCTCCCGGCGGGGGAAACCACCGTGACGGTGGAGCTGCGACCCATTCCGCCCTAGACAGCGTCAGCGTCAGTGTCAGTGCCAGTGCCAGTGCCAGTGTCAGTGTCAGTGTCAGTGTCAGTGTCAGTGTCAGTGTCAGTGCCAGT
>Ga0316193_10000654_pt1 | contig 21948 bp, 21 predicted proteins | sample MerIslsedime2_MG_FD_207735 | JGI IMG/M metagenome (GOLD analysis project Ga0316193, IMG submission 207735) | Coastal sediment microbial communities from Maine, United States - Merrow Island sediment 2 | ecosystem: Environmental > Aquatic > Marine > Coastal > Sediment | place: USA: Maine... | reverse complement strand
CCTGGTCGCCATCGTCAATCTCATCGTGTAACAGTTCAAGGCCAGCCAGGGAAGGCGGCCACTCTATTCCAGGTCCATCGATGGATTTTATGCCCCTCCCCGGGGCTTTTTTTATGGTTCTTCACACGTTAGCAGCGCGCATTGTTCAGAACTGCCAGGCGGTCTGCATTGTTCTGAGGTGCCAGGCGGTCCCGGACTGGAAAATCTGTTTTCGCCCGGCACCGCTGCCTGAAACCAAACCCAGAAACAGATTGCTTCTCAAATCTGCCCGGCAACCCCACTACATGTGTGATGAATTTTTTATGCCCGCCCGCAACTTGTTCTTTGCGCCTCGCGACTTAGTGGATACCATGGGCGCCAATGCCTACATCAAATACCTCATGGCCATTTCGCTGGGACCTGCTGTTGCGGTACCGCTTTATCGAGACCATCGCGCTGTGGGAGGGCCGCCTCACCACGAGGCACTTGTGCGACACCTTCGGTATCGGCCGGCAACAGGCCAGCAAGGACATCAACAACTACCTGCGTGAGGTGGGACCCGACAACCTGGTTTACGACAAGTATCTCAAGGGATACAAGCCAACACCGGAATTCGCCCCCCGGGTCACCCTGGGACTGGCAGACGAGTACCTGCACCTGATGGCACGCAACAACGAGCTGTCCAATATGTTCGAGTCCCTGGCGCTGAACGTGGCCAACGTGGAAGTGCTGTCAGTGCCGGTGAGAGATGTAAAACCGGACGTACTGCGGCCCATCATGCAGGCGGCAAGGCAACAAAAGCGCCTGGAAGTGGACTACGTATCCCTCAGCAATCCGGACCGCGAGGGTCGCATTATCGTCCCCCACACCCTGGTGTATACGGGCCTGCGTTGGCATGTGCGCGCCTGGTGCGAAAAAAACCAGGGATACCGCGATTTTGTACTCAGCCGCTTTCGCGACATACCCGAGATCATGGACGAGTCGCCCCACGGCATGGCACAGGACCATGACTGGAATACCAGCGTCACCATCCGCATCGTCCCCCACCCGCGCCTCAACCGGGCCCAGCAGGACGTTGTAGAGGTGGACTATGGCATGGAACAGGGCGCGCTGGAAATTACTACCAGAGGCAAACTGGTACCCTATGCACTGAAGCTGCTGCACGTGGACCTGGAGGAGGAACTGCAGGATCCCACCGCGCAGCAGATCGTGGTGCACAACCGGGATGAAATCAAACCGTGGCTTTTTGGATAGGTGAATATGACTGAGCACAACGAATACGAAGAGGCGTTTTCGGAAACCGGCTTCTGGGAAAAGTTGAAAAAGTACGCGCTGCTGGCGGGACGCGAGGTGGTAGAAAAGGCGCTGCTGCTGTACTACGCCGCGCAGGAAGAAAAAGCCCCGGCCTGGGCCAAAGCCACCATCGCCGCCGCCCTTGGCTACTTTATCGTGCCCCTGGATGCCATCGCCGACCTGACGCCTGCCGTAGGCTTCGCGGATGACCTGGGTGTACTGGCGCTTGCGGTGGCAGCCGTGGCAACCTACATCAACGATGACGTACGCAATAAAACTGCCGACAAGATGCGCCAGTGGTTTGGCAGTGCACAGACCCCGGTCGCGTCACTGCCCGAAGAGGGTGCGCAGGACTAAACCCGGCGAAACCACATCAGGGGAATGCGACGACTGACTTTTTCCAGATACTCACCCTGGTGTTTATTGATCTCCACCACGGTTTTCCACAGTGCGTCCCTATCCTCTTCCGGCACTTCCTCGGCCAGCGCCTGGAAGCGATCCCGCCCCAGTTGCACCGTCACCTCGGGTGTGGCCTGCATATTGAGATACCAGGCCGGGTGGCGCTCCTGACCGCTGTTAGAGGCGGATACCGCCACCGAGTCGCGGTAGGGATAACAGGCAATGGGTACCGTGCGTTTTTTGCCGGTCTTGCGCCCCACGGTATCCACCAACACCACATCAATCCAGCCCATGCGATTACCAAAGCGCCCGCCGCTGAGCTTGTACAGCGCTGCATGAACCTTGCCAAAATATTTCCAGTTAAACATCTGTCTCGCTGCCTCAAGTATCGATACGACTGGATTATCTTGTCCTTATCAGCAAATGACTAGGCATCAGGGGGAAATTCAGCGCAGGCAACTTTCACTGGTGCAATTTATCAGTCATATTACGCCGGCTGTTTTGTGCCGTGGGCGGTTACCGATATGCCGACGCGCCCTGTTGCAGGATATCCTGTAGCGCTAGGACGGGAACCAGTGTCGGGTGCGGTTGGCAAACGCCACCAGCGACAGCATCACCGGCACCTCAACCAATACGCCCACCACCGTGGCCAGCGCCGCGCCCGAGTTAAGACCGAACAGGGAAATAGCCACCGCAACCGCCAGCTCGAAAAAGTTCGAGGTGCCTATCATGCAGGCCGGCGCCGCTATATTGTGCGGCAGCTTCAGCGAGCGTGCCGCGGTATAGGCGATCGCGAAAATACCGTAAGTTTGTATTAGCAACGGGATCGCTATCAGCACAATAGTCTGGGGCTGGCTGATGATCTTCTGCGCCTGGAAGCCAAACAACAATACCACCGTGGCCAACAGGCCAATCACGGACCAGGGCTTTAACCGTTGCACGAAAGCTTCCAGGCCCCGACCGTCACCACTGCCCTCTAACCGGTGCCGGGTATAAGCACCCGCCAGCAGGGGCAGCACGACATACAGCACCACCGACAACAGCAGGGTTTCCCAGGGAACGTGGATGTCGCTGACACCCAGCAAAAATGCCGCTATCGGGGCAAAGGCGAATACCATGATGATGTCGTTTACCGAAACCTGCACCAGCGTGTAATTCGGATCGCCCCTGGTCATCTGGCTCCACACGAAAACCATGGCGGTACAGGGGGCCACCCCCAGCAAAATCATACCCGCGATATATTCGGAAGCGGACTGCGGGTCTACCATGTCGGCAAAAATGACCCGAAAGAACAGCCAGCCCAGGGCGGCCATGGTAAAGGGTTTGATCAGCCAGTTGACGACCAGGGTGAGTACCAGCCCCACCGGTCTGCGACCTACATTTTTCACCGCGGAAAAGTCGATCTGCACCATCATCGGGTAGATCATGATCCAGATAAACAGCGCCACCACCAGGTTCACATGGGCGAACTCCAAGCCGGCAACCCACTGGAACGCACCCGGCACCACATTTCCCAGCAGCACGCCGATTACGATACACAAGCCCACCCACAGACTCAGGTAGCGTTCAAACATCCCCATTGGTTATTCCCTCAATCCACTGTCCCGATGGCCCCGCGACCCCAAAATCAGGATTGTAATTTTTTCATCAGATCAACCGGTATCGGGAATACGATGGTCGAGCTCTTGTCACCGGCAATCTCCACCAGCGTCTGCAGGTAGCGCAACTGGATAGCCTGGTCCTGTGCCGACAGCACATGGGCCGCCTCCGCCAGCTTTTCTGCCGCCTCTGCCTCGCCCATGGCATGAATCACCTTGGCGCGCCGCTCCCGCTCCGCCTCGGCCTGCTTGGCCAGGGCACGCACCATGGTTTCATTGAGGTCCACATGCTTGATTTCCACGTTCGCCACCTTGATACCCCAGGCGGATGTCTGCTTGTCCAGGATCTTCTGCACATCGGCGTTAAGCTGTTCGCGCTCCGCCAGCATATCGTCCAGCTCATGCTGGCCCAGCACCGATCGCAGGGTGGTCTGGGATAACTGGCTGGTGGCCTCGAGGAAATTTTCCACCTGGATAATGGCCCGCTCCGGGTCGATCACGCGGAAGTAGATCACCGCATTGACCTGCACCGAGACATTGTCCCGCGATATCACATCCTGGGTGGGCACATCCATTACCACGGTGCGCAAATCCACACGCACCATCTGTTGCAGTACCGGGATGACAATGATCAGCCCGGGGCCTTTCACCTTGTAAAACCGCCCCAGCATGAAGATCACGCCACGCTCATACTCTCGCAATACACGGAATGTGGATACTGCCAGAACGATCAGCAGAACCAGAATTACTGCACCAAAATACTCCAGGTCAAACATTGCTATGCTCCCAGGTTGTCTTTCTTCACTTGTACTATGAGGTCGTTGATTGCCGTTACCGTGACCTTGTCATCGGGCAGCAGTTTTTGCTCGCAGCACGCCTCCCACAACTCGCCATCCAGGCGCACCCAGGCCACCCCGCCTTCCACTGATTCCACCACGGCGGCGGCACCAAACAGATGATCCAATCCCGTCACCACAGCGCGGCGTCTGGCCCGCACAATCATGCCCATGGCAAACACCAGTATGCCCGCGCTGAACGCGGCGAACGCGGCAATCATGGGCATCGCTATCTGGTAGCCGGGCAGGTCCGTGTCCATCAACATGATAGATCCGACGATAAATGCGACTATCCCCCCCAGCCCCAGGATGCCGAAGCTGGGAGCGAAGGCCTCCGCCGTCATCAACCCGATACCCAGCAGAATCAAACCCAGGCCGGCGTAGCTTATGGGCAGCACCTGGAAGGCATATAAGGCCAGTAACAGGCAGGTCGCGCCGAGCACCCCGGGCAGGCCGAAGCCGGGGTTATAGAATTCAATTATCAGGCCGTATATACCAACCAGCATCAGCACATAGGCAATATTGGGATTGGTGATAACCGCGAGGAATTGGCTGCGCCAGTCCACCGGGTGCTGGTATAAGGCAAGCTGCGCGCTGCGCAATTGCTGCTCATTGCCACCCATCGTGACAGTGAGGCCATCGGCCTGATCCAACAGGTCCTGCGGCGAACTCGCGATCAGGTCAATAACATCGGCCTGCAGTGCGTCTTCCGCAGACAGGCTGGCGCCCTCGCGCACGGCTTTGCGCGCCCATTCGATATTGCGCCCGCGCAACTGCGCCAGGCTCTCGATATAGGCGATGGCATCGTTGACGATTTTGCGCTCCATCGGTGTCTGGGCGTCAGCGGCGCCCTCCTCCTCGCCCGCCGGCTTGCCCGGCGTGGGCAATCCAGGAGAGCCCATTTGCACCGGCGTGGCGGCGCCCAGGTTGGTGCCAGGCGCCATGGCTGCGATATGCGTGGCATACAGCAGGTAGGTGCCCGCGCTGGCGGCCCGGGCACCCGAGGGGAAGACATAACCCAGCACCGGGACATTGGCAGCCAGCACCGACTTGATCATCTCGCGCATGGAACTGTCCAGTCCGCCGGGCGTATCAATGCGCAGCACGACCAGCTCGGCACCCGCAGCCTGCGCCTGCTCCAGCCCGCGGATCATATGATCCGCTGTCGCCGGGCCAATAGCACCTTCCACATCGATTATCCAGGCGTCAGCACGCGTCACTGCGCTGCACAGCGCGGCGGCCAGTAACAACAGAACCGGATAAACAGTGCGCACTAAAAATTTGCTGTTCATCCCTATAGTATAGGCTAGCCTGCAAGCCAGGTGCTGGCCTTTTATTGCGCTGCATCAATATAATCCCGGCACGCATACCACACCCGCCGGGTTATCATGGGGGTATCAATATGCCACCGGCGAGGTGTACCGAATATGGTCAGAGTTTTACCGGCGTTACTCTTGCTCTGCAGCGCCTATGCACTGGGGGCCACGCAACAGGAACAGCTGCAGCAGGAAGCCCGAGCACTGGTACAGCAGTTCGTGGGCCAACTGAAACCCCAGCTAGAACAGGCAATGCGCGAGGGCGGGCCAACCCGCGCCATCGCCGTGTGCGCCGATGCGGCACCCACCATCGCCGACAGCCTCAGCAACAGCTCCGGCTGGCAGGTGCGGCGTGTCAGCCTGCAACAGCGCAACGCCAGTCGCGCGGTGCCCGACAAATGGGAACGGGCGGTGCTGCAGCAGTTTGACACCAGCGCGGCCGCGGGGGAAAACCCCATGGACTTGCACGTCGGCGAATTACAGGGTACCCGGTATCGCTATATGCAGGCCCAGGGCGCACAAGCCATCTGCCTGACCTGCCATGGTGAGAACCTGGCACAGCCGGTGATCGATGCGCTGCGGCAGTACTACCCCGACGATATGGCCACCGGCTACCAGTTGGGACAGGTGCGCGGGGCGATCAGCCTTTCCAGGGAACTTTAGCTAGTGCGAGGAAACCACACGTTATGAGCATTCCAGCAGACCTCCCGGATTACCTGCAATCCAGCCAGTTCATCGACAGCGAGCATCCGGATATCGTGCAGCTCACACAGGCCCTGATCAACACCGGGGCCACAGACGTGGATAACGCCGTCACCCTGTACTACTGGGTACGCGACGGTATCCGTTACAACCCCTATGTGCTGTCTCCGGATCCACGGGAATTCCTGGCCAGCAGCACGCTCGCGGCCCGGGAGGGCTGGTGCGTCACCAAGGCGCTGCTACTGGCCGCCCTGTGCCGTGCCGCCCGCATTCCGGCCCGGGTAGGATTTGCCGATGTGCGCAATCACCTGTCTACCGAGCGTCTGCGCGCCACCATGCAGACCGATATTTTCTACTTTCACGGTTACACCTCGATCTACCTGGGAGAGCGTTGGGTTAAAGCCACCCCCGCCTTCAATATCGAGCTGTGCCAAAAGTTCGGCTTGCGCCCGCTGGAATTCAATGGCCGCGAGGACAGCCTCTACCACGAGTTCGATGTGGCTGGAAACAAGCATATGGAATACATCAACGATAGGGGCGAGTACCTGGACCTGCCCTTTGAAGAAATGAGCGCAATTTTTCGCGAGCACTACCCCGCCATGTTCAAGGGGCAGGCAACCGGGGTAGACACTACCCCGGATAAAACCGACTGGGCGGCTGAAGTTGATCGAGAGGTCGGCCTAGGCTGATTTTTCCGCCATCAGTCTGCCCCGACACAGGGACAGGAAGATAGCGGTGGATATACCCGCCGCAGAGAAAATCATGCACATCACCATGATCTGGTAGCGCGCGGCGATCAGTGGTGAAACACCGGACAGTATCTGCCCGGTCATCATTCCGGGTATCGATACCAGGCCCACGGCAAACAGCGAGTTGATTACCGGGATCATTGCCGCCTGGTAGGCGATCAGGCGGGCTTTTTCCCAGTCGCTGGTGTGTTCCAGTTCTGCGTACAGGCGCTCCGCAGCCAGACTAACGGCGGTCATGGCATTGGCAAACACCATACCGGCCAGGGGAATCATGTAGCGCGGCAGGTACCAGGGCTCCATCTGCAATACCACCTGAGTGATCAGCACCAGGGTCAGCCCGCCACCGATGGTAATAGCGCCAAGGGAACTCAGCAGCAATACACGGCGATGGGCCTTCACCGTGCCCAGCGCGATCCAGCTCGAGGCCAGCAACATGATCGCCAGTACCAGCAGGATGAGCACACCGTCCCGGGCGCCGAATATCCAGGCCAGTGCATAGCCTATCAACAGCAACTGCAGCAGCATGCGCCCCAGGGCGTATACTGCGTTGCCGGTAGCGAAAGACCAATGCCACAGTATCCCCAGGGTGATGAGCACCGGCACGAAGGCCAGCGCCAGCTGCGCCAGGGACAGTGTAATAATCGGGTTGTCCATCTTGCACCTGCGAACCGTGGGGAGTCGCAAGATGCTACAAGTTCTCAGGCCTACAGCCTAGTAAAAAGCGTATACCGGGCCTCGAAATAATCTTGATAACACCTCATATAAGTTACGTAATCTATTGTTTTATTTATCTATTTATCCACCAGACCCATCACAAATACAGCACCGACTGCCAGTAGCACCCACAGCAGCTCCTGCAGGTAACTGCCCAGTGTTAACAAGCCCACCGTGAGCCCCAGGATAGCGATTACGCGCTCTGCCCACGGCATCCCACTGCCGTGCCTGCCCGGGCTGCGCCCTGTTCTTGCCTGCAACAATTGCTGGATGATGCGGTACTCCAATGCCTTTGCTGTGCTCATGCCCTTGCTCCTTTGCCGTGGTCTGTGTAGACATCATCCCCGGGGCGAGCCCGGGGGACCATCTGTCCACTTTTCAACCCGATTGAAAACACGACAGGTCAGCGACGGCACGTTCCGCCGGGGAAAGACCAGGGTATATTGATCCTGCACAACAACACGGCGCTCATCCTGGGCTATGCTTTCTCCAGATGGAAATAACACAAGTGACGCATCCTATGAGTAACGACAGACCGGAACTGGAGCCGTGCAGCGCGCATCAGGCCCTGGCGCGGGAGCGCCTGTACCGCCACTGCGACCCCCAGCTACTGGGGTTCTCCAGCACCGAGGAACTGGAACCCCTCGCAGAGCACCTGGGCCAGGACAGGGCCGTGGAAGCACTGTCTTTCGGTCTGCAGATACCCCATGAGGGCTATAATATTTTCCTGCTTGGCAGCACCGGGGTTGGCAAACGGGAGTTACTGGCCAGCCAGTTGGACGCCACTACCGCCGCGCCATTGGGTGAGGTCTCGGACTGGTGTTACGTCAATAATTTCGAGTCCCCGGATCGCCCCATCGGGCTGCGCCTGCCACGCGGTAAAGGTACCGAGCTGCGTGCCGATATGGCCCAGGCGGTAGAGGATTTGCTGGGCGTACTGCCGGCCACATTCCAGAGCGACGAATACCAGGCCCGGGTACAGGAGCTGGGAGAGACATACCAGACCCGTGAAAAAGAGGCGTTCCAGGCGCTGGCGGAAAAAGCCACCGCAGAAAACGTGGCCATGGTCCAGACACCCTCGGGTTACACGCTGGCACCGATGAAGGACGGCGAGATCTTTACCCCCCAGGACTTCGAAACCCAGCCGGAAGAGGTGAAGAAGCACACGATGGAAGTGATCGAGAGCCTCAAGGACGAGCTCAAGGTCGTGGTGCGTCAGCTTCCCGGCTGGAAAAAAGAGAGTCGCGAACTGTTTAAGGCGCTGAATCAGGAATTCAGCCAGTTGGCCATAGAGCCGGTGATGCAGGAATTGAAAAACAAGTACCGGGACTACCCCCAGGTGAGTGCCTACCTGGATACGGTGCATCGCGACGTCATGGACGAGGCCGAGAGCTTAACCCAGATGAAGGATGACTCGGCGATTCCCGTTAACCTGAAGGAGCGGGTACGCGAATTTCCCCAGTACAGCGTCAACCTGCTGGTAGATAACCAGGATTTACCTGCGGCACCGATCGTATACGAGGACAGCCCGGGATTCTCCAACCTGATTGGCCGGGTAGAGCACGTCTCACAGATGGGCACACTGGTCACCGACTTTACACTGATAAAACCCGGGGCCCTGCACCGGGCCAACGGCGGCTACCTGGTCCTGGAAGCCGACAAAGTGCTGACCAGCCCCTATGCCTGGGTTGCCTTAAAGCGTGCACTGAAAGCGCAGGAGGTACGTATCCAGTCGCTGGAACAGATCTTCAGCTTTGTCAGCACGGTACAGTTACAACCGGAGCCGCTGCCGCTGGACGTGAAGGTCGTACTGATTGGCGACCGCTACATCTACTACATACTGCAGCAATACGACCCGGAGTTTTCCAGCCTGTTCAAGGTCGCGGCAGACATGTCAGAAGACGTGGAGCGCTCGCCCGAGAGTACCGCCCTGTTCGCCAGGATGATAAAAACCCTGCAGCAGCGCGAAGCCTTGTTGCCACTGGACAGCGACGGCGTCGCCCGGGTAATCGAATACGCGGCACGGCACATGGAGGACAGCGAGAAACTCAGCCTGCACCAGGGCCGCCTGGTCAACCTCCTTACAGAGAGCGATTTCACGGCGCGGCAGGCGAGCGCCAGCACTATTTCCGCCGAGCACGTCAGCGCCGCTGCCAGGGCCGCGGTGCACCGGCTCGACCAGTTCCGGGAAAAATCCCACGAGGGCATTCTGCGCGACATCATGCTGGTGGATACCCTGGGGAGCGCCGTGGGCCAGGTCAACGGCCTGGCGGTTTACCTGTTGGGGGACTACGCCTTTGGCCGACCCACGCGCATCACGGCCACGGCCCGCCTGGGCCAGGGCAAGGTACTGGATATAGAGCGTGAGGTGGACCTGGGCGGCAAGATTCACTCCAAGGCGGTGATGATTATCAGCGCACTGCTGGCCAACCGCTATGCGCGCAACCAGACGCTGCCACTGTCCGCCAGCCTGGTATTTGAGCAGTCCTACGGGGGTATCGAGGGCGACAGCGCCTCCGTCGCTGAGCTGGTCGCGCTGATCTCGGCACTGGCAGACATTCCGGTGCGGCAGGACCTGGCAGTCACCGGCTCACTCAACCAACATGGACAGGTGCAGGCGATAGGCGGGGTCAATGAAAAAATTGAGGGCTTCTTTGATATCTGCGATGCCCGCGGACTCAGCGGTACCCAGGGGGTAGTAATTCCCTCTGCCAATGAAGTCCACCTGATGCTGCGCCAGGATGTACTGGACGCCGCCGCTGCAGGGCAATTTCATATCTACAGCGCCAACACCATCGATGATGCCCTGGAACTGCTCACCGGGTTCAGCGCCACCTCCATTGACGCCCGGGTACTGGCACGCATCGAGGAACTGCAGGCGCTGGCGAAGAGTTTTGCCCGTAACAGCGACAATAACTCCGGAGACAAGGACGATGACTGACCAGGGGTCTGTCATCCTGGTACCGATTGACCTGTACGGTATCAACCGCCGTAATCTGGAGACCCTGGTGCGTATCGCCCGGCAACTGGATCGCGGTCTGCTGGGCCTGCTACTCGACGACATCCGCCTGCAACGCGTGGCCGATTTGCCCTTCACTACTGAAATCACCTTCAGTAGTGGCCGCGAGCGCAGCCTGCTGCGCGATCACCTGACCCAGCGCCAGAGCGACGTGGGCAACACCACACGCAAGCTACTGCACGAACTGGCGGACCATCACCGCGTGGCGGTGAGCTTCGAGGACGCCTCAGGTAACCGCTGGCATACCGCGCTGGAGCGCGATGGCCAACGGGATATATTCTTTCCCCCCCGGCAGCGCTGGCATGTACCCGAGCAATCACGCCACAGCGCCACAATCAAGCGCCTGGGCATTCTGCTGGCCGGTTCGCCCACGGACGATGCGCTGATAAATACGGCAGCGGCACTGCTTCGAGCCGGCCTGGTTGGCGACACCTATGTGTTGTGCCAGCGCTCGCCCCTGCCGGAACAGCTGCATGCGCTCTATCAACCGGGGCACCAGGTGCGCATTCAATCGCACATCCTGTGCACCCCCACCGGCATCAGCGCGCTGATACAACAGTCGCCCTATGACCTGCTGCTGCTGACGCGTGACAGCCTGGAGGGCATTGCCAGCGACCAGTTGGACGCAGCGCTGGACAAATCCGGTAGCCAGATCCTGGTGGTGCACTGATTAATACGTGACACGGCCAACAGTCTGCGTTTCACTAGCGCCATGAATTTTAATAGACTAATGACAACAACCGGGAACAGTGCGCTATGAGCAAAGGTATTCTGATTGGCGGCTCTGATGCGGGCCAGGTTTTTCTCAATCCACGCTACGCCAACCGCCACGGGCTGGTCGCCGGCGCCACGGGCACTGGCAAGACGGTCACCCTGCAATGCCTGGCCGAGGGATTTTCTGATCTGGGCATACCGGTATTCCTGGCAGATGTGAAAGGCGACATATCCGGCATGAGCCAGCCCGGCAAGCCCCACCCCAAGGTGGACGAGCGGGTGCAGGCCATCGGCATCGAAAACTACCAGCAGCGAGGGTTCCCGGTGGCGTTCTGGGACCTGTTCGGCAATAAAGGTACTCCAGTGCGCTCTACGGTCTCGGAGATGGGGCCGCAAATGCTGTCGCGCCTGCTGGACCTGAACGAAACCCAGGAGAGCGTTATAACCCTGGTGTTCGAGTTCGCCGACAACGAGGGCATGCTGCTGCTGGATCTCAAGGATCTGCGCAGCACCCTCGAATATCTCGGCAATCACAGCAAGGAGCTGGGCACAGGTTTTGGCGTGGCCAAGGCCTCGGTTAATGCCATTCTGCGGCGCCTGCTGATGCTGGAGCGCGAGGGGGGCAAGAAGTTCTTTGGTGAACCGGCGCTGCAACTGCAGGATTTTATGCAACGCGGACGCGACGGACGCGGGATAATCAATATTCTCGCGGCGGACAAACTGATCATGAGCCCGCGCGTGTATTCCACCTTCCTGCTCTGGCTGCTGTCGGAATTGTTTGAGAACCTGCCGGAACTGGGCGACCCGGAGCAGCCGGTAATGGTGTTTTTCTTTGATGAGGCCCACCTGCTGTTTCGCGATGCGCCCAAGGCCCTGCTGGAGAAGATCGAACAGGTGGTGCGCTTGATCCGCTCCAAGGGCGTAGGCGTGTACTTCATCTCACAGAGCCCTGGCGATATCCCCGACAGCGTACTGGCACAATTGGGCAACCGGGTGCAGCATGCGTTGCGCGCCTATACCCCCAAAGAACAAAAAGCCGTGAGGGTGGCGGCGCAATCCTTTCGCGCCAACCCCAAGATCGATACCGTGACCGCTATCACCGAACTGGGCGTCGGGGAGGCCCTGGTTTCCACCCTGCAGGACAAGGGTATTCCTTCACCGGTGGAGCGCGTGCTGGTGCGTCCGCCGCAATCGCGCATGGGCAAGGCGACCATGGCGGAACGCCAGGCGGTTCTGGATCAGGACATCAACCAAACGCGCTATAAAAATCCCTACGATTCGCGCTCCGCTTACGAGGTATTACTGGAACGCACCGCGGCCAGGCTGAAACAGCAGGAAGAGGCGGAACTGGAACAGCGAGCGGCAAAGGAAAGTGGCAAAAGCAGTAGCCGCTCACGCAGCCGCGAGAGTGCCGGCGAAGCTTTCTTCAAGAGTATGGCACGCGCAGCGGGCAGCAGTGTAGGCCGTAAACTGTTTCGCGGCATCCTTGGCTCCCTGCTGAAATAGGTCCCTGGGAAGTTTCGGCACCGGAAGGTTCAGGCAGCGCGCAGGCGCTGCCACAAGGTGACCAGGGCGAGTACCGCGGCACCCGCCACCATACCTATCGCGATACTCGCCAGGATCGGAGTCAGTGCTGCCAGCAACGGCCCCGCCGCAGCGATATCCCCCAGCTGCTGGGCCAGCTGCTCGATCCACACATCCAGCACGTGAATGCCATGCTTCAGGATGCCGCCGCCGACCATGAACATGGCGATGGTACCCACTACCGCAAGCGCCTTCATCAGCCAGGGCGCGAAGTTGAGCAGGCGAAGACCCAGCCAGCGTTGCAGCGCACGCCAGGCGCCCTCGCCTTCCTTTTGCATCAGGTACAGACCGGCGTCATCCAACTTAACAATACCGGCTACCAACCCATAGACCCCGACGGTCATTATCAGCGCAATACCGCTTACCACCAGCACCTGGGAGGTAAAAGGCATCTCTGCGACCACACCAAGGGTCAGTACGATAATCTCTGCGGACAGGATAAAATCGGTGCGCACCGCACCTTTAATCTTGTCTTTCTCGTAGGCCACCAGATCCACGTTCGGATCCGCCAGGTGCGCTACCAGGTCTTCGTGCTCGGCGGCATCTTCGGCTGCACTGTGCAGGAAGCGGTGGGCGACTTTTTCAAAACCCTCGAAGCACAGGTACAGTCCGCCCAGCATCAGCAGCGGCGTGATCAGCCACGGGGCGACCAGTGAAATGCCCAGTGCCGCGGGCACCAGGATACATTTATTGCGCATGGATCCCTTGGCTACCGCCCACACCACCGGAAGTTCCCGATCGGCACGCACACCGGTTACTTTTTCCGCATTGACTGCGAGATCGTCACCAAGGACACCGGCGGTTTTTTTAGCCGCGACCTTGGTCATCATGGCCACGTCATCAAGAACCGCAGCAATATCGTCCAACAGAACCAGTAGACTGCTGCCTGCCATATATCAAACCCTTTTCAAACCCTGTGGTAACGCAGGAGTATCTTGCCCCAGGCCAGCGGGCATAGCCAAACCATTTTGTGCCACTTAACGCAGTTTGCGGCGGCGCCTGGTAGGAACATTCATATGCGACTTGGGATAGCGCGGGAGCTTACCTGTGCTCAGGTAGCGGTGAATACTTTCCTGGGAGCGAATATGCGCAACCCTCTTCCTGCTCTCTACATACTGGTTGACCTGGTTCTGGTCCAGTACCCGCGCCTTCACATTGTCATGCCACTGCTGGTCCAGTATGTCCTGGATAATACGCTGGGCATGCTCATCAAAAATAGGACACAGTACTTCGACCCGGTAGTCGAGATTGCGGGTCATCAGGTCGGCGGAGCCAATTAAATAACGCGGATTACCCCGGTTATAAAATACATAAGCCCGGGGATGCTCGAGGAATCGGTCGACGATACTGATCGCCTGGATGTTTTCAGAGATACCTTTTACCCCGGGTAACAGCGAACACATACCGCGAATAATGAGGCGGATTTCCACGCCGCTTTCGCTGGCCTCATACAGCTTGGTGACAATATCCTTGTCCACCAGGTTGTTACATTTCAGCGTCATGGAGGCGCGGTAACCCGCCTGGGCGTTGGCAATTTCCTGGTCGATCAACTGCACCAGTCCCGGACGCGAACTGTGCGGGGATACCAGTAACAGGCGATAGTCCGGTCGCTTGTAGGTGTACTGCAGGAAGTCAAAGACATTGAATACGTCCTTACCCACATTCTGGTCATAGGTCATCAGTGTGAAATCGGTATATATTCGCGCGGTCTTCTCATTAAAGTTGCCGGTACCGATATGGCTGTAGAAACGCTTTGCGTTGCCTTCCTTGCGCTCGATTAACACCAATTTACTGTGGACCTTGAGCCCCGGAATACCAAAGATTACCTGGATACCATTTTCCGTGAGACGCTCTGCCCAGTCTATGTTCGCCGCCTCATCAAAGCGGGCGGCAAGCTCTACCACCGCGAGCACGCGTTTGCCGTTATCAACCGCGTTAACGAGGGCATCAATGATGCGCGAATTTTTGGCCACCCGGTAAAGGCAGATTTTTATATCCCTTACATCGGGGTCCAGCGCTGCGGTTTTCAGCAGGTCCACCACATAGGCAAACGGGTGATAGGGGTAATACAGGAAAACATCGCGCTCGCGAATAGCGTCGAAAATACTGTCGGGCTCATCCAGCCGCGGTATACGGATCGGCGGCAGCGGCTTGAACTCCAGATACTTCGGACCCACATTGGGAAAGCCCATAAAGTCCTTGGAATTGTGGTAGCGGCCGCCGGCAATAAGGCTGTCGTACTTGCCAAAACCAAAACGCGTATTGATGTAGTCGAGCAGACGCTGTGGCATCTGCTCGTCATAGACCATACGCACGGCGTCCGCCTTGCGTCGCTGCTTGAGGCTGGTAGCCATTTTAGCTATCAGGCTCTGCAGTATGCCGGTATCTAGCTCCAGTTCAGCATCGCGGGAAAACTTGAAGCAGTAGGCAGCCGCAGCATCTACCGGGATGACACCTCGGAAAATTTGCGGCAGGCAGGCGCGGATAATATTGTCCAGCACGATAAACACCTTACCCCCCTTGCCTTTCCTGCGAGGTATTTCCACAAACCGGTCCAGGCGATCAGTAGGCACCTCTACCACCGCGTAGTGATAGTGCTCACCGGATTGTATATCGATCGCCAGGTACAGGGATTCATCATTCAGCGCCGGAATCGGTTGCGCCTCCTGCAACAGTATGGGCTCCAGTTCGGGTAGTACGGTGTTGGTGAAATAGGACTGCACGAATTCCATCTGCCCCGGGTCCAACTGCCTTTCATTGATCATATAGATTCGCCGGACGGCGAGTTCCGTCATGATCGCTTTGTAGTTGCGATCGAATTCGCGCTGCAGTTCAACGACACGCTTTTGTATCGCGGCCAGCAACTCTTTGGACTGCTGCTTGCTGGCGCCGCTGGATACTGAGATCAGGCGACGCACCTCCGCCACGCGCACCCGGAAAAATTCGTCGGAGTTGTTGGAGAATATGCCGAGATAGCGCAGGCGCTCGATCACCGGTACCGAGGCGTCCGCTGCCTCCTGCAACACCCGGGCATTGAAGGACAACCAGCTCAACTCCCGGGGAGTGAACAGGTCGTGATCCAGGAGATCCGCAAGGCGTGTCTTGATCGGGCTGGTCATTTTGCTACCTGTTATGGAGTGCTACAAAAATGTCATACAACACAGAGACTTGCGCGCTGATCTTAACGCAGCGAGAGATGCCAATCTAAACTACTTTAAGGCAAAACAATAGCCCAATGCCTGCACGGGAATAAAAAAAGCTCTGCGCACTATAGAAACATTCTGTTTCTGGATGTTTTTTGGGTTTGGGTTTGGGTTTGGTGTCGGCCAGCGGGGCCGAGCGAAAACAGGTTTTCCAGTCGCTCCACGATATTCGCTTGGTGAAAAACCTGTTTTCACCCGGCCCCTTGAATCGGGAAGCTCCGACTACACCAGGGAAATGAGGGGGCACAAAGGGGTTCTTCATTCATTGCCGCGATTGGAAAGGATAAGCACATACGAGGGCGCGGGCGGGAAAGTGTTTCTCACCAAGCGAATATCGTGGAGCGACTGAGAAATACTTTCCCGCCCGCGCCCGCTAGATAAGACCGGGCCAAGGTAGGGAACTTCACTCCTGAGCCGGTTTGGATACCTCAGGCCGCGAGCTGGCCGAAGGCATCCGGGTACGCTTCGCGCACCGCTGCAAAACTGTAGTCTTCCATGCCCAACTCTTTCAGTGTCGGCATCACATCATCGCCGCCGCGGGAGTCCAGGCGCCGGTGCAGGGCCGACAGTAAACCGTGGCGATTCACCAGCTGCCAGGTTCCGGTAGCCCGGGTGCGCTTGCCCCTGGCATAGCTCAAAGCCTCTTCATAGGCATAAATCGCCCTCACTGCAGCCAGCTCAGCCTCATCTGCGGTAGGGTGCTCCTGGGCGCGCAGGTCGACTGCCCGGCGGTGTGCCTGCAGCGCCAGTTCCGGGTGCCCCCTGCGCCTGGCGTTGGCGGCAAATACGTAGCACAACTCAGGTTCTTTGATTCTCAGTACCAACTCATGCATGTCCTTGCTCCTAAGGTTGTTTCGATCACGTGAGCAATAATAGGGCTACAAAAGAATTTTCCACATGGCCATGTACGACAACAGCATGGCCATTTGCGCCAAGGGCTGGAATTTTTCTAGAATTGACCTGAATTAGCTTTTTTAATTTGTTGTTTTAAAAAGAAAAAAGCCCGCCAATCATGGGATGATGGCGGGCCAACGGCCGTACGTTTCGGGGCAGAAACATCGGCCAGGGGACGTGTCAGCACGTGCAGGGAATGCAACGTGCTGATTAAAAAATAGTCGCTCAAAGCAATAAAGCAAGTTTTTGCACCAAAAAAATGCGGGCTCAGGGCTTGATGGCTAAAACATCGGTCTTCATGTGCCGCAGGACTTTTTCAGCGGTATTACCCAGTAACCTGGCCTTGACCCCGGTACGGGCAACCGTGCCCATTACCACGATCTGCGCCCGGACTTTCGCCGCCCGACTGGTGATGACTTTCTCTACCGGCCCGCGCTTGCAGAAGAAAGCACTTTCGGGAATATCATGTGCCGCGGCGAGCTTGCCGATCTGCGCCTGCATCCCGGCCCGGGCATCGCGCTCATAGGCGATGGGATCGACCAGGTCCAGGTCGGACAGCAGGGTCGGTATCTCGATGGCGGTGATAATCTCCAGTTCCACACCGAGCGCCTGCGCCAGGGGCCTGGCAAACCCCAGGACCTTATTATTGAGTTTCTTCTTGGTGGCGGAACCACTGGAGAGGTCAAGTGCCACCAATACCGGTTTGGTGCGATGCCATTTTTTCGCCGATACCAGCAGCACCGGCGCCTGGCACTCGCGCAATAGCTGCCAGTCTGTGGAAGTATGCACCAGGGACTCAGTGCGGTGGCCGGTCTTGACTACTCCGGCGTACTTGCCGCCGGCACACTGCTGCTGTACCCAGCGGGCGATATCTTTTTCCCATGCGACCTTCAGCCTGACCTTCTGTCCCGGCTTGGCGTTCTTGTCGATACGCTCCTGTACCACCTCTTCCCGCTCTTCCAGCAAGCGTTTCTTGATCAGGGTCTGCTCCCGGGCAGGGATCTTCAGGCGCTTCAGCGGGGCGTAGGTAAATGCCACCACGTCGGCGTCATAGCCCAGCCTGTCAGCCAGCTCTAGCCCCCGGGGCGTGGCATGACCGGCGCCTTTCTGGTCGGCAATGATAAGAATTTTACCCATAATATGTTTCCCAAGGACTGTCCAGACCAAGGATTATAGAGGCTGGCGGGGCGCTGGGAAGTGGCATGTATCAATTCATGTGGAAATTATTGCGCGGAGGCTGCCCTGTCCCGCCATCAATCGGTGATAGCGAGGTTACTGTTCCGGGGGCTGGCTCCTGAAATCAGCGGGCGCCACACCTGTCCAGCGCTTAAAGGCGCGGGAAAAGGTGCTGGGCTCTGAAAAGCCCAACAGATATGAGGTTTCCACCACCGAGCGACTGGGCTGGCGCAGGTACTTGCGCGCTAACTGCAGGCGGGTGTCCTGCAACAGGTCCATGAAGCTGGTGCCCTCGTCTTTCAGTTTACGCTGCAGGGTGCGATTGCTGACATGCAGGGCTTCGGCAATCTGCTGCTGGTTGGGCGGTCCGTCAGGCAGCCGCTCCACGATCTTGTCCACTACCTCGCGAGACGTGGTCTGGGACAGGAAACTTTCCAGGTATGCCTGGGTCTGCTCGTCATTGACCCGCGCCAGCGCCGGGTCCCCGGTCACCAGGGGTTCCATGATATCAGCCCGCGACCAGGTAATACGCGTGACGTCAGCCTCGAAAGAAACGCGGCTGGACAGCATGTAATCCCAACGTTGCGGCTCCTCCGGTGTAGGCCGTTCTATATCGATAGCGACCGGCGCCAGGAATTCTCCCAGGGTCATCTGGCTCATGCGAGTTACCATACCCACTGCGTAATCGCGATTGGCGAAAGCAAAGCCATCCGTTTCCACATTGCGACCCAACACCATATGCACCAGGTCGTGCTCTTCGATCAGTTGCATATCCAGCGTGGTACTGACCAGTTTGCCGAAACGCACAAGGCGCTGCAGGCCGGCGTAAACCGTGTCGCTTGCCAACCAGGCCAGGCCCAGTCCATGGAGAACCTGCGGTTGTAACTGCTCTGCAGCGAGCAGACCAAAGGCCTCATCATTGCTAAGCTCCACACTGCGGGCCATCAGCGCGTTGAAGTTCGCGTGCGGTACTCGCCAGTCAGGGTTGGCCGCCTTGGCGGCATCAATACCCACCTCGTCCAGGACTTCCAGGGCATCGATACCATAAAGGCGCAGCGCTCTGGCCACCGGCAGGATAAATGTGGCCATCAGCGAGTGCTGCAGCGCCAGCGGTTGACTCATAATGCTTACTATCCGACTATTCCGAGGAAATAATATAACACCGACGATGCTTTCTACCCTACCGTCGATGCCAGGATTGCAGTCCGTGGCAAGTATTGTCTTGCCGGCCAGGGTCATGGTACTGTGTTTTTATACAGTATCAGGTAATAGCAATGACCCGACAGAATGACATCATCGCTTCACAACAAACCCTGCGCAAGGGTCGCGGTGCGCTGAGCAATAAAACCGGCCGCTTCCAGCCCCTGCACAGTGAATGGGATGACGGCATCTGCGGCCCCTCCCCGGTTACCGAATGTCGCCGGGTTGATGCCCGCACCATTATCTCGCGCAACAATTCACCCGACCTGCCTTTTGAGCAGTCCATCAACCCCTACCAGGGCTGTGAACACGGCTGTGTCTATTGTTACGCGCGCCCTACCCATGCCTACCTGGACCTGTCCCCGGGCCTGGATTTCGAGACCCGCCTGACTTACAAGCACAACGCGGCACAGCTGCTGGAGCGCGAACTGCAACGCCCCGGCTATCGCTGCAAGCCCATCACCATTGGCGCCAATACCGACCCCTACCAACCGGTGGAAAAAGAGCATGGCATCACCCGTCAACTGCTACAGGTGCTGCAGCGCTATCGTCACCCGGTGGCCCTGATCACCAAGGGCGCACTGATCACCAGGGACCTGGACATATTGGCGGAAATGGCATCCGAACAGCTATGCTCAGTGGCAATCAGCATTACCACTCTGGACCCCGCCTTGAAACGCAATATGGAGCCTCGCGCGGCCTCTGCCAATGCACGCCTGGCCGCGGTGGATGCATTGGCGTCAGCGGGAGTACCCGTCACTGTGTTATTCGCTCCGGTTATTCCCGCCCTCAATGACTGCGATATGGAAAAAATACTGGCTCAGTCCGCCGACGCCGGAGCAACAGGTGCCGCTTACATGTTATTACGACTGCCACTGGAGATTCGCGAGCTGTTTTTCGAATGGCTACAGCGGCACTACCCACTGAAGGCGGATCATGTCATCAGCCTGTTGCGGCAGAGCCGCGGCGGCGCAGACTACGACAGCCGCTTCGGGCATCGCATGCGCGGTACCGGCACTTTCGCAGACCTGCTGCAGCAGCGGTTCGCCATCAGTTGCCGCAACCTGGGATTAAAATATGGCGAAAGTGTGCCCCAGCGTACCGACCTGTTCCGGCCCAATGAGGGCAATGAGCAAATCGATTTATTTAATTGATCAGGTGCGAATGATCAGGCTCTCTCCTATTGCTTACTTCAGTTTTGAAGCCCAGATAGCCAACTTGTGCTTCATGGATAACTGGGATATCTGATCCTGGGGAATCGGTTGTATTATCTTGTCATGCACCAGCAAACGGTAAATATACTCAATTTTTTCGCTAGATGAGTCAGTAGGTTCAAATTCTACAACGCCTCTATCCTCCCCGTACTTCATACCCTCGGTGATGGCCTTCTTTACCCATTCTTTTTCGTTCTTTAATTTTTTCATGTGTAAAGATAAGCTCCAAAAAAACTGGCAGTTGAACCTGGCAAACTGGATAGCTGATTGATAGCAGCTACATATCCCTGCTGGTCAAAACGCACCGCGGTAGCATATTGCTCAGGGCTGGCTCGCAGGATAAAAAAGATTGCGCCAGCTATGGCGCTCAAAGGGCTGCCATTGACCCTCAGGCACAGCCAGGCGCTCCGCTACCAGAAACCAGATCGAGGGATTGAGGGTCATGCCACAATGACTGCCACGCACTTGCACGCTCTGGCTGTGGGCGTGGCCGCTTTGTTGCAGGGTGGTCTTCCAGTTGACGATGCCATCGCCCTTGGAATAGATCGCGGTGGTCGGTACCGGCGGCGCGTGGTGCAGCAGATCCTGATCTATGGGTAAGTCTTCAGGAGGGTTGAGCGCGGTAAACAGCCGGGCGGGAATCGAGGCAGTCATACGCCCCTCGCCGAAGGGACTGCCCAGGGATATCACCTGGCGCACCTTGTCGGGAAATTCACGGGCGAGTTCCCGAGCAAAAATACCCCCCAGGCTGTGACCCACCAGGGAAACCGGGCCCTCGTAGCGCTCGTAGAGATAATGGATGCGCTCCTGCAAGCCCTCCAGCACCCCATCCCTGGGCCCCAGGTTGCGCCCCATGCCCCAGCCGTGTACCGCGTAATTCAAGCGCGCAAGAAAGCGGCGCATGGCACTGTTGTAGCCGTCTCCGCCCATAAACCCGGGCAACACCATAACCGGGTGACCGTCGCCGGCTGGCGCCATGCGCAACAGGCGTTTGCGGCTGATATTCAAGGTAATGATCTCTGCGACCGCCCGGTGCGCCTCGGTCAGCGCCAGCAGCATGCTGGGCGGGGGTATATAGGGTTCCTCAGTAATCGCGAACTGAGCCTGTTGCTGTTGCAATTGCTCCAGACTGGCTCTGGCCATTGCTATGCCCCTTGCATTAATAGATTTATTGCAGGGAGCATAACGAAGTTTACGCGACAGGAAAAGGCCGCTGTCGCAGACGGGTTAGAGCTTGGAGAACTCCCGGTTCAACTCAAATTGCCTTGAAGTCACATAGGACTCCATATTTTCCACCCGGCGCAGCGCCCCATCCAGCCGCTCCCGGGCGCGCCGCAGGCGCACGCTGCTGCTGTCGC
>Ga0316193_10000648_pt1 | contig 22024 bp, 19 predicted proteins | sample MerIslsedime2_MG_FD_207735 | JGI IMG/M metagenome (GOLD analysis project Ga0316193, IMG submission 207735) | Coastal sediment microbial communities from Maine, United States - Merrow Island sediment 2 | ecosystem: Environmental > Aquatic > Marine > Coastal > Sediment | place: USA: Maine... | reverse complement strand
GCCGACGCCAAGCAGAAAATCTCCCTTGGCCGGGGACTGGTGCGCAGCGATGTCGCAGCGATCCTGTTTGACGAACCGCTCACCGTGATCGACCCGCATCTCAAATTACTCTTGCGGCGCAAGCTCAAGCAGATCCACGCCCGCTTCAAATTGACCATGGTTTACGTCACCCATGACCAATTGGAGGCGCTCACCTTTGCCGACCAGGTGGTCGTGATGAACGAAGGCCAGGTCATGCAGATCGGCACCCCGCAGGACCTTTTTGAAAATCCGCAACATACCTTTGTCGGCTATTTCATCGGCAGCCCCGGGATGAATTTTTTGACCTGCCGGATGCAGAACGGGATCGCCGATATCGGCAATCATGAGATCCGGGTTGGCAACGACACCGAAACGCTAAACGGGAACTTCATGCTTGGGATTCGTCCCGAATTTCTCAAGTTGCATCCACAAAAAGTCCAGGGTTCTCTCCCGGTCGCAGTCAAAGCGGTCGAGGACCTGGGTAATTGCAAAATAGTAACGGTAAAACTTGCTGAAAAGACCCTCAAGGTTAAACTTTCTGAGGAACAGGAGCTCCCGGTAGAGAGGAGTTTCCTGGAATTTCAATCGCAATGGATCAGAATTTATGCCGACGAAAAGCTGGTCGGAAACGGCGTAAAACAAAAAGCACGTCTGGAGCTTGCAAAATGAACAAATGGGAAGACAACAAAGCCTGGCTCATGGTCATCCCGGTATTCCTGGTGGTCGCCGTATCAGCCATTTTGCCACTGATGACCGTGGTCAATTACTCGTTGCAGGACATCTTCGGCCCGGATCAGCGGGTCTTTGTCGGGGTTGAGTGGTATAAGGATGCGCTGACCGATCCACGCTTGCATGACGCGCTCAAACGTCAGTTGCTCTTTTCCTCGCTGGTTTTGCTGATTGAAATTCCGCTCGGCATTCTGATTGCCCTGATGATGCCCAAAAAAGGTTGGGGTGCATCACTCAGCCTGGTTCTGGTTGCCTTGCCATTACTGATTCCATGGAATGTTATTGGCACCATCTGGATCATATTCATGCGTCCCGACATCGGCCTGTTGGGAGCGGCGGTCAACGGCCTAGGCATCCCCTTCGATCACACGGCGTCGCCTTTTGCTGCCTGGGTGACAGTCATGTTGATGGAAGTCTGGCACTGGACACCACTGGTGGTCCTTTTGGCTTATGCCGGGCTGCAGGCCATTCCCGAGGCCTATTTTCAGGCCGCTCGTATCGACGGGGCTTCAGTCTGGTCCACTTTCCGTTACATTCAACTACCGAAAATGCGTGGCGTGCTGACCATTGCGGTTCTACTGCGCTTCATGGACAGTTTCCTGATCTATGCCGAGCCCTTTGTCTTAACCGGTGGCGGCCCCGGCAACTCAACGACTTTTTTGTCGATCTACCTGGTCAAGCTTGCAGTCGGCCAGTTCGACCTGGGCCCGGCGGCCGCCTTCTCGATCATTTATTTCCTGATTGTGCTGCTGTTCTGCTGGTTGTTCTATCAGGCACTGTTGAAGGTCGGCACGGGAGATAAGTCATGAAGTTCCAGAAGAGGACTATTGGTCTGGTCGTTTACTTTATCCTCCTGCTGTTGCCGATTTATTGGATGCTCAACATGTCTTTGCGGACCAATGCGGATATCCTCAGCGTATTTTCCTTTTATCCGCAAGATCCGACCTTTGACAATTATATAAAAATCTTCACTGACAAGTCCTGGTACTCGGGGTATTTGAACAGTTTTTACTACGTCAGTATGAATGTTGTGATCTCTTTATTGACCGCATTGCCTGCGGCCTATGCTTTTTCACGTTACAAGTTCCTGGGCGACAAGCATCTGTTTTTCTGGCTGTTGACAAACCGCATGGCGCCACCGGCAGTCTTTCTGCTACCGTTCTTCCAGCTCTACTCGACATTCAACCTGATCGATACCCATTTTGCCGTGGCCCTTTCCCACTGCCTGTTCAATGTGCCGCTGGCGGTCTGGATTTTAGAAGGCTTTATGTCTGGTATCCCGCGTGAAATTGATGAGATGGCATATATTGACGGCTACAGCTTTCCACGCTTTTTCCTGACTATTTTCACGCCGCTGATTCGCACCGGTATCGGCGTCACAGCGTTTTTCTGTTTCATGTTTTCCTGGGTCGAGTTGCTCCTGGCCAGAACCTTGACGACCACGGCAGCAAAGCCGATCGCCGCGATCATGACGCGAACGGTCAGCGCCTCCGGACTTGACTGGGGTTTGCTCGCCGCTGCCGGCATCCTGACAATTGTACCGGGGGCACTGGTGATCTGGTTTGTACGCAACCATCTGGCCAAGGGCTTTGCCCTCGGCCGGGTTTAACGAGGTATGGATATGTCCCTGGAGTGGATGGCATGGACCATGCCGACAGCAATTTTCTTTATCACCATCGCCTGCCTGCTGGTGGCCATGACTATCTGGCAGGCCAAAGCCCCCAGCGCAGAACGCAAAGGGTTTTTACCGATTGCCACAACCCCTGGCGATCGACTGTTTATCGGCCTGCTCAGTAATGCCTATATCCACCTTGCCTGGATCGGGTTGACCAGTCTATCGCTCTGGATCGCCTTTGTAATCGCACTGATCTGGATGATTATCTTAATGCGTTGGGGTTGAACAATAAGCAGAAAGTGTTTCACTTTGAGCGGAGCTCAGGCCTTAGCACCGACAAAGAAGCTCGGCAAGCCGGGCAAAACAACGAGGGGCCCAAAGAAGGAGGAAAAATGATGACAGACACAACCAGCAGAGGAAAATCACGTGTGAGGCTATTGATCAGTCTCACGGTAGCATTGCTGATGTGCTTCACCACATCCGCAAGCGCCGACACGGCGGCAGCCAAGAAATGGGTCGATAGCGAATTTCAGCCTTCAACCCTGTCCAAAGCCGAACAGATGAAAGAAATGGAGTGGTTCATCGAGGCGGCCAAACCCTTCAAAGGAATGAAAATCAAGGTTGTCTCCGAGACTATTCCGACCCATGAGTACGAATCAAAAGTGCTCGCCAAGGCTTTTAAGGAGATCACCGGCATTGAAGTCACCCACGACCTGATTCAGGAAGGTGATGTCATTGAAAAACTTCAGACCCAGATGCAGTCCGGGGAAAACATCTTTGATGCCTACATCAACGACTCGGACCTGATCGGCACCCACTGGCGTTATGGCTACGTAGTCAACCTGACCGACTGGATGACCGGTGAGGGCAAAGACGTGACCCTGCCGACCCTCGATGTCGATGACTTCATGGGCAAATCGTTCACCACCGCCCCGGATGGCAAGCTCTACCAACTCCCCGACCAGCAGTTCGCCAATCTCTACTGGTTTCGCTATGACTGGTTTAACCGCGCGGACCTGAAAGCACAGTTCAAAAAACTTTATGGCTATGAACTGGGAGTTCCCGTCAACTGGTCAGCCTATGAAGATATCGCCGAATTCTTTAGCGAGCATGTACGGGAAATCGACGGCAAAGCTATATATGGCCACATGGACTACGGTAAGAAAGCCCCTGATCTTGGTTGGCGCTTTACCGATGCCTGGTTGTCGATGGCGGGCGCCGGCGACAAAGGCATCCCGAATGGCAAGCCGGTTGACGAATGGGGCATCCGGGTTGATGAAAACGACCGTCCCGTTGGCGCCAGTGTCAGTCGTGGTGGCGCCACCAATGGCCCGGCGGCCAAATATGCCCTGCGTAAATACATGAACTGGCTTCGGAAATATGCCCCTCCGGGCGCTCTCGGCATGGACTTTTACCAGTCGCTGCCCAGCTTGGCCAAAGGCAATGTCGCGCAGCAGATCTTCTGGTACACCGCATTCACCTCTTCGATGGTTGAAGAAGGCACCGCGGTGGTCAATGCGGATGGAACCCCGAAATGGCGCATGGCGCCATCACCGCACGGCCCTTACTGGGAAGAAGGAATGAAGCTTGGCTATCAGGATTGTGGCTCCTGGACTCTGATGAAGAGTACGCCGGTTGACCGGCGCAAGGCAGCCTGGCTGTTTGCCCAGTTTGTCGTCTCCAAATCGGTTTCACTGAAGAAGGCCCATGTTGGCCTGACTCCGATTCGAGACAGCGACATCCGCGACGCATCGTTCACCGAGCGCGCGCCAAAACTGGGTGGCCTGGTTGAATTCTATCGCAGCCCGGCACGTGTTGCATGGACTCCGACTGGCACCAATGTCCCGGACTATCCGAAACTGGCTCAACTCTGGTGGCAGAACATCGGCGAAGCGGTTGCCGGTGAAGTGACTGTCGATACGGCGATGGATAACCTTGCCAAGGAACAGGACAAGGTCCTCATCCGCCTCGCAAGGAGCAAGTCTCAGGGCGACAAAGGCCCGATCATGAACGAAGAGCGTGAGGAAGCCTACTGGCTGGGTAAATCAGGAGCACCCAAAGCGAAACTGGCCAATGAAAAACCACAAGGAGAAACCGTCAATTACGATGATCTGATCAAGGCCTGGCGTGCAGGTAAAGTGAAATAGACGCAATGAGCCTCAGCTGGAGAAAAGATCTTTATCCTTGAGGCGACATTTGAGCGCAACCTTCAGGGGCCAGGGTCACAAGCCCTGGCCCCTGACTTTATATTGACCCCTGTGGCGTGGAGGCGAGTGTGAGCAGAAAAGAGCACTTACAGCGATTGAAAGATGGCCGCATTTTTGACCTGCTCGTCATAGGCGGCGGTGCGACCGGCTGTGGGGTCGCCCTGGATGCGGCAAGCCGTGGTTTAAAGGTGGCGCTGGTTGAAAAGAATGACTTTGCCGAAGGCACCAGTAGTCGTAGCACCAAGTTGGTTCACGGCGGTGTTCGCTACCTGGAGATGGCCGTAAAAAAACTGGACCGGGTGCAGTATAACCTGGTCAAGGATGGCCTCCGCGAACGAGGCATCTTACTAAAAAACGCACAACACTTATCCAACCGCTTACCTCTGGTCACCCCTCTCTACAAATGGCTAGATGTCCCCTATGTTTTTTTCGGTCTCAAACTCTACGATATCCTCTCCGGAAAACAGAATATTGGTCACAGTCGCCTGTTGAGCCGCAAAGAAGCCATACGCCGTTTCCCAAGGTTGAAAGCCGAAGGCCTGAAAGCCGGAGTCCTCTATTACGATGGTCAGTTTCACGATTCCCGCATGGCCTTGTCCCTGGCATTAACAGCAGAACAGCATGGCGCGACGATTGCCAATCATGTTGCCGTTTCTGGGTTATGCAAAGAGGGCGAGAAAATTACCGGAGCGGAGCTGACAGATTCTTTGACCGGGGAGTCCTGGCAGTTAAAGGCCAAAGGCGTGATCAATGCCACCGGCCCATTTGTCGATCAAATAAGAATGATGGACAACCCCGCAGCGCCAAAAATTCTTTCTGCCAGCACAGGAATTCACATCGTGCTGGATAAACACTTCGCTCCACCCGACACCGGCCTGATGATTCCGGAAACCGAAGATGGTCGGGTTCTATTTGTCCTGCCCTGGGAAGGTCATGCCTTGGTCGGCACGACTGACGAACCTGCCGAAGTTACCGATCACCCCCAGCCTGTTGAAGCAGAAATTGACTACCTGCTGCGTCACGTCGCTCATTACTTTAATCTGAAAGTCAAAAAATCTGATATCAAGGCAGTCTGGTCTGGGTTGAGACCGCTGGTGTCCGATCCCAATGCCACCGACACAGCCAAGTTGGCCCGCGACCATGTGATTGAGGACAGTGCAAGTGGCTTACTGACCATTGCCGGCGGCAAATGGACCACGTATCGGAAAATGGCTCTTGATACTGTAGATCACGCTTTAAAGCGCTTCAACTTATCAGCACCGAAACCGACCTGTCAGACCGAGCAGCTACCGATTATCGGCAGTGCCAACTATAATGAGAAAGGCGATCTTGAGCTGAGCAAAAGATATGGTTTTGATGCAGACGTTGCTGCCTACCTGAACAGAACCTATGGTGACCAGGCGGAGGAGGTTGCCAATCTGGCAGAGGGAGGGGTTGGCATCCGGCTGGTCAGGAATCACCCCGTTCTGGAATCGGAAGTCCTCTATGCGACGCGTTATGAATTGGCCGAACGGGTTATCGATGTTCTCGCCAGGCGAATGCCGCTGGCACTCCTGGATACTGAGGCAGCAAAGCAGGCGGCACCCAGAGTCCTGGAAATCATGGCCGAAGAGCTGGGCTGGGATCAACAGCGCTGTGCAGAAGAAACGTTACTCACCGAGGAGAGGTTAACCGGGGCACTTTAATTGTGGGCGGCCAAGCCTGATCGCTTGTGTAAGCTCTGGCTTTGCCGGTTACCACGCAGAGGATTTTCCATTGTCACGCTTCTGCCTTCGCACCTCTCGCCAAATTCCACAGAAAACCCATGACATAAGTCGTCCTTTTGTGTATAAAATCAGCTCCCGCAATTAACTATATCCACTCTTGAAGGAGTTTTTATGTATAGCTGTGCTGACCTGAAAAAAGGTCTCAAGGTCATGATTGATGGCGAACCGCACGTCATCGCCCAGTTCGACTTCACCAAACCGGGCAAGGGCCAGGCCCTCTACAAGTGCAAACTGCGCAACATGATCACCGGCGCACTGTTCGACCGCACCTACCGCTCCGGTGAAAGCTTCGAACCGGCCAGCCTCGATGAACGCGACATGCAGTACCTCTACCAGGACGAGACCGGCTACGTTTTCATGGACCAGAAGACTTACGATCAGGCAACCATCGACGGCGAAATCCTCGGTGATGACAAATTTTTTCTGGTCGACAACATGGAAGTCAAGGTCCTCATGCACGGCGAGCGCGGCATCGGCGTCACCCTGCCCAACTTCGTCAACCTGCGGGTTACCCAGACCGACCCCTGGGTCAAGGGCGACACCGCCACCGGCAACAACAAGCCGGCCACGGTGGAAAGCGGCTACACCCTGCAGGTTCCGGGCTTCGTCGAAGAAGGCATCCTGGTCCAGATTGACACGCGGACCGGCGAGTACGTAACCCGCGTCAAAGAGTAAGTCCCTGCGACTCCCTGGATCAGAAAACGTCCGCTAGCGGGCGTTTTTTTTTAAACTTTTCTGGACTTGTTTCGTCTAGAATACGGTTAATAGAATTAAACCCGATCATGTACTCTCACAGAAAGCCCCAAAGTATGCTGAACAACCGTATAAGACCAGACTATGTCCCAGGCAGAATCTGCACCTGGTTCTGCCTGAGCATCGGCTGTCTGCTATTCACGGCCTGTACCCCGGAGATTTCACGCCAGGCTTCATCCGTTCAACCGCAGGGGGGCTTCTCCGCAACCGGACAGGCCTATCTGCCGGAACAGTGGTGGCAGAGCTTTGAAGACCCAACCCTCAACCAGCTGGTGAGCCGGGCCCTGAGCGGTAATTTCACTTTACAGAGCGCCTGGGACCGCCTCGACCGGGCCCAGGCCATCGCACGCAAGGCCGGTGCCGACCTTGTCCCACAGCTCAATGGCGAAGCAGGCGGCAGCACCTCCCGCTCTCGCAGCAATTCCCGCACTGACACGTTCCAGAGTTTCAACCTGGGGCTCTCTGCAAGCTACGAAATGGATCTCTGGGGCCGCGTCCGTTCAACCAGCGAAGCAGCCGACCTTGATGCCCTGGCCAGTGCAGAGGATTTGCAGACAGCAGCCCTGGCGCTGTCAGCCCAGGTTGCGACAGTCTGGTTCCAACTGCTCGAACAACGCGGTCAGATCGAGATTCTCCAACAGCAACAGCACACCAACGAGCAGGGGCTCGAACTTATCAGCCTGCAATTCCGCACCGGCCAGACCAGCATCGCCGATCTTCTGCAGCAGCGCCAGGTTGTCGAGAGCCGGCGCGGTGAACGGGCCCTGGCCAACGGCCGGGCGCAGGTGTTGCGGAACCAGCTGGCGGTGCTCCTTGGTATAACTCCCGATCAAGCCCCGCAGGTGACTGCAAATAAGCTTGCCGAGCTGCCGCCTTTGCCTGCAACCGGGTTGCAGAGCAGCCTGCTTGAACGACGCCCTGACGTACGTGCCGCATGGCTGCAGATACAGGCGGCTGACCAACGGGTGGCCGCGGCGATTGCCGATCGTTTTCCCCGTCTCAGTTTAACCGGCCGGGCCAGCACCGCGGACGAACAGATCGAAGACCTGTTCGACAACTGGCTCGCCTCGCTGGCTGCCAATCTAGTGGCGCCGTTGGTCGATGGAGGTCAACGCCGTGCCGAAGTCGAGCGTAGCCAGGCAGTCGCCGCAGAAAGGCTTCATGATTACGGCCAGACAGTTCTTGAAGCCCTGGCCGAGGTTGAAGACGCACTGGCCCTGGAACAGCGGCAACAGGAGTACCTTGCCAGCATCAACCGCCAGTTGGAGCTTGCAGGACAAGCCACCGTACGCATTCGCGACCGCTATCTCAACGGTGCCGAAGACTACCAGAGGATTCTCGGTGCACTCCTTTCCAAACAGCTCCTGCAGCGCACCCAGCTCACAGCCAAACGCGAACTCCTCGTCAACCGCGTCAACCTCTGCCGGGCTTTGGCCGGTGGTTGGGAGATGTCACGACAACGCAAACAGCCAACGTTAAAAGGTGAATGACTATGTGCCCTGACCAGCCTCTGCAACCCCATCCTGGCCCTTCCGGGCAAAATCGCAGAGCCACACTGCTGAGACTGCTGCTGCCTGTCCTCGTCTTCATCTGCAGTGTCGCTGTTGCGGCCTGGCTGATGCAGTCGGGGCCCAAAGCCAAGCCCCGGACCAAGGTTCGCAATGCCGTCACGGTCGAAGTGCGCCCCATCGCGTTCGGACCGCAAACAACAAACGTCAGCGTCATGGGCACGGTCATACCTGAGCGCGAAGTCGTTCTCAAGCCCCAGGTCAGCGGCACGGTTATCACGTTAAGTGACAAGCTGATCCCGGGCGGGCGCTTTACAAAGGGCGAGCAACTGCTCAGCATTGATCCGAGTAACTATCAGCTTGCCGTGAAGCAACTTGCCAGCGAGGTCGCCAGAGTCGAAGCAGATCTGCAGATAGAACTGGGCCAGCAGCGGGTTGCCCAAAAAGAATATGAATTGCTCGGCGAAACGGTCAGCGTGGAAGAGAAGGCGCTGATGCTCCGGGAACCTCAGCTTGAGAATCTCCGTGCTGTCCTGGCCGGAACCAGCGCCCGCCTCGAACAGGCACAGCTTGATCTGGCACGGACCGTGATCAAAGCCCCCTTCAACGCCGTGGTCATGTCCCGCGACATCAATCTCGGCACCAGTGTCTCTCCGAGTACCACGCTGGCGACTCTGGTCGGCAGCGACACTTACTGGGTCGAGGCGCCGATTCCGTCTAGTCAGCTGAGATGGATCAACACTGGCCAAAAAGAGCGTGCAGAGGGCGCGACGGTGCGGGTATTCGATACTGTGACCTGGGGTTCAGAGAGCTTTCGGACCGGCCAGGTGATCGGTCTGACCGCAATGGTCGAGGAAAATGGACGCATGGCCAGACTCCTGGCTGAGATCCCAGACCCTTTCGCTTTGCAACCGACTTCGGCCGAACACTCGAAGCTCCTGCTCGGCAGTTATGTCCGGGTCGAAATTGCCGGAAAGCCCTTGCCACATGCAGCGGCCATTGAGCGCGACCTGATCCGTGACGGTGACCGGCTCTGGATCATGGACGACCGGGAACAGCTCGACATCCGACCGGTAGAGATCGCTTTTCGCGGCCGGGATCATGTTCTGGTCACCGGCGGGATCAGCACCGGCGAGCGCCTGGTCACAACCAAACTACCCTCGCCGGTGCAGGGGATGTCATTGCAGCTCAGGGGTACCGAGACGGCAAGCCCGACCGGTGCAGAGAAAGCCAAGCCATGAAGCCTACGCGAACAGAGCGCTGGCAGCGAGGCCCGCTCGCCTGGATGACCTATAACCGGGTTACGCCCAACTTGTTGATGATTGCCCTGTTGCTCGGCGGGTTCTTTGTCTCCGGGCAGATCAAAAAGGAGGTCTTCCCCGAGTTCGAGCTCGACAGGGTTTCAATCAGTGTCGCCTATCCCGGCGCCAGCCCGGAAGAGGTCGAGCAGGGGATCATTCTTGTCGTCGAGGAAGCGGTTCGCGGCCTTGAAGGGATCAAGGAACTGACTGCGAATGCCTCAGAAGGTAATGGCTCGGTCAGTATCGAGCTATTGGTCGATATCGACCAGCAGAAAGTTTACCAGGAGATCAAGCAGGAGATCGATCGGATCCGAACCTTTCCCGACGATGCTGAAGAGCCGCAGGTTTCATTGGTGGCTCGACGCCGTGAAGTGCTCAATCTCCAATTGTACGGCAACACCACGGAAGCTGCCCTGCGTGAAACGGCCGAGCAGGTCCGCGATCGACTGTTGCAGAATGCCGGCATTACCCAGATCGACCTTTCGGGAGCCCGCGATCTGGAGATCCAGATTGATGTGCCACAGGAGAAGTTACGTGCCTACAACCTGACCCTCGATGAGATCGCCCGTACTATCAACGCAGCCTCGACGGAAATTCCGGGCGGAGCCGTCGAGACCAGCGGTGGTGACATCCTGCTCCGCGTCGCGGATCGCCGTGACTGGGCCAGGGAATTTGCCCGCATCCCGATCATCAGCACTGCCGACGGCACGGTCATCCTGCTTGAGGATATCGCCACTGTCCGCGAGGCTTTTGAGGACAGCAATCGCTATGCCACCTACAACGGCCAGCGCAGCATCGGCCTCGACGTCTACCGGGTTGGCGATCAGACCCCGATCGGCGTCTCACGGGCCGTTCGCGATGCCATGGCCGAAATTGAGGCCGACTTGGCGGAGGGAATCGACTGGGACATCAACCGTGACCGCTCGGAGATTTATGAGCAGCGCCTCAACCTGCTGCTGAAGAACGCGTGCATGGGGCTAGCGCTGGTCCTTCTGCTGCTCGGCATTTTCCTCGAATTCAAACTGGCGTTCTGGGTGACCATGGGCATCCCGATCTCCTTCCTTGGTGGTCTGCTTTTCCTCCCCGCCCTGGGTGTCTCGATCAATATCATCTCCATGTTCGCCTTTATCATCGCCCTGGGGATCGTGGTCGACGATGCCATCGTTGCCGGAGAAAACATCTACGAGTACCGCCAGCTCGGCCACGGACCGGCCAAAGCAGCCATTCTCGGTGCCCGAAGTGTCGCCATTCCGATCACCTACGCCATCCTGACCAATATCGTGGCGTTCCTGCCGCTCTATTTCGTTCCCGGTTATATGGGCAAGATCTGGAAGGCGATCCCCGTGGTGGTGATCACCGTCTTTCTCATATCGTGGGTCGAGGCACTCTTTATTTTACCGGCTCACCTCGCCCATACCCGCAGCACCCCCTCCAGCAAACTGACCGCCCGCCTGCACGGCTGGCAGCAGGGCTTCAGTGCAAGGGTCTCGCGCTTTATCGAGAACCGCTACCGGCCACTGCTCGAACTGAGCATCCGCTGGCGTGGCCTGACCGTCGTCATCGGACTGGCCGTACTGATCATCGTGCTCAGCTATGTCATGAGCGGTCGCATCGGTATGATTCTGATGCCCCGGGTGGAATCGGATCGGGCCGTCGTCACAGCCACCCTCCCCGCCGGCAGCCCGCTCTCCGATGCCGAGGAGGTGCAGAAACGACTGGTGCGCGGTATTGAAGAGATGGCCGCTGCCAATGGTGGCGACACACTGTTGCAAGGTGTCTTCGCCCTGGTCAACGAGGGTTTGGTCGAAGTGACGGCCTACCTGACACCACCTGGTATAAGGCCACTGAGCACCGGCACCGTGACCGAACTCTGGCGCGAACAAGTCGGCCCGATTATCGGCCTGGAGTCGTTGCGCTACGAGTCAGATCGCGGCGGCCCCGGAGGCGGTGCGGCCCTGACCGTAGAACTCTCGCATCGCGATACCGAAATCCTGGACCAGGCCAGTAGTGCCCTGGCGGAGCGCCTGGACGAGTTCCCCAACGTTAAGGATATCGATGACGGCTTCACTCCGGGCAAAGAGCAACTCGACTTCCGTATCAAACCGAGCGGAGAGAGTCTCGGCCTGACCTCGCGTGACATTGCCCGGCAGGTACGCAATGCCTTCTCGGGCACCGAGGCGTTGCGTCAGCAACGCGGCCGTAACGAAATCACGGTGCGCGTGCGTCTGCCGGAGATTGAACGAAGTCGCGAATTCAATGTCGAGAATCTGATGCTCCGAACCCCTGCCAGCACCTTCGTGCCGCTCTTTGAAGTCGCTGAAGTCGAGCGGGGTCGCGCCTACACAACCATCAGACGTCGCGACGCCCGTCGCACCGTAACCGTCACCGCCGGAGTCGAGCCAATCAGTCAGACCAGCCAGATCCTTGCCACCCTGAACAGTCAGATTCTACCGGAACTTGCCCAGGACTTTCCGGGGCTGACCTACGGTTATCAGGGACGCCAGGCCAGGATGAAGGAGAGTATCAGCGGTTTGGCTAATGGCTTCATCCTGGCCATGATCGTCATCTATTTCTTACTTGCAATCCCGTTCCGCAGCTACAGCCAACCGATGATTGTCATGCTGGCGATCCCCTTCGGCGTGGTCGGTGCCGTTCTCGGCCACTTGCTCATGGGCTACAGCCTCAGCCTGATGAGTATGATGGGGATCGTCGCCCTCTCCGGAGTGGTGGTCAACGACTCCCTGGTGCTGATCGACTATGCCAACCGCCAGCGATCCGAAGGCGCATCGGCGCGCACAGCGATTTGCGCCGCCGGCACCCGCCGTTTCCGGCCGGTCATCCTGACCACCCTGACCACTTTCGGTGGTCTGGCGCCCATGATCTTCGAGACTTCAAGGCAGGCCCGGTTCATGATACCGATGGCCCTCTCGCTGGGCTTCGGCATCCTCTTTGCCACAGTGATCACCCTGCTCCTGGTTCCCAGCCTATACCTTTTGATAGAGGATTTCTTTGGCTTGATACGCAGACTCTTCGACACAGAACTGGACAACGAACAACCATGAAAGAGCCAAACTGGTCCCTGGCTCGCAAACGGCAAGTGCTGACAGCAAGAGCCAAAATCATCCAAGAGATCCGCAATTTCTTCATCACTCGCGGCTACCTCGAGGTGGAGACTCCGCACCGCATCCCCGCCAACGCCCCGGAGCCGCATATCGATGCTGCGCCCTGCGGAGACTGGGCATTGCACACCTCGCCGGAACTGGCTATGAAGCGGCTGCTCGCGGCAGGCCATGAAAAAATCTTCCAGATTTGCCGGGTTTGGCGGGAGGGTGAGCTTGGGCGGTATCACCTGCCTGAATTCACCCTGCTTGAATGGTATCGATCGGGAATTGACTACCACGACCTCATGGCCGAGTGCACCGCACTTTTACAGAGCATTATCCCGGACGGGAAGCTTACCCGGTCGGGTCGGCAGATATCCCTGGCGGCACCCTGGGAGAAATTGACGGTTGCCGAAGCCTTTTCCAGCTATGCATCGATGAACCTTGACCAGGCACTCGAGGCCGGTTGTTTTGAGGAGATCCTGACCACCGAGGTCGAACCGAACCTCGGCAAAGCAAGGCCGACTTTCCTGACCGAGTACCCGGCAACGATGGCAGCCCTGGCAAGGGCCAAGCCCGGAGATCCTCGGGTGGCCGAACGATTCGAGCTCTACATCGACGGGCTGGAGCTGGCCAACGCCTTTTCCGAGCTGACCGATCCGCTCGAGCAGCGCAAACGATTTGCCGCAGATGAGGAGCGGCGGCGGGCCGCAGGCAAGACACCCTACCCGCTCCCGGAGAGCTTTCTCACCGAGCTAGCGGCAATGCCCGAAGCCGCGGGGATCGCCCTCGGCCTCGACCGCTTGGTAATGCTGATGACCGGTGCAGAAAAGATCGATGATGTCGTGGCATTCACCCCCGGCGATCTGTAGCGGCACAAAGCGAAAAAAATCACCACAAAAAGGTAAAAGGAGCTTGTTTTTCATCCGGCCGACAGGCTATAAAAAAGACAGGACATGTTAAGTTCCCAGACCACCGAGGCCCATGTATTTTAATTCTGAAATAGCACTGCTCAATGCCTGTCGAACCCTGTTCGGCAAAGAAGTCAGCCTGTCCCACGAGTTTCTCCATTATCTCCAGCCCAGCGGCGCCAAAACGGCTTTTCGCAACCAGGCCAAGGCGCATCACCCCGATGCCCACGCGAGCTCTTCGCCACACGTCCGGAAGCAGCAGACAGAACGTTTCCGGGAAATCCGCCAGGCCTACGATTTGCTCATCGAGTACCTGGAAAAGCGCCCTCGTATTCGCCCGACCTCCTTCAAGAACAGGCCTACGCAAACAGCATCATACCGGGCGAAAAGCACACCACGGCAAAGCACACAGCAGAGACCGCACCCAAAACCGGTGTCGATCCCGTCGATCCCGCTTGAATTCGGCATGTACAGCTTCTACCAGGGGAAAGTGACCTATCAGCAATTGATCGAGGCCCTGGTATGGCAGAGGCGACAGAGACCGACGCTCGGCGCCATAGCACAGAAATGGGGCTGGTTATCCGAAGCCAAGGTCGTCCAAATCCTCGGCTATCGAGGAAAAGCCATACGCTTCGGCAAAAAGGCGGTCGAACTGGGACACCTCAAGCCCCACCAGGTCGAAGCGTTGCTGAACTATCAACGGGCCCTGCAGAAGAGAATCGGCCAGTATTTCGTGGAGAAGGGTTTGCTCTCGGAAGAAGAAACCAACCGGATTTCCCAACAGCTCACAAAGCACAACAGGCAGATCAGCCAGCGTACCAGAAGCCGTGCAGAGAACCGCCGCTAGACAACATCCCGCCGGCGGTTCGGGAGCTCGACAACGCCACGAGCCGTTTGCACCCTGAGGATTCCCCCCATTCCCAGAAGATTTTCCGGCAGCAGCGGAACCTTGCCTTCACCTCCGGGCGGGTCGACTACGTATTGCGGAATACCGAGTCCGGAGACCTGACCACGCATACCGGCAATGATCTCCAGGCCGCGCTCCACCGGCACCCGGAAATGCGCCGTGCCACGGGCCTGGTCCAGGTGATGCAGGTAGTAGGGACGCACCCGCATCTTCAGCAGACCGCGACACAGTTTGATCATCACGACCGGATCATCGTTGACGCCGTTGAGCAAAACAGTCTGATTGCCCAGCGCCAGGCCCGCGTCAGCCAGGCGAGCACAGGCTGCAGTGCTCTCGATTGTCAGTTCGCGCGGATGGTTGAAGTGGGTATTCAGGTAGAGCGGCTGAAAACGCGATAAAATCCGACAGAGTTGCGGCGTGATACGGTCCGGCAGGGTGACGAGCACGCGGCTGCCGATGCGGATCATCTCGACATGAGGGATGCGATAAAGTCGCGACAAGATGTCGTCGAGACGGTCGTCGTTGAGCAGCAGAGGATCGCCGCCGGTAAGGATGACATCTTTGATACCGGGGCTATCGGCAATATAGGTAATCCCTGCGACGATCTGTTCTGAAGAGAAGCAGAGCGCAGAGGTGCCGACCCGGCTTTTGCGGGTACAGAAACGGCAGTAACCTGCACACTGTCCCGACACCATCAACAGCGCCCGGTCCGGGTAGCGGTGCACCACTGCCGGGACCGGGGTAAAGGCCTGTTCGTTCAGGGAATCTTCGGGCAGGTCGTCAGCGGCCAGCTCACCCAGGTCAGGAACACACTGCCGCCAGATCGGATCGCCCGGTTTTTCGATCAGGTTGAAATAATGGGGTGTGATTAGCAGCGGGTAACGGTCCGCCACTGCCCGCAGCGGCTCCGGGTCGATATCAAAATGCCCGGCGAGCTGTTCTGGGGTGGTGATGCTGTTGGCGAGTTGTTGTTTCCAGGTCATAAAAGAAACTCGAAGCGCGAGGTGGGAAGCGCGAAGTTTGGTTTCAAAAAATCAAATTCATTTTTTAACCACAGATGAACACAGACAACTGCGGATAAACAAAAACATAATCATAAGTTTATTTTTAAACCCAATAAAAAGACTTTGTTTTTCCAGAGTTTGATCCGTGTTTATCTGTGTTCATCTGTGGTTAATATTGTAAGATTCTGCCTTTTCACGTCTCGCGCTTCGCGCTTCCAGCCATTAAAACACTGCGCAGCCACCAAGTCAGCACCACCAGGACCATCAACCCGACATCCCGCAGCAGGGCCATCCCAGCGCTGACATCCTGCCCGCCGGCCGGGTCGAAACAGCCGCAATCGATATCGAGCCCTCGCAACAGCACCGAAACCAGCGCAACCATGAAAATCAGGGTCATGCCGCCGATCACGACCAGGGCCGGGCGAACCCGGACATTCAGAAGCAGAAGGACACCGGTGAGGAACTCCACGTAAGGCAGGGTCGCCGCGACCAGGTAATTCATGGCGTAGGGGAGGATCTGGTAAGCCGCGACATGGCCGGCAAAAGCGACCACGTCCTGAATCTTCACCGCACCAGCGTAGACAAAAACCAGGGCCAGTGACAACCTGACCAGATGGTATAAGAACCATTGAAACCGATTCATTGGTCCTCTCCCGCGACCGCAAGCCCGGCATCCCGCCATTCCGGGTAGCCGCCTTCAAATACCCGGACATCGCTGTAACCTTCCTCAATCAGCCGCATGCCGAGGTCGAAGGAATCGGGGCAGCCGAAGCCGCTGCAATAGGTTACGACTACCCGGTCCTTATCGGTACGAGCGATAAAGTCAGGGAGGACGTCATCGATATCAGCCAGTGGCAGGGAGACCGCCCCCTCGATATGCCCTGCCGCGAACAGCTCCGGGCTGCGGGCATCGACAAGCAACCCGCCATCGGTCATCAGCTGCTGGACCTCATCCAGCAGAACCGGCATCGGCAGGGCCATCGGAACATCCTGCTGAAGCTCCTGTTCCGCATTGACCGCCGGACGCTGGGGCACCAGGCGGCCGGCAAATGCGTCCAGAACCAGCTGGTGGTTCATGGTCAGGCCGAACAGCGCACCAAAAGCGATCAGGACGCATGCTTCAAGGAAAATGCGTTTGAGATCGTCAGTCATGATTATTCATCGGGAGACTGGGTAAGTTCTGGACCCATGCTGCCAAGCATTTCGCGCAAGGCGCCCACCTCACGCTCGAGCCGGTCAATCCGGTTATTCGCCGTTGTCAATTCCGAGTTCAGCTCCTCAATCAGTTGATTCTGGTGAGTATAGCGAATCTCGAGTTCAATGATCCGTGCAGTCAGTTCATCCATGGCCTTCTCCTTCGCTTCCGGCTTCACATGCTACCAGAAGACCCCGATCTTCGCAATCCGCGCAACGTATTAGAACCAATTGCAAAATTTCCCAAAGTTGATATTATTACCGAGGTTATCCACTTCTGAATTCTCAAACCTTACAGGAACCTATGACTATGCAAAAAACTGCTGGCAGATGGTGGTGTGCAAAAACTTTTCCAGCAGTCATCTGCAGCCTGTTTGTCTCCCTTCTCCTGTTCAACATCCCGGCGTTTGCTGCCGTTCCCCAGCACAGACATAACGAACCGTCTGAAATGACCGATGGCCAACGCGCCGCCACCGGTGACATGAGTCACATGGCGCACGAGGAACAATCGGAAGCTGCCGGGAAAATGTCCGGCATGGAGCATGAAAGTCACAAGACGGCTGAGAACATGGATGGAATGGAACACAAGGGCCATGCTGCAGCCGGCGAGGAGACGGGTGGACACGTGCACCCGGTACAGACCGAGGACAGCGCAGCCAAAGTCGGACTCGATGAAAAGCTCGGCACCCACATCCCCCTCGAACTGACTTTTCGCGATGAACAGGGTAAACCAGTCAGGTTGGCCGACCTGATCACCATGCCGACAGTGATTGCCCCGGTTTATTACCGCTGCCCCAACGTCTGCCATTTCCTGCAAGGCGACCTGGCCCGTGTGCTCCCCGGGCTCAAGCTCAAGGCCGGACAGGACTACCAGGTCATCTCGTTCAGCTTTGATGAAAATGAGAAGCCCGAACTGGCCGAGCGCAGCCGCAACACCTACTATGCGGCGATGAAAAACCAGTATCCCGAAAAAGCCTGGCGTTTCCTGACCGGCGACATCGATACGATACAGAAACTGACGGATGCTGCCGGCTACCGCTTCCAGAAGGTCGGGACCGAGTTCCTGCATCCGGTCGTATTTTTCGTGGTCTCCCCGGACGGCATGATCGTGCGTTATCTGCACGGCACCCACGTGGTACCGAAGGATTTGACCCTGGCTCTCTACGAAGCCAAATCCGGGAAGATTGGCACCACAATCCGTAAAATGGTACAGTACTGTTTCAGTTTCGACCCGGAGCAAAAGACATATGTATTCAACATCTTGCGCGTCTCGGCAACAGCCATTCTGACAACCCTGGCCATCTTTGCTGCCTTCCTGATATTCGGCGGCAAGAAGCCCAAAAAGAAAACCAACGCGGCGAAGGATAAGAACTTATGAGTGATGTAACTGCCACGGCAACCAGCAACCGCGGCTTTTTCGATGAAGGCAACTACCCCGGCATCTTCGGTTGGCTGTTAACAACCGATCACAAGCGCATCGGCCTGCTGTACTTCTGGTGCATCGTCACCTTCTTCTGCGTCGGGGTCGTTCTCGGGCTGCTGCTGCGCCTCGAACTGTTTGCCCCCGGTGAAACGATCATGGGCGCCCAAACCTACAACGCCGTCTTTACCTTGCACGGCGTGATCATGATCTTTCTCTTTATTATCCCCGGCATCCCGGCGGCCTTCGGCAACCTGATCATGCCGATCCAGATCGGCGCTCGCGACGTTGTCTTTCCCAAGCTCAACCTCTTCTCCTGGTACCTCTACGTCATCGGCGCACTGTTGGCAGTGACTTCGCTCTTTACCGGCGGAGGGCCACCTGATACCGGCTGGACCTTCTACGTGCCCTTCTCTGCCCAGACCAGCACCAACGTGTCACTGGCCGCGGTCGCAGTGTTTTTCCTCGGCTTCTCGTCGATCCTGACCGGGTTGAACTTCGTCACCACCATCCACAGGCTCCGCGCCGAGGGGATGACCTGGATGCGCATCCCGCTCTTCACCTGGTCGCTCTACGCCACGGCCTGGATCCAGGTTCTCGCAACCCCGGTGATCGGCATTACCGTCGCCCTGCTTTTCGCTGAGCGGGTGATCGGCACCGGCCTGTTTGATCCGACCCAGGGCGGCGACCCGATCATGTTCCAGCACCTGTTCTGGATTTATTCACACCCGGCGGTCTACATCATGGTCCTGCCCGGCATGGGGGTGGTCTCCGACATTATCCCCGTGTTTGCCCGCAAGCCGGCTTTCGGATACAAGGCGATCGTCGTTTCAAGTATTGCCATCGCCTTTGCCGGGTCCCTGGTCTGGGCGCACCACATGTACACCAGCGGTATGAGCGATATGGCCGTACTGGTCTTCTCGTTTTTGACCTTTATCGTCGCCATCCCCTCGGCGATCAAGGTCTTTAACTGGCTGGCGACCATGTACCAGGGCTCGATCCTGCTCGACCCGCCGCTACTGTTCGCGCTCTCCTTCATTCTGCTCTTCACCATCGGCGGTTTGACCGGTCTCGTGCTGGGCGCGGCAGCAACTGACGTACACGTGCACGACACCTACTTCGTGGTCGGCCATTTCCACTTCGTCATGTTCGGCGGTACCGGCATGGCCTTCTTTGCCGCCATGCACTACTGGCTGCCGAAAATCTACGGCCGCATGTATGACAAAACCGTGGCCACAGTCGCCTGGATAGCCATCAACATCGGCTTCCTGATTCTCTATATCTCCATGAAGGTACTTGGTATGCAGGGTATGCCGCGCCGCTATTACGACTATGTCCCCGAGTTTACCGGACTGAACCAGCTCTCCACCATCGGCTCCTGGATTCTGGCCGTCGGCCTGGTCCTGATGTTCGTCAACATCTTCCGTGGCCTGTTCAAAGGCGACCCGATCGGCGACAACCCCTGGGGAGGTGCCAGCCTCGAATGGCAGATCCCTTCGCCGCCGCCGCACTCTAATTTTGGTGAGGAGGATCCGGTGGTCACGCATGGCCCTTACGACTTCAAAAAGGCAGGCATTCTATGAGCGGGCATGTACACAAGGACTATACCGGCGCCAAGTTTGGCATGTGGCTCTTCCTCTTTACCGAGGTGTTGCTGTTCGGCGGGCTGTTCATTCTTTACTCGGTCTACCTGGCGCGTTATCCCAAGGAATTCATTACCGCCGGCAAAGAGCTTAACGTCTGGTTTGGTGGCGGCAACACCCTGGTCCTGCTGACCAGCAGCCTGTTTGTCGCTGTTTCGATCACCGCTCTGCGTCGCGGTGCCAAACGGCTCTGCCTTGGCCTGCTCGGCGCCACCATCGCCTGCGCCGCGATCTTCATGATCAACAAATACTTCGAGTGGAGTGCCAAGATTCACCATGGTATTTATCCTGGCTCGGCGCACCTGAAAGAGCTGCAGCCCGGCGAGATGGTGTTTTTCAACATCTACTACCTGACCACCGGGCTGCACGGCATCCACGTGGTAATCGGCGCCCTGGTCCTGGCCTGGACCATGCTCCTGATCAAAAGCGACCGGGTCAACGCCGACGATTGGGTGATCCTGGAAAACGCAGGCCTCTACTGGCACCTGGTCGACCTGATCTGGATTTTTATTTTCCCGCTGTACTATTTGATTTTGCATTAAAGGAGAGGGACGCGGTACGTGGCACGCGGAAAACAAAATCTTTCAACGCCCGCTCGCTACGCTCACTCAAGACGCAAAGTTGTCAAGGAGAAAACCAAGGCTTTGCTTTTAACCAGTTAGATGTTTGACTTACTTCGCGCCTTTGCGCCTTTGCGTTAAATATAATTTTCAAATGAGGTAGTTATGTCCGAAGAACACGCACACATAGTCCCGTACAAGACCTTCATGGGCATCTGGATCGCGCTGCTGATCCTGACCGGCATCACCGTGTGGGTCGCCCAGTACAACCTCGGCCCGCTGAACATCTGGGTGGCCCTCGGCATTGCCACGCTCAAATCGTCGCTGGTGGTTGCGATCTTCATGCACATGAAATACGAAAGTCGCCTGTTCAAGATTGCGCTTTTGTCGGCACTGGCTATTCTGGCGATCTTTATCGGCCTGACCTTTTTTGACGTTCTTTATCGTTAGGAGTTGACGTGAATCCGCAACCTTTGATCACCACCACCGAAGCTGTCGATACAGCCTTCTACGTCATCTTTGGCATCAGCGGCGTTGCCTTTCTCGGCATCACAGTTGCCGTGGTTTACCTGGCCTGGCGCTACAACCGCAAACGCTATCCGACGCCACTCAGCCAGAAAGACCACAATGTCTGGCTGGAAGTTACCTGGACGATCATTCCTTCGATTCTGGTCATGGTGATGTTCTGGTACGGCTGGGAAGGCTACCTGTCGCTGCGGCGGATCCCCGACAACGCCATCCCGGTCCAGGGAACGGCGCGCATGTGGTCGTGGCTCTTCACCTATGAAAACGGCAAGACCTCTGACAAGCTCTACGTGCCGGTCGGCCAGCCGGTCAATGTCAGGCTCAACTCCTTGGATGTATTGCACGCCTTCTACGTCCCGGCGTTTCGTGTCAAGCGTGACACTGTTCCGGGGATGGAGACCTATGCCTGGTTCGTCGCTGAAGAGCCGGGCAGCTACGATCTCTTCTGCGCCGAGTATTGTGGCGTCGCCCACTCCGCCATGATCACAACCGTGGAAGCGATTCCTCCTGCCGAATTTGCCGCCTGGCTTGAAGATAAACCGGTCGCAGCAGATGTCGGCAAGGCCCTGCTGCAAAAACACGGCTGCCTCGGCTGCCACTCTCTCGATGGCACACCATCGGTCGGCCCGACCTTCCAGGGGATTGGCGGCCGCCAGGTGAATGTTGTAACCAACGGTTCAAAACAGACCCTGACCACCGATCGCGCCTACCTGGAAAAATCGATTATCGACCCGGGTGCAGACATCGTCGAGGGCTTCCCACCTGCTATGCCCCCTTATGCCGGACGTATCCCGGCAGAGGATATGACCGGGATTCTGGATTACCTGATGGAAGCAAAAGGCGGCGAGGCTCAGACTGA
>Ga0316193_10000646_pt1 | contig 22046 bp, 18 predicted proteins | sample MerIslsedime2_MG_FD_207735 | JGI IMG/M metagenome (GOLD analysis project Ga0316193, IMG submission 207735) | Coastal sediment microbial communities from Maine, United States - Merrow Island sediment 2 | ecosystem: Environmental > Aquatic > Marine > Coastal > Sediment | place: USA: Maine... | reverse complement strand
GGGCGGATCATGGTGGAGCGCTGCTCTGCGCTCGGAGCGCGAATGTCGATCTCGGCGAAGTGCGGGACGAGCTCGCCGGTCTCCACATCGAGCACGATGCTTGGCGAGTCTGCTGCAAGCGACGCGTCGATGTCGTCCGGTCCAGCGAACTGGCCAGTGGCAACTCCGGGAAGGAAAGTCATCAAGGGTGAGCCGGCCGAGAAGCCGTCGCTCTTGTTCCACGGCGCGGGATCGTTCCCGAGCATGAACTCGTCTCCAAAGGACACTCGCCGACCCGTCGGACTCGACGCGTCCTCTTCGGCGTAGACGTTCGAAGGGAATGGGTAGCCGCAGAATTCGGGAACGAGGGGGTCACAGTCGAGAAGCGGATAGGTCAGGGGCGTGCCGCCAGTACCTCCGCCGCCGCCTTCGCCCGCGCTGCCTCCGGCTCCGCCGCCTCCGCCTCCGGCGGTTCCACCGGTGCCGCCCTCTGAAGAGCTGCACGCGGACATGAGGGCAAGCGACAATACGATAAGCCAGGTCTGTTTCATGAATCCTCCGCGGGCGAGGCTAACGGCTTCGCCTTGCCGTCACAAGAGAAACATACGCTCTTCGAGTAACTCCAGGGATTGCGGTTATCGGTGGCGGCCGCTAGATCCGGGCCATGGCCGATCGCAAATGGATGTACGTGCTCCGGGGGCAGGGCGAGAGCCATGGCGCCTGGACCAGCCGGATGCGGGCGCTCGCAGACGAGCTCCTCGGGCTCGAGCCCTCGAAGCTTCAGTTGACCCTCACCGAGGCACCGCCCCCAAAGCTCTCCTTGTTCCCGTTCAAGAACGAGTCGATCGCCATCTTCAACGTCTACGACTCTGGCGACGACCCCTCGCGCTTCACCGAGGTGCTCGAGGGCGCGGCCAGCTCCGTCTCGGGCTACGAGGTCGAGGAGGCCTATCCCGTTGCCTACGACAAGGCCTGGGGCGACGGCGAGGCGACGCCTTCCCCCGTTCTCCTCACCATGCTCCACAAGAAGAGCGGCGTCGGACACGACGACTACATCGAGCGCTGGCACAACGGACACACCCCGCTCTCGCTCGAGGTGCACCCACTCTGGTACTACCAGCGCAATGTGATCGTGAAGCCGATCACCGCAGGCGCTGAACCCTCGGACGGAATCGTGCTCGAAGCGTGCAAGACGCGTGGCGACCTCTTGAACCCGACCCGCTTCTTCGGTGGCACGCTCAAGATGGTGCCGAACATGCTTCGCGTCGCCAAAGACATCAACGGTTTCCTCGACATGAAGAAGACCGAGACCTTCTACACGACCGAGTACCACCTGCGGAGCTGAGTTGACGGTCCATTACGAGCTTCGGGGTGAAGTTGCAGTGGTCACCATCGACCGCCCCGATGTCCGCAATGCCGTGGACGTGCCGACTGCCCGAGCGCTTGCGGCTGCGTTCCGACGCTTCGATTCGGATGCAGCCGCCGACGTCGCTGTCCTGACCGGAGCGGGGGGCACGTTTTGCGCGGGCGCCGACCTCAAAGCGGTCGCGGGCGGTGAGACCCGTGACTTCTCGGCCGAGGCGGATGGACCGATGGGGCCGACTCGGATGCAGCTCGAAAAGCCGGTGATTGCCGCGATCGAGGGGCACGCGGTGGCCGGTGGGCTCGAGCTAGCACTCTGGTGCGATCTCCGTGTCGTCGCAGAAGATGCCGTCCTCGGTGTGTTCTGCCGTCGCTTTGGCGTGCCCTTGATCGACCTCGGCACCATTCGTCTGCCGCGACTGATCGGGCACAGCCGCGCGATGGATCTGATTCTCACCGGACGCCCCGTCCCCGCAAAAGAAGCTGCATGGATGGGTCTCGCCAATCGAGTCGTGCCAGCCGGCGAGGCGCTCGATGCGGCGGTCGAGCTCGCTCGTGAAATCGCAAGTCACCCGCAGCGGTGTATGCGTGGCGACCGACGCTCTGCGATCGAACAATGGGCGATGTCCGAGAGCGATGCGATGCGAAACGAGCTCCAGATCGGCGTCGAGACCATCGGAAGCGGCGAGACACTGAACGGCGCACAGCGCTTTCGAGATGGGTCCGGCCGTCACGGCAGTTTCAACGACGACGATTGATGGTACGGTGAAGCGTGTGCGACACGCTGGCGGTGGTGCCCGACGATGGGCCCGTGTGGTTTGCGAAGAACAGCGATCGCGAACCGAGCGAAGTGCAGTTCATCGAATGCGATGAGGGCGATGCGACCCAAACTGCGCCGCGGGGCTGGCCGGTCGAGCCGCCTAGCGAACGAGTTCTGATCAGTCGACCGGCGTGGATGTGGGGCGCCGAGATGGGCGTGAACGAGCACGGCGTCGCGATCGGCAACGAGGCGGTGTTCACTCGCCTTCCCGTGCCGAAGGCGGGGCGAAGCGGCATGGATTTCCTTCGCATCGCGCTCGGCGTCTGCAAATCGGCCGACGAGGCGCTCGACCTCTTGATCGACCTGACCGAGCGCTTTCCGCAGGGTGGTCGAATGGGCCATCGAAACCAGACATTTCGCTACAATAGCTCCTTCATCGTGGCCGACCCGACGTGCGGCTGGATCTTCGAGACGGCCGGTCAGCTCTGGGCAGCGAAACGGATTCGCGGGGTTGCCACGATCTCCAACGCGCTGACGATCGAGGACGATTTCGATCGCGTCCACACCGGGGCTTACGAGGTTGCGCGGAAGCGAGGCTGGGTGAAATCGGCCGGAGCGTTCAGCTTTGCCAAGGCGTTCTCGGACCCAGTGGTGTCGAAACTGGCCGGCGCGAGCGAGCGGCGCGCGTGCACTGCAGGTGCGCTCCGGGGCGTCCGTCGGCCGGCGTTTGGTGACTTCATCGGAGCACTGACCGACCACGCTGGCCACGAGCCGACGAAAGGCTGGCGCGGCATGTCGCCCTGCGCGCACGCATCTTGGTTTCCGACGCGTCATGCCCAGCAAACGACGGCCTCGCTCATCGCCCGTCTCGACGCCGGTCAAGCGAAGGTGTTCGCGACGGGGACCTCCTCGCCATGCCTCAGCGTGTTCAAGCCTGCGCCCATCGATGCCGAGGTCTTTCCTCTTCACCCTATCGCCGATCACGGCTACGAAGCCGCCCGGCTTTGGTGGGCACACGAGCGCTTGCACCGCGAGTGCCTCCGGGATTACCAGGCTCGCAGCGCCGCGTTCTCCGACGATAGGCTTAGGCTTCAGGAGCAATGCCTCGAGCCCGACACGGACCCCCGGCACGCCTGGAAGACCCATCGTTCGCTCGTAGACGAGTGGTACGCACAGGTGCTTGCCGTTCGACCTCGCGGTTTTTCGATGCCGACGGGCGCTTATTGGCGGCGCCAGTCGAGAGCGAGCGCCATGCCGCGCGGCTAGCGGCTCTTGCTGAAGAGCCAGTCGATCATGTCGGCCCCGAACTCGGTTCCGAGGAACGGGATGTGCACGCCATCGTTGAGCGTCCAGAGCTCGACGGCCAGCCCGTCGTCGCATCCGCTGGAGTACGCCACCTTCTCGGTCTCTTCACCTTCCACGGCTTCGAGATAGTCCTTCGTTCCTAGCGAGGTGGTCATGCTGGGGTCACAACCCGCGCTCGCTGCCGAGCGCTCGGCGACCTCAACCGCGCCCGGAGAGAAGCCGGGTGTTCCGTCGTAACTGATCGTCGCGTCGGCTGTCCCGTGTGCAACCAAGACACTCACCGGCGGGGTGCCGGGTTCGCAATCCGCTGGGTCCTCGTAGGTGCTCCCAGCCAGGCTCATCATCGCCGTGAACAGGTTCGGCACTTCGCAACCGAGCCGGAACGACATGAAGCCGCCGTTCGAGTGACCGACGAGATAGACGCGCTTCGGGTCCACGTTGTAGGTCTGCTGCGCCTCTTCGATCAGGCCGCTCAGGTAGGCGACGTCATCTGGGCTGTCGTCGCTCGTGCAGCAGCCGGCGCCGTTCCAGCGGCGAGAGCCGCTATCGTTGGGCGTACCGTCCGGGTAGAGCATGACGAACTGCTTCTCGTCGACGAGATCGAACAGGCCGAAGTACGACGCCTGGACACTGCCGTTCGCGCCCGCGCCGTGGAGCACCATGACGAGGGGGTACGTGACGCCCGGGTCGTAGTCGCTCGGAATGCTGACACTGCTCAGCCGCTCACTCGGGCCGATCTCCAGAGGTGGGTCTGGCGAGAAGTCGGGGCCTTCGCCGCCGCCGCCTGCTGTTCCACCTGCGCCTCCCGCGCCGGCAGAGCCCGCCGCGCCGGCGGTGCCGCCGGTACCGCTGCTGTCGCTGCTGCCGCAGCCGAGGGTCAATGCCAGTGCCAGTCCAAGAACCAAGAACGAAATCTTCATGGCCGGGACCGTAAGGCCGACAGAGCTATCAGTAAAGACCCTGGACTCCCTTACAGTCTGGTCCCGGGCGCTCCGAACGTATAAGCTCCGGCCATGGCGGACACGATCTTCAGCAAGATTCTCCGCGGGGACATTCCTTGTCACAAAGTGTACGAGGACGACCTCGTCTTTGCGTTCCTAGACATCGGACCACTGAGCTATGGGCACACCTTGGTCATCCCAAAGGAGGAGGTCGCCACGCTCGACCAACTCTCGGACGAGACCGCTGCGGCGATCGGCCGGGTCCTCCCGCGCCTGTGCCGGGCGATTCGGACCGTGACCGGCTGCGAGCAGTTCAACGTCCTACAAAACAACGGACCGATGGCGCACCAGGCCGTATTTCACGTCCATTTTCACATCATTCCGAAGCCGAGCGCCGACCATGGACTCGGCATCGAGTGGCCTTCCCAAAAGCTCGACCCCGAGGAGGGTGCGAAGCTGGCCACAGCATTGAGCAACGAGATCGGGGGCTAGCGACATGGCAGGACCGAGGTTCGACGAGTCGATTCCGTTCAAGGGTCTACGAATCGCCATCATGACGGTCTCCGATTCGCGCACGGAGGAGACCGACAAGTCCGGTGCACTGCTCGTCGAGCTTGCGCAGGGCGCCGGTCACCATGTCATGGACAAAGTCATCGTCCCCGATGACCGCAAACGTATCGAGGTTCAGCTCAGACGCTGGGTCAATGAACCCAACGTCGAAGTGATCATCGCGACCGGTGGCTCCGGCGTCACCGGGCGTGACGTCACCCCCGAGGCCTTCGAGGAGGTGTGGGAGAAGCCCATCCCAGGCTTCGGCGAGCTCTTCCGTATGCTCAGCTACGAGCACATCGGAACGTCCACCATTCAGTCGCGTGCCTGCGCCGGCGTTGCGCGCGGGACCTACTTGTTCTCGCTTCCTGGCTCGACCGGGGCATGCAAGGACGCCTGGGACGGCATCCTGCGCTACCAGCTCGACATTCGCTACAAGCCCTGCAACTTCGCCGAGTTGATTCCGCGCTTGCGCGAGGAGTGACGCTAGCGCGCGAGCGCGCCGAGCTCTGCCGGCATGATGTTCCAGGTCATCCGAGACATGGGAATGTCACGCTTCAGGATGACCTCTCGCTTCGGGCGGCCCCGAAGCCAGACGTAGCGCCGGAGCTCCCCTTGGACGTCGGCGGCCACGTAGAGCTCGTCGGTTCCGTCTCCGTCGAGGTCCGTCAGAAGAGCGGCGTGCTCGAAACCGCCCGAGTCGCGGTCGATGCTTTCGACGCCCCATTCCGACTTCGCGTCTTTTCCGGGGCGGAGGAGCCAAAGGCCCTTGCTGAACGAGGCCGCGACCATCTCCTTCTTTCCGTCACCATCGACGTCGCCGACCGTCAGAAAGCGGCACAAGCGGTCCGGGATCGTCGCGATGATCACCTTCGCGTCCGGGGGCGTTCCCGCATCGTACCGCCGGATCTCCACCGGCTCGATGATCTCTAGGCTCGATCCGCTGCCGGTCGTGAGTGCCTCGACCGCGACGTAGAGCTCGTCGGTGCCATCGCCATCGACGTCGCCGACATAGATCTCTTTCGCGTGTCGCTTACCAAGGTCTGCGACGACCGTTGGTCCCTTCTTGTCTTTTGGAACGTAGCGGACGACCTCGCCGTGCTGTGCCTCGGCGTCGAGTTTGTTGGGCTCGCTTGGCGTTGCGTACACCTCGAGCGTGCCGTCCTTGTCGAGGTCGCCGATTTCGATCTCGTGCACGAAGGTATCCGGCTTCGCATCGATGCGTTCGACCTTCCACTTGTTCACTTGCTGCCGAAGCACCGCTACCACGCCCTGGTCGTGAGTCGCGACCGCGATCGCCGGAGTGCCGTCACCGTAGAGGTCGGCCACCTCGGCGTCACGCATCCGGTTGAACTTTCCGCCGAACTCGGCCTGCCAAAGCGTGCTCGCTTGGAGCTTGCCCTTGTTGCGCCGCCAGAGCTTCACGTACGCCCCCGACCCGCCGAGGGTCAGGATACCGGGCGCCTGTCCGCGAGGTGTCAGAATCATGGCCTTGTGAAAGACATTGCTCTGCGGGTCCTCGAGCGTCTCGGTGCGCCACTCGCCGCCTTCCCGCGTGAGAATGTCGAGGCGCGCGGGACCGGGCTTCGCCGTGGCGCGACCGTCGACCACTTGGAACTGCGAGTAGGCCAAGAGAAGGCCCGTCGGGAGGTTGTCCGGCAGACCCGCCTCCGCAGCCTTTGGTTTCGCAGCCGGCTCTTCGGTTGGAGCCGCTGCTGCCGGCTTGGCCTCCTGGCTCGGTGCCGGCTCGGGCTCCGCAGGGGCGCTCGGCTCGCTGCCCTTGCAGGCCAGGGCGAGGAGTAGGGTCGAAAGGGCGAATCGAATCAGCGCGGAGTGTCGCATGAGGCGTCGCTACCAACCGCCTCGCCCTTGCGCAAGTTGCTGCACCTCGTCCGCAATTTGACCCTTTAGCGTGTAGCGGTTACGGCAGGCCGAGGGGACGTGGCGGCAAACACAAAGCGAGTGGGTTTCTTCCTTTTGAAGCTGGTGTTTTCGGTCGGAATGCTGGTGTTCATCTTTCGAAAGGTGCTCCGGCGTGACGGCGCGGAAGATCTCTTCGAGCATCTGAGCGAGCTTCAATGGAGCTGGGTTGCGGCGGCTGTGCTGATGCAGCTCATCGCCATCGGATTCAGTACGGTCCGCTGGCAGCGCCTGCTGGTTGGCCAAGGGATCTTCGCGAAATGGGGTTTCCTCTCTGGTTCGATCATGATCGCGCGCTTCTGGGGCGCCTTCACCCCCGGTGGATTCACGGGCTTCGGCGGCTGGCGCATCTACGACGTCGCCAAGCATACCGGCAAGACCGCGCGCGCTACGGCGACGATCGGTGTCGAGATGATCCTCGGGCAGCTCGCCTTTGGCGTCGTTGTCATGGCCGGCAGCCTTTTCGGAATGCGCTTCATCGGGACCGATGGCGTGTTGCTGGTCAATGCGGTCTTCCTCGCGATCATCGTGGTGGGCCTAGCCTTCCTGGCCCAGCCGCAGCTCTTCTTGTTCTTCACCCGCTTCCTTCCCGAGGGGATTCGTGCGCGCGTGCAGACCCTGGTCGACGCCGTTGGCGCCTATCGCGGCAAGGCAGGCCTCTTGATCCAGGCGGCGTTGCTCGGTGTTGGCACACACGCCTTCAATAACCTCATCTATGTGTGTGCGGCGCGCGCGCTCGGCGTGGAGCTGAGTCTCGGCGAGGTGTTCTTCGCCTCGTCGCTTCAGATTCTGGCGACGCTCATTCCCGCGTCCATCAACGGCATCGGCCTTCGCGAAGCCGCAGCGGTCGCGCTCTACACCTCGCCTGCCGTCGGCCTTCCGCTCGCCATTGCGGTGCTCATCCCAACGCTCGGCTTCGCGTGCGAGATGTTCGTCTCGGCATTTGGTGGCGTCATCTTCTTGCTCCGGAAGTCCGGATACGAGCCGGAGATTCGGGTGGCCGACCCCGACCGCGAAAAGCTGGTCGCGGAGGCGATTCCCGAGGCGCCACGCGAGGCTTGGCCGCATCCATGGCGTGGCCTCCTGGTCGGGTTCAGCGCGGGGGTCTTCGGCGGCATGCTCGTCGGCTTGGGCGAGGCGAGTGTGATCGCGCTTTCTTCTGCGGGCGCTACGGGGGCGCGGGTCTTCTTCTACGGGCCACTCGCCTACGCTGTGTTTTGCGGAGCGTTCGGCGCGGGCCTCGGCTTTGCGACGGCTTTGAGCGGCCGATGGATGAAGCGCTATGCGCTACCCGAGCCCGAGGCCTTCGGCTATTTCGCGGCGGCGATCTTCGGCCTCTTCGCCTTCGCCCTTGGCGCGTTTCGCCTTCGCCGTGACCTCTTCCACGAAGAGCTCGTCTGGAAAAGCGCCATTGGCCTCGGCGTCTTGCTTGGCTGCGCCTTCGTGGCGGCAGGGGTGAGTGCGCTGCTCGCACGTGGGCTTCGGCGCCTCGTCAAGCGTGCTCCGTTCGAGCGCTTGGCCCAGGTCCCCACGGCCTTGTCTCTCTTGGCGGTGTTCGCGCTCGGGCTTGGGGGCAGCCTCGCCCTTGGGGCGCGCGGCGCGACCTCGGCCAATGTTCGCGCCGAGCAGGCAGATGGCGGACGCGGAAACGTCCTTTTCATCGTCATCGACACGCTTCGTGCCGATCACTTGCCCTCGTACGGCTACGCGGAAGGCAGCACGCCCAACCTCGATACGTTCGTCGACGATGCCATCCGCTTCGATCAAGCGTTCACGAACTCGAGCTGGACCCGACCGAGCTTCGCTTCGATCCTGACGGGGCGGCTTCCGTCGAGCCATGGCGTCATGGCGAAGAGCGACGCTCTCCCAGGCGCGGTCACGACGCTTCCCGAGGCGCTGCAGCCGGCCGATTTCACGACCGGAGGCTTCGTCACGAATTTCAACGTCGCCCCGTACTTCAACTTCCATCAAGGCTTCGACGAGTACGTGTTCCTCGAGCCCGAGTTCGTGCTCGGGGCGGACGACGCAAGTGCCAAGCTTCTCCTGATGCAGTTCATCCGCCAGCGCATCGAGAAGCTCCGTGCGGCGCGGGGTGACGTGCTACCGGGCACGGCGTATCAAGACGCTGCCAGCGTCAACGCCGCCCTTACCAGCTGGATCGATCGGCAAAGCGGAGATCCCTGGTTCCTGTTCGTCGGCTACATGGACCCGCACGATCCGTACTTCGCACATCCCTATGATGGCAGCGGCTACGCGCGAGCGGCGCATCAGCATCCGGATCCGAGCGAGGCGCCGGCGCTCACCAAGCTCTACGACGGCGAGATCAGTTATTGGGACGCCGAGTTTGGCAAGCTGGTCACCGGGCTCAAGGAGCGCGGCCTCTACGACGAGCTCACCATCGTGATCACCAGTGACCACGGCGAGGAGTTCAACGAGCACGGCGGCTTCTGGCACGGGACGACACTCTACGACGAGCAGGTTCGCGTGCCGCTGCTCGTGAAGCTGCCGAACGGCCGTCGCGGCGGCACCGTCGTTCGGCATTGGGTGCAAAGCATCGATCTGATGCCGACCGTGCTGCGCGAGCTCGGCGTCGATGTCCCCGCTGGCGTTCAGGGAGGTGACCTCTTTGCAGGGACCGACATCGTCTACGCTGAGGAAAGTCACGAGGGCAACGTGCTCGAGTCGGTGCGCCACCTCGAAGGCACGGATGAGCACAAGCTGATTACGGCGAATGCAGACAACCCACGGGGTCTCGAACCCGTGGAGCTCTATCGCGTCGACCTCGATCCCAACGAGCAGCAGAACCTGGCCGGCGAATCACCGGACCAGGTTCGCATCGCAACGAAGGCGCTCCTGCAGCAGCGGGCTCAGGCGAGTGAAGATGCCGTCGCGGCCGATTCGGTGGCGCTCGACGAAGACGTCGCCGCGCACCTCGAAGCCATCGGCTACATGGAGCGCTAGCCAGTCGCGCTGGAGCGTGCTGGGGCAGCGCTGCCCTCTCTCGCGGTTCGGTGCACGAGATAGGCGAGGGCGCCGACAGAGCCGGTCGTCAGGATCGCGATGACGTACGGCACCGCGGGGAGACCGCGCTCGCGAGCGTCGGGGACCATCCAAACGATGAAGAGAGTGAGCGCGATGCACAGGTCGATGAACATCTGCAGGCCCCAGCCGCCCTCCATGGCCAGCTCCAAAAAGCCAGTGTAGCCGTGGTCCATCACCACGACGGCGGTGTAGGCAGTGAAGATGACGAAAATGCTGAGGACAGAAAAGAGTCGCAATTTCATGGGTACCTCCTTGTTGAGGCTCACTCTGAGGCGGGCAGGGCATGCAGGCCATTACCTCCGAGGTCATCGGCAGGATGATGGCTCGGTGTAGACTCGCCCCATGAACACCTCCGCCGCAATGGGGTTTGGGCCACTGCTTCGCCAATGGCGCACGGCACGCCGCATGAGCCAGCAGCAGCTCGCCATCGAATCGGAAGTCTCGACGCGCCACATCAGCTACGTCGAAAACGGAAAGTCGTCGCCAAGCCGCGAGATGGTGTTGATCCTCGGGAGCGCCCTCGACTTGCCGCTGCGTGCCCGCAACTCGCTCCTGTCCTCGGCCGGCTTCGCGCCCGTCTACCGTGAGACCGATCTTTCCGAGCCCGAGATGCAGCCCGTACGCCACGCGTTCGAGACGATCCTTTCGCACCAAGAACCCTATCCAGCGATCGTGCTCAACCGAGCTTGGGACCTCATCCAGATGAATCAGTCGTTCGGGCGGCTGTTCGCGTTCCTACTCGAACCGCCGTTCGATCCCATCGTGGGGCAGAATGTCATGCATTCGCTCTTTCATCCCCAGGGCGTTCGACCGTACGTCGACAATTGGGATGAGGTCGCCGGCTTCCTGATCGATCGCCTCTACCGTGAGTCGCTGACCGAGCTCGAAACGAGCGATAGCCGCAAGTTGCTCGATGCGCTTCTTTCATACCCCGGTGTGCCGCAGGGAATGATGGACATCGATCTCACCGTAGCGCCCCCGGTCTGCGTCACAGTCAACCTCGAAAAGGGAGATACGCGCCTTCGGCTCTTCTCGACCCTGACGACCCTCGGGACCCCCATGGACGTTACGGCGCAAGAGCTCCGCATCGAGTCGTACTTCCCCGCTGACGATGTTACTGGTGAGTGGCTCCGAAAATCAGCGGCATCGGCGGCAAACTAGGCTACGTTTCGATCACTCGTCGATGGAGTCACTCGCCGCAGTAGACCTGGGCTCGAACAGCTTTCACATGGTGATTGCGAGGGTCGATCACGGCGGCCTACAGATCGTCGACCGCATTCGAGAGCCGGTCCGGCTTGCCGCGGGGCTCAACGAAGACGGCTCGCTCTCCGAAGAGGCGGAGGCGCGGGCCATCGGGTGCCTCTCGCTCTTCGGACAGCGGATTCGCGATTTCGGCACCGAGCAGGTTCGCGCGGTGGGTACCAACACGCTTCGTCGCGTTCGCAACTCCCACCAGGTGTTGCACGACATGAGCGAGGCTCTCGGGCATCACATCGAGATCATCTCGGGGCGAGAAGAGGCGCGCTTGATCTACCTCGGCGTCTCGCACGGCATCGCAGGAGCCCCCGCGCGCCGTCTGGTCGTCGACATCGGTGGAGGCAGTACCGAGTGCATCATCGGAGACGCATTCGAGCCGGTATCGGTCCACAGCCTGTTCATGGGTTGTGTCGGGTTCACCACGCAGTTCTTTCGCGACGGCAAGGTGAGCCGAAAGCGCATGACCTCGGCGAAGATCGCCGCCGGCCTCGAGCTTCAGCCTGTGGAAGCCCGGCTTCGCACGCTCGGCTGGGAGCGAGCCATCGGTGCCTCGGGGACCATCCGTTCCATCTCGGAGATTTTGAACGAGGCCGGTTGGGCCCATGGGCCCATCACCGCAGAGGGCTTGTCGAAGCTCGAACAAGCGATGCTTACCGGAGGGCGCCTCGACCGGCTCGAATTGCCGGGCCTCGACGCGGACCGGCGACCCGTGCTGGCAGGCGGATTCGCCATCTTGAGCACCGTCTTCGAGCAGCTCGGCATCGAGGAGATGTGGGTCTCGCCGACCGCCCTTCGCGAAGGGCTGCTCTATGACATGCTCGGCCGGCTTCACGATGAAGATCCGCGCGACCGCACCATCGCCATGCTCGCTAAGCGGTATTCGATCGACCAGGGTCATGCCGACCGGGTGCAGGCGACGGCACTGGGCCTCCTCGGCCAAGTGGTGGATGATTGGGAGCTTCGTTCCGCCGACGCAGCCCATGCGCTTGCCTGGGCCGCGCAGCTCCACGAGATCGGGCTTGCGGTGAATTACACCGGCCATCACAAGCACGGGGCCTATCTGGTCGCATCCTCCGACCTGCCAGGCTTCACGCGAGACGAGCAGGCCCTCGTTGCTGCGCTCGTCCGCGGACATCGCCGGAAGGTCAATGAGGCGTTTTTCGAGACGCTCCCTGCGGAGCTTCGGCTCGAAGCCGCGCGACTCTGTGCATTGCTACGCCTCGCCGTGTTGCTCAATCGCAACCGGGACCCGGAAGTGGTCCCTTTGCCACACGTCAAAGCGAGCGGAAGCAAACTCAAGCTCACCTTCAACGAGGAATGGCTCGAGGCGCATCCACTCGCGCGCGCCGACCTCGAACGCGAGCAGCGCCGCGTCAAGCCGATCGGCCTGAAGCTCACCGGCTTCGAAACGGAGTAGCCCCATGGACTTGTTCCTCGTTCGCCATGCCATCGCCGAAGAACGAAGGCTCGGACTGTGCGACGCCGACCGAGCCCTCACCGATAGGGGCCGGGCGCGCTTCGAAGCCGTCGTCGAGAGCCTCGACCGCGCCGGCTTCCGATTCGACCGCGTGTACCACAGCCCCTGGCTCCGCGCGGCACAGACCGCGGAGCTCCTCGCGCCGATCAATGAAGGCCCCCTCGTCGCGACCGACGGCCTCGCCGACCGCCCCGTCCCTGAGTTCTTCGCCTCGCTCGAGGGCGAGCGCGTGGCGTGCGTGGGGCACGAGCCCTGGATGAGCGATGCCCTTTCGCTTCTGACGACGGGCGATCCCCTCGGGTCCTGGCTTCGTTTCAAGAAGGGCGGGGTTGCCTGGCTTCGCGGCGTCCCGCGCCAGGGCTCGATGGAGCTCCGCGCGCTTCTGCCCCCGCGAGGCCATATCGAGCCGTCTTGAGCCCTCAAGATTACAAATACGTACTTTAGGGTGAAAAATGCTCGACGGGGCTTCTGAGAACTGGAATAGTGATCAGGATGTTTTCTCGTGTTTTGGGGCTGATCGCGCTTTGCATGCTCCTCGCGTGTTCCGGCCAGATCGGCTCTTCGGGTGATCGAGGCGACCCCGCTGGCGGAGGGGGCGGCCCCCCCTCGGTCGATCCGCTCCTCGCCATGCAGACCGGAGTCCGCCGCCTCTCGCAGGCCGAGCTCGACAACACGCTGCGCGATCTGCTGGGCGAAACCAGCGCGCCCGCGAGCCGCCTATTGAACGAGGACGAGTTTCGTCCCTTCGACAACGACTACACGATTCAGCAGGCCTCCGACGCGTTGATCACGTCGATCGAGGTCCTCGCGGAGCAGGTGGCCGAGAGCCTGGTCAGCGATCCGGCGCGGCGCGACGCGCTCGTGCCCTGCACGCCCACGACTGCGGGTGACGAGGGCTGTTTCCGCGCGTTCCTCGGGAGCTTCTTGCCTCGCGCGCTTCGCCGGCCGAGTACGAGTGAAGACGTTGATGCGTACTTGCCGCTGCTCGCCTTCGCGTCCGAAGCGAACTCCGTCGTCGACAACGACTTCTACACCGCCGTGAAGCTCGCGATCTCGGCCGCCATGCAAGACCCGGAGTTTCTCTACCGCGTCGAGCGAGGCACACCCGGCAGCGAAGCAGATCTTCGAGAGCTCGGCGGCTACGAGATCGCAAACCGCATGTCGTACCTCTTGTGGGCCACCATGCCCGACGACGCTCTCTTCGCCGCGGCTGGTGCTGGTCTGCTCGATACTCCGGACGGACGCGAGGCCGAGGCGCGCCGCATGCTCGACGATCCAAAGGCGCGCGACCAGCTCCATCGCTTCCACGCGATGTGGCTCGGCTACCGCTCGATTCCGCAGACGCCCGAGCTCGTGTCGGCGTTCAATCGAGAGACCAGCGCGCTCATCGACCGAGTCGTGCTCGACGAGCCCGGCAGCTACCTGCGACTCTTCACGATGGACGAGACCTTCGTCGATGATTCGCTCGCGGACCACTATGGCCTACCGCGCCCCGATGGGGGCGAAGGCTGGGTCTCGTACGAGGGCACCGGCCGTGCCGGGATCCTCGGACACGGCGCGCTTTTGGCGGCTTTCAGCAAGTTCGAGGACACGAGCCCCACGCAGCGCGGGATTCTCGTTCGAACGCGCCTGATGTGCGAGACCGTTCCGCGACCGCCGCCCAACGTGGACGCCGATCAGCCGCCCCAGGGCGCGATGGACGCCGTTTGCAAGTACGAGCGCTACGCCGAGCATCGAGACCAGTCGAGCAGTTGTGCGGGCTGTCACAGCCTCGTCGACCCCATCGGCTTCGGGCTCGAGAACTTCGACATCGCCGGGCGCTACCGTGAATACGACGACGGGCTACCCGAGTGCACCATCGACGGTTCGGGTGAAATCGTAGGCATCGGCAGCTTCAACGGCCCCGGCGAGCTCTCCCAGCTCCTCGTAGACAACGACTATGTCGATGCGTGCGCGGTCGAGCAGTTTCTCACCTTCGCGCTCGGCCGGGAGGTCACCGAGTACGAGGAAGCACTGCTCGCGGAGATGACCGACTCGTTTCGGGCGGGCGACCACGACTTCAAGGCGTTCATCATCAACTTCATCGCGTCCGACCGCTTTGCGCGGCGCGCAGAGGAGGGGCTCTGACCATGGCGATGAAGCTCAAACGCCGCGCAGTTCTCCGCGGCATGGCCGGCGCTGCCATCTCGCTTCCGTTTCTCGAGTGCATGTTGCCCGCGAAACAGACGCTCGCTCAGTCGGCGCCGTCTCGTTACGCCATCTTGTTCGCGGGCCAGGCACTTGGCGGCGACAACTACGCGAAGAACTCGAGCCGCGTCGGCGGTCAGAGCGTCACCGAAAGCGGCCACTACATCGCCGATACCGGCTACGGGCGAGGCTACGCACTCACCACGCCGCTGCTCCCGCTTCAGGCGATGCAGAACGACTTCACGATGATCTCGAATCTCCGGATTCCGTTCAACGCCAACTCGACCGACGGCAGTGCTGTACCCTCGGGCGGCGCCTATCGTGATTTCCACGGAGGTGGCAGTAGCCCGCTGCTCTCGGGCACGCGCTCGACGTCTCCCGAGTACGTCTGCAACGGCATCACCTCCGATCAGGCCATCGCGGAGCTCAACGCTGGGCAGACGACATACAAGTCGCTTGTCGTCCGTGCACAGCCCGGCTTCTACGTCAGCGGCTACAGCTTCGCGGGGCGCCAATACATCTCGTACGGTCCAGGGGGAGGGCGGAGCGCTCGCATCGAGGCGCAGGCAAGCCCCCAAGTCGCCTATCGTTCGCTCTTCACGGGTTTCGTGCCGGACGGCGACGACGAAGCCGCGCGCTTCGATTTCGAGATGCGCGCGCGCAAGAGCGTCCTCGACCTCGTGCTCGAGAAGCGCGCCCAACTGCTGAACAACGTCGGCCAGGCCGACAAGCAGCGCCTCGAACGGCACTTCGACGAAATCCGCGATCTCGAAGGACGCATCAGCGCGCTCCCTCCGATCGCGAGCGGGCAGTGCATGGTCCCGAGCGACCCCGGCGCGGACCCCGCGATCGGCGGCGATCACGAGGGTGGCGGTAGCGGATCGGTGTCGCCCGGCTCTGGCTACAGCGACGAGCACACGCGCTCGCGCATCTTCGCCGACCTCATCCACATGGCGTTCGTCTGTGACCTCACACGCGCGGCCTCGCTTCAGATCACCGCGTTTCAGTCCCACATGAACGCGCGCCCGATCGCCGATGGGCTCGGCACGCTAGACGGCACGGTTCGCCCCTCGCGCTGGGCCTCGGTGGGCGGTGACATTCACGAAGTCGGCCACAACGGCGACCCGAACAATCGCGGTCAGATTCCGTCTGCCGGGCTCCTTCAATGGCACGTCTCGCACTATGCCTATCTCATCGACAAGCTCCGCAACACGCCCGAGGGCGGCGGCAACGTGCTCGATAACTCGATGATCGTCTTCACGGCGGAGGCGGGCCACGGACGTCAGCTCAATGACGGTACCTCCCAGAACCAAACCCACTCCGTCGAGAACATGGTCATGCTCCTTGCGGGCCGCGCAGGTGGTTTCGACCCCGGCGAACACATCGACGGCGGTGGCGCCCACCCCGCGACCGCACTCATCCGCGCCATGCAAGCGGCGGGCTATCAAGGCAACTCGCTCGGCGACGTCTCTCTTTGAGGGGGATTGCGCGGATCGCGGGCTAGACCCATATCGTCCCTGTGCTCGAGGCAATGTGGCAGGTGTGGCTACAACTCGCGCCCTGGCTCCTCCTCGGGGCTGCGGCGGCCGGCTTGCTGCACGTTTTTCTGCCTCGTGACTTCGCACGTCGCCAGTTTCGTGGCGTCCCGGGCGTAGCCAAGGCAGTGGCGCTCGGCGTGCCTCTGCCGCTTTGCTCCTGCGGCGTGATTCCCGCTGGTCTCGGACTCAAGAAGGACGGGGCGAGCGACGGTGCCGCGGTCGGCTTTCTCATCAGCACGCCGCAGACTGGCGTGGACTCGCTTCTCGTCAGCGCGTCGTTCCTCGGCTGGCCGTTCACCATCTTCAAGTGCATGAGTGCCCTGGTGATGGGCCTGGTCGGGGGCGTCGCGACCGAGGCCTTGCACACCGACTCGGCGGAGGAGGGTGCCCTCAGCGAGGCCGCCGCGCCGCACACCACTGCTGGCTTCTTCGAGCACGTCATCGATGTCATTCGTCCAATCTGGCGCTGGATCGTGTTCGGCGTCGTCGCCTCGGCGGCTATCACCGTCTGGATTCCGCCGGGCGCGATGGCGGCGTGGACCGACGTCCATCCGGCGCTCATGGGTGTCTCGGTGCTCCTCATCTCGGTGCCGCTCTATGTTTGCGCGACTGCCTCGGTGCCAATCGCAGCAGCGCTGGTGATGCAAGGCATGCCGACCGGAGCTGCTCTGATCTTCTTGATGGCGGGCCCTGCAACCAACGTCGCCACCATCGGCGCAGTGAAGCGCGCCTTCGGCGCTCGTGTGCTCGGCGTCTATCTCGGCACGGTCATCCTTGGCAGCGTGGGTCTCGCGTACCTGTACGACGCCTTCATGCCGTTTGCTGCCCTTGGAAGCGCGGCGCACGAGCACGGTCACTCTTGGTGGGCATGGGCCTCCGCGTTCGTCCTCGGCGCCTTGTTCCTCTACTTCGCGTTCGATGAACTTCGAGCGCGGCTTGGTCGCCTGCGTGCCCCGGCCCCGACGGCGATGACACTCGAAGTCGAGGGGATGACTTGCAACAATTGCGCGCGCAAGCTCGAGCGTGCCCTTCAGCAATCCGACGGCGTCACCGCTGCGACCGTCACGTTCGCTCCAAGCCAGGCCACCGTCGAAGGGTCGATGAGCGCGGCCGACCTCGAAGCCGTCGTCCGAGCCACCGGCTACGCGGTCAAGTAGCGCCGCTCAGGCGCGGCTATGAAGCAGCGACTCCATCGCGACCGTGATGGGCAGCCCCCGCTCTTCGAAGATGGTGCGAATCCATGGCGCTGCGTCCGCGATGGAGCCGAACGGTTTGATCGGCACCGGGATTGGCTTCACCCAGGTGACCGCCTTGAGCGCACCCCGGATGATTGGGTTGCTCATCAAGACCGCGATGCCGAAGTGGTGCTGGCCGGCCAGGTCGCCCGTGACGTCGAACCACTCGGTCAGCCGCTTGCGCTGCTGCGCGGTAATCGCCGTCGACAGCCCGCGCGAGTCGAGGATGGTCGCAAACGGAATGCGCCGCTCGACCGTCGCCGTGTAGCTCGTGATGAAAAACTCGAAACCCTCGTCACTCAGGGGCTTCGAAGGAAACCGAACGTAAAGTAGTGGCCAAGCCGCGTCGTCGAAGATGAGCCCGAACTGGTGTACGCCCGGTCTCCCCGTCGTGGTCATGTCAGACCCGCACCCTTGCTGGCAGGAGGCAGGGTCAGGCGGAATCGCGTTTCCTTGTCGTCGATGAGCGACACCTCGAGCTGGCCGCCGAGCTCTTCGGCGATGCGCTTCGAAATCGCAAGCCCCACACCGGCACCTTGGAGTCGACCTCCAACGCCGAACGGCTTGAACACGGCGTCCAGCTCCCCGGCAATGGGCGGGCCGGTATCCGACACGTCGAGCACGGCGTTGCCGCCGAGGATCGCGGTCGAGATGCGGACGACTCCCTGGCCGTCCGTGCGGTTCCCGGCGCGCTGAATCGCGTTGGCCAGCAAGTTGAGCGCGATCTGCACGACGTTCGTGCGGGGCGCCGCCACCTTGGGCTCGACCCCGGTCGCCACTTCGATGAGTGCGCGCCCCCGAAGTCCACTGTTCTCGGCCTTGCGAAGCGCGACTCGCACCGCCTCGGCAAGATTGACGACCTCTGCCGGCGCCTCTTCGGGCCCCTTCGACATCTGATCGGTCAGCTCGAGTATCCGCTTCACGCCATCGCGCGCATCGGTCATGGCATTCGCCACCTGCGCGAGCGTTCCGCGCGCTCGGTTCACGTTGGGCGTTTCCTCTTCGAGCGCCGCGACCGCCGCATCCACCGAGGTTTCGATGACCGTGAGGTTGTTTCGGATCCAGCCGACGGGGGGTCGTAGCTCATCGGCAACTCCGGTCGCCACGACACTGAGCGAGTACGCACGCTCCGTATCGAGAAGCCGCCGCTCCAGCTCCTTCACGCGCGTGTTGAGCGTGTAGATGTCGATCGCATCGCGAAGCTCGGCTCGGAGCGTCTCAGGTTCCCAGGGCTTGCGCATGTAGCGACGCACGTGCCCTCGGTTGATGGCATCTTCGGCCGCTTGCAGGTCCGAGTAGGCCGTAATGAGAAGTCGAATGGCATCCGGGTATTCCGACTCGACCTTTTCGAGCAGCTCGATGCCGGTCATCCCGGGCATCCGCTGGTCGGTCAGGATGACGCCAATCTCGTGCTCCTTCATGAGCTCGAGCCCGGCCGCTCCGCTCGATGCGGTCAGCACGGGAAACTCGTCCCCACAAACAGCCTCGAACACGACGAGATTCGGCTCCTCGTCATCTACGAACAATACATGCGCGGTCATGCCGCCAGCTCCATCACGGGAATGTCCATCACGAAGCGTGCCCCCCCTCCGGGCCTAGGCTCATATCTTAGCTCACCCCCGCACTCCTGCGCGATTCTTCGACTGAGATGAAGCCCAAGCCCCGTCCCTTCCCCTTCCACTCTGGTTGTAAAGAACGGGTCAAAGATCCGATGAACCACATCCGCCGGCACGCCAGGCCCATCGTCGGCAACGGAGACCAAAATGCGCTGATCCGCCTGCCGAAGCTCGATCCAGATATTCTCAGCGCCAGACCGAATCGAATTGTCGATCAGGTTCAGCAATACCTGATTGAACGCCCGGGTCGGGGCAAAGACGTCGCCAGTCGTTTCGTAGTCTTGGTGAACTGTAACACCATCTCTGAGCTTGTGATCGAGGAGGTTGAGGGTGGATTCGATCGCAATCCGGACGTCGCAGGGCGCCAGGTCATCCCCGTCAGCGGGTCGAGCGTGTGCGTCCAAGGCTGAGATGATCCCCTCGATGCGGGCCAGCGCGTCGACGATTAGCGCCAAGAGTTTCTCGTTCGAGACTCGAGAGGATCCGCCACTCTGTAGGACCTTGGCGGCGTTCACTGCAGCGTTGAGAGGATTCTTCACCTCATGGGCGAGTCCGGCGGCGAGCGTGCCTGCTGATGCCACGCGGGCTTGATCGGCCAAGCGCAAACTCAGACCACGCATTTTGAGATGCGCGCGGATACGCGCCAGAAGGACCTGTGTATGAAACGGCTTCGAGACGAAGTCGTCCGCGCCGCTGTCATATCCTTCCAAGGCTGTCTCATTTTCGCCGCGAGCCGTCAGCAAGATGACCGGTATGTGGCGCAGGGAAGCGTCACCCTTGACCGCTCGGCAGAGGTCGAGGCCGCTCGTGCCAGGCATCATGATGTCGGTCAGAATCAAGTCCGGCCGGTTCTCGTCGATCAAGCGGAGTGCCTCCTCCCCGTCCTTGGCCGCATCGACGACGTATTGGTCACCCAGGAGCCCCGCTATGAAGCCACGCAAGTCTTCTTCATCTTCTGCAATGAGAACCCTGGGAAGCCGGCCTCGATCGAGCAGGACTCGGTCTTCAGGCCGTTGATTTCGCTGAACCTCTCTGAGTGGAAGTTCCTTTGCGTCGGTCGTGGGCGGCGCAGCGTCCTCCGCGCGCCTACCCGGATGGGCATCCACCTGAACCTGTCGCCGTTCCACAATTGCGGTGTGGAAATGCTCTTTGCCTGCCTTGAGGAAGAGGATGAAGGTAGAACCCTCTCCTGGCTTGCTTTCTACCGTGAGCGATCCGCCATGGAGCTGGGCTAGTTCGCGCGCGAGAGCCAAGCCAATGCCGGCACCGCCGTATCGTCGTCGCTCGGAGGACTCGGTCTGATGGAAGCGTTCGAAGATTCGTTCCTGCTCTGATCTCGGAATACCTGGACCCGTATCGGCGACCTCCACACTCACGCCGGCCGCGCCGAAATGAACGGTGGCTTCGATCTTTCCTCCCCGTGGCGTGAATTTCATCGCGTTGCCGATCAGGTTCGTGAGAATGATCTCGATACGGTGAGGGTCTCCGAAGATTTCAACAGGCTCTCCATACGCCTTGAACCGCAAGTCGACGTCACGCGTCTTCGCGGCTGGCCCTGCGTTTTCCGTCACCCTCTCGACGAGGGCGCTGAGGTCGACCTGAGTGACTTTGAGGCGCAAGCCACCGGCCTCCAGTTTCGCGAGGTCGAGAAGATCATCGATCATTCGCAGTAGCCGCGCCGCATTCCGACGAACCACACGCAAGGCGTCGCGCTCAGGTCCATCGCCAAGCTTCGTTAGAAGCTCCTCAACGGGCGACAAAATGAGAGTCAGTGGTGTTCTGAGTTCGTGAGAGATGTTGGCGAAGAACTGGCTCTTCAGCCGATCGACCTCGCGCGCCTTGTCTAGGGCATCCGCCAACTCGATGGAGGTCTTCTCCACCTCAACCACCGCGTTGAACTCTCGCCAAGTCGACCGATAGCGCAACTCATTCGAGGAGACCGCGATGGCCGAAGTGAGCGTGAGAAAGTACATGTTGTTCGTCGCGAGTCGCAGGTCGAGCGTTCCGGCGACCGCCTCGGCCAACGCGGGCACGGCCCACATCGCAACGATTACGCCGCTGACGGCCAGCGCTCGATACCACCGCCAGGTGTACAAGACGCCCATTGCGAGCGTGCAAAGATTCAGGCCTGCATAGTAGGGTGAGGTCAGATCCCCCAGCCAAAGCACCATCGCCTCGATGCTGGCGGCCGCGATGAGAGGCGGCATGAAGTCAGGCAGGTAGCGTCCGATACGCGGATGGAACGTCGAGAGCAGCAGTACAAAGGAAACTGCCGAGGCGACAACGCGGATTCCGAAGAAGTCTTGGATGAAGTCGGGATAAACGAAGAGTTCCAACACCACGCCGGTGGGAATCAGGACCGTTGCTAGCACGTATCCAGTGCGCGCCGCTCGGAGATTGAGCACCCTCAGGTGCTCGTCAAAGGTTGCTCCGAAGACGCGTTTCTGGCTCATCTTCGAATGTCGAGGAACAAATTGATGCCCGAAGGTTCCGCCATTACCGACATTGCCTGTCTCGAGGCTCCGGCCGCCTCACCGAAATTCATCAATTGTTCGGGAGTTCTGTGGATCAGGAACCACTCAGAGCAATACTCCATGAACCACCTGCTCGGCTGTCCGGTCGCGAAGTTGCCGATGAGTAGGTGGCCATTGTCCCCCAACGAACTCATCAATGTCCGGGCGAGGTGCGTAAATGGTTGTTCATCCAAGTAGTCGAAGAGCCCTGCGCTGTAAATAAGGTCACACGTACCGAGGGCCGTTTGCAGACTTGGGTGGGCAATCAGCTTCCGGATCGACTCCTTGACGACGTGTGCCTTGACGCCCGTCGTCGCGACTAGCGAAGCCAGCATTCTCTCGCAGTACGCGATCGACCTCGGCTC
>Ga0316193_10000645_pt1 | contig 22072 bp, 18 predicted proteins | sample MerIslsedime2_MG_FD_207735 | JGI IMG/M metagenome (GOLD analysis project Ga0316193, IMG submission 207735) | Coastal sediment microbial communities from Maine, United States - Merrow Island sediment 2 | ecosystem: Environmental > Aquatic > Marine > Coastal > Sediment | place: USA: Maine... | reverse complement strand
TAAATCCTTGATTTTACTGGTGCCGAGGGACAGAATCGAACTGCCGACACGGGGATTTTCAGTCCCCTGCTCTACCGACTGAGCTACCTCGGCGTTTTGAAATTTGGATGTAAACAGTGTCCGAATTTGAGAGTACCTTCTCTATAAAACCCCTAATTTTTTGTCAACATATTTTTTTGGTCCATAAACAGCTGCAGATAAAATTCGAAACCCGAATACCCGGCTGCCAAAGCCGCATTGCAGAATGTGAGCTATTCCAAAAAATCTACTGATTTTTGATATAGCCGCAAAAAGGCGCAAAAAGCATAAAAATCAAATTGCAGGGCTTTTAAATTCAACGCGTAGAATGTACAAAAATCAGACTTATTACGAATCCATTCTTTTTGGATCCGGAACAATTACAGTAAACACTGCCAATTTGTTATGGATTAGTTGTTCTTGTGCCCATATCGCCGAATATATATTGAGCCAGGGTGACGGCGGCAAGGGTTGCGGTTTCGGCCCTCAAAATGCGGGGGCCCAGTCCGGCTAGGACAAAACCGCTGTTTTCGGCCATTTGAATTTCATGCTGGGTAAACCCGCCTTCCGGGCCCAGCATCAGCAAAATTTTTTTAATGGGATGTCTTCCATTCGATCCCATGCTGCTATTGAGAGGGGATGATTCATTTTCCCAGAAAACGATGTTCAGATCGCATTTCTTGCCAATATCCAGCACCGCTTCAAATGAAAGCGCTTCAGCAGTTTCCGGTAAATCGACGCGTCGGCACTGTTTGAGGGCTTCGGCAGCAATGCGTTGCCATCGCCGCCGGCGACCGGCAAGACGGCTTGCATCGGGTCTCGGGATAGAGCGCTGGGAAAAAAAGGGAATCCATTTGGCAACGCCCAGCTCACATAGCTTACGCACCAGATCATCCATTTTTTTTTCTTTTAAAAAGGCCTGGGCAACCATGATTTGCGCCCCGGACCGCAAAGCGGCACGGCCCCTGCTGAGAATCTCAACGTCAACTTTTCCTGCGGACATTTTTCTGATAACGGCTTCATATTCGAAACCTGCACCATCAAAAATCTTAATGTGATCACCCGCTTTTAATCGCAACACGTTTTTGATGTGATGGGCATCAGATTTTCGAATGGCCACCAAGGAATTTAATGTCGGAGATGGATCAATGAAGAAATGTCGCATGATTTAAGTTATAATCAATTATGAATTCCTGCAAATGTTTTTTCGAAATTGAGCATTTCAAATATCAATAAGAATAGATTCCAATACACAAAATTGATCGGATTCATATGTCTTGACACGGTTCAGGCCGTATGATAATTTTTCGAACGATAATAACGATTTGATTAAATTGGTTTCACCGCAGAGACGCGAAGGACGCAGAGATGTTTTTTCTTATTCTTTGCGTTCTTTGCGCCTTTGCGGTGAATAAATACACAGTTTAAGGCATCTCCTTTGCCGAATGGTAATAACCATGTTCTTCAAAAAAAAAGACCCCGATCGAAAAATTGCCAAAAACGAGCTTTCCGACGATGATCCCATCATCGAACTCATCGACGAAGTTAAAATTGAATCCGGAGAAGAGCACAAAGCCGAATCCTCACCAACCGATGATTATATCCCACCCAAAGCAGACACAGACTCATCAAGAGGAGAAGATGAAAATTTCATCGTCTTCGAAGAAAACGAAAATTCATCGTTGGAAGGCGATCCTTTCACCGAAGACGATGAGATTGATTTTTTTGCCGAAGATGATGAACTGGCTGAAGACGATGAGATCATTGCCATGCCTTCCGACGTATCCCCGACATTTGGCGAGGAGAATGAGGATCTCGATATGCTGTCAGATCTGGAATTCGAGCATGAAGAGAACAAAGACATCATTCCCACCGCTGAATTGGATAACGATGAGATCAATACTGATGACGATATCATCGAAATCATCGAATTTGATCGGCATTACGAGGATGATGATGAGGTCATAGAGCAAGCCGGTCTTTCGAACCGACCGGCTCAGGATGATGGAGATTTTCTTGACCTTTTTGATGCCGACGAGGAAGGCCCTTCCAAAGATGAGGAAATGAGAGAACTGAGTGAGTCTGAGGAAAAAGCCGTGGAGGATGAAATGCGTCTTTTTTTCGACGATGCCTTTGAAGATAAAAGCGAAATTGAAGACAATGCCGCCCAGCTCGTCGATGAATTTTCTGAACGCGATACGAATTTGGACCTAACTATGACTGCCGCAGCACTCTTATCGGGGGTTGGTAAAAAGGATGCGACGTCCCCTCCCAATGATCAATCCAAAACGGATAAGCACCTGCGAACGTATTCACCGGCATCCAATAGCGGTGACACCACGGTCGTATCTCCCGGGCAAATCGACCAGGCCATCGAACGTATTATCAATGAGAAATTCGCCGGACGGATTGAACATATCATCTACGAGATTATCGAAAAAGCGGTTAAGAAAGAAATTGACCGGCTAAAAGTGTCCCTCCTTGAAGATCGTCCTCACGAAGACAATCTTTGAATCATTGTATCGGAATTTCAATAACTTGAGAGAATCACATTGTATTTTTCGGCCACTCTGATGGTCAGCCGAATGGAATGATGGATTAGTGGAATTCTGGCCCGCCCTGGCGCAATTCGGTGCTAACCGTTTCTTCTGGTAAAGCCTGGACTACAGTTTAAAATTGACACGCTATGAATTCGGTCTGGGCCAGGGAAGACTGGGTATGAAAAGCGGAAAAAAATCTCCATTATAAATTGATAGAGCGTAGCGATTCCACAAATCCAAAATCCGCAATCTAAAATTCCAAATTATGACCGATAACTCCATAGGAATAAAAACGGGATGACGTTGTAAAATTTGTATCGTCTGCAGATGTCCTGGACCTGAAAAAGCGCTGGTAAATTGCGGGGGATTAATTTATAATCCCCCCCTTTATTAAGGCTCACCGCAGAACTCGCAGAGAACGCTGAACAAATCATAAAACAAAAAAAATAAATTTAAAGGAAATTAGATGAGTTTTAAGCAATTTGACAAGAGCTATGAGCCCCATGAGGTCGAAAAGCACTGGTACGCTTACTGGGAAAACGAACAGCTGTTTGCAGCCGATGAACAAAGCCCGCGCAAAAGCTATGCCATCGTCATTCCACCACCGAATGTAACCGGCGTCCTGCACATGGGGCATGCATTGAACAACACCATGCAGGATATTTTGTGCCGCTACCGCCGGCTCCAGGGAGATAATGTTCTGTGGATGCCGGGGACGGATCACGCCGGGATTGCGACCCAAAATGTTGTCGAAAAAAGCCTGGCCCAAAACGGTAGCGATCGCCATCAACTGGGCAGGGAAAAATTCATCGAAGCCGTCTGGCAATGGCGCGAAAAATACGGCAGTGCGATTATCAACCAGCTCAAACGCCTGGGCGCATCCTGCGACTGGAAACGCGAACGCTTCACCATGGATGAAGGTCTGTCCCGGGCTGTGCGCAAGGTGTTCGTCCAGCTTTACGAGGAAGGTCTCATTTACCGCGGCAATTATATTATCAACTGGTGTCACCGGTGTCACACGGCCCTGGCGGATCTCGAAGTGGAACACGAAGAACACAACGGCCATCTCTACCACATCCGCTACCCTTACCCGGATGGTAACAGCGGCATTGTCGTGGCGACCACGCGGCCGGAAACCATGCTGGGCGATACGGCGGTGGCGGTTCATCCGGAAGATGAGCGCTACCGGGACCTCACAACAGAAACAGTTATTTTGCCGTTGATGAACAGGGAAATTCCCATCATCAGAGACAGCTATGTCGACATGTCATTTGGCACCGGAGGTTTAAAAGTAACCCCGGCTCATGATCCCAATGACTTCGAAATCGGTGCCCGCCATGATCTGGAAAGTATAAAAGTTATCAGCGACGAAGGCAGCATGACCGAACAGGCCGGGCAGTTCGAGGGATTGGATCGGTTTGAGTGCCGCAGTGCGGTCGTTAAAGAACTCAAAAAACAAGGTTTACTGGTTAAGGTCGAACCCTACCAACATAGCGTCGGCCATTGTTACCGGTGCAAGACCGTCGTGGAGCCGAACCTGTCAAAACAATGGTTTGTCAGCGTGAAACCCCTGGCCGAGAAAGCCATTGCCGCTGTTGAAAACGGTCAGACCAAAATCATACCGGAGATGTGGACCAATACCTATTATGATTGGATGAATAATATCCGGGACTGGTGTGTCTCCCGACAGATCTGGTGGGGGCACCAAATTCCGGCCTGGACCTGTGGCGGCTGCGGCAAGATCGTGGTGGCGATGGAGGCACCGCAAACCTGTCCGGATTGCGATGGGAATAATCTCGTTCAGGAAACCGATGTGCTGGACACCTGGTTCAGTTCGGCCCTGTGGCCATTTTCGACAATGGGGTGGCCGGATGAAACGCCCCTGCTGAAAACATTTTATCCCACCTCTGTACTGGTTACCGGATTTGACATTCTGTTTTTCTGGGTGGCCCGCATGATGATGATGGGCATCCACTTTATGGATGATATCCCTTTTAAAGACGTCTACGTGCACGCCCTGGTAAGAGATGAAGACGGCAAAAAAATGAGCAAATCAAAGGGCAACGTGATTGACCCCCTGGACGTTATTGATCGCTATGGAACAGATGCTTTCCGGTTCACCCTGGCTGCTTTTGCCGCCCAGGGTCGGGATATCAAAATGTCTGAAAAGCGGGTGGACGGCTATCGACATTTTATCAACAAACTCTGGAATGCCGCCCGCTTTTCCTTGATGCACCTGGATCGCGGCTACGAAGAATTAAATCTGCAAACCCTTTCCCTGCCGGACCAATGGATCGTTTCCCGCCTGGGTCAGGTGACAACGGAAGTTGCCGATGCCCTGGATGACTATCGTTTCAATGAGGCTGCCGCAACACTTTATAATTTTGTGTGGCATGAATTCTGCGACTGGTATCTCGAGGCCATAAAGCCCGCCCTTTACGATAAGGAAGGCCCCGGGGCAAAAGAATCGACCCGGGCAGTGCTGTGGCGGGTCCTGCGCGATACCCTCGTGCTGCTGCATCCATTCATCCCCTTTGTGACGGAAGAAATCTGGCACCACCTCCCCGGGACCGACGGCTCCATTATGAAAGCCGCCTACCCCGTGCAATCCGTCGATGCCACCGACACAAAGCTGCTGCAGGCGTCGGAATCAAAAATGATAATTTTAATGGATATGATCACCGGCATTCGCAATGTGCGCGGAGAAATGAATATTTCTCCGACCCTGGCTTTAGAGGTGCTGATACAATCAGACGACGAAAAGACCCGCAAGATCATAGAGACCCATCAGGACCTCATCATCAATCTTGCGCGGCTCAGTTCACTGGAGGTTCAACATACCGGAAAAAGACCGAAATCATCGGCGACGGCCGTGGTAAACAGCGCATCCATTTTTGTCTTCCTGGAAGGTATCATTGATTTTAGCAAAGAAACCCAACGCCTGGAAAAAGAGATTAAAAAGCTGACCACCGAGTTGACGACGGTGGCTAAAAAATTGCAAAATGAGGGCTTTCTGAGCAAAGCCCCCTCGGATGTCATTGAAAAGGTGAGGGATAAACAGGGCGTTTTGCTGGAAAAGCAGCAGAAGATTCAAAAAAATCTGGATCGCATCAAAGCGCTGGAGGCCTGATAAAACTCGTTGAATAGTTTATTGGTTGACTGGTTAAATTATGGTCATCAATTCAGTACGTTAGGATTTTTGAAATATCAAGAGTTCAATTATTTTGTAAATACGGAATTATTCCATATTTGCACTCACTTAACCAATCAACGAATCAACCTATTAACGAATTCTGAAAGTAACCTTGAACGGTAAGCTTTATACCTAAAACGCTTGCGTTAAGATTAGGTTTTACCCGCTGCTTCCGGAGATGTCTCCGCATACAGCATGGAGACTCTGTTGCGTCCGTTGCGCTTTGAACGATACATTGCCTGATCGGCTCGCTGAATGAAGGTAGACAACGCTTCTTTGGGGTGGTATTCGGTAGCGCCGATACTGATGGTGACCGTCACTGCTTCTCCGCCTTCCGGTATAAATGGCTCAGCCTCCAATGCCGCTCGAATTCGCTGGGCAACCGTTCTGGCTTCCTCGCCCGCAGTTTCCGGCAGGATTACCGTAAACTCCTCGCCGCCATAACGGTAGGCGGAGTCATTGGTTCTCAAACAGGATTTGATAATCCGGCTAAAGCCAACCAGAACTTTATCTCCTTCAAGATGACCGAAGTTATCGTTGTATTCCTTGAAATGATCGATATCGAGCAGTAACAACGTGAGCGGGTGTTGATAACGGTTGGAGCGATCGATCTCCAATTCCAGCTGGGCGTAAAATGATCTTGAATTGTACAATTTCGTGAGACCGTCGGTAATTGCAAGCTCTTGCAACTTCTCCATCATCCGGATCCGTTCATTGGTGAGCTCGCGCTCTTTGAGCACCCGTTTCAGCCGCAGCATCAGTTCCCCGAGCCGAACCGGTTTAATGACAAAATCGCTGGCGCCAATGTTGATCGCCTCTTCGTAGGAATAGTTATCGCTGTAACCGGTCATCACGATGACATCGGACGTACTGGCTTTTTTGATTAATTTTGTCAGCTCTAAACCACCCATGACAGGCAGCATAATGTCCGTGATAACGACGTGGAAATTTTCCTTTCCCATTAACTCGAGAGCTTCTTCCGCGCAGGAGACCGCTTTGGAATAATACCCGACGGTCTGGATGTACTCGTGCATGGTATCGCGTACACCGACATCGTCATCGACGATTAAGATGCGGGTATCAGCTTTGGATGAAGCCATTGGAATTTCCGCTCTGAATTATATAAGTTCACTGCAGACTTGACAGCCACTCGGAAGAATTGATAAAAGACTAAAATTATTAATTATTGTAGCTTACTATAGCTGGAAACCGGATGAGTGTCAACTCTCTTTTACCGTTGTCGCAACCGCATTCCGGCAAATTGAAAAATCAATAGCTTGATCACTTTTTTTCACAATCGAAAATATGCAAAACATAAGAAATTTCAGTATCATCGCACATATTGATCACGGTAAATCCACCCTGTCGGACCGTCTGATCCAGATTACGGACATCATCTCCGAACGGGATTTTCAGGATCAAATTCTCGATACCATGGAAATCGAACGGGAACGCGGTATCACTATTAAAAGCCAGACGGTGTGCCTGCCGTATACTGCTCAGGATGGGAAGTTATACTATTTAAATCTCATCGACACCCCGGGGCATGTGGATTTCACTTACGAGGTCTCCCGCTCCCTGGCCTCCTGCGAAGGTGCTCTACTGATTATCGATGCCAGCCAGGGTGTCGAAGCCCAGACCCTGGCCAATCTCTACCTCGCCATGGAACATGATCTGGAAATTATCCCGGTTATCAATAAGATTGATCTTCCCTCCGCGGATATCGATCGGGTAAAAATGCAAATCCATGATGATCTCGGTCTCGAGCCGGAGGAGGCTATTCTGGTATCCGCCAAAGAGGGCATTGGAATCGAAAACGTATTGGAGGCGGCGGTTCAAAGATTGCCCCCGCCGTCCGGAGATCCCGCCAAGCCCTTAAAAGCCCTGATTTTTGATTCACACTATGATTCCTATCGGGGCACAGTGGTGCATTTTCGCATTTTCCAGGGGCGGATTTCTAAAGGAGATGTGATATCGTTTATGTCCAACAATGCCGCTTACAAAGTTGAGGAAGTCGGGATATTCCAGCTGGACATGATCAAACAGAAACAATTATCCGCCGGACAGGTCGGGTATATGATTGCCGGAATCAAAACCGTCAGCGATACCCGCTGTGGCGACACGATCACCATAAAAAACGAGCCCTGCGATACACCCATGCCCGGCTTCAAAGAAGCTAAACCGGTGGTATTTTCTTCCATCTACCCGGTGGCCTCCGATGGTTACGAAGATTTGGTAATCGCCCTTGAAAAGCTGAAGCTAAACGATGCCGCCCTGATCTATGAAAAAGACACATCCGTTGCCTTGGGATTCGGTTTCCGCTGCGGGTTCTTAGGCCTGCTGCACCTGGAGGTCGTCCAGGAGAGACTCGAACGGGAATACGGGCTTTCCCTCATCCTCACCGCACCGTCGGTTCAATATGAATTGTTGATGAGTGACGGCACAGAACAATCCATCGACAATCCCGCCCTTTATCCTGATCCTACACTCATCGAGTTCACCAAAGAGCCCTTTATCCGGGCCGCTATCATCGTACCGGATCGTTACATGGGTGTGGTCATGAAGCTTTGCCTGGAACGACGCGGCATCAACAAAAATTATCAATACCTTACCAGCAACCGTCTCGAGATGATTTTTGAGATACCTCTGGCGGAGGTAATATATGATTTTTATGACAGGCTCAAATCGATCACCCAGGGGTACGGCTCCTTTGACTATGATATCATCGATTTCAGGCCGACCGATCTTGTCAAAATGGATATTCTCATCAACGGGGAGCGGGTGGATGCCCTATCTCAATTGGTACACCGGGACAATGCCGTCGCAAGGGCACGCACAGCCTGCGAAAAACTGCGGGATGAAATTCCACGCCAGATGTTTAAAATTGCAATTCAGGGAGCCATCGGCGGCAACATTATCGCCCGCAAAACCGTATCAGCCTTCAGAAAGGACGTCACCGCCAAATGCTATGGTGGAGACATAACCCGCAAACGCAAACTGCTTGAAAAGCAAAAAAAGGGGAAAAAGAGAATGAAGATGGTCGGCAAGGTGATGATTCCCCAATCCGCCTTTCTGGCAGTCCTGAAAACCGATACCGACTGATTTGAATTCGGCCTCCGGCCCATAGGGGCGGGGCCTACGCCCCGGCGGGAATGGGGAAGGTGGAGTGCGGAAATTTTGAAAAAGGAAATTATTTTGCAATTTGCAAAATCGTGAATTAAAAGCGTTTATTTTAGACTTCAGCAGTTAAAAAATTTCAAATAACAAAACACAAATAACAAACAAATCACAATCACCGAAATTCAAAATTCCAAACAATTGGCGTTCGATCTTATTTGAGATTTGGATATTGTAATTTGTTATTTCCGGCGTTTCCGGGTTTAGGCCGTTATCAGGTTTATCTGACAACATGTTGCAAAAAAAATGAAGGTTTCAGGATTGAGAATTTAGCACCTTTGATGCCTGATCCGGCGGAACACCTGACACCTGAATAACTTCATATTCATTTTTTTTTACAATTCGTATCTTCTTCTTTCAATCCATCCTGGTAGCATTTCTTGCCATACCAGATAATCTGGCGACAGATGCCGCGGACAATTCTCACCTCCTTTGCCCGTAGCTGCATGCGGGAGAAAAAATGGCGCAAGTTGTTCATAAAATAGTCCGGATTATCCGGATTGATAAAGCTGATACGAATCAGCGCGTCTTTCAACTGCTCATACATGGCCTCGAGCTCATGCCGGTTGGCCAGACGCGGCGCAAACTCTCCAGGTTTACTGCAGCTGAAGCGAAACAACTCATAGCACATAATCATGACCGCCTGGGCCAAATTGAGCGAAGAGAATTCGGCCGTGGGAATGTTGACCAGGATATCGCAAAAACGGATGTCGCGGTTGGTAAGTCCACGGTCTTCAGGTCCGAACAGAATGGCAATCCGATTTCTATGGGATACGGAAAGAAGCTTTTGGCCCAGATTTGACGGTGAACTGATGACCTTGCGCTGGCCACCCAATCGGGCGGTAGTACCGACCACAAAATTAAAATCAGCCAGCGCCTCGTCTAAAGTATCGTAAACCCTCATTTGCTCAACCACATCCGAAGCCGCGTGAGTTGCCATGCGGCAGATTTTCGTCAGGTCACAATTCTGGGGGGCAACGACAACCAACTGACCGATACCCATGTTGCAGATGGCCCGGGCGGCAGCCCCGATATTTTCAGGGAACCGCGTGCCGACTAAAACGATGGATATGTTTTCGAGGTTGATTCTGGCGGGCATCAACGAATAATTTCAAAACAATTGAAAAAGTATGATATTTCAAATGAGGCCGTCTCGGGTGCGTCGGAACCGTGAACCACATTTTTTTCGATGTCGGTGGCAAACTGCCTTCGAATCGTACCATCGGCAGCTTCCTTATAATTGGTGGCGCCCATCAAATCCCGATATCTGGCAATTACATTTTCTCCTTCCAGAACCATGACAACGGCCGGACCGGAACTCATGAAATCGGTCAGGCTCTCAAAAAAAGGCCTTTCACGGTGTACGGCATAAAAGCCTTCGGCCTGGGCCTTGGTCATGTGCACCATCTTCATGGCCACGATATTCAGATCATTTTGTTCCAGCAGCTTGACAACGTCGCCGATCAGACCGCGTTTGACGCCGTCGGGTTTAATAATTGAAAGTGATCTTTCCATGATATAAATGTCCTTTTTTAACTTTTTAGGTATGTAGAACGTTTAACCCCGGGTGGCATAACAGATGCGGCTCGGCAAGTCAACATATGTCAATTCGGTTGACAAAGATTTTTTCAGTATTTAAAATTCTGTCAAAGCTTTATGGATTTGAAAAACCGACATGATGACGGGAGGGATATTCGATGCCGATTTATGAGTTCTACTGTGAGGATTGCAATACGATTTTTAATTTTTTCTCAAGGACGATCAATACGACCAAAAGACCCAAGTGCCCAAAATGTAAGACCAAAAAGCTATCGAGGCAAATGTCGGCGTTTTCGTTTACCGGTAAAGCCAAAGAAGACGGTGATATGGATGATTTGCCCTTTGACGAGAACAAAATGGAAAAAGCCATGCAAATGCTGGCCGGCGAAGCCGAAAATATCAACGAAGATGATCCCCGTCAGGCCGCCAATCTGATGCGCAAACTTACAGATATGACCGGGCTTGAACTTGGCGACGGCATGCAGGAGGCTTTGAAACGAATGGAAGCCGGTGAGGACCCCGATGCAATAGAAGCCGAAATGGGAGATCTTTTGGAAGGGGAAGATCCATTCACGTTGCCCGAAAAAAAAGGCGGCGTAGCCGCCAGGAAGCGACCGGCGCCGCAAAAGGATGAGACGCTGTATGATCTTTAATCCGTTATTTATAATTTTCTAAGAATTCATCATGCAAAATCCCATTACCAAGTATTTAGCTTTTAAGCACCAAATTTCAATATCCAAATAACAAATAAATTCCAAAATACAATGACCAATACGGAACCTTCTTGGAAGGTCCACTAAAATATTCAATACCACAGTTTGGGATTTCGAATATTCGTTATTGTGATTTGTTTGTGATTTGTGACTTGTGATTTGTGATTTAATGGGGGGGGTATAAGAATGGATAAAAAAATTTTAGATAAATTAGAAGTTACCCAGGGAGATATCACCAAACTGGCAGTGGATGCCATTGTCAATGCAGCCAACTCATCGCTGCTGGGTGGCGGAGGTGTCGACGGCGCCATTCATCGAGTCGCCGGTCCTGAACTCTTAAAAGAATGCCGGACCCTGGATGGATGTCCGACCGGCGAAGCCAGAATTACCAAAGGCTACGCCCTTGCCGCCCGTCATGTCATTCACACGGTGGGACCGGTTTACAGCGGGAAAACGCAGGACATAATGCTTCTGACCGGATGTTACCAAAACAGCCTGAAGCTTGCCGTTGAAAATAATATTCATTCTCTGGCCTTTCCGGCAATTAGCTGCGGGGTTTACGGATATCCCATCGAAGAAGCATCCAAAATCGCCGTGGATACCACCTGCAGCTTTCTCGAATCCAACCAAACCATTGGAGCAGTGATATTTATCCTTTTTTCACCGGAGGATTTAAAGGTCTACGAAAAATATCTGCAATCGCTTCGATAAACGCCGGATAACACACGATTGATTCATCGTTGACAAAACCGGACCTCGTAATTATTATTAGACTCAATTTGGAGATCAGGCAGATCTTGATGCTCGAATAAAACTGATCATATTCATGTCTAAGGAGGACGTTATGGTTGAAATTTCCGAAGCAGCTAGCCAGCAAATCGCAGAGTATTTTAAGGATCGAGACATCGTTCCCATCCGCATCTTTCTCAACGAAGGGGGCTGAGGCGGCCCCTCATTGGCAATGGCTCTGGATGAGCCCAAAGATACCGATAATTCATATGATGTAAACGGCTTTAAATTTATTTTGGACAAAGAGTTTGATGAAAAAGCCAAGCCCGTATCCATTGATTTCATGGGCTATGGATTCAAAATTAACTCCAGCATTGAATTCAATCAGGGATCGTCATGCTCAAGCTGCGGCAGTGCCAGCGGCGGCTGTGGATGATGATTTAAAAGTTGGTGGCAATAAAAAGGCAACGCCCGGTGGCGTTGCCTTTTTTTATGACGGAGGTGGTCGCAGGTTCAGAAGTTCAGCGTTCAAAGGTTTTCTGGTTCAGCGCCGCCGCTGAACTGAAAAGCGGCCAATTTGATTGGAAAAGATACGAATGAACGTCCAACATCGAACGTTCAACGTTCATCTTTTTGTCGATCTCATATATGAATCTTCATTAAGTTTATTCTAATATCAGGCTGGTCGCTCGCGGCCAGCGGCGGCGCTCGTGTGACTCGCCGCACACCTTGCTTAACCCCCCTTAAAGAAATCGCTAAATTATTGCCCCATTGCGAAGGGCCCTCTTCGTGTCTATATTCCCTTGAGTTCCACAATCCTTGAACGCTTGTCAAAGGTCAGTCACTTTGACACGAAGGCACAAAAAAAAAGAATATGAAGTTTTCAGGTGTCTGGCGTCAGCCCATCTGCTGGCATGAAAAGCGGCCAGTTTAATCGAAAAAGAAACTAAGATATTAAAAATGCCAAATTCCAAGATCCAATTTCCAGATCATTGGATTGTTCTTTCTACAAGATTATAGATTGGTTTGGAATTTTAAATTTTCGATATTGCAATTTGACTTGCTCGACCTTGAGGCTCTCGACAGGTTGGCTCAGGGTGGCGAGTCCTTCGACTTTGCTCAGGACCGTGAGCATGTCGAACGGCTGTTAGAACCGTTTCCAGTTTCAACGTCTAAACGCGGAGGACAAGATGTCAGCCAACCATCTCATCAATGAAAAAAGCCCTTATCTGATTCAGCATGCCCATAATCCTGTTGATTGGCATCCCTGGTCCGATGAAACCTTTGCGTGGGCTAAAGGGAAAAACAAGCCTATTTTTCTTTCCATCGGATACGCCACCTGCCATTGGTGTCACGTCATGGAAAAAGAATCTTTTGAAGACGAGGAAGCCGCCGGACATCTGAATGATACCTTTGTCTGTATAAAAGTGGATCGCGAAGAACGCCCCGACATAGACGCGGTATATATGGCGGCCTGCCAGATGCTGACCGGCAGCGGCGGCTGGCCGTTGAGTATTTTTATGACCCCGGAAAAAAAGCCTTTTTTTGCCGCCACCTATCTCCCCAAGAACAGCCGTGCCGGCCGGGCTGGTCTGATCGATATCTGCCGCCAGGTCAAAAAACTCTGGACGGACGATAAAGAAAAGATCGAAAAATCGTCGGTCAGCATCGCCGCCCAACTGGATAGGGCTTTTGCCTTTGCGGCCGCAGATGAACCCGATGCGTCCCTGCTGGACCAGGCCTATCAGAAAATAAAACCTGGGTTTGATCCACGGCACGGCGGATTTGATCCTGCGCCCAAGTTTCCGTCACCGCACCGGCTGCTCTTCTTGTTGCGCTGCTACCATCGCAGCGAAGACGCCAATGCACTGGAAATGGTAACAAAAACATTGACCGCCATGCGATTAGGAGGTATCTGGGACCATGTCGGTTTCGGCTTTCACCGCTATTCCACAGATACCAGGTGGCTTCTGCCTCATTTCGAAAAAATGCTTTACGACCAAGCCCTGATCGCCACTGCCTACCTTGAAGCCTATCAAATTACCAAAGACCCCCTGTTTGCAGCAACGGCCGAGGACATCTTCACCTACATACTGCGGGACATGACCGCTGAGGAAGGCGCTTTCTACTCGGCCGAAGATGCCGACAGCGAAGGAGAAGAAGGCAAATTTTATGTGTGGTCGACGGAAGAATTCCGCCGCGTCCTGGGAGATGAAACCGACAACAGGTGGGAGACGATTTTACGGTTGAGCCCGGAGGGAAATTTCACGGACGAAGCCACCCGTCAAAAAACCGGTGCCAACATTCTGCATCTAACGGCACCTTTGAAGAATTGGGCGGAAAAGTTCGATTTAACGGAAGATCAACTTGGACAGGAATGGGTAAATATCCGCAACCAACTATTTCGCGACCGGGAAAAGCGAATTCATCCTCTAAAGGACGATAAAATCCTCACAGATTGGAATGGACTGATGATTGCTGCTCTGGCCATGGGTGCGCGGATTCTAAACAAATCCAAATATGAGAACGCCGCCCGCAAGGCCGCCGACTTCATCCTGTCAAAAATGCGGGATCAAAACGGCCGGCTCTACCACCGGTTCAGAGACGGTGAACTGGCAGTGGAGGCCCACGCCGGTGACTATGCTTTTTTAATCCACGGCCTTTTAAGCCTCTACCAGACGACCTATGATCTGGCCTTTGCCGAAGAAGCCAAAGCGTTACAGGAAATAATGATGGAACGCTTCTGGGATGAGGAAAATGGCGGTTTCTTTTCCACCCCCAAGGATAGTGACGAATTGCCCGTACGGCCCAAAGAGTTATATGACGGGGCCATACCATCGGCCAACTCGATTGCACTATCCAATCTTGTGTTTTTATTCAGGTTAACCGGTGACCCCCAATGGGAGAAGCGGGCCCAAGCCCAGATTCGCGCCTTTGCCGGTACGGTGAAATCTCAGCCCCAGGCCTTTACTTATTTTCTGTGCGCCCTTGATTTTGCGTTGCGCCCGGGCCAGGATATTATTATCGCCGGCGAGTTACAGGCAACCAACACCCGTCAACTACTGTCGGCATTGAATCTTAATTTTACCCCCAACAAGGTAGCCATTGTAAAATCAGGAACCAACGCCGAACGTCTGGCCGAGTTCGCCGGCTATACAGATGGTTTGCAAGTCATAGAAGGCCAGGCCACCGCCCATGTGTGCCGCAACGGTTCCTGTACTGACTCGACCACCGACACCCAAACCATGGTCGATAAAATCATGGGGAAACAAGGTGTGTGAATTGGGAATGGGAATTTGGAATTGAGAAGTCGGAATGCAGAGGTCGGAATAGAGAGTAGGAATTGAAGATTGAAGATTTAAGATTTAAGATTTAATGTATCGTTAGGCTCTGTCTTTTTTTAAATTGACAGCATTCCACAAATCTTCAATCTTCAATCGACAATATTCATTCATCTACAGATAGTGCAAATAATCCAGTATAATTTATTTAGCGTAAAATACGCTCAAAAAAATAAATAGTTGAAGCAATGGATAACCTGGAATTTGAAACACTTACATCCGATGAATTCACAGACTACATGCAGGAGCACAAAGAAAAAAATTATCTTGTCATCGATGTGCGTCAGGCTTCGGAATACGAAGAGGGACATATCCCGGGGGCCAAACTCATGCCCCTTACCGAGGTTGAAACTAGGCTGTTTACTCTGCCCGCCGATCAGGACCTGATTTTCTATTGCGCCAATGGCGGACGCTCCACCTGGGCGGCCTCTCTGGCCGGTGAAGGTGAGGTTTCCAATAAAACCGTTTATCATCTGATGGGTGGTATGATGGCATGGCAAGGCAAAACCTTGTCGGGTTATCCGAAAGTAAAAATCTTCGAAAAAGATCAGACCATTGAAGAACTGCTGGCCACTGCCATGGACCTGGAAAAGGGTGCCTGGCGTTTTTATCAATATGCCAAGGAGAAGTACAGCGAAGATCCCATTCGTCTGACTCTGGAACAGGTCTCCATCGCAGAAAAGGCCCATGCGACGCTAATCTATCGGTTCTGGCAGAAATTCCAAGACAACCCGCCGCCTTTTGACCGGGTATATCAGGATCTAAGCGGCGAGATTCTGGAAGGCGGCCACAATTTTGAAGAAACCTGCCACCATCTGGATTCAGTTCAAAAACACGGTTGCACGGCTGTCATCGACCTTGCCATGACCATTGAATATTCGGCATTTGAGCTGTACCGGACAATGGCGGAACGCTCAGAAAATTCCGAGGCCCAATCCATATTTCTGTCCATCGCCCAGGCGGAAAAAGCCCACATGCGCGCCCTGACCCGCGCCATAAACCAGTGCCCGCAAAACGATATGTCATCATCGCACGCAACCCCCCATGCATAAATAACAGGACAAAAAATCATCAATGATCGAAATCCAATCTTTGCGCAAATTGCTGATTAACTGGTATTTGGCCGACCATCGCGACCTGCCCTGGAGAAAGACCACCAATCCCTACCACATCTGGGTTTCCGAGGTAATGCTGCAACAGACCCAAGTCGCCACTGTTTTGCCCTACTACCGCAGGTTTTTAAAACGCTTCACAAGTCTCGAGCATTTGGCCCGCGCTGATCTGCAGGATGTATTAAAGGTCTGGGAAGGCCTGGGATACTATGCCCGCGCCCGCAATCTGCACCGGGCCGCCGGCTTCATTTTAAATCATCACCGTGGCATTATACCCGATGGGTGGGAGGACTTTCGCAAATTGCCCGGCGTTGGAGATTACATTGCCGCCGCCGTATTGAGTATTGCCTTTGAAAAACCCTACGCGGTTGTGGACGGCAATGTCAAACGTGTGCTGGCTCGACTGCTTTTGGTGGAAGCGCCCGTCAATAAATCGACATCGATTAAAACTTTTAAAGAAGCGGCGGACCGGCTGCTGACTCCTCGAGATCCGGGAACCTTTAACCAGGCCCTGATGGAACTCGGCGCCATGGTATGCAAACCGCAACAACCGATTTGCAGCGCATGCCCGATTCAAGGGCTGTGTCTGGCCTATGAAACCGGCCGGGTTGATGAGTATCCCAAAAAGCTAAAGAAACCTCCAACGCCTCAGTTTAATATCGCGGTCGGGGTGGTATTTAAAAACAGCAGCGTATTAATCACCCGGCGAAAACCGGACGGGTTGTTGGGGGGCTTGTGGGAATTTCCCGGAGGAAAGATTCAAAACGATGAAAAAGCCAAAGACGCTTGCATCCGGGAAATTAAGGAAGAAACCAATCTTTCAGTCGGTATTGATTCGCATTTAGGCCGGATAAAACACGCCTACACCCATTTTAAAATCATCATGGATGTTTTTTGCTGTTCGCATCTTTCCGGAAGAGTGAAGCTAAACGGCCCCGTCGATCATCGCTGGATAAAGCTTGAAAATCTCGATGATTATCCGTTTCCCAAGGCCAATCATAAATTCTTTCCGGCGCTCAAAGAATTTGTAGGAAATCCGGCCAAAGGGGAAAATTGAAGATTGAAGATTGAAGATCAGAGGTATGCTATCATTTTATATTCACCGTTTTGGTAGTGAATTCAAGAACATGATTGACGGATCACCTGTCAGCCCTTAGAATTGTATCGTTAATCCATTTTGACAATCACTTTTAAAATTAGAGCCGCAGAAAGCGGGCCTTAAATCTTCAATTTTCAATCGACAATTTTCAATCCCCATATTATGCCTGACATACTTCTCATCCAGCCGCCGATTAGAGATTTTTATCTCACAGCCAAGCGGACCATTCCGTATGGCCTGGCCTGTATCGCATCGACATTAATAAAAAACGGTTTTTCGGTGGAGATCCTGGATGCGCTGGCCACCTCCAAATCGCGAGCTTGCGAGCTTCCCCCGGAAATGGATTATTTGCGAAAATATTATCCACGGCCGGACAGGTCTGCTTTTGCACTATTTCACCAATACCGACATTTTGGCTACAGTTTTGAGCACATCGGCAAATTGGCCAAAGAGTCCGAGGCTTTTCTGGTCGGGATCTCGTCTTTATTCACGCCCTACCTGCAGGAGGCGCTCCAAACAGCCGAGATTGTCAAAGCCTGCCACCCGGAAGGCAAGATTGTTATCGGCGGCCATCATCCCAGCTGTCTGCCGCAGTCGGTCATGGAATCCAAGGCAGTGGATTTTGTTATTCGGGGAGAGGGTGAGGTATCTCTGCACCTGCTGGCGGAAGCGGTGAAGAAAGGCGGCGCCTATGATTCAATCCCCGGGCTTGTTTTCAGGCGCAAAGACGGCACCCTCCACATCAACCCGCCGGCAGGGATGAAACATTCCGACGACCATCCATTGCCGGCCACCGATCTTCTCCATCAGCGCTTCTACCGCCGCAATAAACGCGCCGCCATGGTCATCGTTGCCGGTCGCGGCTGCCCGATGACATGCAGCTATTGCAGTGTGGGGGCAAGCTCCTATCTAAAATACTATAAAAGAAGCGTTACGTCCGTAATCGATGAAATCCAATGCAATGTGAATCAATATGACGTCGGTTTTATCGACTTCGAGGATGAAAACCTCTCCCTGGATCGCCGGTGGTTTTTAAAACTGCTTGCTGAAATCAATCGCCGTTTCAGCACGAACGAACCGGAGCTCAGGGCCATGAACGGACTTTATCCGCCGTCCCTGGACGAGGAAGTGATCCAGGCCATGAAAGCCGCCGGATTCAGGACCCTGAACCTTTCACTGGGCTCAACCTCAACCGAACAGCTCAAACGGTTTGGCCGGTCCGATGTCCGCGCGGCGTTTGACCAGGCATTGAAACTGGCCGCAGATTACGGCCTCAATGCCGTGGGATATGTGATCTGCGCCGCGCCTTTTCAGCGTGCTGAAGATTCAATTTCAGATCTTCTTTATCTGGCCCAACGGAGAGTTCTGGCCGCCGTCTCGATCTTTTATCCGGCGCCGGGCAGCCAAGATTATGATCTGTGTAAGAATCTGGGTATTCTGCCCGATCATTTTTCTTGCATGCGGTCCAGCGCGTTACCCTTGGTCCACACAACCGGCAGGAAAGAGGCTGCCACCGTGCTCAGATTGGCTCGAATCCTCAATTTCATGAAATCCCTTATCGACCAGGGAATCGGCATTACGAAGGATGAATCCACCGCAGACATCCGGATAACCGATCCCGCTGATCGCATGGAGACAAGCATGCGGCTTCTGTCAAAATTTCTATATGACGGCAAAATAAGAGGCGTGACACCGGAAGGCAAGGTTTTTGAACATCTCATATCGAGGAAGCTGTCCCATTCATTTCTGACCGGCTTGGCCGCCATCGATCTGCGGGGCTCACAATAGGACACCGATCCAATCAGTACCGATTCACTAAAGTTGCATCTACTTTGTAAAGGATTTGTTTAACAAAATATTTTCGCCGCCAAGGTTTCAAGACACAAAGTTAAATTATTGTAAGAAGTTTTGCTTTGTGTCTTTGAGCCTTTGTGGCTGACGAATACGACAAATGAGAGGATACCATGAAAAAAAGCATAAACCCGTGCATGCATTCGGCCGAACATATTCTCAATCAGACCATGGACAGAATGTTCAATTGCGGTCGATGCTTCAATGCTCATATCGAAAAGAAAAAGTCCAAATGCGATTATCGCTTCGACAGAGCCTTATCTCAAACGGAAGTTCAAGAAATTCAGACCCAGGTCAACCAGATCATCGAAGCGGATCTGCCGGTAACCGAAAAATATATATCCAGATCAGAAGCTCTGGCGAACTATAACACCGATAAATTGCCCCGCGATACTGATGACACCATCCGAATCGTTCAAATAGGGGATTATGATGCCTGCCCCTGTATCGGCCCCCACGTCAGTTCTTCCAGTGAAATCTCAGGTTTTCAGATCACTTCCACCAGTTTTGATAAAGGTGTTTTAAGAATCCGATTCAAACTCATACCAATCAGCGATTCCTAATGGGAAATGCTCTTGAAAAATCCGATTTAGTAATCATCTTTAAATGCGAATCAAGTCTGTCACAAAAATGGACGGGAACCCTATTTAAGAAAGGAATATTACAATGAGCGTATTAGTGGCTAAAGAAGCACCGGAATTTATCGCCCCGGCCGTTATGCCGGACGGCATCATCAAAGAAGATTTTAAACTTTCGGATTTGAGAGGAAAATATGTGGTGTTATTTTTCTGGCCGTTGGATTTCACCTTCGTGTGCCCAACCGAGATTATTGCCCATAATAAACGCATGGAGCAGTTCAAAAGTCGCAGCGTTGAGGTCGTCGGCGTATCCATTGACTCCCAATTTACGCATTTTGCCTGGCGCAGCACCGCCATCAATGACGGGGGGATCGGGGCGGTGGATTTCCCAATGGTAGCCGATGTGAAACACGAGATTACAAAAGCTTATGGGATTGAACATCCGGATGGAGTGGCGATGAGGGCGTCTTTCCTTATCGACAAACAAGGTGTCGTACAACATCAGGTGGTTAATAATCTGCCGATAGGGCGCAACGTCGACGAGATGGTTCGTGTTGTCGATGCCTTGCAGTTTACGGAGCAGTACGGTGAAGTCTGCCCCGCCGGATGGAATAAAGATGAAGCCGGGATGAAGCCTTCTGCCGAAGGGGTGGCGGAGTTTTTGTCGAAGCATGCTGACAAGCTTTGATTTGAGAGAGGAGTCCGCAGATTATCAGCCAGGCTCCTCGTATCACATTCGTCCAACAAATATTTAATGTCAGTTCATCAATCCCATCGATGGATCAAAACAGCTGAAGACCTTGACGATATACATTGATAACCGTTTTGGGATCATCGGTGATGACGATGTTGTCTCTGATCCACTCCGGTGCTCTGCCCCGTCTGATCATTTCGTTAATCTGATCATCGATTCCGTTCCAGAAATCACCGCCGCCCTCCGTGTCGAACAAAATAACCGGTACGGGATCCAGAATGGATAGCTTCATATTGCACAATGTGATGCCAAGCTCTTCCAGCGATCCCAAACCGCCAATGTTGAAAATCGGAAATGAAGCGATCTCGAACCATTTCTGCCGACTGTGGCGGCAGGTTGCCTGAAAAACCTGACAAAAATCAACATCGGTTGTGATGGATTGATCGGTGATCTCCAGGAAATTGGCCCCGGAGAGAATCCCCCGCTCCCTTGCCAGGGTATTGGCCTGTTCCATCACCCCGCTTCCGCCACCGGTGACGATTCCGATGCGCTGACCCCAAAATTCAATGAGGGCATCCAGGAGTTCTCCGAGTTTTGTTTCCCCTCTGGGCGAAAGTTTCAGATTGGATCCGTAAAATGCAAACAGCATTGACTTGTGAAAATCAGCAATTCGCTCCGGTGCCACAAAATAGCCGAGACCGTCACGCATGGTGTGTTTCATCAGGCGGTCATTCAGTCCCGATACCCAGTAGACTTCCAGGCCGAAGGCATAATATTCTTCCAGGCGATGGTGGTCCTGCTGGGATAAAAACGGTCCGTGTTCGCAGGACGGTTCATAAAAATAGAGTGCCTTTAATTTCCCGTCGCAGGTCAGATTTATAATGTCGCGATGCTCGAGGATATTGGGAAAATATTTCATGATTAAATCAGCCGGAGTTCGATCGAGGCTGTCTGCGATCCTGGACGTCGCATACACATGGCAGCACTCACTGTTGGGCGAAAAATCACTTCTGGCCAGCGAACACGTGGCCCGGGTCACATCGCAATCCTCTGAGGGGCCGTTTGTAAAGATTTCGGCCTTTTTTAACCCGTCGGTCTCGCCGACGGCGACCGCCACCGGTTTGTCTGAAAAATGGCAGGTGGTTTTGCCGAAGCGGTTAAAACGCTCTTCGAATTCGCGCATTTGACGATAGGTATAGAAACTGCTTGTCTGTGCGGCTGTTCTTCGCCGCAGACCGTTGCGGGACTTGGCGGCATTGTAAACCTTGGCCGATATCAATGGATTGACAATCGGATGATCACTTTGATTGACAATTTCTAAATAAATTCGAATGCCGCGGGTTTTAATGGGATCCAGCACAGTTGCCGGTAGGTTTCTGCCCAGGGCAAAACCGCTTTGCAACACGACATAGTGTTCATTGAGATACATGGAGCAGGTTGTCACAACCCCTTCGCCCGGTGCAACGGTCACCGAAGGCATTGCATTGC
>Ga0316193_10000642_pt1 | contig 22177 bp, 22 predicted proteins | sample MerIslsedime2_MG_FD_207735 | JGI IMG/M metagenome (GOLD analysis project Ga0316193, IMG submission 207735) | Coastal sediment microbial communities from Maine, United States - Merrow Island sediment 2 | ecosystem: Environmental > Aquatic > Marine > Coastal > Sediment | place: USA: Maine... | reverse complement strand
ACTCGGGGTGTGAATGGCGGTTTACCGCCATTCACACAAAAAAAGCGCCGGAAAGGGGAAGGAGGACCCTTTCCGGCGAAAAGAAGGTTCCGGCCGGGAGGTTGTCAGTTGGCCGCAACCTCTTCGCTAAAGAACTCGTTCAGATCGATCTTGTTGTCACGCAGCCTCTCGGGCGGCGAATTGACGTAATTGTAACGGCGCCCGAAGCTCAGAAGAGCCTTCTCGAGCATCCGCCGTCCACGGTAGAGGCGGGACATCACCGTACCCACCGGAACCGCGAGAATCTCAGCAATCTCCTTGTAGGCGAACCCTTCGAGGTCGGCAAACAGGACCACCATCTTGTAGTCGTGCGGCAGGCTGAGCAGGGCCTCGCGCACTTCGTGATCCATCTCGATTGCCATAAACCAGCTTTCGGGATCGATGAGATCGCCGCGGCCCTTTTCCAACAAGGTCTCTTCGAGACCCTCCTGGACCTCGTCGAAGTCGACCTTCGGCGGCTGCAGCTTTTTCTTGCGATAGGAGTTGATAAAGGTGTTCTTCATGATCTTGAAGAGCCACGCCTTGAAGTTGGTGCCCTCGGAGAAACGTGCGTAGTACTTGTACGCCTTGAGGTAGGTCTCCTGGATCAGGTCCTCGGCGTCCTCCACCGACCGGGTCATCCGCAGAGCGCTCTTGTAGAGCTGATCGCGGTACGGCAACTTTCCGGCGGTGAAATCCCACTTTCTCGGTTCAGCCACTTGTGTCACGATGACCTCCAGTTCGGGAATGCTACAAGAATGAAACATTGATGTCAAGTCTCATTCCTTATACGGAGCAAATCTACAGAACGTTTCATTCTTGAAATACCGGCGTCGAAATGGTAAGGAATCTGTCGCCCCCTCCGGGGGCTTTATTTTTATTGTTCACCTCGTTTCCTGGGGCTCACGCCCCAGGCTATGAATATGTCGCCGCTTTGCGGCTCGCTCATCGCACAAATAACCCGGTCCGAGCCCCTGAAAGGGGCGGCAAATACATTGCCTGGGGCGTGAGCCCCGGGAATGGGGAAACAAAATCACAAGCCCCCGGAGGGGGCGACAGATGGTTAGCCCGGGGCGTAAGCCCCGGATCTGGCGTTGCATCTCGAAAGGCCGGTTGGCGTGAGCCCCGGGGACGGGGAAACAAAATCACAAGCCCCCGGAGGGGGCGACAGATGGTTAGCCCGGGGCGTGAGCCCCGGGAACAAGGGGACCAATCAATGAAAAAGCCCCCGGAGGGGGCGGCAGATGGTTAGCCCGGGGCGTGAGCCCCGGATCTGGCGTTGCATCTCGAAAGGCCGCCTGGCGTAAGCCCCGGATCTGGCGTTACATTTCGAAAAACCCCTGGCGTAAGCCCCAGTTCCAAGGACCCTCACATCAGCCATTCATCAAGAAAATGGGAGCCCCGGAGGGCTCCCATTTGGACTGATTGGCGTCCGCGGCTACGGAAGCAACAGGAACGCGATGATCAGCGCGTAGATCACCAGCGACTCGATGAGCGCCAGACCGATGATCATGGTGATCCGGATCGGTCCGACCGCGCCCGGGTTACGACCAATGGCTTCGACCGACGCGGCAAGGCCTTTGCCCTGGCCGAGCGAACCGAAGGCCGCAGCAAGACCGATGGCGATGGCCGGCGCAAAGAGCCCCCACGGGCTGCTGTCACCATCTCCCGCTGCCTCTGCATGCTCCTGGGCCATCGCCGGGGCGGCCACAGCGAGGGCTACGAAAATCACTGCCAAAACTGCAAAACGTCGATTCATTCTCATCCTCCCAAAGGTTGGTATTCCCTGATATCGATCAATGTTCTTCCGCCCCGACGGCACCGTTGAGATACGCCATCGTGAGCATGATGAAGATGAAGGCCTGGAGGAACGAACCGAAGATCCCCAGACCCATCATCGGCCACGGCAAAATGAATGGAAACATCGCGAAGAAGATCCCGGTTGCGGTGTGCTCTCCAAAGATATTGCCGAAGAGCCGGAGCGCCAGCGACAGGATCCGCGCGAGGTGGGAAATGATCTCGATCGGCACCATCAGGATGGCCAGTGCCGGCAGCGGACCCATGAAGTGCTTGAGGTACTTGAAGAGCCCGTTTTCCCTGATACCAATGATGTTATAGAAGAGGAACGCAGTGATCGAGAGTGCGAAGGTCGTGTTGGGGTTGGCCGTCGGCGGCTGCACGAAGTAGAAGAGTCCGAAGATATTGCCGACAAAGATGAAGATTGCCAGCCCCATGATGAAGCTCAGGAAACGCTTGCCGAAACCGTGCCCGACGACATCCTCGATCAGATCCTCGAGGCCGGTGATCAGCAGCTCGAAGATCTGTTGCAGCTTCCCGGGTTTCTCGATCGAGAGACGACGGCTGGTGGGGATCAGAACCGCGGTGACCAGCACCACCACGAGCATCGCCATGACCACATGGTCCGGCAGCCAATAACCCGCCTCGTGCAAACCCATGAGCTCTTGATAGCGCTGGCTCGATTCCCCGAAGAGCGCAATCAGGAGTTTGTTGATTGGGTGGAAAAGAAACGAGACTGGATGTTCCAAATCATCCTCCTCCGACTCGAGCCTGACGAAGGCCCTCGATCACAATCGCTACGACCAGGGTCGAGAACCCGAAAGCCACCGCCACCGCATCAATTCGCGGGATCACGAGGAATGCCGCGAAAACGATGGCCAGGAGTGTCAAGCGACCGAGAAACCTCAGAACTGTCCAGCGGTCGAGCCGTGGTTTTCCAGGCTGAACCACCCGGTGCACGATCACCTCCAGCCAACGGAAATTGATCATAGCCACCAGTCCCGCCGCGGTCAAGCTCAAAGCGCCGATCCATGTACGAAAAAGCACAAGTTCGGCCACAGCACCCAAAAACACCAGAAAAGCCGTGATCCGGATGACCCGGCGGGTCGAAAAATCGTCATCGTGACGATTCGTCTGAGTCATCTTGGGTTTTCCCATCCTCAACCGATTCCAGCTTCGCAATCTCCTCCTCCGCACGAGAAGCCTGCGCGGTAATGCGAAACAAATTGACAAAGCCGGCAACGATGCCGAACAGGGCGAAGATCATCGTCATCCACGGCTGGGTGTTGAAAAGACCGTCGAGCCAACGGCCGAAGAAATATCCGAGTCCGATGGCGACCGGAAATTGGATACCGACGATGGATACATCGAGCCAGAGGCGAGCCCTGCGGAGCTGCTTCTTGCCGCGTCCCATCCTCCCGCTCCTTGTCGCCGACCTGAGCCGGCCGTTACATGATGCCCAGAGCGCCAGCGGCGCTCTTGGCCCAACCCACGATCGGCCGTGGCCACACGCCGATCACCATAGTGGCGACAATGCACACTGTGATCATCGCCTCGGTCCAACGGTCGCGCAGCAGCTCGGCCGGCTCCGCGCCCTCCTCCTCGCCGTCCTGCAGATACATTTGCACGACGATGCGGAAGTAGTAATAGAGGCTTACCGCCGACATGATCACAGCGATCAGGGTCAGCAGCACGTACCCGCCTTCGACCGCCGCCGCAAAGAGGTAGAGCTTGCCCATGAAGCCCGCAGTCGGCGGAATCCCGGCCAGGGCGAGCATGAAGATCAGCATGCCGAGCGCGGCGCCCGGATGGCGACGTGCGAGACCGGCGTAGTCAACGATCTTCTCCCCCGCATAGCCCTTCGACTCGAGTAGGATCACGAAGCCGAAAGCGCCCAGGTTCATGAAGGCGTAGATCAGCATGTACATCAAGAGCGCCCAAGCGCCCATCTGGTTGAACGCCACCAGACCCATGAGGGCATAGCCGGCATGAGCGATGGACGAGTAGGCGAGCATCCGCTTGACGTTGTTCTGGGTCAGTGCCGCCACGTTGCCGTAGATCATTGTTGCCGCCGACGCGACCCACAGCACGACGCGCCAGTGCTCGACTCCGGGTGCAAAGGCGTCGAAAAAGAGCCGCATGAACATCGCGAACGCGGCTGCCTTCGGCGCTACCGAGATGAAGGCGGTGACCGGCGTTGGTGCGCCCTCATAGGCATCCGGCGTCCACACGTGGAAGGGAACCGCCGCGACTTTGAAGAGCATGCCGAAACTCACCAGGACCATGCCCAATACCAGCATCGGGTTCGCCGTCGGCACGGCAACCAGCGACTCTCGAATCTCCTGAAGATCGAGGGTGCCGAGGGAGCCGTAGATCAACGAGATGCCGTAGAGCAGGATCGCAGACGATGCTGCGCCGAGCACGAAGTACTTGATCGCGCCCTCGTTGGACTTGATCTCGAGCTTGAAATAGCCCACCAGTACATAGACCGAAAGCGCCATCAGTTCGAGGCCGACATAGAGGCTGGCGAGGTTGGCCCCCGAGGCCATGATGAACATCCCGACGGTGGCAAAGAGAATCAGCGAAACGTACTCGCCGCCTCCGTAGCCGTAACGCTCGAGGTATCCCGCCGCCATGAAGATAGCCATTGCACCGGCCGCCAGCACCAGCAGCTTGAAGAAGACTGCCAGGTGATCGATCACCAGCATGTCGCCGAGAATGACCAGCGGTCCCTCGACCGGGCGCGCCACCAACCACACCAGAACACCGGTGATGCCAAGTGACGCAACGCCGAAAAGCGACAGGGGGCGAACGCCGCCACGGCCGAGCGGAATGCCGAGCAACAGCACTGCAAAACCCGCAACGGCGAGGAAGATCTCGGGCAGAAACGGTACGAACTGCGCGAGGGTCATCGGCTACTCCCCGTGCTCCCCTGCAGCCTCGCCGGCCGGCGCGTGGGCCAGCTCCGCTACATGATCGGCCGCGGTCGGGCCTTGGTCGTGTCTCGCTGCGTCCACCCGTTGGAGAACGCGGTCGACGGTGGGCGCCATCCGATCGAAGAACGGTTTGGGATAGAGCCCGACCCAGAAAGCGATGACGATGAGCGGGATCAGGGTCCACTGCTCGCGAAGATTGAGATCTTTCAGGTCTTTGTTCTTCTCATTCGACAGCTCACCGAAGAAGACCCGCTGATATAGCCACAGCATGTAGGCCGCGCCGAGGACGATGCCGGAGGCGGCGACGAGGGCCCACACCCACGAGTGGTTGTAGACGCCGATGAGAATCGTGAACTCGCCGATAAAACCGTTCAAGGTCGGCAGGCCGATCGACGACATTGTGATGATCAGGAAGAAGGTCGCATACAACGGCATCACCTTGGCCAGGCCGCCGTACTCGGCGATCATCCGGTTGTGACGACGTTCGTAGACGATGCCGACGAGAAGGAAGAGCGCGCCGGTGGAAACGCCGTGGTTGAGCATCTGCAAGATCGATCCGCGCAGACCGGCCTCATTCAGGGCGAACATACCTAGCATGACGAAGCCCATGTGGCTCACCGATGAGTAGGCCACCAGCTTCTTCATGTCCTTCTGCGCCATCGCCACCAACGCGCCGTAGACGATGGCAATAATCGCCAGGACACCAATCCATCCGACCGCTTTGAGGGTAGCGTCGGGCAGCAACGGCAGCGAGAAACGGATGAAACCGTAGGTCCCCATTTTCAGGAGGACAGCGGCCAGGATGACCGATCCCGCGGTCGGCGCTTCGACGTGGGCGTCGGGCAACCAGGTGTGGAACGGGAACATCGGCACCTTGATTGCGAAGCCGACGAAGAAGGCTAGGAAGACCCAGAACTGCACCTCGGGCAGAATCTGCGGCGCGATGGTGTAAAGGTGCGGGATCGAGAAGGTCGCAGCATGGCCAAGACCCTCGAGACCGATCGCGGCCAGACCGGTGGAGTTGAAGAAATACAGGGTCAGGATGCCGACCAGCATCAGCACCGAGCCGACCAGGGTGTAAAGGAAGAACTTGATCGCCGCGTACAGCCGCCGCGGTCCACCCCAGACGCCGATCAGGAAGTACATGGGGACGAGCATGACCTCCCAGAAGACGTAGAAGAGGATGAAATCGAGCGAGCAGAAGACCCCCAGCATCCCGGTCTGCAGGAGCAGCAGGAAGACGTAATATTCCTTCTGGCGCTCGGTAATGGCGGTGAATGAGCAGTAGACCGCGATGAACCCGAGAAGGGTCGTCAGCAGGATCAGAAGGACCGCGAAGCCGTCCACCCCGAAGAGATATTGGACGCCCACCGATGGGATCCACTTCAACTGGGTCGCGAACTGGAACTCCGCACCGTCGGGTTTGAAGAGAAACCACAGTGGGATCGAGACCAAGAAGTCAACGCCCACCACCAGCGTCGCCCAGGTCTTGAGCGCGGTGGAGTTCTCCTTGTTGATGAAAAACATCATCAACAGCGCGCCCGCCAGCGGCAGGTAAACGATCAGGTTGAGAAGCCAGCCGTATTGAAAGTCCATCATCGTCCCCTAGTTCAATTTGAAGAGGTAATAAACCGCGAGCAGGATCGCCGCACCGAAGACCATCACCATCGCGTAACCCTGGGCGAAGCCGACCTGGAGCTTGCGGAACCAGCGGCTCGCCACGTCGTAACAGGTCGCGATCAGATTGACCGCGCCATCCACCACCCGCAGATCGAAGATTCCCGACATGAAGGACGAGCCGACGGTCGTCAGCGCGGTGCCGTTGACCGCGCCGTCCACGACCCGTGCGTCGAACTCCCACAGGAGCCGCGATCCCTTGACCGTGCCGGAGATCACGGTGGCGTCGTAGATTTCGTCCATCCAGTACTTGTTGAGGAGCAGCTTGTGGGCGAGCGGGAAGCGCTCGGCCAAACGCTGCGGCCGCACGAGCGCCTCGGCACCCATGTAGAAGCGGTAGGCGAGCCAGATTCCGAAGCTGGCCACCGCCACCGACAACACCACCAGCCCCCACTCGAGACCGAGGCTGACTGCGTGATGGCTGACGTCGTGGCCGGCCTCCGCGGCGTGCCCGATCGGCAGGAGCATCGGTTCGAGGAAACGTTCGACGAGGTTCCACTCGGGGTGGTGGAAGAGCTTGCCGGGGATTCCGAGGAATCCGCCGAAGATCGACAACACACCGAGCACCACCAACGGCATGGTCATGGTCCACGGCGATTCGTGGAGATGGTGCTCCGCCTCCTCGCCGCCGCGGAACTCACCGTGGAAGGTCATGAAGACCAGCCGGAACATATAGAAAGCGGTCAGCACCGCGCCCACCATGCCGAGGACCCACAAAACGTAGTAGGCCGACCCGAAGCGGTTCAGATCAGACGCGCCGGCCTCGAAGGCCTTGAACAGGATCTCGTCCTTGGAGAAGAAGCCGGCGAAGATCGGGATCCCGGAGATCGCCAGAGTCGCGACCAGGAAGGTCCAATAGGTCGTCGGCATGTACTTCTTGAGACCGCCCATCTTGCGGATGTCCTGCTCGCCGCCACAGGCGTGGATCACCGATCCCGAGCCGAGGAAGAGGCAGGCCTTGAAGAAGGCGTGAGTCAGGACGTGGAAGATCGCGGCCACAAAGGCGCCGACACCGGCGCCGAGGAACATGTAGCCGAGCTGGGACACCGTCGAGTAGGCCAGCACCTTCTTGATGTCGTTTTGGACGAGGCCGATGGTGGCAGCAAAGATCGCGGTCAGCCCTCCGACGATCGCCACCACCAGCATGGCGGTCGGGCTCAGTCGGTAAATGACGTTGCACCGCACCACCATGTAGACCCCGGCGGTGACCATGGTCGCGGCATGGATCAGGGCCGACACGGGCGTCGGGCCGGCCATCGCGTCGGGCAGCCAGACGTAGAGCGGGATCTGGGCCGACTTACCGATCGCGCCAACGAAGAGCAACAGCCCGATCACCGTCGCCGCCGACGCGAAGTGTTCGGGGTGGGCCGCCGCAGCCGGGAAGAACTCGGTGAACTCGAGGGTCCCGAAGACCATGAAGGTGGCGAAGATGGCGAGCAGGAAGCCCCAATCACCGATGCGATTGACGATGAACGCCTTCATGCCCGCGGCCGCGCACCAATCCTTCTCGAAATAAAAGCCGATCAGCAGGTAGGAGCAGAGGCCGACACCTTCCCAACCGACGAAGAGGACGGCCAGATTGGAGCCGAGCACCAGCACCAACATCGAGAACATGAAGAGGTTGAGGTAGGAGAAGTAGCGCGCGTAGGCCCTGTCCGACTCGTCATGCATATAGCCGATCGAGTAGACGTGGATCAGGAAGCCGACAAAGGTCACGAAGGACACCATCAGTGCCGAAACCGCGTCGAGCTGGAAGGAGGCCGCGATGTTGACTTCGGCGAGGCTGCCGTCGAGGATGCGCAGCGAACCTCCCTGGATCCAGCTGAAGAGCCGTACGATGTGGGTGTGGTGGATTCCGAGATCGAGGATCCACTGAACGATTGCACCCCACCCCAACAACCAGGCGAGGCCGGAGCCGAGGAGCGCAACGGTGTGTGTGACCGACTTGCTCAGCCCCAGCCGGTTGGAGACGAAACCGTTGAAGATCGCCCCGAGCAGGGGGAGGACCGGGATCAACCAGATCAAGTCGTAGAACTTCATCTCGTCAACCTCCCATCTCGTCGGCTTCTTCCAAGGCCACTGTGTCCTTGAGACGGACGAGGGCGATGATCAATCCGAGGCCGATGGCCGCCTCTGCGGCTGCGATGGTGATCACGAAGATCGCCAGCACCTGGCCTGTGAGATCTCCGAGCCGGAAAGAGAACGCGATCAGGTTGATATTGACGGCGTTGAACATCAGCTCGAGCGACATCAGCACGGTGATGAAGTTGCGCCGGACCATGACTCCGATAAGACCGATGCACAGGAGGATCAGCGAGAGTGCGACGTAGTGGGTGGCCCCGATCACGGCTCCACCTCCTCCCCCGCCCCCGCAAGGGCGGCATCGCGCCGACCGAAGACGATGGCACCGATCATCGCCACCAACAGCACCACTGACACGACCTCGAAGGGCACCAGGTATTTCGTGTAGAGGAGCCAGCCGACCGCCTCGGTGTTGCCGACCGCCTCACCGTTGATCGCCGTCATCGCGGCGGCGCTTCCGTCGCCCGCAGCCATCGACCCGAGCAGGATGCCGATTGAGATCAGGCAGCCAAGAACGACGCCGCCAAGCACCGCCAACGGCGCGAGCCCGGAGAGGAAGACCGTCCCGGGTCCGATGTCTGTGATCCTCACCAGCATGATGACGAAGAGGTAGAGGACCATAATGCCGCCGGCATAAACCAGGACCTGCACCGCGGCCAGGAACTCGGCGTGGCTCATGATGAAGAGCACCGCCACCATGAGGAAGGTCAAGAGCAGGGACACGGCCGAATGCACCGGGTTCCGGAAGGCGACGACCCCGACCGCGGTGGCCACGGTGATCGCCGCAACCACATAGAACAGGATGGAGCCGAAGTTTTCTACCAGGAAGTCCATCAGCTCGCTCCTCCGCCGGCCGCCTCGTCCGAGCTCGCCGGTTCGGTCTCCAGCTTCTTCATCGGCGAGGACGGGTCCTGACCGTCGATCGGCAGCACAACCCCCGGGAAAGCATTCATCCCTTCCCAGTTCGCCAGCCGCTCTTTGGTGTAGTAGAGGCGTTCGTTGCGTTCGTAGACCGTGCCCTCATAGCTCTTGGTGGTCAGCCAGATCGCCTTTGGTTCGGTCGGGCAGGCCTCCTCGCAGAGACCGCAGAACATGCACCTTTTGACGTCGATGTCGTAGCGATCGATGATTTTCTTTTTCTTTTTCTTCTCACCCACAATTTCGACCTCGGTGTGATCGGCGATGAAGATGATGTCGATCGGGCACGCCTTGGCGCAGAGGTGGCAATCGATGCAGCGTTCGACGTCATAACCGAACATCCCGCGGAAGCGGTCCTTCGGCTCCATCTTCTTCTCCGGGTACTGGATGGTCTCTTTCTTCCGGAAAAGGTAGCCGCCGGTCACGCTCATCCCGCCAAAGAGATCGGTGGGAATCAGCTTGAGTACAAAATCACCAAAGCTCATGAACTCATCCCTTCAGGAGCAGCACGCCCAGGGCGACGAGGGCGATGTTGGCCAACGACAGCGGCAACAACCACTTCCAGCCGACCTGCATCAGCTGATCGAACCGGTAGCGTGGGAAGGTGCCGCGGAACCAGATATAGAGAAAGATGAAACCCAGCACCTTGCCTGCGAACCAGAAGACCGGCGGGATGACATCGAGGAAGGCCAGGAATTCCACGCTCGGGAACGGCCGCAGCCAGCCGCCGAAGAACAGGATCACCGCCAGCGACGACACCACCATCATGTTGATGTACTCGGCGAGGTAGAACATGGCGAACTTCATCCCCGAGTATTCGGTGTGGAAGCCGGCAACCAGCTCGGCCTCAGCCTCGGGCAGATCGAACGGGTTGCGGTTGTTCTCGGCAACCCCGCAGATGAAGTAGATACCGAAGGCGAGGATGCCAGGGAAGACGAACCAGAGACTGGCCTGTCGTTGCGCCTCGACGATGCCGACCAGCGACAGCGTCCCGGCCATCAACAGCACAGAGACGACGGCGAAACCCAGCGGCACCTCGTAGGAGATCATTTGCGCCGCCGAGCGCAGACCACCCATCAGCGAAAACTTGTTGTTCGAGGCCCAACCACCGAGGATGATGCCGTAGACCCCAACCGTGGACACCGCGAGCACGAAGAGGATGGCGATGTTGATGTCGGCCAGAAAAGGCGTGATCTCGGTCCCGGCGACGGTGAAGGTCTCACCCCAGGGGATCACCGCCCACACCAGGATGGCGGGGGCAAAGATCAGGATCGGCGCAAGCACGAAAATGAAGCGCTCGGCACGGCCGGGTATGAGATCTTCTTTGACCAGGAGCTTGAGCCCGTCCGCAATTGGCTGCAGCCACCCCTTCGGTCCAACCCGGTTGGGGCCGACACGGACCTGCATGTAGGCCAAAATCTTGCGCTCGGCATAGGTCAGGTAGGCCATCGTCAGAAGCAGCACGGCCAGGATCACGACGCCCTTGATGATGGGCATTCCTACGTAGATCATCAGAGGATCGGTCATGAGCGACTCCTCGCATTCGCTCGTCGTCGAATTCTGAATTCTGAATTCTGAATTCTGAATTGGTGCACTGGCACTGCCCGACCTCCCGGTTCGTCATTCCGAATTCCGATTTCCGAATTCCGAACTCTCATCTGTCGATCTCGCCAAGCACGATATCGAGGGTGCCGATGACGGCCACGAGATCGGCTACCAGGTGCCCCTCGACCATGGCCGGCAGCATCTGCAGGTTGATGAAGGAAGGCGGACGCACCCGGCAGCGGTAGGGGGCCGTTGCTTTCTCGGTGGCGACGATGAAATAGCCGAGCTCACCCTTGGGCGCCTCGACCGCTCCGTAGACCATCCCCGCTTCCTTGACGCGCAGGACCTTGGGTACCTTGGCCATGTGCGGCCCATCCGGCAGCCGATCGAGACACTGGCGGAGGATCCGTACCGATTGCCGCATCTCCTCCATCCGCACCAGGTACCGGTCGTAGGTGTCGCCTTTTTTCCCGATCGGAATCTCGAAGTCGATCTCGTCGTAGCGGTCGTACGGGAAGATCTTTCGAATATCCCATTTCACGCCCGACCCGCGGAGAGGCGGTCCGGTGAGACCCCACTCGATGGCGTCCTCGGCGGACACGACGCCGACATCAATGGTGCGTTTCTTCCAGATCCGGTTCTCGGTCAGCAGATTTTCGTACTCTTCGATGTGGGCGTTGAAGCCGTCCACCAGCTCCGAGCACCGGTCGAGCCAGCCATCCGGGAGCTCGAAGGGAACGCCGCCGATCTTCATGGTATTCAGAGTCAGCCGGGCGCCGCAGTACTCCTCGAAAAGGTCGAGGATCGCGTCGCGCTCGCGGAAGGTGTAGAAGAACGGCGTGATGGCGCCGATGTCGACGGCATGGGTCGCGAGCCACACCAGGTGGGATGCCAGGCGTTGCAGCTCGGCAAGGATAATCCGGATGTAGGCGGCGCGCGGTGGAATCGTGATACCGAGGAGCTTCTCCATGGTGACGCAGAAGCCCTGGTTGTTGGTCGCCGCCGCGACGTAGTCCATCCGGTCGGTGTGCGGGATGCACTGCGGGAAATTCATGGTTTCGAAAAGCTTTTCGGTGCCGCGATGGAGGTAGCCGATGATCGGTTTGGCCTCCATGATCTTCTCGCCGTCGAGCTTCATCTTGACCCGCAACACACCGTGGGTCGCCGGGTGCTGGGGACCGAAGTTGATCTCCATTTCCTCGACATCGAAGAGGGGTCTGTCGGGACCGGTCACGCCGCACCCCCTTCCTCTTCGTCCGCCTCTTCAAGCACCGGCCCGCCTCCGGGCGGGTAGACATCGGGATAGATGGCGGCGCCTGTATCGATGCCCTCGAGCGGGAAATCCTTGCGCAGCGGGTGGCCGTTGAAGCCCTCCCAGGTCAGGATGCGCTCGAGACCGGGGTGGTTCTCGAAGACGATTCCGAAAAGATCGTAGACCTCGCGCTCCATCCAGTCCGCAGTCTTCCAGACCTCGGTCACACTCGAGATGGGCACCTCGTCGGCGACGACCGCGTGCAGCCGCAGTCTTTTTGAGTCGTCAAAACGGTGCATCCAATAGATCACGTCGAAGCGGCCTTCCTCGCGGTCGGGCCAGTCGACGGCGGTGAGGTCGACGAGGAACTTGTAGTCGCAGTCATGCTTGAGAAACCGGCAGACATCGACGATGCGATCGGCTGGGACCGACAAGGTCACCTCGCCGGCAAAACGGTCGGCCGCCAGCACGATGCCCGGCATCCCGCTACCCAACGCCACCGCGTCGGGATCGTCGGAGGCGTCCTCGTGGTTGGGCGGGACTGGTTTCTCTTCCCACGGATCCTTGGGCTCGGCTTCCTCAGCGGCTTTCCTGGAGGCGGCCTTGGCCTTCGCCTCGGCGATCTTGGCCGCCTTCTCTTCGTCGGACAGAGGCTGTTGTTCCTTCTTCTCCTCGGATTCGGGTGCGGCAGGAGTCTCTTCAGGCGGCGCGGTAGGCTTATCGTCGCTCATGATCCACCTCAGGAGGCCCGGGTGCGGGCGATGGTTTCGCGGTCGATCTTGCGCTGCAGCTGCATCAGGCCGTAGAGAAGGGCCTCCGGCCTCGGCGGGCAACCGGGGATGAAAACGTCAACCGGAATGATGCGGTCGACCCCCTGGGTCACGGCATAGGTTTTATACGGTCCGCCGCAGGTGGCGCACGAGCCCATGGCGAGCACCCACTTCGGCTCGGCCATCTGCTGATAGAGCCGTTTGACCATCGGAGCCATTTTTTCGGTCACCGTGCCGGCGACGATCATCATGTCCGCCTGACGAGGCGAACCGCGAAAGACCTCGGCGCCAAAGCGGGCCATGTCGTAGCGCGGGTCGAGCGTTGCCATCATTTCGATGGCACAACACGCAAGACCGAACTGCATCGGCCACAGGGACGAACGTCGGGCCCAGTTAAAGACCGCGTCGTAGGTTGTGGTGATGATGTTTTTGGAAAATCGGTCTTCGATCAGGCCCATTCGAGAGCCCCCCTTCGCCACGCGTAGAGGTAGCCGACGAGGAGGATGGCCAGGAAGACCATCATCTCGACGAACCCGAAGAGCCCGAGCTTGTCGAAAATCACCGCCCACGGGAAAAGGAAAATAGTCTCCACGTCGAAGACCACGAAGAGCACGGCGATCACGTAATAACGGATCGAAAACCGTTTATCGAGTGCGAATGATGTTGCCTTCACCCCGCACTCGTAGGGCTCGGCCTTCACCGGATCGTAGGATCCGAACCTCACCACCTTTGCAACGAGCAAGATGATGATTGGAACGGAGATAGCGACCAGGGCGAAGATCAGGATCGGGACGTAGTGGTCCATACCCCTCCTCCAGTCGGGCGCGATCATTCTAACGGCGCATTACCGCTTGTCAATAAATTCACAAGCTGGTACCGAGTCTCCGATTCAGGGCTCCGAAAATGGAGGCCCTTGGAACTGGGGCTCACGCCAGGAGGTCATCAACGATGTTGCGCAAGATCCGGGGCTCACGCCCCGGGCTAACCATCTGTCGCCCCCTCCGGGGGCTCACGTCCTTTTTCCCTCCCCGTACCCGGGGCTCACGCCCCAGGAAACAGGGCACAATAAAATTGACAAGCCGCGGAGCGGCGACAGATTCCGTTGATGATCGATATTGATCAACAGAGATAGCGTTCGTCAAAATCGAGCCCATGTCGTGTCAACAAGATCTTCAATTCGTCTTCGAACGATCGGACCCGATGATGTCGCTCCTGGTTCCGGACATATTGGGCCACCGACGACACGACCGATTGGCTGACAGAAAACGCGCCATACCCGCGTTGCCATCCAAACTTCACATTCGTGTCTCGCTCATTCATCCATTTCGACGAGTTCGATTTGACCGTTCGCACGAAATCCGCCACGCACATATTGGTCGGCAATTGTGAAACCAGATGTGCATGGTCCGGCATCCCGCCGATTGCGACGACCGTGCCGCCCAACCCTTTGATGACACCCCCGATGTAGGGAAAAATGCGTTTACGGACCCTCCTGGTCATCAGCGGAATGCGGTCCTTGGTGGAAAACACCACATGTACCGACAAGTTGCTGAACGTGTCTGACATCTCATCCTCCGTTCATCTGTCGCCCCCTCCGGGGGCTCAATCTTTGGTTGGTTTCCTCGTACCTGGGGTTACGGACGGCCTTCGGCCGTCCGTAACCCCAGGATTCAAGCGCAAAAAAATTACCAAGCCCCAGAGGGGCGATAGATGCCGCTCCCATGGCCAGGTCCTCACGAGCCTTTCCAGTCGCCGATCGCAGTGATCATGGCGGCAGGATTGCGGTCGAGGCAGCGGTAGGCAATGGCCTCGGCGAGATGGGTCGACGAGATCTGCTCCTCATCCGCAAGGTCGGTGATGGTGCGAGCCACACGCAGGATGCGGTGGTAGGCCCGCGCCGACAGACCGAGCCCCCGGCTTGCGTGCTCGAGCAGCCGGCGCCCATCTGTGTCAGGTTTCGCCCATTTTCGAATCGCGTCCGCTCCCATTTCGCCGTTGCAATGGGGACCTCGGCCCGAATACCTCCGCGCCTGGCAGCGCCTCGCCCTGGCGACTCTGGCGGCCACCACCTCGGAGGCTTCGCCGCGGCGGTCCGCCGACAGCTCCCGCCACGGGACCGCGGGCACAGTCACCTGCAGATCGAGTCGGTCGAGCAACGGCCCGGAGAGCCGAGCCCGGTAGCGTTGGACCGCCGGCGGTGTGCAACTGCACTCCCGCCGATCATCGCCCAGGTAGCCACAAGGACACGGGTTGGCGGCCGCTACCAGTTGGAAGCTGGCCGGGAAGGCGAGCGTCGCCTGCGCCCTCGCCACCGTCACATGGCGATCCTCCAGCGGCTGTCGCAGAGCCTCGATTACGTCACGCCGAAACTCGGTCAACTCGTCGAGGAAAAGCACACCGTTGTGGGCGAGCGACGCCTCTCCCGGCTGCGGGCTCGCACCGCCGCCAATCAATGCCGCCGCCGATGTCGTGTGGTGCGGGGCACGGAACGGGCGGCGCGAGAGTAGGCCCAGGGGGCGCGGCACGCGGGTCGAGACCGAATAGACGCATGTCGTCTCGAGGGCCTCTTCGGGATTCATCAACGGCAGAATCCCCGGCAGCCGCCGTGCAAGCATCGACTTCCCCGCGCCGGGCGGACCCAGAAAGAGAAGGTGGTGGCCACCCGCCGCCGCAACTTCGAGAGCACGCCGCGCCTGCTCTTGACCGATGACGTCGGCAAGATCGAAGAACGCGGCCGCGATCTCACGAGGATCGATATCGACCGGCACCGAGACCTCCGGAGCGGTCCCGTCCCTGAAATACCTCACGACCTCGCCAAGGGTCGAGGCGCCGACCACCCGGATCCCCGAAACGACTTCGCCTTCCGGGAAGTTGGCGGCAGGTAGGATCACTTCGCGATAGCCATGATCACGGGCCGCCAGCACAATGGGCAGGACACCCCGCACCGGCTGTAATTTCCCTTCGAGGGACAACTCGCCTAGCAGTAGGCGGTCGGCGAGAGCGTCCGGTGCGACGTCGCCGGTAGTGGCAAGGAACGCCATCGCCATCGGTAGATCGAGCACTGCGCCCTCTTTGCGCTGGTCGGCGGGCGCCAGATTGATGACCACATTGGCCGCTTCCGAACGCCGGCCGAGGTGCCGGATGGCCGCAAATATCCGCTCGCGTGCTTCGCGGACCGCAGTGTCGGGCAGCCCGACGATGATCACCGAGGGGTGTTGTGCGCGGATTCGATCCACCTCGACGGTTACGAACAACGCATCCACGCCTCGCGGTGTGGCAGAGTACGCCTTCGCAAGCATAGTTTTCTCCTGAATTGTCAGCGTGGAACGGATCCAGCATTGCACCGTCGCGAGGTCTCGTCAAGCGCAATTCTGATGCCGACCGCGGCCTGATTCATCGGGTACGGGAACGGGGACGGGAACGGGAACGGGAATGAATGGCATCGGCGGTGCGTAGTTCATTTCAGGGAGCACAAGCCATTTGGTGGTAGAATCTCCCCGAATGTCGAATCTGGGGGCGTACTGGGTTTGACGGGGAACTATTTCGGTCGTCGGCAGCGTGTCGAGGGTCATCCACTCGTACAACGGGTGAAGGCAACTTTAACTGCCGATAACAACTACGCACTGGCTGCTTAAGTAGCCACGTCCTTCCCGAGGCTCGGCCCGTCGGTCTGGGATGGACGAAGTTAGATGGGCTGGGTTGCCGTCGCGCCCGTCGGCGGTGACCGAGATTTTTCGGGCTGGCCTCGCGGAAGGTTGCCAGCTAACTGACCACGAGGCGAGATAAAATAGCCGGCTGCACACGGAGAAACCGGCGACCGAAGTTCCTCGGACGTGGGTTCGATTCCCACCGCCTCCACCATGCTCATCGCCCTTCTGACCGGAAGGGCTCGTCATCTCAGATGCGCGAAAGAAATCGGTCTACGGCCCATCGGCGCGTTCACGCAGGCCGGCTCGCTTCGCGATCCGTCCGCGTTCACGTAGCGCCGCTCGCCCGCAGTGTCGATTCCCACCGCCTCCACCAGGCTTCGTTTTCGACCCTTGGTCGGAAACGAAGCCTGTCACGGCGTAGCCGAAGGCGAAGCCGGACATCCTCATCCAAGTCAGTACCTAGTCGAAAACTACGCCCTGGCAAGCCAGATCAACCCAGCCTCCGTGACCCACAACACACCAATTCCATGCCCCCTGGCAGAGTCGCGCCGGCTCGGCGTACAATAGGGCCGCCATGACAGGGACCCGGGCGGGAATCCGAAACAACCTCCAGCCAGGTCCACCACAATTCACAACGACGCTGGGGCTCGCGCTCCAGGCCGGTCCGAGCCCCGTGGGGCGGGCCGGGACGGAGTTTCCGGGTATCTGATGCGAAGATTTCAGCTCATTCTCATCACGCTGGCTCTCGGCGCAGGTCTGCTGCCGGCCCAGGATTACGACCGCACTTACGAGTTCCACTTCGACGATCGAGCCATCGTCGTGCCCAAGTTCGGTCCAAAAGTAGAGGCGTTGCCGATCCTCCAGCTCCTGGGAGCCGAGGCCAGGTTCTCCCCAGCCGCCGGCACCTACGGCGTGATCTATGGCGAGCACGTGATCCAGTTCGCGGTCAATCACAAGGTCCTGCTCGTCGACGGCGAGCTCCGAGAGGCACGCGAAGTCCCAAGCGCATCGCCGGAAGGGGTCGCTGTCTCACTGAGCTACCTCGAACGATGGCTCCTGAGCCCGCTCGGCTTCCATCTCGAGCCGATTCCACGCGGATACCGCATCGTGCGCGGCTCCCGTTTTGCGGATCCTGTGGCGGTGCGTCCGGTGGCGGCCGACTTCGGGACCACAACCACGCTGGTACTCTCCCTGAATCGCGAGGCTGCCGTCGACGTCGAGGAAACCGAACCAGGGACGATCACGGTCCGTTTCGACGACGCCAGCCCGCACCTCGATAGCAGCGTGCCCTTCCGATCACGCCGCGTCCGTTCACTGACCAGCAGCGACCAGACCATTCTCGTCAATCTTCCCCCCGGCATCGGCCTGATCTCGTGGCATCCGCTGGAGACCCCTCCCCGGATAACGATCGAGCTCGGGCCCGCACGACCGACGCCGACGCCGGCTCCGGCCCGCGCGCCCGTTGTGACGCGCAGAGGACCGCGCCCAGTGGTCATCGACCCGGGCCACGGCGGCGACGATGTCGGCGCCCAGTCACAGACCGGTGTGATGGAAAAGGACGTCACACTGGCCGTTGCGCGCCGTCTGGCGCGCATCCTCGAGAGCCGCGGGCGCGCTGTGAGGCTGACTCGTGACGGCGATCAGGGCCGAGCTCTGACCGACCGCACCGCCCTCGCCAATCGGCTCGAGGCGACCGTCTTTATTTCGCTTCACGCCAACGCTTCGACCGTGGCATCGGTGGCTGGCGCCGAAACCTATTACATGAGCCTCGACGGAGCCAGCGACGAGGCTGCCGCGGCAACGGCCGCCCTCGAAAACCGCGCCGGATCGTCAGCGGACGATCGCTCGCCCCTCGATCTCATTCTCTGGGACCTGGCACAGGCCGAGGTCCTCAACGAGAGCTCCAGGCTGGCGCTGGCGGTCCAGGGTCGTCTGAATGCGCGGCTCGGTCTGCGCGACCGCGGAGTTAAACAGGCACCATTCGTGGTCCTCACCGGCGCCACGATGCCCGCGATTCTGGTTGAGGTCGGCTTTCTCTCCAATCCATCCGAAGCGGAGCGACTGATTCAGCCGGAGAGCCAACAACAGCTCGCTGAGGCCGTCGCTGCCGGCATCGAGGATTTCTTGGGGCGCTGATGAACTGGCGGGTGGTTCTGATCGCGTTGGCGGCCGTGGCGGCGGTAGCGCTGTTGGCCTGGCTGCTCCAGGGTGGCAAGGCGCAGGTCGAACAGGTAGAAGTCCTCGACGTCGTCGAGCTACCGACGCCGACCCCCGCCCCCGAACAACGCGTCATCCTGCTCTTCGCCGGTCGTGACGGCATGCTCCACCCCGAGCTCCGTTCGGTGCCGCTGCCGGAGGAGGTCCACGAACGGATTCGGGTGGTGATGAGCGAGCTCCTCGCAGGTCCGAGGTCGGCCCCTCGCCTCTCGCCGCCGGTCCCCTACCAGGCGTCTCTGAAGGCGGTCTTCGTCGACCAACACGGGAATGCCTATGTCGACCTCACCGCCCCGCCGCAGCCACTCACCGGTTCGTCAACCGAGCTGATGCTCGCCTACGGGGTCGTCAACTCGATCATCCTCAACTGCCCCGAGATCTCGGCGGTGCAGATCCTCTTCGGCGGCCATGAGGTCGACACCCTGACCGGTCACCTCGATCTGTCGCGACCTCTCGTCCTCAACAAACGATTCATCGCCTCGTCATGAGTGTCACCTCGGGTCCCATCGGAATATTCGACTCCGGGGTCGGAGGGCTGACGGTCCTCAAGGCCCTGCGCGAGCGGATGCCGGACGAGCAGTACCTTTACCTCGGCGACACCGCCCGCCTCCCCTACGGCACCAAGACCTCGGATACCGTTCGCCGCTACGCCCTCAACGCCGCCGCCCACCTCAACCGCCACCAGGTCAAGCTCCTGGTGGTGGCGTGCAACACCGCCTCGTCCTTTGCGCTCGACGAGGTTGCCGCTGCTTCGCCGGTGCCGGTGGTCGGGGTCGTGCAGCCGGGCGTTAGGACGGCACTACTGACCGGCGCCGACCGGGTCGGCGTTATCGGCACCGAGGGCACAATTCGCTCGGCCGCTTACCAGAAAGCCCTCGCGGGTCTCGGGCCGGCGGTGGAAGTCCGCACACAGCCATGCCCCCTCTTTGTGCCGTTGGCCGAGGAGGGTTGGGGCGACCACCCGGTGACCGATCAGATCGCCCTCCACTACCTCACACCACTGCTCGAGTGGGGCGCCCAGACCCTGATCCTCGGTTGTACCCATTACCCGCTGTTGAGGCCATCACTGCACCGGGTCGCGGGACCGAATATTCATCTCGTGGACTCTGCGAGTGCGGTCGCGGAAGCGGTGATCAGCGATCACGCCGAACTCATCGACACGTCGCACGGCAATCGCGGCGACGTCCACATCCAACTCACCGACGCTTCGGAACGGTTCCTCCGCATCACCAACGCGATCCTCGGCCGCGACCCGGAACACCTCGAAGTGGTCGATATTTAATTCGGAGTTCGGAATTCGGAATTCGGAATGTCGCTCCCCCAGCCAGGGAGGGTGGAGGGGAATTCAGAATTCAGAATTCAAAATTCCGAATTACTCGCGCCCCTTGGGCGCGGTGACCCAGCTATAGCCATACGACACACCGATCGAGGTGAAATCGCCACCGATCCGGGTGATCGCCCCGCGGCTCGCCGCGACTCGCAAGGAGTGACTCCGACCGAGGCTCTTCGACAGCGTCAACCCGACCCGCGAGTTGTGCTGTTTGTCGTCGTTGACGTTGCCGTCCACCGTGGTCTGTCCTCCCCGCCAGAAGTTGCCGTCGATGGCCCCCCAGAGACCACGTTTGAAAAGGTACCGAACGTGAACCTGGGCGGAGAGAATTGGATCCTGCTCGCGGGTCGAACCGCCGTAGAAGTCCGAGTTGTCGGTGAAGAACGATCCTCCGACGTACGCATCGAGAGCCCATCGGCCCATGACGTGGACGACACCGATTTCGGGTTTGAAAGCCCACCGGTTGGTGCCGATATTGATGAGCTTTGATGGATCGTACTCACCGGTCGGAGCAATGACCGTGAGACTGGTGCCGATCATCGTTCGCGGTTTGAAGGACTGGAAATCCTTTGGACTCATCGCCGGCGCCCCGTAGAGATTGACCCCGAATCGAAAACCGAGATCACCGAGCCCGGTCCGGTCGGCGAACGCGAAGTCGCCGGCCAGAATGCCGTCGATGTGCCCGACAACAAACGGCACGATGACCCCGATATTTGCCGATTGACCACCGATACCGAATGTTCGTGCATAGCCCAACGACGACGCTGACACCCATGCGTTGGCATCCTCGATCGGGAGCGACGGGTCGAAGGTGACATCGCCGCTCCTGTACTGCGTCGAAATGGTGAGCAGATTGATACCGTATGGCGCCGGTGTGTAGGCGGCGGGCACCAGCTCCTGCGCGGACGTTGACGACGCCAGCACACCGAGCAGAACAACGGCGCAGGTCGCCACGCTCGACTGCCGTAATCGCATCAAGCTGCCGTCGATTTTGCTACCCATCGAGATTCAATATACAGGCCCCACCCTCCACACAGGGTATCGCCTCGTGGGCGCGTGGGCGGGAATTCCTAATTCCTAATTCCTAATTCCTAATTCTCTATGGTGTATACCAAATCGGGCTCGTATACGCCCGCTCCTGGGTCGTCATCGGCACCTCGGGTGGCATGGTGACGCCATAGAACTTGGCCTCGTAGGCGGTCCAGCGAGGGGTCGGAATTTCGAGCACCCGTGCGTAGTAGACGGCCGCCACATCGGGATCGAAGTCCGGATCCTTCCACACGGTGATCAGCTCGGGCGCACCGATGGTGTTGGTCCAGGTGGCGTTTGCCACGTCCACGGTGTCGCCCACGGAAGGCAGCTTGCCATCGGAACCCGGAGCTCGATCACCGGACCACACGACGTCGTAGACCTTTTCCTGCCGTTCACCGCTGGCGTCCAGCCAGCCTTTCACGATCTGGATGCGGTCGAGATTTCCGCTGTATGGATCCTTGAGCGCCGCAACGAGGAACTTCGGCGCCTTGCCGTAGGGAGCGTTCTTGAGGTCACCGCCCATCGGCACACCCTTGACATAACCGATGTCGGCCGGCAGTCGGTGCTGAGCATCGGAGTTCTCGAACTCCCATCCGCCGAAGAAGCGCACGAGCATACGGGGACCCGTGGTGGCGTAGGTCTCCTTGCGCATCATGGCGTCGAAGATCGCCTCGCGGGTGTTCTCGGTCGCCCACACGGCGGCGTAGCCAGAGGACACCATGGACCAGCCCTCGTACTTCTTGTCACCAACCTCGGCCATGGGATGGGCGAACCGCTCCGGTCCCGGCTCCGAACCGGAGTGCTTGCCGAAGAAGTTGTTTTCGCCCGCGGTAGCAAGGCCCGTGTGGCTGTCGGTCGAGCCGATCATCCCGAACTTGTAGGGGTTGACGCCGAGTTCCTTCTCGAGCTGGAGGCCGATCTGCAGGGCCGAGCGGGCGTACTCGTACTGCAGCATG